>Ga0183260_10000420_pt1 | contig 35675 bp, 31 predicted proteins | sample AntDrymUQ4972206_2_FD_129768 | JGI IMG/M metagenome (GOLD analysis project Ga0183260, IMG submission 129768) | Polar desert sand microbial communities from Dry Valleys, Antarctica - metaG UQ497 (22.06) (version 2) (version 2) | ecosystem: Environmental > Terrestrial > Soil > Desert | place...
AGGCGGATCGAGCCGCGCATGTAGTCGGCGAACTGCAGGAACGTCGAGCCGTAGGGGCGCACGATGCCGCCGTGCGCGGCCATCCCGTTGACGGCGCCGCCCATGGCGTGCTCGCGCACGCCGTAGAAGACGTTGCGCCCGGCATGCTCGACGGTGAATTGCCCCGACTCAGGGAACTCGGTCTTCGTCGACTCGCTGAGGTCGGCGGCGCCGCCGACCATCGTCGGCGTGAGCGCCTCGAAGGCGGCCATCGCCTTCGAGCCGGCGGTGCGGGTGGCCAGCTCGTCCTTCTCCCAGTCCATCGACGCCAGCGCCTCGGCGAGGCCGGGCAGCGGGCGGCCGTCCCAGGCGTGATCCCACGCCTGCGCGCGCTCGGCGTCGGCCTCACGCCAGGCCTCGAAGCGCTCGCTCCACTCGGCGTGGCGCTTGGCGCCCTCCTCCTTCATCGAGAAGGCCTCGTAGACGCCGTCGGGCACGTGGAAGTGCTTGTCGGGGTCCCAGCCCATCTCCTTCTTGGTCAGCGCGACCTCCTCCTCGCCGAGCGCGGCCCCGTGCGCCTTGCTCGAGCCCTGCAGGTTGGGGGCGGGGTAGCCGATGATCGACTTCACGTGGATCAGCGACGGCTGAGACTCGTTGCCCTCGGCGGCGCGGATCGCCGTCTCCAGCGCGCTCAGGTCGTTGGCGTCCTGGACGTCCTGGACATGCCAGCCGTAGGCCTCGAAGCGCTTGTCGACCTGCTCCTTGTCGAAGCTCAGCGAGGTCGGGCCGTCGAGCGAGATGTCGTTGTCGTCGTAGAGGTAGACGAGCCGGCCGAGCCCGAGCTGGCCTGCGAGCGAAGCCGCCTCGGCGGAGATGCCCTCCATCAGGTCACCGTCGGAGACGATCGAGTAGACGCGGTGATCCTGGACCTCGGAGCCGAAGTACTCGCGCAGGTAGCGCTCGGCGATCGCCATGCCGACGCCGTTGGCGAAGCCTTGCCCGAGCGGGCCGGTCGTGAGCTCGACCCCGGGCGTGATGTTGGTTCGGTCACGCTCGGGGTGGCCGGGCGTCTTGGACTCCCACTGGCGGAAGAGCTTCAGCTCGTCCATCGGCAGGTCGTAGCCGCTGAGGTGCAGGGCGGCGTACAGCAGCATCGAGCCGTGCCCGGCACTGAGCACGAAACGGTCGCGGTCGGGCCACAGCGGATCGGCGGGATCGTGGCTCATGATGCGGCGATAGAGGAGATAGGCGGCGGGCGCCATCGCCATCGGCAGGCCGGGATGACCTGAGTTCGCCTTCTGCACGGCGTCCATCGCCAGTGCTCGGATCGTGTCGACGCACAGCTGCTCGATGTCTGTGCTCGTTGCAGTCTCTGTCGTGCTCATTGCCCATTAGTATCGCGACGTCCATGCCAGTCCGCGTTCTCGTCCTGTTGAACGTGCGTAAGGCCAGCGCGAATCACGCTATCGCGACGGCCTTTCGGCAACATCGGGCGCGGAGGCCGCGAGGGCGCGGAGGCCGAGGCGCGCGGCCCTCAGACAGTCTCGCAGGCGAGCTCGACGTCGGCTTCGGCGCGCTGAGGACCTAGTTCACGCGCACGCCCGCGGCGCGGAGCTCGTCCAGCGCGCGATCGGCGTCGCCGACGCGCAGATCGACAGCACGTATGCCGTCGAGATCGACAATCACGGCGAAGCCCTCCGTGCGGCCGTCGAGCGCGGTGTGCTTGACGCAGTAGTCGGTCGCCAGTCCGGTGATCAGCAGATCGTCGACGCCGCGCTCGCGCAGCAGCTCTCCGAGGCCCGTGCCGTCGAAGGCCGAGTAGCCCTCGGTCGAGGGATCCGTTCCCTTGTCGAGCACGATGTCGACGTGCTCGCGCTCGAGCGCCGGATGCAGCTCGGCGCCGGGCGTGCCCGCCACGCAGTGCACCGGCCACGGCCCGGCCGAGTCCGCGGTCACGAAGGAGCCGTGATCGGGAGGATGGCGGTCGCGGGTCGCAACGACGAGCGCGAACTCGCCTGAGGCTGCGAGCTCGTTCAGATGCGCGGCGATCGCCTCGCCGCCGGCGACCGACAGGGCGCCGTCGGGCGCGGCGAAGTCGTTCTGATAGTCGACGATGATCAGCGCTCGGCTCACGGCTCCTCGCTCCCATCAAGTGCATCCTCGGCCTGTGATGCGCGCAGCTCGTAGGCACGGCGGATCGCGATGTCTGGATCGGCCAGCGAGCGATCGATGCGCAGGAAGCGGCCCACGCCCTCCCGGATCGGCTGCGGCAGCGCCGCGCCGAGCTTGACCAGCGGCGTGACCATGCGCGGAACGTAGACCTCGAAGCGCGGCGAGCGCAGCGCCGCGAGGATCGCAGCCGCGACGTCGTCTGGCTCGATGTGCTTGATGATGACCCCCGGCGGGAGGCCGGACGAAAGCTCGGTGCGCACGACGACCGGCATGACGCAGGTGATCTGGACTGCGCTGCCGCGCAGCTCGGCGCGCGCGGCCTCGCTGACGCCGACGACGAAGTGCTTGGTGCCCGAATAGGTCGCGCCGCCCGAGAAGCCTATCCTGCCGGCCATCGAGGCGATGTTCACGATCTGGCCGCTGTTGCGCGCGAGCATCCGCGGCAGCGCCTCCTTCATGCCGTGCAGGACACCGTGGACGTTGATGTCGACCTGGCGGCGGGCGGTTGAGTCGCTCTCGTCGACCAACGGCTTCAGCGGCATGATCCCGGCGTTGTTGACGAGCACGTCGAGTGGACCGAGGCGCGCCTCGGTCTCGTCGAGGAAGCGTGCGACCGAGGCGCGATCGCACACGTCCAGCGCAACCGCGATCGTGCCCGCGCCTAGCTCGGACGCGGTTTGCTGCGCGGACGCGAGGTCGACGTCGCCGATCGCCACCTGCATGCCGGCGCCGGCGCAGGCCTGGGCGGTGGCACGGCCGATGCCGCGAGCGGCGCCGGTGATCGCCACGACGTTGCCGGGGAGCGAGATGGACCGATGAGCCATGCCCCGAGGCTACCCGGCGCCGGATATCGAGGCGGTCATGCGTGGCCCGGACTGTGTCTTCGAGAAGCGCGTTGGCGCTGGCCCAGCGGCAAGTGGCTACGCTTCGGCGCCGGATGGCAAGCCGCCAAGAGGAGAAAGAGCGCCGCAAGCAGGAGCGGATCGAGCGCGAGCAGGCCGAGGCTGCGGCGGCCCGGCGCAAGCGGCTGATCCAGACCGTGGCCGGCCTCGCGGTCGCGGCCGCGGTCGCGGCCGGCGTCGTGGTCGCAACGATGGGCGGCGGCAAGGACGACACATCGCCCAAGGTGGCGATCCCCGCCCGCAAGATCACCGACCTCCAGGATGCGGCGAAGGCGGCCAAGTGCGTGCTGACCAATCCGCCGATCGAGGGCAGCAGCCACGTCACGACAAAGGTCAAGTACAAGAGCAACCCGCCGACGTCGGGCGACCATGTGCCGCCGCCGGAGCTGGCCAAAGACGGCGAATACACGGGCGTCGCGTCACCCGAGCCCGAGCGCTACGTCCACTCGCTCGAGCATGGCCGCGTCATCATCCACTACAAGCCGGGGCTGGCCAAGCGGCGCATCGACCAGCTCGCGACGCTGTTCGCCGAGAACTCGAAGACCGACTTCGGCCTGGACTCGATCAACGGTGGCTTCACGCTGCTGATAGCGAACAACACGAAGATGACCCAGGAGGTCGCCGCCGCGGCGTGGGGGCACACGCTGGGCTGCCCTGCGTTCAACGATCAGGTCTTCGACGCGATCCGCGCCTTCCGCCAGCGCTACGTGCTGCAGGCGCCCGAGAAGGTCACCGAGCCCGAGTAGCCAGGCCCCGCGCCGGGGCAGGCCGCGCAAGCTGTCCTGCGTGACCGCATCCTGCCCTGTGGCAGGGTGTTGAGCCGTTGTGATGCGCCGTTTCGTCGTCGCACTTGCGGCCGCCGCACTGCTTGTACTCGTGTGGGTCGCAGGCCCCGCCCTGTCGGCTGCACCGTTCGTTCCGCGCGCGGTCGACTTCGAGCAGGGGCTCGATCTCGCCGGCGCCGGCGCCGCCGCGCGCGGCGCGCGCACCTACATCAGCCCCGTCATGCGCGCGCCGAAGCGCTTCGACCTCGTCGGGCTGACATGGCGCTCGCCGGTGCACGCGGGCGCCCGGATCCGCGTGCGCGATCCGGACGGACACTGGAGTCGCTGGACCGCGATGGGCGACAAGCACGGCGGCCGCGGGGGCTCGGAGCCGGTGTGGGCGGGGGGCGCTGAGGCCTACCAGCTGCGCTTGGAGCGCGTTCCGCGCGGGCTGCGGGCGCACTTCGTCAACACCACCGGCACGGCGTCCGCAGGCGACCGCGCGAAGATGGCCGTGCGGCGCGCAGCGCACCGCGTCGCCGTCGCCCTCGCAGGTGCGCCCGCTCAGGCGCAGGCGGCGGGCGCCACGCCGGCGATCGTGCGCCGCGAGGCCTGGGGCGCTGACCAGTGCCCTCCGCGCTCTGACCCGAGCTACGGCGAGGTACAGACCGGCTTCGTGCACCACACCGTGTCGGCGAACAGCTACGCGCCCGAGGACAGTGCGGCGATGGTGCTCGCGATCTGCCGCTTTCATCGTAACGCCAACGGCTGGAGCGACATTGGCTACAACTTCCTCGTCGACCGCTACGGGCGCACCTTCGAGGGGCGTGCGGGCGGGATCGAGGAGCCGGTCGTCGGCGCCCAGACGCAGGGCTACAACGGCGTGTCGACCGGCATCGCGAACATCGGCACGTTCTCGAGCGTGGCGCAGACGCCACAGGCGGTGCACGCCACGGCCGAGTTGCTGGCCTGGAAGCTGTCGCTGCACGCTGTGCCCGTCAGCGGCCCGGTGACAGTCATCTCCGCCGGCGGCGGCGGCAACCGCACGCCGGCCGGCAGGCCGGCGACGTTCCAGCGCATCTCCGGCCACCGCGACGCGAACACGACCGAGTGCCCGGGTCGTGTGCTCTACGGCCAGCTCGAAGAGATCCGCGCGCGGGCCGCTGCGCTCGCGCCGCGGTTCACGGGCGGGCTGACTTTGCAGGCGGTCGACCGCACGCTGCACTACCCGCAGGCAGCGCAGCTGCGGGGACGGCTGACCGCGGCCGACGGCGCTCCGCTCGGCGCAGCGGCGATCTCACTTCAGCTCGCGGGCCCGTCGGGCTTCTTCACCTCGCGCCAACCAACGACGAGCGCCGACGGAGGCTGGTCGGCGGTCCTGCCGACCTCCTACTCGAGCACGCTGCGCGCCGTCGCCCGCAGGCCCGACGGAAGCGTCGTGACCTCGAGGCAGCTGCGCGTCGGCGTGGCGCCGCGCATCTCGGTCCGGGCCGCCAGGCGCGTCGGGGCGGGTCGCGGGTTCACCGTCAGCGGCAGCGTGCGCCCGCGCCGCGCGCGGCTTGTGCTCGAACTTCAGCGCAGATCGAGTGGAGGGATGCGCACGGTCGCCCGCATGCCCGTCAAGGTCCGCTCGGGTCGCTACGCCGTGCGGCTGCGCCTGCCTCGCGCCGCACTGCACCGCCTGCGCGTCGTGTTCAAGGCCGACGCGCGCAACAGCTTCGGAAGCTCGGCACGCAGGTATGTGCGCGCCGTGCGCGGGCGTTAGCGCTGAGCGACAGCCCCGGGCTACCCTTCGCCGCCATGCGGCGGGTCTCCACCGACGACATCGAGGCCCACGACAGCCGCTCGCCGATCGTCCGTGCGTGCGCCGCGCTCGCGGACTCTGTCGCGTTCAACATCGCGATCTTCGGGGTCATCATCGCCAATGCCGTCGTGCTCGGGCTCGAGACCTATCCGGGCGTGGTGCACGACGCGGGCGGGCTGCTGGGCACGCTCAATGACGTCTTCCTCGGCATCTTCGTCGTCGAGCTCGCGATCCGGCTGACGGCGTTCGGCGCGCGGCCGGGCGGCTTCTTTCGCAGCGGCTGGAACGTCTTTGACTTCGTCGTCGTGATCGCGGCCTTCCTGCCGGGGCTGCGCGAGAACTCGACGCTGCTGCGAATCGCGCGCCTGGCACGCGTGCTGCGCATCGTGCGGTTGCTGCCCGACCTGCGGGTGCTGGTGACCGCGATCTACCGCAGCCTGCCGGGGGTGGCGAGCCTCACCGTGCTCGCGGTGGTGACGCTGTTCGTCTACGGGATGATCGGCTGGACGATCTTCGGCGACCACGCGCCGCAGGAGTACGGGACGATCGGCAACGCGATGCTCACGCTGTTCGTGATGCTCTCGCTCGAGAACCTGCCCGACAACATCGAGCTCGGGCGCGAGCTGTCGGACTGGACGATCCTCTACTTCGTCTCCTACGCGCTCGTCGCCGCGTTCCTGCTGTTCAACATCCTGATCGGGATCGTCATCAACTCACTGGAGGAGGCACGCGCGATCGAGCACGCACGCGAGCGCGCCGACCGGCTCGAGCACGGCGAGGTCCAGGTGACGATGGAGGAACGGATCGCGACGGTGCGCGCCGCGCTCGAGGAGCTCGAGTCGGATCTGCGAAGACGCTGACGGACAGCGCCGGGCCCCGGGTTCGGGAGACGGACTACGAGCGCCAGCCGCCGGTCGTGCCCTTGTACAGGCCCTCGCCGCCGAGCACGAGCCGCGCGCTGCGCAGCAGGATCCGAAGGTCCAGGCGCCAGGTGCGGTGCTCGATGTACCACAGGTCGAGCTCGATGCGCTGCGACCACGGCAGCGATGTGCGGCCGTTGATCTGCGCCCAGCCGGTGATGCCGGGCCTGACCGCCAGTCGCCTGCGCTGGCGCTCGGTGTACTGCGCCACCTGTACGGGCACGGTCGGCCGCGGACCGACGATCGCCATCTCGCCCCTGAGCACGTTGATGAGGTTTGGCAGCTCGTCCAGCGACGTGCGGCGCAGCAACCTGCCGACGCGCGTGATGCGCGGGTCGCCGGCGTCGATCGCCAGGCCCGCGCCGATCGACTCCGCCCCGTCGACCATCGTGCGCAGCTTGAGCACGTCGAACTCGCGGCCCTCGCGGCCGACGCGGCGCTGGCGGTAGATCGGGTGGCCACGGGACTCCAGGCGGATCGCGACGATCGCGATCGCCAGCAGCGGCGACGAGAGCGCCAGCGCCGTCGCGGCGACGACGACATCGAACGCGCGGCGCGTCATCGCGTGCCCTCGGCGGGCTCCCAGCCGGCGGGCGTGCCGTGGCGCAGCCAGTCCCACAGGCCGGCGGCGACGGAAGCGCTGCTCAGCACGTAGTAGCGCGCGACGAGCAGCGGCCGCCAGTGCACGACGCCGCCCAGCAGCGCGGCCGCGAGCAGCGCGAGCTGCGCGACGAGGATCAGCAGGTAGACCGGGTGCTCAGCCGCCAGCAGCGCGCTGAGGGCCAGCGCGACGAGATGCAGGAACGGCGCCACGTAGCGCAGCACGCGGTGCGAGGCGATCATCAGCGCGTACAGCGGCGTGTAGCCGCGCGGGGAGAGCAGCCCGCCGCGCAGGACGATCGGCCACGTGTGGCTCATCATGCGCCGCTTGCGGGCGAACTCGCCCTCGAGCGACGGGACCATCCGCTCCGTCGCGCGCGCCGCGGGGACGTACACCGCGCGCCAGCCGCGCTTGACCATGTTGAAGGGAAACGAGAGGTCGTGGCCCATGATCGGGTCGACCTCGATGTAGGACTCGCGACGCGTCGCGTAGATCGCGCCGTTGCCGGCGGTGATCGAGCCCAGCCGCGACTCCAGTCCGCGCAGCGCCATCTCGTAGCGCCAGTACAGCCCCTCCTGGTTGGTGCCGGTTTGGTTTGGATCGTGTACGAAGCGCACCTGGCCGCAGGCGTAGCCGACGCGCGGGTCGGCGAACGCGCCCACGAGCGTGCGCAGCGCGCCGGGCTCCCAGCGCGCGTTGGCGTCGGAGAACGCGACGAGCTCCCCGCGGGCGCGCGCCACGGCCGCGTCCTGGGCACGAATCTTTCCGCCGCGCGGCAAGTCGAGCACGACGTCGGCGCCGGCGCGGCGCGCCTGCGCGACGGTCGCGTCGGCGGAGCCGTCGCTTGCGACGATCACCTCGAGACGCTCGCGGGGATAGTCGAGCGCCAGCGCGTCGGCGACCTTGGCGGCGATGCTCGCACCCTCGTCGTAGGCGGCGATGATGAGGCTGACGGGCGGCGCGGCCGCCTCCGGCTCGGCGCGCGCCTGCCCGCGACCGATCAGGCGCGCAAGCGCCGACAACAGCAGCGGGTAACCGAGCTGCGCGTAGACGAGCAGCCCGAGGCTCAGCCAGAGGACGATCTCCGCGACGATCACGGCGCGCATTCTCCCGCCCGGCGGCGCCCGGTCAGCGTTTCGTAGAGCTCCAGATGGCGTGCGGCGACGGCCTCCCACGAGTAGGCGCCCGCGGCCGCGCGACGGGCCGCGGCGCCAAGCCGCTCGCGCTCACCGGCGTCGGCCATGAGGCGCTGCAGCGCGCTCGCCAGCGCCTCTGCGTCGCCCGGCGCCACCAGCGCCGCCGCGCCGGCGGCGGCGACGTCGGGGAAGCCGCCGACGGAGCTGGCGAGCAGCGGCGTCCCGAACGCGAGCGCGGTGAACAGCACGCCGGACTGCTCTGCCTGGCGGTAGGGCAAAACGGCGAGGTCCGCGCGCCGGAAGTACGCCGCGAGCTCCTCGTCGCGGACGAAGCGCTCGATCCAGCGCACCGACGGCGGCGAGGCCGCCCGCAGCGCGGACGTGTCCATGCGGGCGCGTCCGACGATCCACAGCTCGGCACCCGGATCGGGACCCAGGCGCCGCCAGGCGTCGAGCAGCACGTCGATCCCCTTGTAGGGACGCAGCAGGCCGAAGAACAGCACGACCGGCCCGCGCACCGCCGCCAGCGCGCCGGGCAGCGGGCGCTCACCGTGCACCCGTGTGAGGTGCTCGAACGCGCCGTGCGGGATGACCGTGACCTTCTCGGGTGCGATGCCGATCTCGTGCGCCAGGCGCTCGCGGCCGTGGCCGGAGTGCGCGACGACGGCATCGACGCGCTCGTACAGCCGCCGTTGCGCGCTGAGCTGGCCGCGGCGCGGTTCGCGCGGCAGCACGTCGTGAGCGGTGAGGACGAGCGGTCGCGAGCGCGGCAGCAGGTGGACGTCGAGCGGCTGGATCGTCAGCCACTGGAAGTGCACGACGTCGGCGCCCGGCGCGACCGCGCGCCCGTAGCGCAGCATGTCGGGCACGTGCTGCAGCGCCTTGGCGACGAAGCGCCGGCGCGAGCCGGCGGCGCCGCCGCCGCGGCGGTAGAAGCGCTCGTGGCGCTCGTAGCCCTCGGGCGTCGGCGCGGGCGCGTAGGGGAAGCGGCTCGTCTGCAGCCGGACCGTGGCCCCGGCGCGAGCGAGCGCGGCGCACAGCGCGTGGTCGTACGGCGGCGTATAGGCAGACGGATCGACGACATCGATGCGCACGGCGGCGAAGTATCGTCGGCGCCCGATGGCCGTGGAGCTCTCCTACTGCGTCGTCAACACCGAGCAGCGCGAGCTGCTGCTGCGCTGCCTGGACGCGATCGCCGCCGAGCGCGCCCGCCTCGAGCTCGAGACCGAGGTGCTCGTGCTCGACAACGCGTCGGGCGACGGCTCGGCCGCAGCCGCGCGCCAGCACCCGGCTACGACGGAGCTGATCGCGCTCGAGCGCCGGCGCGGCAAGGGTGAGAACGACAGCGCGCTGCTGCAGCGCGCGCGGGGGCGCTACTGCCTGCTGCTCAACGAGGACTCCGAGCTGCGACCGGGCGCGACGGGCGCGCTGCACGCGGCGCTGCAGGCCGATCGGAGCGCCGCCGCCGCGGGCGCCCGGCTGCTGCGCCCCGACGGGACCGCGCAGCCGTCCGCCTGGCGATTCCCGACGCCGCTGACGGCGACCGTCGGCGCGCTCTTCCTGCACCGCCGCTACACGGTACAGAGCCGCGGCGAGAGCATCCGCGCGGTCGACTGGGCACAGTCGGCGGCGCTGCTCGTGCGCCGCGAGGCCGCCGAGCAGATCGGCTGGTTCGACCCGGCGTTCTTCGTGTACTCCGACGAGGTCGACTTCTGCAAGCGCCTGGGCGGCGGCGGCTGGCGGACGCTGTTCGTCCCCGCCGCGGTCGCCGTGCACCATGAGCAGCTCTCCACGGGTCGCGTGCCGGAGCGACGGATCGTCGAGCTGTCGCGCAACCGCGACCGCTACATGCGCAAGCACCACACGGCGTCGGCGGCGTGGGCGGTGCGCATGCTGACCGCGTGGACCTACGCAGCTCGCGCCACGGCCGCGATCGCGCTGCCCGGCCATGACCCGCGCCGCTACTGGCGCCACGTGACCGCGACGCTGCGACCGGACCGCGGCGAGGGGCTGCGCGAGGCGGCCTCGGAGCACAACCGCGGCTCGCGGCTGTGAGTGCGGTCAGCCTGCGACCGGCCGGGGACTGCGGGGCACGCGCTTGCGCCAGCCGCGCTCGATCGCGCCGACGAAGCGCTTGGGCGACTGGCTGTATAGACGCTTGCCGAGCTTGAGCGCCTTGCGCTCGAGGACGTCTCGGCGGCGCTCGATGAGGGCGAGCAGCGTCTGCCTGGTCGCCTCGTCGGCGAACGCCTGCGGGTGGACCTCGGCGTAGTCGCGCAAGACGGCCAGGTCGTGGTTGTCGCCGAGCAGGTTGGCGACCTCATGCGCGCGCTTGGACAGCTTCTTCATCTGCTTCGGAGCGGCCGGCCGCAGGATCTGCGAGGCGTGCCACAGATCCTTCACGCGCTTACGCACGTCGTGCAGATGCTCGGCAGTCGGGTCCTTGCGGGCGACGCGCATGCGCTTGCGACCGCGGCGGTAGACGCGCTGCAGGCCGGGCCGCAGGGCCTCGAAGCCGTCGGCCTCGAACGTCCAGTCGGCTGCTCGCACGCGAGCGCTCTCAAGCTCGTCCAGGACCGCGCCGAGCGTCCGGTCGTCCTCGTTGAGGGTGGTCAGCTCGCGCTCGTGGTCATGCTCGAGTCGCTCGCGCAGGCGGTGCGTCAGCAACGGCGGCAGCTCGTCGGGGTAGCGGTCTTCGAGCTCCCCAAGCGTCTCGCGCAGCACGCGCGCGTCGCGTGCGTCCGACAGGCGCTGGCCGGTCATGCGAAAGACGGTGTTCTCGCGCCGGTAGCTCTGCTCGCCGATCGCGTGGCGCGAGAGCCGCACGCAGGCACGCAGGCGCTTGAGCGACTTGCGCGTCTCGTGCACAGCCTTGCCGAAGTCGTCCGTCGACGTGTGCTCCAGCTGATCGTGGGCGTCATCGAGCTGGCCGCGCGCGATCCGGCGAATGCCGTCGGGCACGTACTCGTCGCGGCGCAGCTCATATCCGCGATCTGTCTCGAAGAAGCTGCCTGCCGGCGGCAACGCCTCTGGCGTCTGAAGATCGGCCATCCCATCATGTTTCCACGAACGGCCGCGCTTCTAACGCAGATGGCGCATCCTCGCTTGACCGCGCTAGGGTCGGCTCAGGCAACCGAGGAGGGGACGATGGCGACGAGCAGCGCGACGACGGTATGGGAGGGCGGGCTCGAGCACGGGGCCGGGACGACGACGCCGGCCAGCGAGGCGTTTGCGACCGTGGACGTGAGCTGGGCCTCGCGCACGTCGCGCGCGGCAGGCAAGACGAGTCCCGAGGAGCTGCTCGCCGCGGCGCATGCCTCGTGCTACTGCATGGCGCTGGCGCACGAGCTCGGTGAGGCCGGCACGCCGCCCGAGCGCCTCGAGGCGACCGCGCGCGTCGAGTTCGTGCCCGACGAGGGCGTGACCTCGTCGCAGATCGTGGTGTCTGGCCGCGTGCCCGGCATCGACGAGCATGGCTTCGGCGCGGCGGCAGCCGCCGCCGGCGACGGCTGCCCGATCTCCGGCGCGCTGAAGGGCAACGTCGAGATCACCGTGGAGGCGACGCTCGAGTCCTAGCGAGCAGGATCCCGAGTGTCGCTTGGCGCGACTACGCGAACACGATCTGCTCGAGGTTCGCCAGCGGCGCCACCGGCCCCTCGGGCCGGTGGCGCAGCGGGTCGGCCTCGCTCAGTTCGCCGAACGACAACCCGCTCCGATCCTCGATCTCCTTGATCGGCCGCTGGGACGTTTCGAACTCGCCGAAGACGAACTCCTCCGGCGCGAGGAACGTCTCCTGCGACATGACGTAGCCCGTCGCGGTCAGCTGCCTGGTGTGGTCATGAATGAAGGCGATGACCTTCCAGAAGCGCAGCGGGATCCTCACCCCGAACCGCTCGGGGTCCTCGGCGTCGAAGATCGGACCGGTGAACACGCAGATGCGCATCTTGTCCTCCTCGGAGTGCTCGAGCGCGTGGTCCTCGAGCTTGAGCCAGATGCCGGCATTGAACGGCTGCATCTGCGGGACCGCGTTGGTGAGGTGCATCGAGTCCGAATTGCCGAGCTTGGCCCGGTCCGGCGGGCCCCAGATCGGATCTTCGCGACGGGTCATGTGGCCGCGCGCGAATTTCGGCGGGTCGCCATAGACATCGAGATCGCCCGTCCCGCCGACGGTCTGCGCTTCGCGGGGGATCCGCGGATCGGCGCGCCAGCCGGTGCGGCGAGCGGACGACGTGTTGGAGCCGTCGATGTTCACGGCGCTCCAGATGCACAGCCTGCGCTTGCGGCTCATGGCCACCGAGAAGTGCTCGTACTTCAGCTCCGATGTCTTCTTGCGGCCCGTGCCGAACGTGAGCACATCGCGCGGTGATGTCGTCTTCTTCGGCAGATCGACGCGAAGCTCGGATGTCGTGCCGAGGAACGCGGGGTCATATCCGGTGCGGTCGGCGTAGTCCTCGACGACGCCCTCCTCCACCGACGGCCCCGGCTCGGACGGGGACGAGAACGCGACACTCGAGCTCAGCCTCATCTTGCCGAGATGGTCGAGCAGCACGCTCGGCTTGACGGCGTAGTTGGCCCGCTCCAGGTCGCCGGAGAAGTGCAGGCCTACGGCGGTGCCGTTGAGATCGAGGACCACCGAGCCCGAGCTTCCGTGAAGCGTCGTCGCGTCGTGCGTGAAGAACCAGTCGTCGTCCTCCACGATCAGCACCTTCCCGGGCGACAGGCGCTTGACGTCGTAGATGTCGCGGAAGGTCTCCAGCGCGGCCTCGGCCGAGGTCACGCCGCCGGGATCGCGCGATGGGTAGCCGACGACGGCGATGTCCATACCGTCGCCCGGATCCTCCGAGGCGACCGGAATCGGCTTGGGCAACCCGTCGATGTTCTCGAGTTCCAGCAGCGCGATGTCGGCCGCGCCCTTCGTCTCGGCCGCCATGAAGATCACGCGGCGCACGGGGACCTCGAAGGTCGGCCGCTTCGCACCGCCGGCCTGATGCTCTTCGCGGAAGTCGATGCGCGTCGCGACCTCTTGGCCCGTGACGATGTCGACGACCGGCTTGTAGCCCTTGCCGGCGCGCACGGCGAAGTTCTTCGCCACATGCTCGTTGGTGACGATGACGTCGTCGGCGATCAGCCACCCGGTCCCGCCCCAGCGCAGCCGCGGATGGTTGCGAAACTCGACTCGGCCGACCGACGGCAGCCGCTCTTCGAGCCGCACCCGCGCCGGCAGCAGCCGGGAGCGCATCTCCTTTGAGTTCGGCAGCTCGAAGCGGCCGTTGCGCACGAGCAGCGAGGGCCGTCCGAACTCGAGGACCACGGCCTCGGTGTTCGGCAGCGGCGGGCGCCCCGCGCCCGTCGGCGACTCGACCACCGCGCTGACCATGTCCGGCGTCACCCGCAGATGCTCTCCGCCCGGCAGCCCGCGGCCGTCGCCCACCATTGCCCGGATCTCGCGGCGGACCGGCTCGTCGCGCAGCATGTCCGCAATTGCGTTCACGGTCCCTTCCTCCTGATCGTCGCCAACCTCGCTCGGATTAGGAGCGACCTTACATCGCGGCAATACGCCGACCTGCTCTTTTCATCGGCTGCGCCGCGGGCGCGCCCGGCGGCGCAGGCTGCGCACGGCCTCCAGCTCGCCGGGCCGCGCAAAGCGGGTCGCGATGAAGAGGACCGGTAGCGCCGCCAGTGCCAGCGCGCGCGAGGCAAAGCCGGCGGCGCCCGACGTCGGCAGCAGCAGCTCGCCGGCGACGGCCATGCCCGCCAGCAGCGCGACCGCGTGCGCCACGCGCGCCCACTGAAACGGCACCGTGAACAGCCGCCGCGTGAGCAGGTGCCCGACGACGAGCATGACGGCGTAGGCGAGCACGAGCGCGATGCCGGCGCCGGCGATGCCGAGCGGCTCGACGAGCACCACCAGCGCGACGACGTTGACGGCGACGCCGAGCAGGGCGGCCGGGAAGCTGCGGGTCGTGACGCCGGCGCGCCCGCCGATCGTGACCAGCACTCCGAACAGGCCGTACATCGCCCAGCCGAGCGCGACCCACGGCAGCGCCTCGTGGGCCTCGAAGTACTCCGGCGCGGCGAGCAGGCGCACGAGCCAGCGGCCCAGCAGGGTCAGGCCCGCAACGACGAGTCCCGTCACGACGACGTACCACGTCGTCACGGTCGCGTAGAAGCGCAGCGCCTGCGCGTCATCCTCGATCGAGTAGGCAAGCGGCGGCCAGGCGAGCTGAAATCCGCGCACCGCCAGGATGACGGCGGTCGCGAGCTTCACCGACAGCGCGAACAGGCCCGCGGCGGCAGCGCTCTGCGTGCGCAGCAGGTATGCGCGGTCGATCACGTTGAGCGCGAACACCGTCGCGTCGGCGGGTACCGTCGGCAACCCGAACGCCAGCAGCGGGCGCAGCATCGTCTCCGCCCGCAGGCCGATGCGCCCGCGCAGGACCCACCACAGCGCGAGCAGGACCACGGTCGAGGCGGCGTAGTTGCCCAGCAGGTAGCCGCGCGCACCCTCGTCGAGTGCCACGACGAGGGTCACCGTCAGCGCCACGCTGAGGACGACGTTCGTCAGCGATGCTGTGACGTACGCGCGCCGCCGCTCCTCGACGCGCAGCAGCGCGTAGGCGATCTCGAGGTTCGTGAACGACCACATTCCCAGCACGGCGATCCGCATCAGGCCTGCGTCCTCGAAGCCGAGCACGAGCTCGCTCACGGGCCCCGCGAGCGCCAACGCGAGCAGCGCCGCGAGCGTCGAGGTCGCCAGCACGACGCCGGTGGTCGTGCGCGCCAGCCGGTCGCGCTGCGGACCGGGCTCCTGCGCGAAGTAGTGGCGCACGAACGCCTCGCCGAGACCGAGGCGTAGTAGGATCGAGGCGAGGATGATGAACGTCAGCAGCGTCTCGGCGACGCCGAAGTCGGCGCGGCTGAGTGCGCGCGTGTAGAGCGGCAGCGTGACGAGCGCCAGCGCCGCCGACAGCACGCTCGACGCCTGGTAGGCCGCGCCTCCTGCCAGCAGCCGGGTGAAGAGGCTGCGCACTCACGCCACGCTACTGTCCGCACGTGCCGGACCCGCGTGCCCTGCTGCTGCTGCCACGCCCGCTGGCGGGCTTCATCCTCGCCGACCAGGCGCGCGACCTGCTGCGCGCCGACGGCGTCGTCGCGGCCGATCCGCCGCGCGTGCCCTACGGCGCGGTCGCGCGGCTGCCGTCAGCGCTGCGCGTCGGGCTCGCCCGGCGGACCGCGCAGCGGCTGCTGCGCAACCTCGGCGGCGACCTGCGTGCGATCGCGATCTTCCACCCCGTCCAGTGGCCGCTCGCCGAGGCGCTGCTCGCCGCGCGCCCGCAGGCCGAGCTGTGGTACGGGCGCTGGGACCGCTACGAGGTCGCCTACGACGCGTCGCCGCGGATGCGCCGGCGACTCGCCTCGCTGCACGAGCAGGCGGCGGCGCGCTCTTCGTTGACCTTCGTCGTCTCGGGCAAGCTCGCGCAGCTCGAGCGCGAGGCCGGCCGCGAGGCGCAACTCGTCGGCCTGGCCGCCGACTCGTTCCCCGCGCCCGATCCCGGTGCGGCGGTGATCGCCGTCTCGCTGGGGCACCTCGGCTGGCGCACCGACTGGGGGCTGCTGCGCGCTGTCGCCGAGGGGATGCCCGAGCTTGTGCTGCTGCTCGTCGGCGAGGCGCACCCGGACGAGTGCAAGGACGACGCGGACTTCGCTTGGTGCCGCGGCGCGCCGAATCTCGTCTGGCTGGGGCGCCGCAGCGACGAGGAGGCGGCACGGCTGATCTTGTGCGCCGACGTCGGGATCCTGCCGTTCGCAGTCGAGCCGTTCAACGACGCGGCGCTGCCCTACCGGATCCTCAAGTACGCGCGCCTGGGCCGGCGCACCATCTCGCCCGAGCTTGCCGGCGTGCAAACCTGGGATCGCGCCGTCACCACCGCGGCCGACGCGCATGAGTTCGTCGCGGCGCTGCGTTCTCACGCCGGGGCGCGGACGCGGCCCGACGCCGAGCTGCGCGCATGGGCGCTCGAGCAGACCGCCGCGCGCGTCAACGAGCCGCTGTGGCAGCGCTTACGCGAGCTGGGGATCGCATAGGGCAGGTGGATGATCGATTCCGGATGCGTTCGGAATCGACGAGCTAGGGGTTGGCGCTGCCGGGATTGCGTCCCTCTGGTTTGCCGGTCGCCCGCAGCCGGCCGAGCTTGCTCAGCGCGTCGAACCAGAACGGCGCGCCGAAGGACACCGCCAGCGCCGTGAGCAGTAGCCCGAGGATCTTCGTGAGGTTGATGCTGTCGGGAAACGCCCGCGGGCTGTCGCTGCCGCCGCCGGTCCAGCCGACTGGCAGCTCAAGCGCCTTGACGTCCTGGTAGCTGCCGGCGAGCTTCTCGAGGTCATCGGTGTCCGGAGCCTGGGCGGCCTGGTCGGCCTGCGATAGGACCGCGGCGCGTGCCGCCGGGTCGTTCCACAGCTTGTCGACGACCTGCAGCGTGTCGACGTTCCAGGTCGCCGCTACGAGCACGCCGAAGACCAGCAACCAGACATGGGACTTGCGCTTGTACCAGCCCGAGACGCGGTTCATCGCGTCGTCGTACCAATGCTCGATCTCGAGCCGCAGCTTGCCGACGTCGTCGCCGGCGGCGTCGACGATTCCCGCCAGCTTGCGCTTGAACTGCGAGTCCTTCAGCTTGGCGACCTCGGTGCGCGCGCGGCCGACGAGATCCTGGCCGGGCTCGCCGCTGCCCGGCGGCGCGATCGTGTCCAGCAATGTCAGCGAGAACGTGCGCGCGCTGATGTACGACGGCAGCGGGCGGGTCTTGCGCGCCTTCGAGGACGTCGTCAGCTCTTGCATGCGCGGGTGGGCCAGCAGCTCCTCGATGACCGGCGCGCCACTGGGCATCTCGCCGTGCAAGAGCTGGCGCAGCCCGCGCCCGAGTTGCTCGGCACGCCCGCCCAGGACGGTCGACACGAGCTCCTGGAGGGCGGAGCAGACCAGGCTGAAGAGCAGGTAGATGAAGAGCAGCCCGAACGCGACTTCGAGCACCTGCGATCCGACGCCGGTCATCGCTTCCTTCCCGAGCTCTCGTGGCTTGGCGCGAGCGTAGCCGGGGCTCCGGATGGCGCTCCGTGCGGTCGATCGGCTACGGGCGCCCGCAGCGCACGAACACCCTGAACGGGCCGCGGCGTAGCGAGGGCGCGGCTCGCGGCAGCGCGTTCGTCGTGGTGCTGACGCCGTCGGCGCGGCCGAAGCGCCGCTCGAACTTCTCATCGCCCGCGATGTAGACGCCCACCGCCCCCGGGGTCGGATCCTCTGCGCGCGAGCGCACGCGTCCGGCGCGGATGGCGAGGATCCAGCGCGCGTCGGGGACCAGGCGGTAGGTCGGGAACGTCAGCGCGCCGCAGCGCATCCCGCGGCGCACGCGCGGGTCGTCGACGAGCCCGGTGACCTGCACATGCGTGCGCTCGATGAAGCGCAACTCCGCGCGCAGGCGCTCGAAGCTCGATGCCTTGATCGCCAGGAACGCGACGCCGACAACCAGCGCCCCGACCGCAGCCAGCCGCCAGCGGTCGCGGGCGCGGCCCGGCTCGAGCGTCGCGAAGCCCATGACGGTGTAGCCGGCCATCAGGCACAGGGCGACGGCCGGCAACGTCAGGTAGCGCGGCAGGATCGACAGGCCCGCGACCCCGGTGCCGACGAACGTCAGCGCGCCGGCGCCGAGCAGCGCGAGCGGCACGACCATCCCCCGCGCACCGTAGCGCCGCACGGCGAGCACGACTCCGATGACGCCGGCCAGCGCGACCGGCGGCCGCGCGACGTCGGCGAGGAAGCGCACGAACGCCGATGGCACGTTCTCGATGCCGCGCTCGCGCCCGAGCGCCTCGGACAGCTCGCTCGTCGAATGCAGGCTGAAGAGCGGGTCGCCGGTGACCGCGAGGTCGACCAACGCCCAGCCGACCGGCGCGGCGAGCACGAGCACGCCCAGGACGGCCCGCGAACGCAGCGGCCGGCCGGGCAGGCACCACAGCCAGTACAGGCCCGCGAGCACCCACGCCTCGGGGCGCAGCAGTCCGCCGATCGCGAGCAGCGCCATCGGCGCCGTCTCCCGCGGGCGCGCCGCCTCGAGCGCCGCCGCCCACACCACGAGCGCCAGGAACGGCACGTCGACGAATGCGCGCACGGCGTACAGCAGGAACGCGAAGCTCGACCCGACGAACAGCGCCGCCGCGGCCGCGGGCGAGCGACCGAACAGCGCGCGTCCGAGCGCGTACGTGCCCGCCGTGAGCGCGACGAGGCTGAGCACCGTCACGAGCACGAGCAGACGGTCGGCATGCGGTCCGGCGAGCGACAGCAGCGCTGCGAGCGCGAGATAGAGTGGATGCTGCGTCGGCGCCGCGAAGCCCTCGAAGCCGGGCCGCACGCCGTCGAGCAGGTCGCGGCCCCAGACGAGATGGTGGTAGGCGTCGTAATCGGGATAGGTGGGCACGAGCGCCCAGCCGGCGACCGCGATCAGGGCCAGCAGCGCGAGCGCGGACCGCTCGGCCGTGCGCGGCTCGATGCGCCTCACGGCTGGCTGGGCGCCGGCGCAGATCCGGCGGCGCGCGTGCCGGGGCCGGGGTCCGCCGCGGAGGCGGGGCCGTCGGCGCCCGTGCCTGCGGGCCCCGGCCTGACGGCCGAGCGGGCGGCGGCACGCTCCGCGGCGGTTGTCGCCGCCGCAGCGCGCCCGGCGAGCGCCGTCCCGACCGCCAGTAGCGCCCACGCCAGCGGGTCCTCGAGAAAGGCCGCGTACAGCAGCGTGTGCACGACGAGTGCCACGAACGCCGCCGCGATCCCCGCGCGCGCGGCGTCGTGGCGCGCGCCGCGCAGCAGGCCGGCGAGCGCCACCGCGAGCAGCGCCAGGTAGAGCCCGAGGCCGCCGACCCCCTGCTCGGCGGCGGTGGTGATCGCGATCGTGTGCGAGGCGGCCGCCGCGCGCTCGCTGGACGCCTTCTCGCTGTCGCGGTACTCGCGCCTGAATGCGCCCGCGCCGTGGCCGGTCAGCGGACGGTCGGCGAACAGCTCGACGCCGCCGCGGATCAGCTCCGAGCGCCCGCTCGTCGCCTTCTCGAGCGACTGGTCCAGCCCGACCGCTGCGGGCGCGGCCAGCACGACGATGAGCGCTGCGAGCGCGAAGCCTCCCGCCACCGCCAGCACGCGTCCTGCGCCCCAGCGCAGCGCGCCGAGCACGGCCAGGCCCGCGAGCAGTGCGGTGAACGAGGACTGCGACAGCGTCAGCACGAGGCCCGCGAGCAGCAGCGCGAGTGCCAGCGCGCAGGCGCCGATGACGTTCGTGCGCCGGCTCCACAGCGCCAGCGCCGCGAGGCCGAGCATCACCGTCGCGAGGAAGCGCCCGTAGATGTTGGGATCGAAGAACAGCGAGTTGACGCGGAAGTAGGTCTCGAACTGATTGGAGGCGATGACCTTCGGGTTGAGCAGCAGCTCGCGCTGGGCGTACTCGACGAATCCGACGCCGACGAACACGACGGCCAGCGCGAGCAGCACGAGCAGGCAGCGGCTGACGAGCCGCGGCGTCCACTCGATCCGCACGAGCAGCGCGAACAGCAACGCGAACGGGACGTAGAAGAAGGTCTCCTGCGACAGCGCGTGGTCGAAGTCGCTCGAGTACGCCGCCTGTAGCGCGTACAGCACGATCGACGCGGCCAGCAGCCATTGCAGCGTGCCGGGCTCGCGGTCGGGCGAGGGGTCCTCCCTCCAGCCGACCCCTCGCAGGCGCACGAGCGCGTAGGACAGACCGCCGGCCGCGATCACGAGGTACAGCGGGACGAGCAGGTTGGCGGTCTCCCCGCCGGACTCGATCGGCACCCGGAACGGCAGCGCCGCCGCGGCGCACAGCACGAACAGCTGCGGCCGGCGATGAAAGACGAACGCGCCGATCGCGAGTGCCACGAGTCCGGCGGCGGCGGCGGCGAGCGCCAGCGCGGGACGCTCGCGCAGCGCCTCGAACTGCGGCGTCGACCAGATGTTCGCGATCAGCAGGACCGGCGTGAGCGCAAGCGCGGCGAGCATCGCGAACGCCCGCGCGCGCGCTGAACGCGCAAGCAGGACGAGCCCCGCGAGCAGCGCGGCGCCGATGACGCCGACGGCCTGAGCCGCTTCGGCGAACGTCGACAGGGCGACGGTCAGCGCAGGGCCAGCTGCGTCCACACGCCCTCCATGAAGCGGCTGATCTCCCCCGGCTTGCGCAGCCGCAGCGAGAAGTCCGCCAGCCCCGGTCGGATGACGATGCCTTTGCCCAGCCGCGTCGCGACAATCACGCGGCGGCGCCCGTCGTCGGCCGCGGCGGCGGCCACGATGCGCCCGCCGGCGACGCTCTGCGTCTGCTCGAAGACCGAGATACCGGGGAACTGACCCTCGGTGCCCGCGAACAGGCCGATCTCGTCGACCGTGTTGACGAGCGTCAGCCGCGCGCGCTGGAGCGCCAGCAGGCGCGACCCGAAGAGATCGCGCGTCGTCGGCAGCGTCGGCTCGCTCGCTCGCCCGTCCGGCGTGATCCGCACGCCGCGGCGCAGCGATTGCGTGCCGACCGACAGCAGGCGGCCGCCGGCGCGCACGTAGCGGCGCAGCGCACGCGCAACGCCGGAGTCCAGCCAGCGGGTGTCGCCGGCGAGGATGACGCCGCGATGGCCGGCCAGCCGCGGTCCCTTGCCGAGCGCTAGCGAGACGTCGGTCGTCAGGTCGTAGCGGTGGCCGCGGCGATCGAGGTGGCTGAGCAACAGCGCCTCGCCGCGGCGCAGCTGCGGCGGCAGCCCGTCCCCGGTGAACGGTCGCGCGGTGCGGACCGCCGGGCCGGCGCCGAGCGTGTCCGGGCGCCCATCGCCGTCGTCGTCGACCGGGTTGTCGCCCTGCCACGTCGTCGCCGGCAGCACGACGAGCACGGGGCGCGGCTCGCGCGCCTGCACGAGCAGCGGCGCCGACGCCTTGCGCGTGCGCGTGCGGGCCTCGAACAGGTACAGGCCGGATTTGCCGCGCGGGACGGGGAAGCCCACGACGCGCGACTTCGTCGCGGTCCCCCGGTAGCGCGGGCGCCCCGCACCGACGCGGCGCACCTGCCAGCGGTAGTCCTTGTCCAGCGAATCGACCGCGACGCCCGTGCGGGTGCCCGCCGCGACCGGTCCCTCGGGGGCCTGGGCGGTGAGGTAGCGCACGGCGATGCCGCCGCGGCCGGGGAACCGCCGGCGGTCGGTCGGGCGCGGCGGCACGGACGTCGACGAGCCGACGTTGCCGGCGAGGTCGCGCGAGCGCACGATGACGACGTACGTGCCCGGGGCGACGCGGCGGCGGCCGTCGACGGTGCCGTCCCAGGTCCAGCCGAGCGCGTCGTCGGCGAGCCGGATCGGCTTCTCGAACACCGCCTGGGCCGGCCGCACGTCGGTGCGGTACACGAGTACCTCGGTACGTGAGCCGGGCGCGATGAAGCGCACGCGCACGGGCTTGCGATCGGCCCGCGGCAGCAGCTCCGGGCCGCCGCCGCGCTGCGGCCCGATGTCGCGCACGTGCGGACGTGGCGGGAGGGTGTCCTTGACGATGTTGCGCGGCAACGTGATGGCGCGGCCCTGCCGGCGGAGGTTCACCCGGACGCGGTAGACGCCGTCGGGCACCTCGCGGCCGCGGTCATCGCGGCCGTCCCACTTCACGAGCTGTCGAACTCGCGCCACGATCGCACGGTCGTCGACCAGCGTGCGCACCTCGTCGCCGTCGCGCTTGACGACCTTGACGGTGATGTCGTCGCGGCGGTCGATCTCAAAGCGCGCGAACATGCGCTCGTAGGCCCCATCGCCGTTGGGCGACAGCAGCCGCGAGACGCTGACGTGCTGCACGCGCGGTGGCGAGCTCTTCAGCGCCTGGGCGACGAGGAAGGCCGCGAACGTGGCGCACACGAGCACGCCAAACGTGATCTTCGCAAGCGGCGTCATGATGCGGGCGCGGCCGTGGCGGCGAGCCGGTACAGCGCGCAGTTGCCGACGAAGTCGTCGTCGGCGCGATGCGCCCCGGGAACGGCACGGATCGCGCCGCCGTGACAGACGACGACCGCCGGCAGGAGACCCGCGGCGCGCACGTCCGCCAGCGCCGCGACGACACGCGCCGCCTGCTGGCAGACGGACTCCCCGCCGGGGAAGCGAAACGTCCGGCTCGCGCTGCGCCAGGCCGCGAACTCGTCCGGAGCCTGCGCGATGACGTCGGCGTATGGCCGGCCGGTCCAGTCGCCCGTGTCGGCCTCCATGAAGCGCGCGTCGTAGACCGGCTCGAGGGCCAGCTCGGCGGCGATGATCTGCGCGGTCTCCCGCGCGCGCGACAGCGGGCTGGAGTACAGCGCGCGCAGCTTCTCGCCGGCGAGCCGGCGCGCAAGCGCGCGCGACTGCTCGCGGCCGCGCTCGTTGAGATGCGTGTCGAGCTGGCCCTGGAAGCGGTCGGCCGCGTTGTCGTCGGTCTCCCCGTGGCGCACGAGCAGGATCTCGTTCGAGCCGGCCATGGCAAGATCCTTCCTTCGGGCTGGACGATCAGGGCGGCGCGGTGCTATTCGCTCAGGTCGGCGCCGACCGTGACCACGACGTCCGCGCCGGAGGTCGCCACGGCGACGTTGCGATCTTCCGGCTGCACAGCGCTGCTGGAGACGCCGATGACCTTGGCCACGTCTTTGGCCGCACGCTCGTTGCCTGCCGTGAAGTAGATCGTGGTCTCCGCCAGCGTCTGATCGACGTTGTCAGCGACCTCGCCCTTCTCGAAGCCCGCCTTCGTCAGCTTCGTCTGGACCGTGCTCGCGAGGCCCGCTTGGTTGGTGCCGTTGAGCACGGCGGTCGTCGTGTCGCCACGAACGACCGACGCCGTCTGGCTTCTGGAGCCGCCGCCGCTCTGTTCGGGCTGGGATGTCGGCGCCGTTCCGATCGTGCTCCGTGTACTCGGGGCCGGGTCGTCACCGCCGGCGAGCATGACGATCAGGCCCACGATCAGCGCGAGTCCCAGCGCACCGCCGATGATCGCGAGCATGCGCCCCCGGTGCGAGCCGTCGCCGTCGTCGGCCGGCGGCGTGGTGGCGGGCGGCGCCGGAGGGGCCGGCGGCGGCGGGATCGGGCGCGCGGCAACGGACTCGCGCGTCTCCTGGCCGGCGCCATTGGCGGCCGACGGCGACTGGCCGACGACGCGCGTCTTCGCAGGCGCGGCGGACGACGACGAGGCGGTTGCCGTCGGACGGCTGGCGGCCAGCGCGGCAGCCGAGGTCGGCGTCGAGGCAACCGGGTTGGCGGGCGTCGGAACCTGTGGCGTCGGAGAAGCGGGCTTCTCCGCACTCGGGCTGGCGGCGGGTGCGGACGCGGACGTCGCGCTCGCGGCCGGGACGGCGCCAGGCGCGGCCGGGACCGAGCCGGGTGCCGGCGGGACCGAGCCCGGCGTCGCGCCGCCGGGTTGCTCAGCCGGCGCCTGGGTGGCGGATGTGCCGGTGGGCGGCACCGAAGGTCGTGCCAGCTGGCCGGGGGACCCGACGGCGGGCGGGTGGGTTGCGCGCGCGGCGGCGATCGCGGCGGCCGCCGCGCGTGTCGCCGCTTCGCCGGTGAGCCCGGCGGTCGGCAGGCGTGCCGCCGGCGCGGCCCCTGCGCGTGTCGCCGCCACCTGGGCGGCGGGCGTCTGCGGTTGGGCGACGACGCGCCGCTGGGCGTCGACCAGCACGCGCTGCTCGACCTCGGCCGCCCGCTCGGGCGCCCGGCCGGCCCACTCCCGCAGGCGCTTGACCTCCCGCGCCTGGGCGAAATAGAGCAGCGCCAGGACGCCCAGCCCGATCACCGAAGCCAGTCCCCCGTATGCGCCAATCTGCTCGACGGTGTTGCCGAGCGTGCTGGCGGCAATCAACACAGCGTTCACGACCGCAGGATCCTAGTGGTGTCGGCGGCCGCCCTGGGTCCCGACGCAGCGAGATCGGACAGCTCAGACACCTTTGCCGCCAGCCCGGCGGCGTCGCCCTCGAGCACGAGCAGGCCGATCTGGTCGAACATGTCGTCGACGGCCTCGGGCTCGCGCCGCTCGCGCTCGGCGCGCAGAATCTTCTCCGCCGGCGTCGGCTGCGGGCGCTCGGAGGTGTTGAAGAGCTCCTCGTGCAGCTTCTCGCCGGCACGCCGGCCGACGACTTCGATCGCGATGTCGCGCTCGGGATCGAGGCCGGACAGCTCGATCATCGTGCGTGCAAGGTCGATGATCCGCACCGGCTCGCCCATCTCGAGCACGTAGATGTCAGCGCCCGACGCACGTTGCTGCGCCAGCAGCGGCGGCGCTGTCGCGGCGGTCCGCGACAGCCCGCCGGAGCGAATGATGAGCTGGACCGCCTCCGGGATCGTCATGAAGTAGCGCGTCATGCGCTCGTCGGTCACGGTGACCGGCCCGCCCAGCGCGATCTGGCGACGGAAGATCGGCACGACCGAGCCCGACGAACCGAGCACGTTGCCGAAGCGCACGGCGCAGAAACGCGTCTGCGGGAAGCGCGCCTGCTCGGCCTCGATCGCGAACTCCGCCAGCGCCTTGGAGGCGCCCATGACGGTTGCCGGCGCGACCGCCTTGTCGGTCGACACGAGGACGAACGTCTTGACCCCGAGCTCGCCGGCGATGCGCGCCATCACGCGCGTGGCGATCGCGTTGTTGCGCACCGCCTCGACGGGATTGGTCTCCATCAGCCCGACGTGCTTGTAGGCGGCGGCGTGGAAGACGACGGTCGGGCGGTAGGCCGCGAAGACCTCCCGCATCCGCTCCTCCTCCTTGCAGTCGCCGAGCACCGCGGCGAGCGCCGACGGCGCTACGTGGCGGTCGTGCTCGAGCTCGCGCTGGATGGCGAAGAGGTTGTCCTCGGCGTGGTCGAGCAGCACGAGGTGACGCGGGCCGACGCGCGCGATCTGGCGTGACAACTCTTTGCCGATCGAGCCGCCGGCGCCGGTTACGAGGACGACCTGGCCGTTGAGGTAGGCGCCGACGCGGTCGAGCTCCATGCGCACCGGTTCGCGGCCGAGGATGTCCTCGACCTGCACGTCGCGCACCTGGCGGACGAAGTTGCCGCCGGTCTGCAGCAGCTCGAAGACGGTCGGCAGCGTGCGCACCGGGATGCCGCGATCGCGACAGGCCCGCACGACGTTCGCGCGCAGAATCCCCGGCGCCGACGGGATCGCGATCGTGACCTCGTCGGGCTCGGCCTCGTCGAGGATCCGCCCGAGGTCCCCCGTCGCTCCGAGCACCTTGACGCCGTCGACGCGCAGCGAGCGCTTCGTCGGATCGTCATCGACGAAGCCGACCGGCTTGAGGCCGAGCTGCGGGTTGCGCAGGATCTCGCGCAGGACGAGGCGACCGCCGTCGCCAGCGCCGACGATCAGTAGCCCGCGCGCGCCTTTGCGCGCGCGAAAGCCGGTCAATGGGCGCTCATAGACCGAGCGGGCGAAGAAGCGCGTCCCGCCGACGAACGCCAGCATCAGCAGCAGAAACAGCGCGATGACCCCCGTCGGGGCGGTGACGCTCGTGACGGGCGCGGGGCTCGTACCGATCGTGACCGGCTTGACGAGCGCGATGTAGCCCGGCAGCAGCAGCGTGGCCGCGATCACGGCCTGCAAGATCTTCGTGTAGTCGCGCTGCGTGACGTAGCGCCACCACTTCGCGTACAGGCCGAGGGCGACGAAGACGACGAGCGATCCGACGACGACCGGCAGCGCGGTGGCGTCGAACAGAGCCTCGTAGCGTGCGGGCACGCCCCGCTCGCCGTCGAAGCGCAGCTCGTAGGCGAGCCAGTACGCGAGCGCGACCAAGACCCCGTCGACCGCGATCTGGGGCAGCGAGTGGCGGTGGAGGGGTAAGGCCGCGGAGCGGATCCGTCGGCGCATCACTGCGGATTGTATGCGGGCGCGCGGCATGGGGCAGTCGGCACCGTCGGACGGGTGCGCTGCGTACTTCGAGGCGGAGTTGTCGCGCTCCTGCGCGGGAGGCGTGCTCAGCACCGCGCCGCCGGGCGCGAGAGCAGCTCGACGAGCAGCGCCGGGTCGCGGCGCACGCGCTGCTCGCCGCGGGCGTCCGGCGGGCGCTTGACGAGCTCGACGTCGCCGGCGCGCTGCAGCAGCCGCAGCCGGCCGTCGGCGATCAGGCGCTCGTCGACGGCGCCCAGGCGCCCCTGGAACGTCGTCCACACCGGCGTTCCGAGCGCCACGGCCTCGCGGTTCATCGTGCCGCCGGCGGACACGACGAGGTCGGCATGGGCGATCAGCGACTGCGCGTCGATCGCCTGCTCGGGGACGATGAAGCCCTCGCCCAGCTCGGCGCGCTGCTGCGGCGTGCGTGGCAGCACGACGGTCTGCTGGCCGCGCAGGCGCTCGAGGACCGCGGCGAAGACGTCGTTCTCAAAGCGGTGATAGAGCGAGACCGCCGGTGGGGTGCGCACGACCGCGATCGGCAGCGCGGGGTCGAGGCCAAGCTCGGTCAGGACGGCGGGGTCGGGCTCGAAGTCGGCCAGGTAGTACTCCTCCTTGAGACCCGGGTAGGCGGCGATCTTGCCGCCGGCCCCGTAGCGCTCCAAACGCTCGCTCGGGATCGTCTCGGGCACGACGACAGTCTGCGCCAGGCGGCAGTTGACGGTGTGCTGGACCGTCGCCCACTCGTAGTCGAACATCGTCGAGCAGGGGATCCGCAGCAGCCGCGCGGCGACCGTGACGTCATTGGAGCCGTGGCCGAGCGCGAGGTCGAAGCGCCGCCCGCGCGCCCAGCGCACGAGCGCGCCCGAGCGCTGCGCCAGCCCGACTCCCTTGGCGGCGAGCTTGCCGCCGCGGTGACGGCCGACGACCGTGTGGTCGATCGCGAAGCGCTCAAGCAGCCCGAGCGTCTGCGCGAAGTCGCGCGCGGTCACCTGGACCTCGTGGCCCTGTGCGCGCAGCAGCTCCACGATCGGGCGCAGGACGAGAACGTGCGGGCTGTTGGTGAGGTCGACCCAGACGCGCATCGGGTCAACCTAGGGCGCGCGTCGGCGGCGCGCGTCGGCGGCGCGCGTCGGCGGCGCGACACGTGATCCAGCCGCTACCCTTCCCCGCGCGTGTTCGTCATCGCCTCATTGACGGACCCGATCGTCGAGTTCGCGACGAGCGTCGTCGCCGACCTGGGCCTCGTCGGTGTCTTCGTGCTCATGCTGCTGGAGAGCGCGTGCATCCCGATTCCCAGCGAGGCCACGATGCTGTTCGCGGGCTTCAACGTGAGCGAGGGCGAGTACAGCCTGATCGCCGTGACGCTCGTCGGGTCGGTCGCCAACCTCGTCGGCTCCTGGCTGGCCTACGCCGTCGGCTACTACGGCCGCGTCGACATCCTCGAAAAGCACGGGCGCAAGCTGCACATAAAGCCCTCGCACCTGCACGCCGCAGACCGCTGGTTCGAGCGCCACGGCGACGCGACGGTCTTCTTCACGCGCATGATGCCGATCATCCGGACGTTCATCTCGCTGCCCGCGGGCGTCGCGCGGATGCCGTTCTGGCGCTTCACCGTGCTCACCTTCCTGGGCTGCCTGCCGTGGGTCTTCGCGCTGACCTTCATCGGCCAGCAGGTCGGTGAGAACTGGGAGAAGTGGAAGGACTCGCTGCACTACGTCGACTACGCAGTCGCGGCGATGATCGTGCTCGGCGTCGCGTACCTGATCGTCAAGCGCCGGCGCGGTGGCGGCGGCGACGCTGCGGTGGGACCGGCCGAGCCGGCCGCCGATGCGCCGCGCGGCTGACCGCGCGCAGCCTGAGCTTCGCCTCCGCGACGCGATCGTGCTGGGGCTGCTGCACGGCCCCGCCGAGCTGCTGCCGATCTCGTCGTCGGGCCACGTCGCCGTCGTGCCATGGCTGCTGGACTGGCCCTATCAGCGCCTCGATGGCGAGCTGCGCAAGGCCTTCGAGGTCGCGCTGCACGCCGGCACCGCGGCCGCGCTGATCGTCGGGCTGCGCGCCGAGGTCGCCGACGCCGCCCACGGCCTCGACCGCCGCCGGGTGCAGCTCATCGTGCTGAGCTTCCTGCCGCCGGCGCTGGTCGGCTACCTGCTCGAGCGGCCGATCGAGTCGCGCCTGGGCACGCCTGCGACGATCGCCGCCGGGCTCGTCGCGGGCTCTGTTGCGATGGCCGCTGCCGACCTGCGCGGCAGCGGACGGCGCAGGCGTGAGGACGCCGATGCGCGCGACGCGCTCGTGCTCGGTCTCGCGCAGGCCTGCGCGCTGATACCCGGGGTCTCGCGCAACGGCGCGACGCTGGCGGCCGCCCGCGCACGCGGCTTCGCGCGCGAGGACTCAAACGTCCTCTCGCGTCACGTCGCGCTGCCGATCATCGTCGGAGCGACCGCGTTGAAGGGCACGCGCCTCGCGCGACGCGGCCTGCCGGCCCGCACGGCGCGCGCGTTCGCGGCCGGGATCGTCGCCTCGTTCGCCGCGACGCTCGCCTCGATGCGGATCATCCGCGTCGTCGAGCGCGACCGCTCGCTGCTGCCCTACGCGGGCTACCGCCTCGCGCTCGCGGCGCTCGTGCTGCGACGGCTACGCGTAGGCGGCTGAGCCGCCAGCCGCCTACTCCGTCCCGCGCCAGACCTCGCGATCGGCAGGCGGGGGTATGTCCCAGCCGTCGATCACGCGGAAGACGTCGTCATCAGCTGCAAACGCCGTCTGCGCCTGGCCGTCGATGGTGAAGGTGATCGCCTCCATCCCCGGCTTGAGCTCCTCGACGCCGAAGACGTTGTCGACCTTGATCTCGCACTTGACGAGCAGGTGGTGGGCGCGTTCCTTGTCCGAGCCTTCCTCGTAGCGGCCGGACAGCTTGATCGGCATGCGGGTCTCCTTGCGGTCGGCGCGTGACACGCTACAGACCCCGTGGCGCTTCTCTCACACGCAAAGCGCCAGCGCACACCGCTCGTCCTCTACCAGACATCGCCGTCGCGCCAGTCGCAGGTGAGCTCTCCGAACACGTCCAGGGCGACCGCGTGCGCGAGGACGTAGATGCAGCCGACACGCAGCCCAGACACAACGCGCCATCCTCGCAGTCACATCCGGTGACATATCCATCGATCACGAGGCGGATCGAAGGATCTGCGCCACGCCGGGTTGAAGAACGCCCTTGTGACCCGGCGAAGCTCAAGACCACGGCCGCGGTGGGGACGCATCGGTGTTGCGGCAGCGGCGGTGCTGGCGCTGGCCGTGGCCATGACGGCACTTGCCGTGCGCGCCCTGCATTCCGGTCAGGTCCTGCCGGGCGTTCGCGTCGCTGGCGTCTCGCTCGGTGGACTGTCCGAGGAGCGGGCGCAGCGGCGGCTTACTCCCGCGCTGCGCGCCGACGAGCCGGTGACGCTCGTTGCCGAAGGACGCCCGCTGACGATCGACCCGGGGCGGGCGGGGTATTTCGCTGATGTCGATGCGACCGTCGCGCGGGCGATGGAGTCCGGACGCGGTGGACCACTGGGAGGCCTGTGGGCGACGTTCACGGGCATCTTCCGCGTGCGCGACGTGCCTGTCGCCGTCACCGTCGACGAGAGGCTGCTGCGACAGGCCGTCGCCTCGGCGGCGGGCCGCGTCGAGAGTCGCGCGTTCGCGGGAGCGCTCGTCGTCGAGCCGAAGAGCCTGGCCGTGACGACGAAGCCGCCGCGTGCTGGCCGCGAGGTCGACCGCGGGGAGCTCGCGGTACGGCTGGCAGGCGAGCTTCGCCGCCGCTCGCGTCGCCGGGTCGAGGTCCCGATCCGCGCCACGCCGGTGGTCGAGCGAGCGAAGGTCCTAGACATCGCTCGAGCCGCGCGCGACTACCTGCGAGCGCCGCTGCGACTGACGGGCGCCGGGCGGCCGCGGATCGTCTCGCCCTACGAGCTTGCGCAGGTGCTCGCGCTGGAGTCGCTCAAGGGCGGCCGCGACGTGCAGCTCGGAGCAGACGACGAGCAGCTGGCCGCGCTCGTGGCGCACGTGGCGCAAAGGCGCGACCGCCCGGCGCGCGAGCCGCGCCTGTCCGCGCCGGCACGTGCGGTGACGCTCGACGCGAAGGGCTCGGTCTCGTGGCGGCCGCGTGGCGCGCGCGTGAGCGTCGTGGCCCCCGGTCGGACGGGGCGGTCCGTACGCCGCGAGGCGCTCGCGGCCGCGATCGAAAAGGCGATCCGCGACGGCCGCCACAACGTCGGGGTTCCGACCCGGATCCTGAGGCCGGCCGCCTCCGATCGGGCCGCCCGGCGCGTGCGCTCCCTGATCGGCGCGTTCACGACGCACTACGCCCCGGGAGAGCCGCGCGTGACGAACATCCGGCTGATCGCGCGCGCAGTCGACGGCGCGCTGATTGCGCCTGGCGCGCGGTTCTCTCTCAACACGACGGCCGGGCCGCGGACGAGCGCCGACGGCTACGTCGAGGCGCCGTTCATCGCCGACGGCAGGATCGTCCCTTCGATCGGCGGCGGCGTATCGCAGTTCTCGACGACGCTCTACAACGCGGCGTACTTCGCCGGCCTCAGGCTCGACGGCCACCGGCCGCACAGCTTCTTCATCGATCGCTACCCCGCCGGCCGCGAGGCGACCCTGAACTTCCCCGACATCGACCTCACATGGACCAACGACACCGGGGCGCCGGTGCTCATCCGCACGGCGACGGATGCGACGTCCGTCACGGTCAGCCTCTACGGAGCCAATGGCGGGCGGCGCGTCAGCGCCCGAAGCGGTCAGCGCACGCCGACGCCCGACGGCGACTTCTCGATCGTCGTGACGCGAGTCGTCCGCTATCCGGACGGAAGGATCGTCCGCCAGCCCTACAGCACGCGCTACGACAGGCCGCCCGCGCCGGAGTAAGCGCTCAAGTCAGCGATCATCCCGCCAGCATGTCGAGCTCCGTGCGCTCGAGTCGACCGTCCGGAAAACGCAGGTGCGCGTCGTCGCCAAGGCACACCACGCTCTCGGCGTCGCCGCCCAGGATCTGGGCTGCCAGCAGGATGGCGGCGATCCTGTGCACGTCGCGGACGATGCCGAGGGCGAGCAGAGAGCGCGTCTCGTTGGCCACGTCCCCGTCGCCGACTCGCAGCACGGTGCGGATGTCCGGCGAAATCCCGCGCACCGTCATCGCCACCGAGATGTTCTCCAGGTCGTCGGAGGTCACGGCGGCGATCGCCCTCGCCTTCCCAAGCGAGAGCCGGCGCATCAGCGACGGATCGGCGCCGCGGCCCACCACGACCGGCAGGCCCAGCTCCTGCGCGAGCCCGACGCTCTCCCCTTGCTCATCCGGGTCCACGACGACAAGGGGGATCTTGCAGGCGCGCAGCAGCAGGCAGAGGCGCAAGCCGACCTGGCCGAGGCCGACCACCACCACGTGGTCGCGGCGCGGCACGGCCCGGCGGCCGACGAGGCCCGTGAGCCGCCGCGCGACCACCCGGTTGACGAGGCCGGCGGTGAAGGCGGCCGCGAAGAGCAGCGCGATCAGCATCGTGGCCGAGGTGAACAGCTTGTACCAGCCCGGTCCGTCGGTGACCTTGGGGTTTGGATCGACGGTGACGAGCGTCTTCGCCGAGCCATAGGTCGCATCGATGACGCCCTGGTCGAGCGTGAACACCGCCGTGACCGTCTCGATCGCGAAGATCGCCAGCAGCCCGATCGCGCCGAACAGCACCATCCCCGCGCTCGTGTCATACGGCGTGAACAGCGCCCGCGCGATCGCCTCCGCACGCCGCGGCCTAAATGACGCAATCGGCTCTTCGGACACGCCCCCGTCCTCTTCGACCAGTCCGACAGGCTGATCGTCCTTGATCGTCACGGCCACGAAGCGCTCGGCGATGCACGGGCCGGCCAGCGACGGCGCGACGATGTCCGCCAGCGAGGTCACGCGCGTGCCCGGCACGTCGCGGGCCACCTGCTCGGCGATCGTGGAGTCGAAGATCGTCAGCAGCAGCGGCACGTCCTTGGACACCGCGCGGACCATGAGCGCCATCCGCAGCGCGACCGCGTCCGAGCCAGCTATCACCGCGACGGAGTCGATCGCTGCGCCGTCGAGCGCGGCGCGCACGTCGTCCTCGTCCGGCTGGCGCAGCCGGGTGACGCGGGCCTTCGACGCCTCCAGCGCCCGGGCTGTCTCGTCGCTCAGATCCCCGTCGCCGATCACGACGACGGCAGGCTGCCCGCCTTCCTGGCCGTCCGTCGCCTGCCTCTCGGCGGTCATATGGAGATAGCCGCTCTCATTTCAGGTCCTCACCTACGAACTGATGCGAGCTTCCCCTACGACCGGTGGATTCCTTCCCGCGCATGTGGATTGCGAGCAGAAACAGCAGCGGGTGAAGCGCGATCCCGCCCACGACGGCGAGCACGAGCAGGATCACGGCGACGGCAATGAGCACGGCGACCTCCTTGGATTGGTGGCTTCACGTGATCTACCGCGGACGTCCGCGCGGCGGGGCTCGTCCGGTATGCGCGCCGACGTCCCCGCGGTGACAGCGCCCTGCGCTAGGTTCGGTCGCGATGACCGACTCGTACGCGGCTGCAGGCGTGGACATCGCCTCGAGTGAGGCCGGCGTGCGCGCGCTCGTCGACGTGCTGCGCACGATCGACCCGGGGCGGCCGAGCCTGTCGGTGCTCGGCTCGGGCCATTATGCGAGCGTCCTACGGATCGCGCCGAACCTCGGACTCGCGCTGGCAACCGACGGCGTCGGCTCCAAGCTCGTCGTCGCCGAGCAGACCGGCCGCCTGGAGACTGTCGGGATCGACTGCGTCGCGATGAACGTCAACGATCTCGTCTGCGTCGGCGCGCAACCGCTGGCGATGCTCGACTACCTCGCCGTCGAGCAGCCGCATCCGGCCGCGCTGGCGGCGATCGCGCGCGGCCTGAAGGCGGGCGCCGAGGACGCCGGCGTCGAGATCCCGGGCGGCGAGCTGGCGGTGCTGCCCGAGCTCATCCGCGGCCATCCGAGCCCGCATGGCTTCGACCTCTGCGGCGCCGCGTTCGGGACCGTGGGGCTCGATGCGATCGTCACCGGCGACGCCATCGCGCCGGGCGATGCGCTCGTCGGCGTCCCGTCCAGCGGCCTGCACTCCAACGGCTACACGCTCGCGCGCCACGCGCTGCTGGACGACGGCGGCCTGGACCTCGACGCCCGCCCGCCCGAGCTCGGCGGCGCCTCGGTCGCCGACGCGCTGCTCGAGCCGACCGTGATCTATGTGCGCGCCGCGCTCGCGCTGCTGGAGTCCGAGGTCGACGTCCGCGGCCTGGCGCACATCACCGGCGGCGGGCTCGCCAACCTGCTGCGCCTCAACAAGGCGGTCGGCTTCGCGATCGAACAGCCGCTGGCGGTCCCGCCGGTCTTCGGGCTGATCGCGCGGCTGGGCGACGTAAGCGAAGCGGAGATGTGGGAGGTCTTCAACATGGGCTGCGGCTTCGTCGCCGTCGTGCCGGAGGCGCAGGCGACGATCGCCTCCGAGCTGCTCGCCGCGCGCCACGCCGGCAGCGCGCGGATCGGAACGGTCACCGACCACGCCGGACAGATCGAGCGGTCTGGTACGTAGCAAAGCGCCCGCGGGCTGATCTCCCGCATCGCCCGCACGCGACTGCACAATAGAGCGATGGCCTCACCCGTCGGCACCCTGCTGTCCCAGCGCTACCGCCTCGACGCACAGGTCGGTGCGGGCGGGATGTCGACGGTCTATCGCGCCTTCGACACGGTGCTCGAGCGCCAGGTCGCGATCAAGCTGATGCATCGCGAGATCGCCCGCGATTCCGACCAGCTCGAGCGCTTCCGGCGCGAAGCGCGGGCCGTGGCCCAGCTCAACCATCCCCACGTCGTCGGGGTGATCGACGCCGGCGAGGAGGGCGATTCGGACTATCCGACGCCGTACATCGTCTTCGAGTACGTCGAGGGCGAGACGCTCAAGGCGCGCATCCGCCGCAGCGACCGCCTGGCGGTCTCGGAGTCGATCGCCTACGCGATCGAGATCGCCCGCGGCCTGGGCGTAGCCCACGACCACGGCATCGTGCATCGCGACGTCAAGCCGCAGAACGTGCTGATCGACGAGGAGGGCGCGGCGCGCGTCACCGACTTCGGCATCGCTCGCTCGCTGCACCAGGAGGGGCTGACCGCCGACGGCCGCGTGCTTGGGACGACCGACTACGTGTCGCCCGAGCAGGCGCTCGGGCACGCGGTGTCGGGTCAGTCAGATCTGTACTCGCTCGGCGTCGTGCTGTTCGAGATGCTGACCGGCGACGTTCCGTTCAAGGGTGAGAACCAGATCGCGGTGGCGATGAAGCACGTGCGCGAGGAGCTGCCCGACGTGCAGATCCGCCGTCCCGAGGTGTCGGCCGCGCTGGCCGCCGTGCTCGACCGCGCGACCACCAAGCAGCTCGACCGCCGCTATCCCGACGCGCGGGCGCTGATCGCCGACCTCGAGGATGCGCTCGCCATCGAAACCGCACGCAGCGGTCAGGTCACCGGCGAGGCGACGACCGTGTTGCGCTCGCTGCCGGGCGAGAAGCGGCGCATCGTGCCGTGGCGGGCGGAGCACTCGACAAAGGCGCTGGCCGTGCTCGTCGTGCTCGCCGTCGCCGGAGCGATCGCGATCGCCGTCGTGCTCTCCGATCAGGCGCAGCGTGGCACCGGACCGCGTGCGGACCGCGCGCCCGCGCCGGGCGTGACCGAGGTCCCGCTCGGACAGCGCGCGGCGAGCGACTACGACCCCCTCGGCGACGACGAGGAGCACACGCGGGAGGCGAGTTCGGTCACCGACGGCGTCGGAGGTTCGGCCTGGTCGACCGAGACCTACCGCGGCGGGCTGCAGAAGGCCGGCGTCGGGCTCGTGATCGACACCTCGCCGGGAGGCGGCCTCGCCGCGCGCCAGCTCGAGCTGCGCACCCCGACGCCCGGCTTCAGCGTCGAGATCTATGTCGCAAGGGGCTTTGTCCCCCCCTCGATCACATCAGGCTGGACGAAGGTCGGCGGCCCTGTCGTTGCCCGCGCGCGCGAGCGGATCCGGCTCGACACGGCCGCGCAGCGCTTCCACCGCTACCTCGTCTGGATCACGAAGCTGGCGCCGGACGAGCAGCGCGCCGAGATCTCGGAGATCCTCCTCTTTAGGTGACGTCGCCGGGAGGTCATCGCTCACGATGACCGGACGGCGAAACGGCCCATCGGGAGGTCATCGTCTGCGATGACTGGACGGCGAAACCAAGCCATCCCCCTCCGGCCCCATCGTCCGGCCGGCCGCGCGGTGCCTGCTAGGTTCGCGAGACGCCCGCTCGTTTCCCCGCGAAGGAGCAGCGACGCGGGTGTCGCTTTCGTCCAGGCTGGCTATCCGGTTTGTTCCCCCGATTTGGCTCTGGGCCCCGTCAAGCGACAGATTTGCTGGTGAGCGTCTTATAGGGCTGAGGCGCAGCGGCAAGCGCGCCCTGCAG
>Ga0183260_10000421_pt1 | contig 35661 bp, 36 predicted proteins | sample AntDrymUQ4972206_2_FD_129768 | JGI IMG/M metagenome (GOLD analysis project Ga0183260, IMG submission 129768) | Polar desert sand microbial communities from Dry Valleys, Antarctica - metaG UQ497 (22.06) (version 2) (version 2) | ecosystem: Environmental > Terrestrial > Soil > Desert | place...
GACGCAGCACGGCAATCCCGGGTCAGGTCATTAGGGAGGCTCTATGGTCATTGTCGTTACCGGCGCTGCGGGATTCATTGGCTATCACGTGACCAGGGCGTTGCTGGCCCGGGGTGAGCAAGTACTGGGCGTCGATAACTTCAGCTCGTATTATGACCCGGGGCTTAAACAAGCGCGTGTTAATGCGATCGAAAAAGAATTCGGCAATGCCTTTGCTTTCCATCGTGCAGATTTCGCGGAACCGGCCGAGTTGGCCGCCGTCGTCCAGGACGTCGATTTTGCAAGGCTTGTCCACCTGGGCGCCCAGGTCGGCGTTCGATACGGACTGCAGAATCCCGCGTCCTATGTCCGGTCGAACGTGGTGGGACATCTAAACATATTGGAACTCGCACGGCATCGGAAATTGCGGCACCTGGTCTATGCTTCATCGTCCTCGGTGTACGGCTCCAACTCCTCCCTTCCCTTTCGGCTTGAGGACCGCACAGACCGGCCCCTTTCGCTCTATGCCGCGACCAAAAAAGCTGATGAAGTGATGAGCGAAAGCTATTCCAGCCTCTTCCGACTGCCGATGACCGGCCTCCGCTTTTTCACCGTTTATGGACCCTGGAGTCGTCCAGACATGGCCATGTGGCTTTTCACGAAAGCAATCCTGGCCGGAGAACCGCTGGACCTGTTCAATGGAGGCGCGATGCGCCGAGACTTTACCTACATTGACGACGTAGTGGCGGGAGTCCTCGCCTGCCTCGATTCGCCACCGATGGACGATCACCGGGAAAAGCCCGGCGGAAGCGTCTCTCCGCACGCCCTGTACAATATCGGCAATCACCGCTCCGAGGATCTGATGGAGTTGATAAGGATTCTCGAGGAGAGTGTCGGCCGAAAGGCGATTACGAACATGCTGCCCATGCAGCCCGGGGACGTCGTGGACACATTTGCGGATATCAGCGCCATTCGAAACGCCCATGGTTTCGAACCGGAAACAAGCATCAACGAGGGGGTGCCGCGCTTCGTCGAATGGTACAAGCGCTACCACGGCATTGCGTAGCGGGGGCGCCGGCCATTGCGGTGTTTCGAAAAGCAGGCGTCGCACCGCTTCTAAAGAGTGGCGGCGCCCACGCCGTGGCTTTCATCAGAGCGGATTCGGTGCTTAAGGAAGTTGTGACTTCTCAGCCTGTTGGAGACGCCGTTGGATCCAGATCGGTATTCATAACCGCCTCGAGAAGTATTTTATCGTCGCCACCAAGCCGTCCTCAAGTGCTACCTTCGGTTCCCACATGAGCTCGCGACGCGCCTTGCCGATATCGGGCTGGCGCTGCCTTGGGTCATCCGTGGGGAGGGGAGCCTCGACAAGTCTGGATTGGGAACCCGTAAGCTCTATTATTTCTCCGCAAGCTCCCGAATAGTAAACTCGGAAGGTTCAGAGGTCTGTTGTGAATTACCAGCGGGCGATTGTATCATCGCAGGACCTGTGTGTGCACTACGCGTGTGGATCGAGCGATCGATGGCTGCGGCAACATGCCAGCGTCGTCGAGCTGTCTTCGTATTTTAGCGTTGCTGATTGTGAACGCTGAATGCGGTTTCGGCAGTTGACCTGATCCGTAGGAGAAGCGCACAGGCAATCGCAGGCTATGGAGAATGATACAAGCCTCGGGGAAGCGCGTTGAAAGGCATAATTCTCGCAGGAGGTTCCGGGACCCGTCTCTACCCTGCCACGTTGTCAGTTTGTAAGCAGATCCTTCCGATCTACGACAAACCCATGATCTACTACCCGTTGTCCGTCTTGATGCTCGCGGGCATACGCGAGATTTTGATCATATCCACGCCGCGAGACCTGCCATTGTTCCGGCAGCTCCTCGGCGACGGGTCCGCATTTGGCTTGTCCTTCAGTTATGCCGAGCAGCCGAGGCCGAACGGCCTAGCCGATGCCTTCTTGGTTGGCGCCAGATTCCTAGACGGCGGCCCTGCTGCGCTGATCCTTGGAGATAATCTTTTCTATGGCCACGGGCTCGTCGACAAGGTCCGCGAAGCAGCTGCGGCCGACATTGGTGCAACGGTGTTTGCATATCATGTGCAGGATCCGGAACGATATGGAGTCGCCACTATTCACCTGGAGACAGGCGTTGTGCTCGACATCGAGGAAAAGCCGGAGAAGCCTCGGTCGAACTGGGCGATCACCGGGCTCTATTTCTACGACGACCAGGTGGTCGACATCGCCCGCTCGCTGCAGCCGTCCAAGCGCGGCGAGCTGGAGATCACCGATCTCAACCGCGTCTACCTGCAACGCGGCCAGCTCAACGTAATGCTGCTCGGCCGCGGTTTCGCCTGGCTCGACACCGGAACCCACGACAGCCTCCACGACGCCTCTTCCTACGTCCGAACGATCGAGCACAGGCAGGGAATCAAGATCGCCTGTCCGGAGGAGATCGCCTACATCCTCGGCTATCTGACCGGCGACCAGGTGCTGGCCCGCGCAGACCGGCTCGGCGACACCAGCTATGCCGCCTACCTCCGCTCGCGCGTTCGGAGCCTTGCCGATGGTTGAAGTGCGTCCGCTCGACCTGGCAGGAGTCTTCGAAATCCTTGCGCCCAGGTTCGGAGACGATCGCGGCTTCTTCTCCGAAACCTGGAACAAGGCGGAACTTGCCGCCGCCGGCATTGACGTCGACTTCGTCCAGGACAACCACAGCTTTTCCGCCGCACGCGGAGTGCTCCGTGGCCTGCATCTTCAACTCGGCCCTCATGCGCAGGACAAGCTGGTGCGGGTCGTGCGCGGCGCGATCTGGGACGTTGCGGTCGACCTTCGCCCGCAATCGCCGACCTGCGGCCGCTGGATCGTGCTCGAGGTATCGGCGCAGCGCTGGAACCAGATCTTCATCCCACGCGGGTTCGCGCACGGCTTCGTCACCACCGAGCCCGGGACGGAGGTCATCTACAAGGTCAGCGCCCCATATGCTTCGGGATGGGAACGGACGCTGCAGTTCGACGATTCCACGCTTGCGATCCCCTGGCCGGTGAGCGCGCCGGAACTGCAACTCTCGGCCAAGGATCGTGACGGACTGTCGTTCGAGGCCGTGCTGGCGCTCGTTCGGCGAGGAGGCTAAGCCCTGCCGTTCAGCCGGGTTGTAGGAGTGCACACAGGCCGATGACGGAGTCGATTCAGGTCCTGAGGCCCCTCTACCGCACCGATGAGGTGCTGGACGAAATCCGCACCTGCCTGGAGGTCGGCTGGACCGGAATGGGCTTTCGGACCGACGAGCTCGAGAAGAAGTGGGCCGACTACACCGGCTTGCCGAACGCCCACTTCCTGACCTCGGCGACTGCCGGCCTTCACCTCGCCCTCGCGATCTACAAGCTCAGGGAAGGCTGGCAGGACTGTGACGAGGTCATCTCCACCGCCCTCACCTTCGTATCCACCAACCATGCGATCCTCTACGAACGGCTCCGGCCCGTCTTCGCCGATGTCGACGGGTACGGCTGCATCGACCCGGACGAGCTGGAAGCCCTGATCACGAACCGCACCCGCGCCGTCATCTTCGTCGCGCTTGGCGGCAATACCGGCGATCTCCCAAGGATCGCGCGGATCTGCCGCGAACGCGGGCTGAAGTTGGTCCTGGACGCAGCACACCTGGCCGGAGCGCGCCTCGACGGCGCCGATCCGGGCGCACTCGCCGACGTGTCGGTCTACAGCTTCCAAGCGGTCAAGAATCTGCCCACTGCCGATTCCGGAATGATCTGCTTCAAGGACTCCGAGCTCGATGCCTTCGCTCGGCAGATGAGCTGGCTCGGAATCGACAAATCGACGCACCAGCGCTCGCAGGGCGGCAGCTATCGCTGGCGGTACGACGTCCCGAACGTCGGCTTTAAGTATCACGGCAATTCTGTCATGGCGGCGATGGGCATCGTCGCGCTGCGCTATCTCGACGAGGACAATGCCCGGCGGCGGGAGATCGCGGCGCGATACCAGGCGGCGTTCGAGGGCGACGGCGCAATCCGCACCGTTCCCGTTCCCGAAGGCCTCGTCCATCCAAGGCACGTCTTCCAGATTCTCGTCGACAATCGCGACGCGCTGCTGGAGGCTTGCTACGACGCGCAAGTCTATCCGGGCGTCCATTACGTCAGCAACGCCGACTATGCGCCCTACCGCGGGTTCGCGCGCCCGCTGCCCCGGACCGACGATTTCTCCCGCGGCGTCATTTCGCTGCCGCTGCACCTGCACCTTGGCGAGGTCGACATCGACCGGGTGATCTCCGTCGTCAGGAGCGCTTTGGAAGCGGGAGGCTGAGCCGCCGAATGGCTCGCCCGGTCAAGACCCTCTTCCTCTCGCTGTACCCGATTGACGGCGCGAGCGCGCGCTATCGCGTCTACCAATTCATTCCGCAGCTCGAACGGCTCGGGATCGAATGCACGGTCGACGACTTCTACTCCGCCGATCACTACCGGCTGATGATGTCCAGCGGCGCCGTCGCGAAGAAGATTGCACGATTGGCGCGGGCCTATGCGAAGCGGATCGCGAAGGTGCTGCAATCCGGTCGCTACGACGTCGTCTTCTTCCATCGCGAAGCCGCTCCGGTGGGTCCCGTCTTCCTGGAGCCGCTGGCGAGGCGGCTCGGGGCCCGGACCATCTTCGATTTCGACGATGCGATCTTCACGCCGCAGGCGAACCCGTCCCGGTTCTTCAATCTTCTGAAAAGCGGGAAGCGGATTGAGCGGATCCTCGGCTCGGTGGACTGCGTCTGCGCCGGCAACGACTTCCTCGCCGACCACGCGCGCCGCTTTAATTCGTGCGTGGAGATGATCCCGGGCGCCGAAGACATGAGCCGCTATGATGTGGAGCCGAAGGGACTGGAGCCCGGCACCTTCACGGTCGGATGGACCGGCTCGCCCACGACCGACCATTATCTGGAGCTTCTCAAGCCGGCGCTGCAAAGACTGGCAGCACGGATCGACAACTTCCGCTTCGTCGTCATCGGCAGTTCCGGCCGGTTCCAGTGCCCCGGCGTCCGGGTCGTTCATCTGCCCTGGTCGAGACAGGATGAAGCAGCCTTCATCCGCTCGTTCGACGTCGGCGTGATGCCTCTTGGCACCGACAGCTGGTCGAAGGGCAAGTGCGGGGGCAAGGCACGAATCTACATGGCCGCCGGAGTGCCTCCGGTGGCTTCCGCCGTTAGCTACAATCACGAGCTGATCGACAATGGGCGCACCGGGATTCTGGTCGAACCGGACGGCGACTGGTTCGAACCGATCTACGGCCTCTACAACAATCCCGGATTTCGCCGGCAGATGGCGGCGGCGGCTCGTCGGCAGGTGGCGGAGACTCTCTCGGTCGAAGTGATCGCACCGCAGATGGCGGAAATGATCCGGCGTGTCGCTACAGGCCGAAGCTGACATGGATCGGGATTCCATCGCCAGGCTGAGAGAAGACCCTGCGCCGCTCGCGAGGTTCGACGTCCCTGGCGCGGGCTCGCACCTGCTCCGATGTGCCTACCCGAAGCAGCAGGATATTCGCGTTGGCGATGCGGAATTCTTTGCAACTCTGCGGTCCCGCAATCCCGACTCGTTCTTCGACCGCTTCGTGCCGCCCCCCGCCGACGTGCTCGACTGGGTCGCGAGCAGCTATGATCCGGACTTGAGCCAGCTCAATTGCATCATTTCGGACGATTCTGGTACCCGGCTCGGCTTCGTCGGATTGACCGGAATGGTCGATCGACGCCCAACCGCCGAATTCGGCCGGGTGATGCGCGTTGCCGACGCACCACCGGGCCTGATGCAGGCGGCAATGGCGGCGCTGTTCGGCTGCGCGCGCCGGGCTCTGGGGCTGCAGCGGCTGTGCCTGAAGGTATTTGCCGACAATGATCGCGCAATCCGCTTCTACGAGCGCATGGCCTTCGTTCACACCGGCTCGCACTGGCGAATCCTTGAAGGTGCCGGGCCGCACGGGAAGTGGATCTGCGGTGCCGGCCCAGGCTCGCGCGAAGTGCTGGAAATGGAGCTGAACCTCGCCGATGGCCGATAATCCCGTAATCCTGGTCACCGGAGGTGCCGGCTTCATCGGCTCGGCGGTCTGCCGCCGGCTGGTTCGCCGAGGCTTGTATCGCGTGGTCAACTTCGACCTCCTCACCTATGCCGGCAACCTCGACTCGCTGCGCGAGATTGGCGGCAGCGAGGATTACCGGTTCGTCCACGGCGACATCGGCGATGAGCAGCTGGTTGCGGCGCTGCTCCGGGAGGAGCAGGTCGACATCGTCCTGCACCTTGCTGCCGAAAGCCATGTCGACCGCTCGATCGATGGGCCGGCGGAGTTCGTCCGGACCAACGTCGTCGGCACGTTCAAGCTGCTGAATGCTGCACTGAGCTACTGGTGGGAGCTGGACGGCGAACGGCGAGAGCGCTTCCGCTTCCACCATGTCTCGACCGACGAGGTGTTCGGCGAGTTGCCCTTCGACAGCGGAATCTTCACGGAGGAAACGCCCTACGACCCGTCGTCGCCCTACTCCGCATCGAAGGCAGCTTCCGACCATTTCGTACGCGCCTGGCACCACACGTACGGGCTTCCGGTCCTGCTTTCGAACTGCTCCAACAATTACGGACCCTATCACTTTCCCGAAAAGCTGATCCCGCTGACCATCCTCAATGCGCTCGAAGGCAAGCGGCTGCCGGTCTACGGCGAAGGGGCGAATGTCCGCGACTGGCTGTACGTCGATGATCATGCGGCAGCACTGGAAGTGGTCGCGACCCAGGGACGCATCGGCGAGAGCTACAATGTGGGCGGTCAGGCGGACTGCACCAATCTTCAGGTGGTGCAGACGATCTGCGATTTGCTCGATTCGGACGCTCCGCTACCGGGCGGCCGCAGCCGCGGCGACCTGATCACCTTCGTCGAAGACCGCCCTGGCCATGACAAAAGATATGCGATCGACTCCTCGAAGATCGAACGCGAGCTTGGCTGGACCGCCAGGGAGAATTTCGAAAGCGGACTTGCGCGGACCATTCGCTGGTTCATCGACAATGAATGGTGGTGGCGCCCAATCCGCGATGACCGCTATTCCGGGCAGCGGCTCGGAACCGGAACTCGGAACCGGGACTGAACGGCCGGGCAGTTCCGCTCAGGCGGCGCTTCGGCCCTCGATCCGCGCCGAGTCTGCTGCGCCCGCCGCCGCCGAGACGTCGTCCTGCCAGGCCTGGAACATCAGCAGTGGCCAGAGCGCCTGCGTTGCGTCTCGCCGCCGCGACTGATGCTCTTCCCAGCGCCGGCGCACGATATCGGCATGGAAATATCCCTCAGCTTCCAGCCGGCGCTCCGACAGAAGCTGCTCGCTCCATTGCCGCAGCGGACCGCGCAGCCACTCGCCGACAGGGATTGCGAAGCCGGCCTTGGGCCGCTCGAAAAGCTCGCGAGGCGCCATCTTGTACAACAGCTGTTTCAGCAGCCATTTGCCCTCGCCGGCTCGGATCTTCATGCCGATCGGCACCCGTGCGGCGACGGCCGCTACCCGATGGTCGAGGAACGGCACCCGAGTCTCGAGGCTCACTGCCATGGATGCGCGGTCGACCTTGCACAGGATGTCGTCAGGCAAATAGCTGACCGCGTCGCAATACATCATCCGAACAACGTCCGGAGCAGCCCCAGGGACGTCGAGGTCCAGAAGGCCGTAGTCTCGCTCGGCGCCGCCGATCACCGGCGAGGGTTGGCCCGCCCACTCGTCGACCAGCGCCAGAAAGACGTCCGGAAGCCCGCGGGCCTGCGCCATGGTGCGAAATCCCTTCTGCACCTTGGTTCCGAAATGACCCGGCCGTCGGCCTGCCGCGAACAGCCGCGCTCCCTGGTTCCACAGCTGGGGCGGAACCTGCGCGAACAACGTGCCTGCAGCCTTGCGGGCGGGTCCAGGCAATTTCGACAGCCGCTCCCACAGCGAGGCCGCGGCGAAGTAGCGATTGTAGCCGGCGAACAGCTCGTCGCCGCCGTCGCCGGATAATGCGACCTTGACGCTGCCGCGGGCAAATCTGCTGACCATGTAGGTCGGGATCTGCGATGAATCCGCGAAAGGCTCGTCATACATCGACGCCAGCAGCGGGATGACCTCACGGGCCTCGGCGACTCGGACGAAATGTTCGTGATGGTCTGTTCCGAAATGGCGGGCGACCGCCTTGGCATGCTCCGCCTCGTTGTAATCGGCTTCCTCGAAGCCCATCGTGAAGGTCTTCACTCGCCCGGGCGAGCAGCGTTGCAGCATTCCGACCACGGTCGAGCTGTCGATTCCGCCCGACAGGAAGGTGCCGACCGGAACGTCTGCGACCGACTGGCTGCTCACCGCCTCGGCAAGCGCATCTTCCAGCGCTTCCAGCGCATCGCCCTCGGATTCGAACGGGCTGGAAAGCCCCTCCGCAACCACCTGGCGATAGCTCCAGTAGGGCCGGATTGTGACGGCTGCGGCACCGGAGCGCGCCTCGGCCGGCTCGGTCGGAGTGCGCCATGCATCGACGGTGGCAGTTAGGATGCAGCTTGGCTCCAGCTTGTAGATGTGGCGGTAGATCGAGAGCGGCGCCGGCACGTAACCGCGGGCGGCGAATAGTCCCAGTGCCCGCCGGTCGACCGGATTGTCGAAGCCGGGAAGCGCCCGGATCGACTTCAACTCCGAGGAAAAAGCGAAGGCCCGGCCGACCCAGCCGTAATAGAGCGGCTTTTCCCCGAACCGGTCGCGGACCAGCTGCAAGACTCGCTCGCGTCGGTCCCACAGTCCGAATGCGAACATCCCGACCGCCCGGTCGAGCGTCTTCTCCAGCCCCCAGCCGGCGATGCACTCGATCAGGGTCTCCGTGTCGGAATGGCCACGCCACGCAGCGCCGGCCGAAGGCGGGCCGAGCCCTTGCTCCTCCAGCTCCCGCCGAAGAACCGAGTGGTTGTAGATTTCGCCGTTGAAGATGATGACGAAGCGGCCATCCTTCGACTCCATCGGCTGATGACCGGACTCGGAAAGGTCGATGATCGACAGGCGCCGGTGGCCCAGGGCAACGCCTGCGCCCTGGTCGGTCCACAGGCCGCTATCGTCGGGTCCGCGATGGACGATCGCCCGGGTCATCGCCCCCACCGGCGACGGATCCGAGCGAGGAGCGCTCAGCAGGCCTGCGATCCCGCACATCTCTTATGCTCCCACCGTCGCCGGCCGACCGGCGGTCAGCACGTCGACATAGCGGTCATAAATCTCCTGCTCGTCGAAGGGCGCCAACATACTGCGGGCCTCAGATCGCTCGACGTCGTTGCGCGGACCGTCCAGCGCGCCAGCGAGCGCCTGCACGTCCTCGACCGGTACTGCCTCGACGTTCGGATAATGTTGGAACAGTTCGGCATTGCCCCCGGGGCAGTCGGTCGCGACGATCCGCTTCCCGAGCGCTGCCGCCTCCAGCAGGAAATTGGAAAAACCCTCGAACCGCGACGCGAGCACGCAGCTCTCCGAATGGGCGATCCACGCGTAAGGCGCGGGCACGAAGCCCAGCCGAAGCACCTCATCCTCACCAAGACCGTTGTCGACCATTATCTGCGTAAACGCCGAATTGGCAGGATAGACCCCGGCCACCACCAGCCGCGTCAACCTGCGCCTATCCGAGCGCGCGAACGCCGCCAGCAGCACGTCGAGTCCCTTCTGCGGCTTCATGCTCGCGGCGCAGAACAGATACGGCTTGGAAACCGGCGGACTGTCCGGCGCCCGCCACTCCCACAGCTCGTCTTCTACGAAATTGTAGATGACGACGAGCTTCTCTTCGATGCCCGGGAAAAGGCGGCAGAGGTCCTGCCCCATGTAGCGCGACTGGACCACCACCGCGTCGGCGGTGTGCAGCGCAAGGCGCATCGAGGCGAGGTACCGTGCCCTCCCGAGCGGCGACAGGAGCTTGAGCTCAGGCCCTGGGGTATTTCCAATTCGAAGCACCACGCGGGCGCGGCGCCGCCGAAGTCGCACCAGCGGCGCCAGGTTTATGTAACCCAGCGTGAGAAGGAATGCGGCGGCCGGATCCTCCCCAACCAGGCGAAGGAACGACGGCACCGCCTGCAGCGCACGCGGAGCCTTCAGGTCGACAATCGGCAATCCGGCTAGCAGCTCCGCTCCTGTCCTATCACCGGTGTAGAGGCAGGAAAGGCCTTGCTCGGCATGCAGCCGGGCAGCCAACCGGGTGGTGATCTTTTCGGCTCCACCGCCGGTCAGCTGCGGGATTGCGACACTGATCTCGCGGGCCATGTCAGACCTCGTCCTTCAGCCCTGGCGAGGCTTCACCGCAAGGCGGCATGCTCGGTCGACGCGATGAAGCCAGATCGGCTGCGGTTCGAAATATTCCTCGACCGCAAGCTTCGCTCCTGCCCAGTCGCCGAAATCGTCGATGATGAGGACGCCCCCCGGTGCCAGCCTAGGATAGAGCACCTCCAGCTCGACCTTCGTGCTCTCGTACCAGTCGGTATCCAGCCGCAGGATTGCGATCCGCTCCGGCAGGTTCGCCTGATCGAAGAGAGTGTCCTCGACCATGCCCTTCACGAGGCGGACGTCGGCGTCGGCCACATGGCGCGCGAGGTTAGCCTGCACTTCGTCGATCGGGCTGTAGCACCAGTCGCTGAACTCACCCCGTTGCTTCTTTTCGAAGGTATCGACAGCGACTTCGTCATAGTGAAGTGCCCGATCGGCATCGGTCGGTGCGCTCATGCCTTCGAAGGTGTCGTATCCCCAGATGGTTCCGGACCTACCGAGCCGGCGCTGGGCCATCGCTGCAATGACGAGATTTCCCCCCCGCCACACCCCGCATTCGACGATGTCGCCGTCGATGCCCTCCCTATGGATATGCTCGATGGCCTGGATGAGCGCCCAGTGCCGCTCAATCGTCGTCATGGAATAGCGGCTACCGGTGGAGATTTCCTCGGCCTGCTCGTTGCTGACCTCCGGCACAAAGAAGGAGGGATTGGTACGGATGCGCTCGACCGTGAGGCCGAACGGCTTCAGAACTAACAACACCAGCTTCTTCATGGAGATCTTTCCAAGGCTGCGCCAGGCGGGCGTACGGCTGGGAAAATGGCTTGGCAAGCGAATGCCGCCGCCCACTTCGCCAATGGCCATGGGCGGCAAAGGACTCTAAGCAGCCTCGCGAAAGCCATTGAGGAGGCTGTTCGGAAGTGCTTGCGGCGCGTGAGGCGGAAGAAGAGAGCGCAAGCGAAAACTTGCGCGCGATCTATTGCGCGATGTCTCCCGCGCGAAAACGCGATCTGTACCTGCTGCTGGGACTGATGTTCGTCGGCGCCGTCGCGGAGTTACTGACGATCGGCGCCGTCGCCCCCTTCCTGGCGCTGATTTCCGATCCCGACAGCGCTCGTTCTATGCCTTTGCTGCGCCAGTTCATCGAGACGCTTGGACTGAGCACCGAGTCCGACCTGGCCGCGATTGCCACCTTGGTCCTCATTGGCATCGCACTGGTCGCCGGCGGCATTCGACTGCTGCTAAACTGGGTCAGCTTCACCTTCGTCTACCGTGTCGGTCACGAGCTTGCGACGACGATCTACCGACGCATGCTGCGTCAGCCCTATGCCTTGTTCGTCCGGCGCAACAGCAGCGAATTGTTGGCGGGCATCGAGAAGGTGGAGGCGGTGGCGGTAGGAGTGCTGCTTCCGCTCCTGCTAACCGTGACCTCGACCGTGATTGCGATCTTCATTATTGCCATTCTCCTGTTCATCGATCCCTTCGTTGCTGCGCTCGCCGCTGTTCTGACATCGACCATTTACCTTCTTGTCGCAGCCTTCGCGCGATCGAGGTTGCGGCGAAATTCGGCAATCGTGGCCACCCACCGGATCGCCCGGATGAAACAGAGCCAGGAGGGCCTCGGAGGCCTGCGTGAAATCCTGCTCGACCGGTCGCAACCGGTTTTCGAGCAGAAGTTCAAGGAAATCGACCAGGAATTCACCGAGTGCCAGGCAGCCAATGCCTTCATCGGCGCCGCGCCGCGATTCGTGGTCGAGGCGGCAGGAATGGTTCTAATCGCGGCCGTCGCATACTTCGTAAGCCTGAGGCCCGGTGGCATCGTCGGAGCGATTCCTGCGCTCGGCGCGCTGGCGCTTGGGGCTCAGCGCCTGCTTCCGCTGCTGCAACAGGCCTATGCGGGCTGGAGCAGCTTCATGAGCCACAGCTTCAATCTTCGCGATGTGGTGGCTCTGCTTCACGCTCCGATCTCGCCCGCTGCCGAGCAGCCGGCGCCGGCGAAGGTCGAGCCGCTCAAGAACGAGATCGCCTTCCGCTCCGTCTCCTTTCGATATCCCGGCGGCGACCAGGCATTGAAAGATATCGATCTCCTGATCCGGCAAGGCGAACGGATCGGCTTCGTCGGCCGTACCGGTAGCGGGAAATCGACCTTGCTCGATCTTCTGATGGGGTTGCTGGACCCCACCGCAGGACGAATTGAGATCGACGGAGAACTCCTTGGCGATTCCAGCCGGGCGAACTGGCAGGCGCAGATCGCTCACGTTCCGCAGGCCATCTACCTGAGCGACAGCTCCATCGCGGAGAATATTGCGTTCGGAGAACATCCGGACAGCATCGATCGTGAGCGAGTGGTTGCCGCCGCCCGGGAAGCGCAGATCGAATCATTTGTTCGACAGTTACCGGAGGGATTCGACACGATGATCGGCGAGCGCGGGGTCCGGCTTTCGGGGGGGCAGCGGCAGCGGATAGGAATTGCTCGCGCTTTGTACAAGCGCGCGCGGGTCCTCATCTTTGATGAGGCGACCAGCGCGCTCGACGATGAAACCGAAGCGGCCGTCATGGAAACAATCGACGGACTGGGCCGCGAACTGACAGTGCTGATGATCGCACATCGCTTGAGCACGGTCGCAAATTGCGACCGCGTGATCCGGCTCGAAGCGGGCCGGATTACTGCCGACGGCCCGCCGAACACCGTTACTGGCACAGCATTCGTAGAAAGGCGTTCCTGACCCTGATGCTCCCGTACAAATCGATCCTCGTCACCGGCGGCACAGGCTCGTTCGGCCAGGCTTTCGTTCGCACCGTCCTCGATCGCTTCCCGCATATCGAGCGGCTGGTCGTCTATTCGCGCGACGAGCTGAAGCAGTACGAAATGGCGCAGAAGCTCGCCGAGCATGAGGCCCTGCGCTATTTCATCGGCGACATTCGCGACGAGTCTAGGCTTCGCCGTGCGCTCGAAGGAATCGAGGTTGTGGTGCACGCGGCGGCGCTGAAGCAGGTAGCGGCGGCCGAATATAATCCGTTCGAGGCGATCAAGACGAACGTCCTTGGTGCGCAGAACCTGATCGAAGGGTGCCTCACAACGGATGTTCGCGCAGTGATCGCGCTGTCGACCGACAAGGCGGCCGCGCCGATCAACCTCTACGGCGCAACCAAGCTTTGCTCGGACAAATTGTTCACCGCCGCCAACAACATCCGCGGCAGCCGCGACATCCGCTTCTCCGTCGTTCGTTACGGTAACGTCATGGGCAGCCGCGGGTCGGTCATCCCGTTTTTCCTCGAACGGCGGCACAAGGGCGTTCTGCCGATCACCGACGCGGCGATGACCCGCTTCAACATCACCCTGCAGGACGGCGTCGACATGGTACTGTGGGCGCTGGAAAATGCACTCGGCGGCGAGATCTTCGTCCCCAAGATCCCCTCCTACCGGATCGTCGACGTCGCCCAGGCCATCGCTCCGGGGTGCGACATGCCGGTGATCGGAATCCGCCCGGGCGAGAAGATCCACGAGGAAATGATTACCGCCAGCGACAGTTTCAACACCATTGACCTCGGGCAATATTACGCGATCCTGCCTAGCGCTGCCTCATTTACCGTTGACGATTACATGACCCGCGCGGGAGGCAGCCGCGTCGAACCCGGCTTTGCCTATAACAGCGGGAGCAACCGCGATTTCCTAACCGTGGAGCATCTGCGTACCCTGATCCACGACCAGGTCGATGCCAGTTTCAGCGTGATCGAAGGAACGTCATGATCCCCTACGGTCGCCAGTCGATCAGCGAGGACGATATCGCTGCGGTGGAAGCGGTTTTGAGGTCGGATTTCCTGACCCAGGGGCCGGCGGTCCCGGCGTTCGAACAGTCGGTGACAAGCTATTGCGGAGCCGGCCACGCGGTCGCCGTCAACAGCGCCACCGCCGCGCTCCACATCGCCTGCCTGGCGCTTGGCGTGGGCCCTGGCGACCTCGTCTGGACCAGCCCGATCAGCTTCGTCGCGAGCGCGAACTGCGCGCTCTACTGCGGCGCCGAGGTCGATTTTGTCGACATCGATCCGGCGACCTACAACATCGGCGTCGAGCGGCTGGCCGAGATGCTGGTCGCGGCCGAGCGGTCCGGGCGCCTGCCTAAGGTGGTGATCCCGGTCCACCTCGCCGGCCAGTCCTGCGACATGGCGGCGATCCACGTCCTGGCCCAGCGCTACGGCTTCAAGGTCATCGAGGACGCCAGCCATGCGGTCGGCGCCCGCTACAAGGACGATCCGGTCGGCAGCTGCCGGTACAGCGACGTCGCCGTGTTCAGCTTCCACCCGGTCAAGATCGTCACCACCGGCGAAGGCGGGATCGCTCTCACCAACGATGCCGAGCTCGCCGACCGGATGCGCCTGCTTCGCACCCATGGCGTGACTCGCGACGAAGCTGTCATGGAAGGCGAAAGCCGCGGCCCCTGGTACTATGAGCAGCTAGAGCTTGGCTTCAATTACCGGATAACCGACATCCAGGCCGCGCTCGGCACCAGCCAGATGACGCGCGTCGACGATTTCGTCGAGCGGCGGCGCGCCATAGCAGCCCGCTACGACGAAGAGCTCGCGAACCAGCCGCTGACCAGCCCGTGGCAGAATCCCGACACCCGATCGAGCTACCACCTGTACATCATCCGGCTGCACAAAGGCCGAAGCCACCGCGAAGCGTTCGACGAGCTCCGCCGACGCGGGATCGGGGTCAACCTCCACTACATCCCGATTTACCTCCAGCCTTATTACCGGCGCCTCGGCTTCGAACCGGGCCATTGCCCGGAAGCCGAGCGATATCATGCCTCGGCGATCAGCATCCCCCTCTATTCGGCCATGAGCGACGCCGACGAGCAGGCTGTGGTAGATGCGGTGAAGGCCGTCGCCGGCGCATGAGGATCGGGCTCGGGACGGCGCAGTTCGGCCTCGATTACGGGATCACCAACCGGACTGGTCGAGTGGCAAGAGACGACGCAGCCGCCATCCTGGCGCTTGCCGAGCGTTCGGGCATCGACACGATCGACACCGCTCCGCTCTATGGCGACAGCGAAGCGGCTCTCGGTGCCGCCGGCACGGCCGCCTTTCGAATCGTCACCAAAACCCCCAAGTTCGGCGCTGCCTCCTCCCCGGAACAAGCGGCCGAGCAACTTCGAGAATCCTTCGATCACTCGCTGGCCAAGCTTTGCCGGCCGCGCGTCCATGCCCTTCTCATCCACGATCCAGACGATCTGACCGGCCCGTTTGGCGACCGGCTGTGGAAGGCGATGGAAGCGCTCAAGACCTCGGGGCTGGTCTCCGAGATCGGCCTCTCCGTCTATGAAGGCGCGGAAATCGACGCCGTGTTGGAGCGCTATCCGGTCGACATCGTCCAGCTCCCGTGGAACCCGCTCGACCAGCGCCTGGAGGCCGGCAGCCAGCTTGCACGGCTTGCCGAGGCGGGAGTCGAAGTTCACGCCCGCTCGTTGTTCCTCCAGGGCTTATTGCTTGAGGAACCGAGTCGGATACCGGCCAAATTCGCGCCAATTGCCGAGGCGGTCGCGCAAATGCGGTCGGTGTTCGATCATTCGGGGCTGACTGCGCTCGAGGGCATTCTCTCGCTGGCTTTCCAGCAGACCAATATCGACCGCTTCATCTGCGGCGTAACCGGCGTTCACGAGCTTGGGGATATCATCACTGCTGCGCAAAAGGCGCAGAAAATGGGACCGATCAGCACGGCCCTGCCCCTCAATCTCGACCCGCGTCTGCTCAACCCGTCGCGCTGGGAGGAGCTGGGCGCCTAGCGCACCTTGAACAGGGGCTGGAGCGGCTCGCAGCGCAGCCGGTCGAGCACGCCGCCTTGGGTCTGCACCGCGTCGCGCAGGATCGGGAACACCTCGTCATAGACCGCGAGCAGGCGCTCCACGTCCGCCTGGCTGTGAGCGAACGACATGTTGTGGGTGCCGATGGTCAGGATGCCGCGAGCGAGGACTTCCTGAAGATACAGGGTCTTGAGCTCGAACTGGCTGGCGTAGGGCTGGTCGGCGATCAGCAGGAACGACCAGCTCGGGTGTCCCGATATGCTCAGGAAATCGCTGCAGCCATGGCGCTCGATCCGCTCTTCGACGCCCTTGATCACCTGGGTTCCGCGCTCGGCGATCGTCTCGATCACCTTGTCGCGGCGCACCTTGTCGATCGCCGCTTTCGCCGCCACCAGCGACAGCGTTTCGCCACCCATGGTAAAGGAGAAGAACACTTCCTCGAACTGGGCCATGATGTCGGCGCGGCCGGCAACCGCGGAAAGCGGATAGCCATTGGCGAGCCCCTTGCCGAAGCAGGCGAGGTCGGGTGTCACTCCAAAATACTCTTGCGCCCCGCCGAGCGCGTAGCGGAAGCCGGTGATCGTCTCGTCGAAGATCGCGACGGCGCCGTGGCGGTGGGCGAGGTCGACCACACCCTGGTGGAACCCTTCCTGGGGCCAACTCGCATTCATCGGCTCCAGGATCACCGCCGCGAATTCGCCCTCATGCGCATCTAGGAGCGCTTCGAGCCCGCCAAGATGATTGTACGGGAAGCTGTGGGTCAGCGCCCGAGTCGCGGCGGGCACGCCTTTGTCGCGGGGCGTCGAGCCGATGTACCAGTCTTGCCAGCCGTGATAGCCGCACACCGCGACCCGGTCGCGGCGCGTGAAGGCGCGCGCCGCGCGGACGGCTCCCGCCGTCGCGTCCGATCCGTTCTTGCCGAAGCGGACCTTTTCCGCGCACGGAACGGCGTCAACTATCTGCTCCGCAACTTCAATCTCCAGCTCGCTCGCCAAAGTGAAGATCGTTCCACGCGCCAGTTGCTCGGCGACCGCCGCGGTCACATCGGGATCGACATGGCCGAGCGTGATCGCGCACAGCGCATTGTTGAAGTCAATATATTCATTGCCGTCGACATCCCACGCGCGAGAACCCAACGCGCGCTCAATGAAGAAAGGCGCGGCACCGCGCGGATATTGGGCGTAGCTTTTCGAAAAGGTCTGGCTGCCGAGCGGGATGACCTTGAGCGCGCGCTCCAGCATCTCGTCCGAGCGGGCGTAGGAGCGCGGCGCGTCGCTAGCCATGCTTGTGGTCCTTCAGCGCTTCCTCGGCCTTGCGAAGCCCTTCGTTACGCTCGATCCCTGCATTGAACTCAATGAGATCGGGCTGGGCGGCGAGCAGTTGCAGGATATCGGCGGTCGTGAAGGCGGGGTTGGTCGGATAGAGCGCGTCATAGACGCGTCGGACGAGCTCATAATCCTGGGGCTCGTCGACCGTCCAGCGAAAGCCCGATAGGTCGGTGTCGTTTTCGAACGAGCCGAGGCGAAAGCGATTGGGCTGGCGGTTGATGAACGGAGTCACATGCTCACGGTCCACCGGGCTTGTCGCCTCCTGCCAGGCGTCGCCCAGTGCTGCGAAGGTGAGCACCTCGACGTCGAGCCCGTCGGGCCAGGTGGGATTCAGGCAATTGGAACCGTAGTCGTACTCGCCCTCGACGGTGAACGCGATGCAGCGGTCGATCACGTCCCAATCGGCGAGCGGGCAGTCGCCAGTGACCCGCACGACGTGGCTTGGCCGGTAGACCTCCGCAGCGCGATAATAGCGGTCGAGAACGTCATCCAACGAACCGCGATAGCTGGCGATACCCGCCGCCACGGCGAGCTCAGCGACGCAATCGTCTTCGGGCCGATCGGTCGTGGCGAGCACCAGATTGTCCATCTTTCGCGCCCGCAGCAGCCGCTCGATATGCCGCGCCAGCATGGGCGCGCCGGCGACCGGCAGCATCACCTTGTTGGGCAGCCGAAAAGACGATGTGCGCGCCTGGAGAATGCCGAGGATCATCAGCCTTCCAGGTCCGTCGGCAGCAGGCCGAGCTCGATCAGGTCCGAACGCACCTGGCCGAGCCGGTAGTGGCTGCGGCGCAGGCCCTCCTCGCGATAGCCTACCTTGAGAAACGAGTGTTTGCTGCCGAGGTTGGGCGCATACATCGAGGCACTGAGCTTGAGCACCCCAAGCTCATCGAACGCATAACGGCTCAGCGCCGCGATCGCCTCCGCCGCGAAACCCATTCCCCAGCAGTCGCACGCGCCAACGAACAGACTGACATCCGCCAACCGATGATAGGGTTGAATGGGTCCGACCTTGATGTTGCCGATATGACGGCCGCCGTCGCGCACGAACATTCCGAACAGGAATTCATTGTCGCGCGCCCGGACGGCCTCGATGAACGCGACGATGCTTTGCTCATCCTGGACGCTGTGCCGCGTCTCGAGGTAGCGGTTGATCTCCGGCTCGGCGAGCCAGGCGACATAGTCCGGCGAGCAGTCCGAAGCTTCCAGCTCGCGCAACAGCAGTCGCTCCGAAGATATTTGGCGGCTCATATGACCTTGAAGTTCAGCCCGTGATTGGTGAGGAAAGCCTTGGCCCGGATCGGGTTGGAATCGGAGAAGTTGAACAGGCTGCCGCACGCGGCGGCGCTAACCCCGGTCTGGAGGAATAGATCTTTGAGGTGGGAATAATTGCCCGAACCGCCAGCGGCGATCACCGGGACCGATGCGACCGCCATCACTTCCTTCACCAGATCCAGATCATAGCCTTCCATCGTCCCGTCGCGGTCGATCGACTGGACCATGATCTCCCCGGCGCCGGCCGCGATGCAGCGTTCGACATGCTCCTTGATGGGCACACCCTCAAGCTTTCGACCGCAATCGGAATAGAGCACGAAGCTTCGGTTGTCGGGATCGCGCCGCGCGTCGATGCTGACGATCACCGCCTGGGAGCCGAACTGTTCGGCGGTCGCTGTAATCTCCGCCCGATCGCTGTAGGCGCAGCTGTTGACGACAACCTTGTCCGCGCCAGTGCGGATCAACTCGGCAGCGTCGTCAGCGCTGGCAATTCCGCCACCCATGGCCATGGGCATGAAGCTGACCTGGGAAACCTTCTCTATCACGGTTCGAAGCATGTCGATCGTGCGTTGCTCACGGGCGATGTTGAGTAAGATGAGCTCGTCGGCGTTCTGGGAATTGTACACCGCCGAGCTTTTCACCGGATCGCCGACGTCGCGCCAGTCGCCGAACGTGCGGGTCTTCACCAGCCGGCCGTTCAGGAGGAGTTGGATCGGAATGATCCTTTTCTTCAGCAACGGCCGTCCCAGCGGCAGAAATTTTCGATGAGCTTGAGGCCGTTCGACTGGCTCTTTTCCGGATGGAACTGGAAGCCGACTACATTGTCGCGAGCGACGATCGAGACGAACGGAGCACCGTACTCCGTTTCGCCCAGCGCCTCTTCCGGATTGTCGGTCTGAAGCGCGTAGCTGTGGACGAAGTAGAAATCGCGGCCGGGCTTGATGCCGTCGGTCACCGGATGGTCGAAGTGAACCGTGACGGTGCTCCACCCGACGTGCGGCAGAACCAGCGATTTCTCCTCGGCCGGCAAGCGCTCAACCGTGCCGTGGACGAGCCCCAGCCCTGCGGTCTCGCCGCTTTCGGTGCCCCGCTCGGCGAACAACTGCATGCCGACGCAGATGCCGAGAACCGGTCGCCCGGACGCCGCAAAGTCCTTAATTCTGGCCGGAAGGCCCTCCCCTTCGAGATGCTGCATCACCGCGCGAAAATTGCCGACGCCCGGCACGATCAGGTGGCTGAGGTCGTCAAAGGCGCCATCCTTGTCGAGGAGCATTGGGTCAAAGCCGTTCTCGTAGACCGCATTATAGGCAGACCGAAGGTTGCCCATCGGCATTTTGAGAATCCCGATGACGGGGGCGCTGGGCATGATGGCGGAACTGCTCAAGGTGACGGGGCGGCGGCTTACAGGAGATGCGCCGGCCAAGGCAATGTCTCGCGCCCGCCGACAGCTGGACCCGCGAGGGCACAGAAGCTAGAATATCGCGTTCTATACCCCACATATCAAAACCTTGAGGCCTGGCACCTCGCCGTCGAGCGGCCGGGCGGAACAAACAGGGCTCGCGCGGGGTATGCCAGAGGAGGGCAAAGTGACCGAGTTGAAGAAATGCGGCAGCTGCCTCCTGCCCGAGACTTACGAAACCATCGAGTTCGACGCGCAGGGGACGTGCAACGTCTGCCGCGGCAAGCAATTTCGCGACGAGCACATCGACTGGACGAATCGCAAGGCGATGCTCGACGAGCTCGTCGAGGAATATCGCGGCAAGTACGATTACGACTGTATCGTGCCGTTCTCGGGCGGCAAGGATTCGACCTTCACCCTGTGGAATCTCGTCACCCAGCAGAAACTGAAGCCGCTTGTCGTGCGCTTCGACCACGGCTTCATGCGCGACACGCTCGAAGAGAATAACGTCCGCACCTTCAAGAAGCTCGGCGTCGACGTAATCAGCTTCACGCCGAACTGGAAGCTGGTGAAGCGGCTGATGCTCGAGGCGCTGCGGCGCAAGGGCGACTTTTGCTGGCATTGCCACACCGGCATCTTTTCCTACCCGATGCACATCGCCGTGAAGTTCAACATTCCGCTGGTTTTCTGGGGTGAGCCGTCCGCCGAATACACGCAATATTACGATTATGCGGACGACGCGATCGAGGAGGTCGACGAGACCCGATTCAACCGCTTCGTCAACCTCGGCATCACCGCCGAGGACATGTACGGCATGATCAAGGACGATTTCGACGTCCAGCCGCGCGACCTGCTGCCCTATACTTACCCGGCAATGCGAGATTTGAAGCGGCTTGGGTACCGGTCGGTATGCCTCGGCTCCTTCATCCCCTGGGACGTCAAAAAGCAGGTCGAAATCATCCAGCGCGAGCTCGGCTGGAAGGGCGACCAGGTCGAAGGAATGCCGTGGGAGGATTACCCCTACGAAAAAATCGAATGCTACATGCAAGGCATGCGCGATTACATCAAATATCTGAAACGCGGTTACAGCCGCGTCAGCCAGATGGTCGCTCTGGACCTCAGGAACGGACGCATTTCCAAGGAACGCGGGCAAGAGCTGGTCGACCGCTACGAAGGCCGCAAGCCGCCATCGCTGGAACTGTTCCTCGACTACGTCGGGCTCAACGAGGCGGAATTCAACGAGATCGTCGACAACACCGTCGTTCCGCCCAACGAGCCCGATTACCACAAGAATGAGTGGGCGCCCCGAACTTGGGACTTCGACCGCTGGTACCGCGAGGACCAGGCCGACCAAACCCAGCCGAGCGGCTCTGGGAACAGCTAGCGGCCCCAGTCACCAGGCCGGCGATTGCTATTGAATTGGCGCTCGGTAGAAGCTGCGCATGCGAGTGGCGATCCGAGTGGACGCTTCCGAGTGGATCGGAGCCGGGCACGCGATGCGCTGCCTGGCGCTTGCCGATGTGCTCACGGGCCGCGGGTGCGAAGTACGGTTCGTGACCGCGGCAATGCCGACCGACCTGATCGACCTGATCGAGGTCGCCGGGCACGAGGTCCGGATGATCGAGCCATCGGACAGCGGTGCGGACCGGCCGGACTGGGACCGCACAAGCGCGGCGCCCGATGAGCAGCAAAGCGACGCGGCGGCGACACTCGCCGCGCTGGGCGACTGGAGGGCCGATTGGCTGGCCGCGGACAATTACCGCTTCGACGAGCATTGGGAGCGCGAGGCGCGCGGCTCGGGCGCGAGGCTGCTTGTCGTCGACGACCTGGCCAATCGCCGCCACGACTGCGACATGCTGCTGGACCACACCGCCGGACGAGAGGCCGACGAGTATCGTCCGTTCGTCCCCGACGATGCAGAGCTGCTGATCGGCGCCGATTTTGCGCTGCTTCGGCCGGAATTCGAAGCGGCGAGACCGCGATCGCTCGAGCGCCGGCGCTCGGCGCGGCCCGACCGGCTGCTGGTGTCGCTCGGCAGCACCGACATCGGCGGCCTCACGGCCAAGGTGCTCGAGGCCCTCGTCCAGGAGGGCATCGGCGCCCACATCGATGTGGTGCTCGGAAGCGAAGCCGCGCCGAGCTTGCCGCGCGTCTCGAAACTTGCTGACGCGCATTCGAACATCACCCTCCACCATCGACCGGAAAGCATGGCCGGGCTGATGGCGGCTGCCGACCTCGCGGTCGGTGCGGCCGGAACGACGAGCTGGGAGCGATGCTGCCTCGGTCTGCCGAGCGTCACCTTGATCATCGCGGACAACCAGCAGACGGTCGCCCGCAACCTCGAGACGCTCGACGCAATCATCGCCGTGCCCGACTGGACCGAAGTTGCCCCTGCGGTCCGCGACTTGCTCTCAAACCCCCGGCGGCTGCAGGAAATGAGCGCCGTCGCGGCCGCGATCGTCGACGGCAAAGGGGCGCAGAGGGTGGCGGTGGCGCTGTTGGGCGATCCCGTCCCGGCAGCCGACACGCCGTCCCTGCGGCCGGCAACCGCGGACGACAGCGAAACCCTGTGGCTGTGGCGCAATGATCCGCTGATGCGGCGGATGGCCAAATCGCAGGGACCGATCCCATGGAGCGCCCACGACCTTTGGTATCGCCGCGCCCTGTCGAATGCCAGGACCGTGATCCTGATCGGCGAGATCGGCGGCACACCGGTTGGCATGGTGCGGTTTGATCCAAGGTCGGACGGGTCATTCCTGGTCAGCATCAACCTCGACCCGCACCGGCGCGGACGGGGATTGGGAACCAAGCTCCTCGCCGCGGGATGCGACCGGTTCCTAGAAAAGATGATCGGGGTGAAGCTTTGCGCCGAAATCGATCGCTCCAATGCGGCATCCGAACGGATCTTCGAGCGCATTGGTTTCGTTCCGGCGCGTGGCGATGAAGCCGCGCAATATCGCACCTATGTGCGCCCAGGCGACCCGGCATGACCGCGCGCATCGTCGTCGCCACTCCGCACGCCCGTTATTTGGGCCTGATCGAGCGGCTGCGGGTGCGGCCGGACATCGAGGTTATGGCCGTCCGATCCCGCGATGAGCTGGACCCGGCGGCGATCGCGGCATTCGAGCCCGATTATGTCTTTTTCCCCCACTGGTCGTGGAAAATCCCGGCTGAGGTCTACGAGCGCTTCGAAACGGTCATTTTCCACATGACTGACCTGCCCTACGGTCGCGGCGGCAGCCCGCTTCAGAATCTGATCAAGCGCGGGCATGACGAAACCATGCTGACCGCCTTGCGCTGCGTCGAGGCGCTCGATGCCGGACCCATCTATCAGAAACGGCCGTTGTCACTACTTGGCACGGCGGAAGCAATATTCGGCCGTGCCGCGGACTTGATGGAGGAGATGATCGTCGAGATCGTCGAGAGGCGGCCCGAGCCCATTCCGCAGGAAGGACAAGTCGTGACGTTCAAGCGTCTGAAGCCCGATGATGGCGAGCTGTCTACCGCTTCGTCACTCGAAGAGGCGTACGACATGATCCGAATGCTCGAAGCCGACGGTTATCCTCGCGCATTCGTCACAGCGGCCAAATTCAGGATCGAATTCTCGGGAGCGTCACTCACTGGCGACGGGATCATCGCCGAGGTTCGCATCAGGCGCACTGACGATGCATGAATGGACGCACGTATTGGTGGTCGCGGCGCATCCCGACGATGAGGCATTAGGCTGCGCCGGAACCATGGCTCGGCTCGCTAGCGAGGGCGCCGAGGTTCACACCCTCTTCCTATCCGACGGGGTCAATGCGCGTGGCGAAGTTGCCGACACCGCGCTCGCGGAGAGGCGAGCGATGGGTGACCGCGCTGCCGCTGTGCTCGGCACGGCCTTGCCCGCCTACCTTTCTTTTCCCGACAACCGGATGGACTCGGTTGATCTTCTGGACGTTGTGGCCGCCATCGAGAACCATGCCTCCGCGATCCAGCCTCAGGCCGTGTTCACCCACTTTGCCGGCGATCTCAATATCGATCACCGGCTCTGCGCGCAGGCCGTGCTCACCGCATTCCGACCAATGCCCGGCCAGAGCATCCGCTCGATCTACGGCTTCGAGGTCGCGTCGAGCACCGAGTGGGCCTTCGGCGCGGCCGGGATCAATTTCGCGCCGGACAGCTTTTTCGACATCAGCGAGCATCTCCCCCAGAAGATCGAGGCTCTTCGCGCATATGCTGAAGAGATGCGGGAATTCCCGCACGCCCGCTCGATCGAGGCAATCGAGGCACTGGCACGTTGGCGCGGAGCAAGCGTCGGGGTAGAGGCGGCCGAAGCCTTTTGCCTGATGCGGGCGCTGATATAGGACAAATAGTGGCGTACAGCGTTGAGATTGCCGGCCGCAGGATCGGCCCCGAGCACGAGCCCTATATCATCTGCGAGGTCTCGGCGAACCACAATGGCAGCCTCGATCGCGCGCTCGACATGATTGATGCCGCGGCCGCGACCGGCGCCGACGCGATCAAGATCCAGACCTACACCCCCGACACGATGACGATCGACCATGACGGTCCGGATTTCCGGATCGTCGGCGGGCTGTGGGGCGGGCGCACGCTCTACGACCTCTACAGCGAGGCGCAGACCCCGTTCGAATGGCACGAAGCGCTGTTCGAGCGCGCTCGCAAGCTCGGGGTGACGTTATTTTCGACGCCGTTCGACGAGACCGCCGCCGACCTGCTCAACGAGCTCGGCGCGCCGGCATTCAAGATCGCGTCGTTCGAAGCGATCGACCTGGCGCTCATTGCGCACGTGGCCCGCAAGGGAAAACCGATGTTCATCTCAACCGGCATGGCCAATCTCGACGAGATCGGCGATGCGGTCCGCACGGCTCGCGAGCAGGGCTGCGATCAGCTCGTGCTGCTGCATTGCGTCAGTTCCTATCCCGCGCCCGACGAGCAGTCGAACGTCCGAACCGTTCCCGACCTTGCGCAAAGGTTCGGGTGCGTGACCGGACTTTCCGACCATACGATGGGCAGCGCGGTGGCGGTGGCCTCGATCGCGCTCGGCGGCTGCGTCGTCGAAAAGCATTTCACCATTCGCCGCGCCGACGGCGGGCCGGACTCGGCCTTCAGCCTCGAGCCGGATGAATTCTCGACGCTGGTGACCGACTGCAAGCGCGCCTGGACCGCGCTCGGCCAGATCAATTACGAGCTGGAGAATTGCGAGAAGCCCTTGGCCATCTTCCGCCGGTCGCTCTACGTGGTCGAGGACATTGCCGAGGGCGAAACCCTGACCGCCAGGAACGTCCGCTCGATCCGGCCCGGGTTCGGCTTGCCACCCAAGGAACTGCCGGCGGTCCTCGGCGCCAAGGCGACCCGGCCCCTGGCGCGGGGTACCTCGCTCCAGAGCGACATGTTCATCCGGTCGGAATAGGCGCAGACGTGAAGCAGTCTGCGCTCCGCCGGTTCGAGCGGCTGTACCAAAACGCCCGTTATTTTGGCGCCGACCGAATCCTCCGCCGCTACCCCGGCCTGGCCGGGGATTATGTTATCCCCGTCGGCCTTGCCCACGGTGTCGACTTTGGCCAGATACGGCCGTGCCAGGATGTGATCACTGTCGAGCCGATCCACTGGGCCCATAGCGAGCGCATCTACCGGGCGGCGCTAACCATGAAGGCGACGGTCAAAATCCCCCACGCGGTGCTGCTTTCGATGGCGAAAAAACAGCCGGAGCTGGGCAAGGGCCGGTTGGTGGTTGGGCCGCCGCCAGGGCCGGTCAACGACCACGGGCTGCTCGACATCCTCGGCCGGAACAGCGCCGCCGACACGACTATCCTGGTCAAGCCCAAGGCCCGCTTCGAGCACTCGCTCCGATTCTGGGAGGGCAAGAGGTTCAAGGCGGTAACCCTCGCCGACCGTGGCCCGCCAACTTACGGCCGAATCGTCGAGATTTTTTCCGGCTACGACGAAATCGTCGACTGCACATTTTCGAGCGCGGTGGCGCGGCGATGGGCATGAAGGTCGAGCTGCTCAGGGATTTCAGCTGCAGGGCCTATGAAGTCACCGACATCGACGATCATTTCGCCTTCCGGTCGGAATTGTCGGCCGGGATCGTCGGCTCGTTCGTCACCGGCGGCCGGGAGGCGACCACGCAGCTCGCCAGCCAGCTGCTGGGATCCGAGCTGTCGTTCGACCGGGCGGAAATCCGCGCCTCGCTCGACGAGGCGATCGATCGGTTGAAGGAACCGGTCTATTCCCACGCCGGATATGGAGGGCCGATGCTGCGCTTGATGGCCGAGCTGGCCGCTTTCACCAACCAGCCGAGCCTGGCCCGCTTCACGCTGCCGCAATTGCTTCGGCGACGGCGACGCCACTATGTCTACGAGCATGAGATGAACGAGATCGCGGCGTTCATCGAAGGCGTCAGCGAGGCCAATCTGCGGTTGAAGAAAGTGCCTTACGTGCCCGGCCAGACGCTCCCCGGCGATACCGAAAGAAGAAGAAAGCCGCCGCCGGCACGAGGTTCATCGCGACTCGGATGGCGGTGCCCTGGAACGAATATTCCGCCTCGATGTAGTGTTTTGAAAAGCAGGCGTCGCACCGCTTTTAAAGAGTGGCGGCGCCCACGCCGTGTTTTAAAGAGTGGCGGCGCCCACGCCCTGGCTTTCATAAGAGCGGATTCGGTGCTTGGAGAAGTTGTTGCTTCTCAGCCTGTTGAAGACGCCGTGGATCCAGATCGGGATTCATAACTGGCTCGAGAAGTATTTTATCGTCGCCACCAAGGCGTCCTCAAGTGCTACCTTCGGCGTCGGGCGGCTTGAGAACGGCCGCATTGTCAATGTTGGGAGCTATGAGGAGGTGCTGGGCGGTAGAGCGGGACAGGCGCACTAAGTCGCTCCGCCGCGCCTTGGCTGCATTTCCCTGTTTCAACGGAATTTGCAGGGAAAATGCACAATTCCGAGCAAAGGGGCTAGTGAACGCGTGCCAAACTGCTGCAATTTCCGTGCCTTGTGCCGAGAATTCCCTTTCGCCCGGAAACAGGGAAATAACTACCGGAAACAGGGAATCTCAACGAAGGGATCAGGGAAACGAATGCGCCGCCCTGCCGAGCTCGCGGCCCTGACATAGCCGCGACATCCGCTTTTCGGTCGTGCGCTACGGCAACGTCATGGGCAGCCGCGGATCGGTGATCCCGTTTTTCCTCGCGCGGCGGGACAAGGGCGTGCTGCCGATTACCGACGTAGCCATGACCCGCTTCAACATCACCCTCCAGGACGGCATCGACATGGTGCTGTGGGCGCTGGAGAACGCGCACGGGGGAGAAATCTTCGTCCCCAAGATCCCGTCTTATCGCATTGTCGACGTCGCTGAAGCGATCGCGCCGGACTGCGAGACGGCGGTCATCGGCATCCGTCCCGGCGAGAAGATCCACGAGGAAATGATCACTGCCAGCGAAAGCTTCAACACGGTCGACCTCGGGCGATATTACGCGATTCTGCCGAGCGCTGCCGAGTATTCGGTCGACGAGTATATGGCTCGCGCTGGCGGGACGCGGGTCGAGCCCGGCTTCGCCTACAACAGCGGCAGCAACCGTGATTTCCTGACGGTCGAACATCTGCGGGACCTGATCCGCGACGAAGTCGACGCCAGTTTCAGCGTGGTCAAAGGCAGCGCTCCGCCGCAGAGTCTCAGTGACGTTCTCGCCGGCTCGATAAGCCTCTCGAGCCAACCGCAAGTGTTGCAATGACTTGTCTTTCTCAGCCATGAGGAAGCTGCCCTTTCGGGCGATGACGGGCTCGGAGCACATTGCGTGGAGCGCTTTTGGCAAATGGTTGCATGATCGCTGTTGCCGTCACATCATGGGAACTGAACGTCGTCGGCGTACGTATCTAATGAGCAGCAATCTCGTCTACCTCCCAGTCGAAGTCAGCCGCCGCGAGCTCATCTCGCGGGCGTTCCTGTCCTGCCGCCTCGCTGTAGGCGGTCACGATGTGCTGGTCTTCGCATCCGACCTGTTCGACCGATTCGGCTGGCCCGGGCCCGGCATCTATATCGGCAAGAACGTCTTTCGCAGCTACGTCCCGCACGACCTTCGCTTCTACCATGCGATGAAGAAGGCTGGGATCGACGTCTGGTACCACGATGAGGAGGCAGGCTTCTTTCCCGGCGAAGGACCGGAGCAGTGGCAAGAACACCTCGGGCGCCGATCTGATGTCTCCGTGCTGGGCGAAACCGACAAGGTGCTCGCCTGGGGCCGCTATCAACACGATTATTATAAGCGAAAGTCGGTCGCCGCCAAAGTCCATATTGTCGGCTCGGTGAACTTCGAAGTCTATCGTCCGGAATATGCTCCTCTGTTCGGCGAATACGATCGCGAGCAGACGCAGTGCGAGGAGGATTACATTCTGTTCAATACGCGCTTCGGCGCGGTGAATTTCTACTACACTGGCAAAGGGCACCCGATTAACGGGCCGCTGTTCACTAGCTTCGTGCCGGACTTGGAGAGGTTCGATACCCTTAGCCAGGAAGGTGTGCTTCTGTACCATTTCGTCGGTCTCATTGCCGAGATCGCGCTGCGCCACCCGGAAGAGCGGATCGTGGTGCGGCCGCACCCCGTCGAAAATCCCGTGTTCTACCGCCAGGCGTTCGAGATGCTGTCCAACGTCCTGGTCGCCGACAAAGGCGACGCGGGGTCGTGGATCCGCCGTTCGCGCTGCCTCGTGCAAAACGGATGTACGACCGCGATTCAGGCGAACATCGCCCGAAAGACCGTGATCACCTTCGTCCCCCACGACAGCAGGCTCGACCGGGCGACTCCCCCCCTCTTGAACGACATTGGAGCGGTAGTAGCAACACGGGAGGAGGTGATTCAGGCGATCTTAAATCCCGACGTGGATCAAACGACCGGCCGCTGGCCCGTCGCCATTTCATCGCTCCACACAATCGACGCGATCGAGGCGCTCGTCTCGGAACGCGGCAACGGAAGCGGCGTCGATGAGGACCAGCTGCGGTCGATTGCCTGGCGCAGCGCGGTCGACTTTCGTGCGCGGCGGCTGGCCTACCCCTTCTTCCCGCCCAAACTGGCGGAAGTCAGGATGCAGGAACGCTTCTTCGACCGGTCGTTCTTCAATCGCTTCAGCGAGCTCGTGAGCATCGCGAACAAGCGCTGGACGGCACCGATCAATGTCGAACGGGTCGCGCCGGAGTGCTGGCGCGTCCGGCCGCAGCCACGGGCTTAACGGCCTTACGCGACGCTTGGCAGGAGTCCGAGCCGTGCGCGTGATCATTCGGGCTGACGCCTCGCCGGAGATCGGCGGCGGACACATGATGCGCTGCTTGGCACTCGCCGACGCCTTGGCGCGTCGCGGTGCGCGGTGCACTTTCATCGCCGCATGGTCTCTCCCTGGGCTTGAGACCGAGATTGAGGCGCGTGGTCACGCCTTGCGACGCATCGAGCCACCGGGCGAGCCACCCTCGGGCCGCGGGTGGGAAGGGTTCCAGCTCGGTTCCGGAGCGCAGCGGCGCGACGCTGCACGGACGCTCGAGGCGATCGCGATGGAAGTGCTCGATTGGGTCGTTATCGATCATTACTGGCTGGGACCGGCATGGGAGTCGGAACTCCGCCGGCGTGGCGCACGAGTGCTGGCGATCGATGATTTGGCGGACCGCGGCCACGATTGCGACCTGCTGCTCGACCAGACCGTGGGACGCTCGCCCGGGGATTATCGTTCACTCGTTCCAGCTACCGCCAGCATATTCGCCGGCGCTCGCTTCGCTTTGCTGCGGCCGGAATTCGCGCGGGACCGTCCGCAGGCGCTCCAACGCAGACGAACCCGCGGGCCCGTGCGGCGCCTGCTCCTGTCGCTTGGCCTGTCCGATGTCGGCGGCGACAGCGAACGCGTGCTGCGCGCAGTGCTCGACCTGACGCCGCCCTGCGCAATCGACGTGGTGCTTGGTGCGGATGCGCCAAGCCGCGCCGCCGTCGAGGCATTGGCCGGCGAGAACCCGCAGGGTGACATTGCATGTCGACAGTCGACGGATGGCTGAACTGGTCATTGAAGCGGATCTGGCGCTCGGCGCGCCGGGCGCTTCGAGCCTGGAGCGCTGCTGTCTCGGCCTTCCGGCGCTGCACCTGGTGCTTGCCGAAAACCAGCGCGAGAACGCCGAGCGGCTCGACGAGCTCGGAGCGGCTCTGTCTGTTGATGAGGCCGGCTTGCACTCCGCGCTCGATGCTCTGATCGAAGACGAACAGCGCCGGCTAGTCATGTGCGCCGCAGCCGCGGGAGTGACGGACGGAACTGGCGCCGAGACGCTGGCTTCGACGATGTTTGGTGCAGACGGTGGGGCGAAGCCATCGCTGCTCCGGATCCGTCCTGCCACTCCCAACGACAGCGAAGCGCTTTGGCTGTGGCGAAACGACCCCGACACGCGTGGGGCCTCGCGGAGCAGCGCGCCCGTGTCCTGGCCCGAGCATCAGGCGTGGTTCGAAGACGCACTCGCCTCGCCCAACCGGCACGTCTATGTCGGAGAGCGCGAGCAGGAACCGGTTGCAATGGTCCGGTTCGATGCAATTGCAGCCTCCGAGGCGGCCTACGCCGTCAGCATCAACATTCGGCCGACAGCGCGCGGAGGCGGCGGCGGCCGCACGGCGCTCGCACAGGCCTGCCGCGCGTTCTTGAACAGAATGGGCCCGGTGCGACTCGAAGCGGAAATCCGCAGGGACAACCAGACGTCGCGCAACATCTTCGAAACGCTTGGCTTCCGGTGTATCGGAACACTCGGCGACAGCGGCTTTGACCGCTACGTTTGCGCGGCGGCGCCCGCCGCTTGAACGAAGGGACAAGGCTCGGATGACAACCAGCATCGAGATAGCAGGTCGGCGGATCGGCCCTGACTACGAGCCCTATGTCATCTTGCGAGCTCTCGGGCAATCACAACGGGCGTCTCGATCGGGCGCTGCAGCTACTCGACGCGGCCGCAGCGACCGGTGCCGACGCGATCAAGATCCAGACCTACACGGCCGACACGATCACGATCGATCACGACGCGCCGGAGTTCCGGATCGACGGCGGCCTTTGGGCCGGGCGCACGCTGTACGGCCTCTACGGCGAGGCCCACACGCCGTACGAATGGCACGCGCGACTATTTGAGCGGTCGCACGAGCTAGGGGTCACGCTCTTTTCCTCGCCGTTCGATGAAAGCGCTACAGACCTTCTCGATGACTTGCGGGCGCCCGCGTTCAAGATCGCCTCTTTCGAGGCCATTGACCTGCCGCTGATCGGCCATGTCGCACGCAAGGGTAAGCCGATGATCATTTCGACGGGCATGGCGAGCTTCGAGGAAATTGGCGAGGCCGTGCAAACCGCCCGGGACAATGGATGCGACCAGCTTGTGCTGCTCCACTGCGTCAGCTCCTACCCCGCTCCCGACGAGGATTCGAACGTGCGAACCGTGCCGGACCTCGCCGAAGCATTCGGAGTGGTTTCGGGCCTGTCCGACCACACCTTCGGCTCCGCCGTGGCGGTGGCCTCGACGCGCTCGGCGGATCGGTGGTGGAGAAGCACTTCACCCTCCGGCGCGCCGACGGCGGACCGGATGCGGCGTTCAGCCTCGAGCCCCACGAGTTCGCGGCGCTGGTGACCGACTGCAAGCGCGCCTGGCGGGCGCTCGGCAAGGTCAACTATGACCTGTGCGGGTCCGAGCGCGGATCAATAAAGTTCCGCCGGTCGCTTTACGTCGTCGCAGACGTCGCCGAAGGCGAGGAACTGACGAAGCAAAACGTGCGATCGATCCGCCCCGGTTACGGGCTCTCGCCGAAGCTGCTGCCCGAGGTGCTCGGTCGTCGCGCGGCCCGCCCGCTCAAGCGCGGCACGGCCCTTCGGTCGGAAATGATCCGATAGGATCGATTGAGCAGGCGTCGCAGCCCAGCGGCCCGAGCCGCAACCGAGATCGAAGCCTTCAGCGCCAGATGGAAGATTGTCGAACGGGAAGATTCCGAAATAGCCCTCGAATAGCTTGCGATATTCGGTGCCTTGCAGTTCGGACTGGTCGAAAGCTGACCATTCCTCGCCGAATCCCTTGACGGTCGCCGCATCGAGATTCTTGCTCATCTGGGCCAAACTCACTCCCTCTCGGCACGCTACTCGGCCATGCAGGCGGCCGAGCGAACCTGCAAGCTGCGCCGCGCTTGTTTCCGCCTCCACCGCTGGCTAAGCCCGGGCGCGGAGCCGAAGAAGTGCGGACCAGCGTCGAGCCCGGAGGAATATGTGGAAGCGCTCGCCGAGCTCGCCAATTCGCCCGAACTTCGGGCTCGCCTCGGCGCCAGCGGACGCCGGACGGTGGAGCAGGATTATTCGGCCAGGGCGGTCGCCGCGAAGTTCGCGGCGGTCGTGCGCAAGGCCACCGGCGGTCCCTCCGCAATTCGATGAAGATCGGCCTGATTGTCGACGACCTCAGCGTTGCCCGATGGCAGTCGGACGCGCTGGAGACCGTCGCTTCGGACAATGAGTTCGTCGTCTACAATTGCACCAACACGCGGCCCCAGCCGCGGCGGGCGGCCCACGCATTCTATTATCTGCTCAACCTGTTCGCTGTCCGCAACCGGATGACCCGGCGGACCGCGCTCCCGGCCCGGCTGAAGATCGCCGCCGTCCGCAGCTTCGAAGCCGAAGGGAGCGGCGCCTGGCAGGAGCTCCCGGCGGCGTTGCTCGACTCGATCCGGGCCGACCCTCCCGCCGTGATCGTCAAGTTCGGTATGGGGCTGCTTCGGGTCCCCCCGCCGGATCGGCAAGCAGCGCCGATCCTCTCCTACCATCACGGTGATCCCGTCCGGTTCCGCGGCAGGCCCGCCGGGTTCTACGAACTGCTCCATGGAGAACGCACCGTTGGTCAAGTGATCCAGATTCTCGGCAATACGCTGGATTCGGGAGCCTGCGTCGCGGCCGCGGAAACGCGGGCCATCCGTCACTCCTACCGCGCGACGCTGGTCGAATCATACCGACACTCGCCCTTGCTGCTGAAGCGGGGGATTGCCAACGCTATCGCCGGGGCGGCCGTTCAGCCGTCTGCGCGCGGCCGCAATTACCGACTGCCCGATAATTGGACGGTTGTGAAGTTCGTCGCTGCCAGGCTCGCCGCGCTGGTCAAACACCTGATTTATGGAGCGTTTTACGAAAAGGACTGGAACGTCGCCACGGCTCCATTGCGATCTAGATCCGAGTTGCCGATGCCGGCGCCGGCGGAGCCTGAATCATGGGGGCTGATAGCCAGGCCGAGCGGCTATCGCTTTATCGCCGACCCGTTTCCCCACCCGGGCGGCGACGGGGTGCTGGTGGAAGCCCTGCGCGCATCGACCGGCTTGGGCGAAATCCTCCACATCGGCTCCGCAGGTCAGGCTCTGGTATGCCGCGACGTCGGCCATTTCAGCTACCCGGCGCCGTTCCGGTTCGAGGGCGCGGATTATTTGCTGCCGGAAGTTTCGGAATGGTCCGGTCCCCGGCTCTACCGGCTCGACGGCAAGTCCCTGCAGCCTGCCGGCGAGCTCGTAGTTGCCGGATCGCCCCGCCTCATCGATCCGACCCTCTTCGCTGTCGAGGACACCATCTACCTGTTCGCCAACGATGCGTCGGAAGGCAGCTCTGTTCTTCGCCTTTGGACCAGCGCGAGCCTGTTCAGTAAATTCGCGGAGCACCCGGCGAGTCCGATCCGAATATCGCCGAGCGGATCACGAATGGCGGGCGCGATTGTCGAGCACGCTCGCCTCTACCGGGTCGGGCAGGATTCTCGGCAACAATATGGCGACGGCATTGTGCTGTTCGAGATCGAGCGGCTGACACCCACCGAGTATCGGGAAATCGAGGTTGGCCAACTACGCTTCCCCGATTTCCGGGGACCGCACACCCTCAACCTGGCCGGCGATCAAGCTTTGTTCGACTATTACGAAGATCGTTTCTCGCTGTTGGCGGGTGTTCGGCGTGTTCGGTCACGCCTTCTCAAGCAGTCTACAGCGGGTAAAATTGATACGGCACCCAATGTTCCGAGTGGGCCGCGAAATTAAGCCAGACGAACTCCACCGCGAGGCAATAAGCGATAATCACGAACTTCCCCAAGGTTGCATTCATGATCGTGCCCGGCATTCGCGCAAGGACCGCCAGCTGAAGCGGCATCACGTACAGCGCCAGCCGGTCGACGGCGGTCGAGGAAGGAAGCGTGAACAGCAGGACCAGGAACCCGAACGCCGCGAGCGAGAAATTGCGCCACATAAGCCGTTCCTCGACCGAAAAGCCGAAGCGATCCTGCAGAAGCAAGAAGATCGCGGCCGGAATGACGCTCATCCCCACCCGAATCGCGGCGCCCTGCGAAGAATATTCGGCCTCGATGTAATTATCCACGAACTGCTCCATCGATTCCCCGAGGAATATGTCATACAGCAGTATGGATGCGGTCACCGCGACAAAGACGTTGATCGTCCGGTTGCGGCGGCTGGCCAGAGCGACGAGCGGAAATGCAACCACCGCGGTCTTGTGAAATAGGGCCGCGGCGGCAACGTAGACCAGGAACCGAGGCACCGAACCGCTGCGCTTCATCGAGGCGAGGCCGGCCATCAGGATCCCGAGCGCGACCGCCTGGCGCGAATACCCCATCGCGACGACGACGACCATGTAGGGGACCGCCACGAGCACCGCCAGCCACGGGCTGGACTGGACCTGCGCGAACCGCAACAGCCCCCGGGCGAACAACAGTCCGCATACCAGGTTGACGAGCCAGATCTCGCCGCCGAGGTTCTGGACCCCCCAGTTCAGCAGCTGGTAGCCGGGGTCGCCGATCTCCAGCGCCCGGCCAATGTCCGTGAGCCGCGCGTAGGCAAACATGAATTTGTACGCTTGCCAGTCGGCGCCCACGTCGTAGCGAAGCCCGATCAGCACCGCGATCAGCAATGCGCCAACGACCAGCAGCGCGTTGGAGCCCGACGAAACGGATCGCCGCGGGGTCTCGTTCAGCGCGCCGGCCGCGAAATAGGCGAAGAGAAGCCAGTAAACGAGCAATTGCAGGCCTGTGTGGAGAGTGCGCCGGCGGGCGTGGTGTATAGCCTATAGGTGCCGGTCCGACGAGCGTCCAGCGCAGGCCGGTCCCAGCCTTGCCCCGCGAAGCAAACCACAATTGTTCCACGAAATCACCATGGCGTACCGGTTCAATTGGCTGAACGGCCCCGGGGCAGGCCGATGTCACGAAGAGCAAAATGTGCTCCCAGAAGCCGTTTACTGGAGAGGCCAGCTCGCATTCCGGTCACCTGATTCGTCAACCGGAGCGGTCGACACCCTGCAACATCTGCCGCTTCAGCAATCCGAGGGCGCTATTGCGGGCCTGGCACGATGTGACCGATCGAACGCCTGCCGAACGTGGTAATGACAAGAAAATGATGGCCCCCCTGATCGAACGGCATTTGGCCGCAGCTCTAAGGAACGAGCCGAAGCCATGGCCCGAGTCCTGGTCCGGCCAGAACGCGCGAAAGACGGTTGTGGAGGAAATCCGCTCGGCCGCTTTGCGCATGAGGTGCTTGAGCTTGGCGAAGACCTGCTCGATCGGGTTGAGGTCGGGCGAGTATGGCGGCAGGAACAGGAGCCTTGCCCCGACGCTGCGGATCGCCTTGC
>Ga0183260_10000422_pt1 | contig 35658 bp, 28 predicted proteins | sample AntDrymUQ4972206_2_FD_129768 | JGI IMG/M metagenome (GOLD analysis project Ga0183260, IMG submission 129768) | Polar desert sand microbial communities from Dry Valleys, Antarctica - metaG UQ497 (22.06) (version 2) (version 2) | ecosystem: Environmental > Terrestrial > Soil > Desert | place...
AGCAAAAGCAGCTGCCCGGCAACGCGTCGAACGCGCACACGAGGCGCTTATCGGCCTGAGCCATTGGATCCACGCCAACCCCGAGCTCGGCTACGAAGAGCGAATGGCCGCCGGCTGGGTCGCTGAGTGGCTCGAGAAGGCGGGATTTGACGTCACGCGCGGCGCCGGCGGCCTGGAAACGGCGGTCATCGGCACTTACGGGCCCGGACCGCTGAACGTCGCTCTGCTGGTCGAATACGACGCCCTACCGCAGGTCGGACACGCGTGTGGCCACAACGTGATCGCGGCATCCTCGGTTGGCGCCGGCGTGGCCCTCGCCGCGGTGGCGGATCAGATCGGGCTGCGCGTCACCGTGATCGGAACTCCCGCCGAGGAGGGCGGCGCAGGCAAGCAGCTCCTGTTGGACGCCGGCGCGTTTGACGGAGTGCATGCCGCGCTGATGATCCATCCCGGCCCAGCCGACCAGCTGCTGCCCGAAGTTCTCGCCGCGCAGTCGATCGACGTGACCTACACCGGCCTGCCGTCGCACGCCGGAGCCTTTCCGGAGCGTGGCGTCAACGCTGCTGACGCGATGGTCGTCGCCCAGGTCTCGATCGGGCTGCTGCGCCAGACGCTTCTCCCGACTGACCGAGTGCATGGCATCGTCACCGTCGGCGGCGAGGCGCCCAACGTCATTCCGGCCCGGACCGAGGGGCGTTTCATGATCCGCGCCGCATCCATCGCCCGGATGGACGAGCTGCGCGAGAAGGTCATGCGCTGTTTCGAGGCCGGCGCGACTGCGAGCGGTGCCCAATTGAGCGTCGATGCGAAAACGGTCTACGCAGACATGATCCATGACCCGGATCTCACGAGGCTCTACGCGGCCAACGCGGAGGCACGCGGCAGGTCGTTCGTCGACATGGGCGCGCCAGCAGACCCGGCGACCCTCTTGATGACGCGGTTCTCGACTGATATGGGCAACGTTTCGTACGCCGTGCCGTCAATCCACCCGATCATCGGCATCGATTCCGCGCCGGCCGTCAACCACCAGCCAGAGTTCACCGCCGCCGCCGCGTCACCGGCGGCGGACCAGGCAATCCTCGACGGTGCGATCGCGCTCGCGTGGACGGCGATCGACGCCGCGACGGACGGACAGATCCGCGCCCGCCTCCTCGGCGACAGCTAGGAGCGCGCCAGGCTCATTCGGCGCGGAGCACCAGGATGTGCTGGTGGACGATGTTCGGGACGAATCCGTGCGGGTAGCCATACGGCCGCAGACGCGCTCCGGCCTGGTACCAGACCAGGTCGCCCTTGGTCACGAACCCGACTCGCTCGGCGCGCGTCGCCAGGTCCGCTCCGGTGAAGCGGTAGCGGCCCTCTTGGTACGCGTCGCGGACGATGATCGTTGCGTAACGCTTGTCCCGAAGTACTCGATGCAGCCCGCCGAGCACGGCTTCCATGCGGTCGAGATACTCGGCGTACGTGGCGCTGTTGGCCAGGTCGGCCGGGTCGGTCGTCACCATGGCATAGTCGGTCCGCCGATTGGCGAACTGCTCCGCAAGCCGGCCGCCGGCCATCGTCAGGCGAAGCTGCGGGTTATAGGGCGGATCGGTCGCGACGAAGTCGACGGAGCCCGGCTCGAGCTCGGACATGAGACCGACGGCGTCGCCGACGACCATCCGCGAGCCAGTCGGATCGAACCCGCGCGGGCCGCCCGGGTCGGCCGTACCCAGATCTGCTAACACCGCCGCATTGCCGTCCTGACCGGCGAGTGTGTCGCCGACGACCGACTCGTAGACCTCCGCCCAGCGCGGCTCGATCTCGAAACCGAGCGCACGTCGGGGTGATCGGCAGACCGCGGCGCCCAGCAACGTGCCCCCAACGCCAGCAAACGGGTCGAGCACCAGCTCGCCCGGCTTCGTGAAAAACTCGATCAGCCTGGCCATCAGGCGCGGCGGTTTATTGGCCCCGTGAGCCTTGCGCGCCGCATGTCCGAGCTCGGATGGATACGCCGTCGTCCAGAGCGACTTGGTGAAATAAAGCCATTCCTCGCCGGACAGCTCGTTCAACGTGTTGTCGGGATGCACCGGAGCCTGCGCCTTAGCCCTCCCCACCTTCCCGCACCACACAAGTATCCACCAGACCGCCCTATCCTTTGCAGCATGGCGTTCATCGGTCGTGAACGCGAGCTGACCGCTCTCGGCGCGGCAGTGCAGCGTGCCGCCGGGGGGGAGCCATCTCGGGTCGCCCTTTCGGGCCCGCTTGGTATCGGGATCTCCCGTCTCGTCGACGAGCTCGCCGACCGTCTCGACGGGTCCACGGGTGTGACTCTCTGCCGGGCTCGTTGTCACGCCCCCACGTCCGGCGTTCCATATGGCGCCCTCCGTGACGCGTTGGCGCCGCTCCTGGAGCAGGTGCCGGACGAGAGGATCGCACAGCTCGTGGGCTCAGGCGCCCACGATGTCGGCGCGCTCATCCCTGCCCTGACGGATCGTCTCGGTCGACTTGGGATCGAGGGCCGTTCACCGAGGCTCGACGTGCCCGAGCAGCGTGGCGCACGAGTACGCGAGAGCCTCTTCGGGATCATCGCCCGACTCGCCAGCCAGGGTTTGGTCGTCCTCGTGGTCGAGGATCTCGAGCACAGCGATCCGGGCACGCGCGGCTTAGTGAGCGCGCTTCTGCGCATCCGGCGGCGACTGCCGCTCGCACTGGTAATCGGCTATCACACCGACGAGCTGCCACGTGGCCACGCGGCCCAAAGCCTCGTTCGCGAGATCGAGGAGAGCTCTCAGGTGGAGCAGCTCCCGCTCGCACCATTGACCCGCGATGAGGCGTCCGCGCTGGTCGAGAGCCTCCAGGGCGAGCGGCCCACGCATGGGTTCGTCGCAGCCGTGATGGAGGGCTCGCGCGGCAACCCGTTGATCGCCGCTCAGCTGGTGGCCGCAGACGCTCAGCTCGCCGCGTTGCGTCTGTCAGACCCGTTCGAAGAGATCCTCGCCGCGCGCATTGCAGGGCTCGACCAGGCGGCCGTGCGCACGCTGCGCGTGCTGGCAGCCGCCCGACGGCCACTTTCTGAAGCCGAGCTTGCGGCGCTCCGGCTGCCACACGGCCACCTGCCGCGCAACGCGGCTTCCGCCGCATTGGAGAGCGGTCTGGCCATCAGCACTGGCTCCGGGCTCGAGCTGGTCCACGATCTATGCGCGGAGGCCATCGAAGACTCGCTCCTGCCCGTCGAACGGCACGGACTCCACGCCGCCCTCGGGGAACTGGCCTCGCTTGAGCCCGCCGAAGCGGCCTGGCATTGGGAGCGTGCCGTGCAGCCGCGCAGGGCGCGCGAAGCGCACCTTGTTGCCGCCGCGGCGGCTGAGGAGATCGAGCCTGGCGAAACCGCTCTCGTGCACTATTCGGCCGCGCTCGAATTGAGCGAGGGCGACGAGGCCAGTGACGTGTCCCTTCTCGAGGCTGCTGCGACCGCCGCCTCGGAAGCGGCAGCATTCCGCCGCGCGGCGACGTACGTTGAGCAGGCACTGAGTGGGGTGGCCGGCGGACGGATCGAACGCCTGCTGACCGGAACCGTCCCAGCCAGGGACGCCGCTGCCCGTGCCGAGGCTCGAACAACGGCCGCTGAGCTGAGCGAGAGGCTCGGTCACTTCCGGCGCGGCGGTGGAGACCCGGTTGGTGCGCAACAGGCATTCGAGACGTCGGTCGAGCTCGCGCCCCCCAGCGCACCCCAGATCCGCGCGCAGGCCCTCGCGTCACTGGCACAGAGCCTGATGCTCGATGGGCGGTTTGCTGACAGCGCAAGGGTGGCCGAGGACGCCCGATCGATTGCCACGAGCGCAGGAGCCGACGGCCTGACCGCCTTCGCCCATGCCAGCGACACACTTGCGGTCGACCTTGGTTGGATGGGCGGTATCGACCGCGGCCTGGCCATGCTCGATGAGGCGATGACCACCGCGCGCAAAGCCGGTCGCCTGGAAGAGGTGATGCGCTGCTACGCCAACCGCACCACCCTGCTCGACCTCGATTCACGCCGCGAAGAGGCACTGGCAGTGGTCAAGGAGGGAATCGCCGAGGCGAGCCGGAGCGGTCTCGGCCTCACGTACGGGGCGTTCCTGCGTGGAAACGCGGCCGACATCCTGTTCCAACTCGGCCGCTGGGCGGAGTCGGAAGCCGAATGCCGAGCAGCGATGGAATTCCCGCCGGCTGGTTTCGCGTGGTTCAGCCCGACGCTGTACCTGGGCCTCGTCCTCGTCGAGTCGCGCGCTGATGAGGAGTCCGGTCGGCTGGTCGGACAGGCGCTCCTTCAACTGGACGCGGTTCCCGCTGGCCAGTGGTCCGCGCTCGTGTTGCGGACCGCGGTGAGCGATGCACTGTGGCGGGGGGAGTTCGGCGACGCGCGAAACGCCGCGGAGCAGGGCTGGCAGCGAGTGCTCGAAACGCGTGACCCGGCACAGATCGCGTCCGCGGCAGCCACCGTCCTGGAGGCCTGCGCGGCGTCCGCGGAGCGCGGCCGCCTCAAGCGCGACTGGTCCGAGGTGGCAGAGGCGGGTGAGCTGGCCGGGCGCATCCTGCCGGAAGCCGAGGAAAGCGTCCTGAAATGGCAGCTGCCGCGAACCGTTGGCGCACGACGCGAGGCCGAGCTTCACCTGGCGACAGCCCGCGCCCACGCGGGCCGCGTGCGCGGCAACACCGAGCCGGAAATCTGGGCGGATCTCGCCGAAGCCTGGGCCAAGGTTCCAGTCCCGTACCAGGCAGCGAAGGCGCGATGGTGGCAGGCGCTGGCCGCGCTGCCTACGCGCGCCCGACGTGCCGAGGCGCGCCGTGCGCTGACAGAGTCCTGGCGGATTGCCTCTGAGTTGCCCGCGAAACCGCTCCAGCGTGCTCTGCGCGATCTGGCCGTTCGCGGGCGCATCAACCTGCCCGATTCGGACTTCGTCGCGATACCGATCGAGCCGGACACGCGCGAACTAGTGCCGGTCGGTCCAGGCCGGCCGAGGGTCGTCGACTTCGGTGTGCGCATCGGCGGCGGTCTGCCGTCAGCGGAGGCGAAGTTCGGACTGAGCCCGCGCGAGAATTCGGTTCTATTGGTGCTCGCCGAGGGGCGGACGAACCGCGAGATCGCCGAGCGTTTGTTCATCAGCGAGCGCACCGTCGCCGTGCACGTCAGGCGCATCTTGGCGAAGCTCGGGGTCGGCGGCCGGACCGAAGCGGCGGGCATCGCGATCCGGCTCGGGCTCGTACCGGATGAGCCGCGCGCCGCTGCGCCAGTTCGTTCGACGCAGGCCTGATCGCTTCCCACAACATCAGACGACGCGATCAGCAAGAATGGCGGCGATGAAAAGATCGCCCGTTTCTCTCCCGGCCCGTGCCGCGTGCATCTGTTTCGCTGCTGTCCTCGCCGCGGGCTGCGGCTCCGGAACCGGACCGGGCTGGACGTATGCCCCGCTCGGTCCAACGCCCTCTTCCGGCGCGGGTGCGTCATCTGCACCGACTCCCGGCGGCACCCCGGGCACGCCGATTGAGGTCGCGACCAACCAGGACCAGCCGCTCGCCTTCGTTCCATCCACACTCGATGCGCCGGCCGCCACGCTCGTTACGGTCAACTACAACAACAACAGCAACCTTCCCCACAACATCCAGTTCTTCAATGGGCCCGACAACACGGCACCGTCATTGGGTGCGACCGACATCGTTACCGGGCCCAGCGCACCGCGCTCAGTTACGTTCACGACGCCTTCCGGTGCCGGTGATTACTTCTTCTGGTGCGACGTTCACACCACGACGATGGTGGGCACGCTCCGCGTCTCCTAGCGATGTCCGCCGCAGCAGGTTCGGTCGTCCGATCGTCCTTCTGACGTAAACTCGCATTCCTCCCATCGCCCGGCGCGAGTGACTCACTTGCCCGACAACGCGTTTCCTTGGGGTTCTAACCACGTCGATGTCTTCCAATCCCTCGCCGGCCGTCGCCGCGTTCCTGTCGTTCATCTTCCCGGGCGCCGGGCAGGTATATGCAGGGGAGCCCCGAAAGGGACTTATCTGGGCGATCCCGATGCTCGTCTTCATGGTCGCGGTGCTCTGGATCCTGCTTGGAGGTCAAACGGCACTCTTGGGGCTGGTCAGCAGTGCCCCGCGGCGCCTGGCGCTACTGGTCTTCAACGTCGCCTTTTTCCTGTACCACCTGGCTGCCATGCTCGACGCATACGCCGTAGCCCAGCACGAGCGCTCGCGCTCCTTCGGCAGCGGCGGCCTCTCCGGTGCCACGCCCATCGTGCTTGCTGCGCTTGTCTCCCTGACGCTGGTCATCCACGGCGTTCCTGAGGTCTACGGCGTGCAGGTCCACAACACGATGTCGGCCCTCCTCGATCCAAATAGACCGAATCCGATTCCCTCCGGGTCGTTCGGTGTGTCGTCTCTCGCGCCGACGTCTCCGACGCCAATCCCCTCGGCCACGCCACTGCCGACGGCTACCCCGAGTGGTTCCAGCGGCACACCGGGGCCGAGCGGAACTCCTGGGCAACAAACGCCCGCACCGCCGCGCACACCACCGCCGCCCATTGACCTGGGGCCATGGCCGGGCTGGGCGCAGGATGGAAAGTTGAACATCCTCGTCGTCGGCACCGACTCGCGGTCGGAAACCGGCGTCGACGACGCCAGCCTGCGCACCGACACCATGCTCCTGCTGATGATTGACATTCAGGCCGGTAAGGCAGCGATGTTCAGCTTCCCGCGCAACATGTGCACGCCCGCCATCGCGGGCAGCTGCGGGCCGTCAGGCAGTGACTCCCGCTACCCCGACTTCCTGCGCATTCCGCTCCCCGCGGAGAGTGCCGGCGCCTATCCGAACGGGATCTTCCCGGACATGCTCAACGCACTCTGGCGCCGTGCTGCGGAACGCCCTGAGTTCCCCGGTTCGGAGGGCATCGGCCAAGAGTGCGCGCAGCAGTACACATGCAACAGAGCTTGGGGCGCGCTCTTGGGCACGATCCAGGAGATGACCGCGGTCCAGATCGATGGCATCGTTTCGGTCAACCTCAATGGCTTCGTCGCACTGGTGGACAACCTGCCGCCTCAGTGCGCTCCGGCCGCCGTGCGCGTGCAGATCGGCAACCGCGACTGCTACGGCGGCATCTGGATAGACGTTCCCGCGCCCGTCCACGAGGACGTGTACCGCACGTCCACCGGACAACAGATCGAGCTTGACATCGAGCGCGGCTGCCAGTTCTTCGACGCCGAAATGGCACTCGCATACTCACGCACGCGCTATGAGACGTCCGACTACGACCGTGCGCGCCGGCAGCAGTACGTTCTCACCCAGATCCGCAAACAGCTGGATCCGCTGGCGCTGCTGCCACACATCCCGGGCCTACTGCAGGTGGCGCAGCAGAACCTCTACCTGACCTTCAGCGACACGGACATCCCGTTCCTGGCGGAGGCGGCCTCGCGCATCGACGCCGACCGGATCTATCGCTACGACTTCGCACCGGCCAAGGTCACCGCGCTGGGGAGCATGCAGGGCATCCGCGACAAGGTGAACAACATCTTCAGCGAGCCAGAGCCGGAGCCCGAAACGAAGCCCAACCAGGAGCCCTGCCCACCGCGCGGCTAACTGGCCGAGACCAAGCCCCGCCGTTGGAGATCGGTCAGCAGGCTGCGGAAGGTGGTGACCACCTTCGCCCCGGCATTGAGCAGGTCCGCCTTCGACGCCGAACCGTATGCGACGCCGACGGCGATCATTCCCGCTGCGCGAGCGGCGAGCATGTCCCACGTAGAGTCTCCGATGTACCAGCACCGGTCCGGCTGAACCCTCAGCTTCTCCGCCGCGAGAAGCAATAGATCTGGCGCCGGCTTGGCGTGCTGGACGTGGCTTCCGTCGATGATCCGCGGCTGGGTGGGCAGCTTGAGGGCGCCGATCGAGGCACGCACCTGCTCTGGTCGGCTTGAGGTCGCAATCCCCCACCGCAGAGACGAGCCGGACAGTGCCACCAACAGCTGTCTTGCGCCAGCGATCGGGCGGGGGTTCCTGTTGACCTCGTTGAAGATCTCGCCAGATCGCTTGTCGATGGCCTCTGCCCGATCATCGTCGATGTGCCGGTTGGCCACCTCAGCGACTTCCTTTGCGAGGCGCTTGCCATCAGCGCCGATCAGGCGCGCGACATGCTCCCGATCGGCAACGATTCCGATCTCATCAAAAACCTGGGTCCAAGCGCGAATTCGTGCCTCGACGGTGTCGACGAGCGTGCCATCGAGATCAAAGATCAAGGCGCCCGGATCGGGCAGGTCGGCGAGCTTCGTCAGCGTCGTGACCGTGGGAACAGGAACAGGCCGATGGCTCCGACGATTACGCCGGCGAGCACCAGCGCGACCAACACGTCACTGCCGCCATCAGTGGGTTGGCCGACAGGGTTGATCGGGGTAGCCGTCGGAGCAGGCCCCTGCGACGGAGCCAGATGACTAGCCGTTGCGATCGGCGCGCTCGTGCTGGTGGGAGTCGGCACTGCGCTAGGCAGGTGTGTAAACGCGGCGTCAGGCGATCTGCTCGGCGCGGCCACAGTGAAGCCGAATGATCCGCGTGTCACGCCGCCGTCCTCAGTGACCGCGTCCAATGTGCGACGTACTCACCATTTGAAAGCTCCAGGTCGACTTGGATGACGGTCGAGTCCCCTTCGCTGATGCGACCTCGCGCGAGTTCGGCTCCATCACCGAGCTCATAGATCTCGATGCCGCTGCGGGCCGAAACGAGCGGCTCGCTGAACGTCGCCGTCAGGGTGTAGGGCGTCGCGATCGTTTCGCCATCGGCTGGATCGGACTCCTCCAGCTCCGCGTGGCCGAGAGTGGACGCGGCAAGAAGCAGGAGCATGGGGGACGTGGCGACGACCGAGCCCAGAAAGCGACGTGTCAATTGGGTGATGCTAACTGCGCGGCCAGCTCGGCCCGATCGATCGTGGGGGCGCGGCAGGCGAAGGCCCGGCAGACGTAAGCGGTGGCGCGGTCCTCGCGCAGGACGCGGTCCGCCAACAATGGAATCGCACTCTCCTTCGCCTGCCGCGCTCCCGCGGCCAAGGCGACGACGCTGAACGGCCGGTACTCGGCCCGAACGACGTCGAGCAACGCTCTTGTGTCGTCGCTGGCCAAGTCGCCGAGGAGGGCTATCTCGACCTGCTCCCCGAGTGCGAATGCGAGCGCGCTGAGCCACTGGCCGAACCCCGTCGGATAGCGGTAGGCGTATGAGGTGACCTGGGCCATTGCCCGTTCGGCCGCCTCGGAATACCGCGCGTCCCCGGTGAGGGCCGCCAGCTTGAGCAGGACGTTGGCGGCCATCGAGTTGCCGGACGGCACGGCGTTGTCCTGGAGGCTCTTGGGGCGCGTTATGAGCGACTCGTGATCGTCGGCGGTGTCGAAGAACCCTCCAGCTGGGTCCGTGAAGTGGGTGAGGATCTGCTCGGCGAGACCGCGCGCGGCCACGAACCAGCGCTCGTCGAAAGTGGCCTCGTACAGCGCAAGGAGGCCGTCCGCCAGGTTCGAGTAGTCCTCCAGCACGCCAGCGTGGAGCGCGCGGCCATCCTTCCACGAGCGCCGCAATCGGCCGTGGTCGTCACGCACCTCGCGCAGCATCAGATCAGCGGCGCGCTCGGCAGCCTGTGTCCAGTCGGCCCTGCCGAACGCGGCTCCCGCCTCAGCGAATGCGGCGATCATCAGACCGTTCCACGCAGTAAGGACCTTGTCGTCGCGTGGCGGCTGCGGCCGCGCGTCGCGGACGACGAGTAGCTTTGCCCGGGCCGCCCGCAACCTGGCCTCGTCATGTTTGGCCGTGGCGACGCGCGACAGGATGTTGTGGCCCTCCCAGTTGCCGCTTTCGGTCACGCCATAGGCGCGGTTGAACTCGGGTGCCTCCTCGTCCAGCACTGAATCGATCTCGGCTTTCGGCCAGACGTAGGTGGATCCCTCCTCGCCTTCCGTGTCCGCGTCGAGACTGGAGGCGAAGCCGCCATCCGCCGTCACCAGTTCGCGTTCCGCGAAGCCGAGCGTCTCCTCGACCACCTCGCGATATCGGACGTCGGACGTGACCTGCCAGGCATGGAGGTAGACACGCCCCAGCTGCGCGTTGTCGTAGAGCATTTTTTCGAAGTGCGGCACCAGCCACACGGAGTCGGTTGCGTATCGGGCGAACCCGCCGCCGAGGTGGTCATAGATGCCACCCGCCGCCATCGCATCCAACGTCCGGCGGGCCATCGCCAGCGGCCGCCGGTCAGCGGTCCGGATGTGCATCCGAAGCAGGAACTCGATCGTCATCGGCTGCGGAAACTTCGGCGCGCCACCCCAGCCGCCGTGTCGCGGGTCGAATCCACTTTCAAGCGCCACCACGGCCGAGTCCAGCATCCAGCCCGCGGCCGCGGTGCCCGTCGTCGTGGCGGATTCCGGCTGAGCGGCGCGCACCTGGGCCGAGACTGACCGGACGATCGCCGCCCCGGCCTCCTCCACCTCCGTTCGCCGTTCGCGCCACGCTTCGGCGACACCCGCGAGGACGTCCTTGAACGCGGGGAGCCCGTGACGCGCCGTGTCGGGAAAGTACGTGCCGCCATAGAAGGGCATGCCGTCAGGCGTCAGGAATACGCTCATCGGCCAGCCGCCGTGGCCCGTCATCTGCTGGACCGCGTCCATGTAGATCGCGTCAAGATCAGGCCGTTCCTCGCGGTCCACCTTGATCGCCACGAAGGATTCGTTCAGCAGGCGGGCGGTGTCCACTTTCTCGAAGGACTCGCGCTCCATGACGTGGCACCAGTGGCACGCTGCATAGCCGATCGACAGGAAGATCGGCCTGTCCTCGTCCCGAGCGCGTGAGAGCGCCTCGGGTCCCCACGGGTACCAGTCGACCGGATTGTGGGCGTGCTGGAGCAGGTACGGGCTGGTCTCCTCGGCCAGGCGATTCGTGTGCGGTGGCTCTATCGGGACCATGTCTCGATCGTACGTCACTGTGCCCAGTGATAAGTCAGCGCGACAGTCCTGAACTCGAAATCGGGTAGCCCGAAGTGTCACCACCACGAGTGGTTGGTGGCGGTATGATGCGGCGCATGGAGAACGGCGAGCTAGTCGCGCAGCTAACCCGTCTCGGCCTCACGAGTTACGAAGCCAAGGCCTACCTGACGCTCATCAGGCGTGATTCATTCACCGCCGCGCAGGTCGCCCGCCAATCGGGCCTGCCCCGTCAGCGGATCTACGACGTGCTGGGCAGCCTCGTGCAGAAGGGCCTCGCAGTCGCGCGCCCTGGCACCGTCGTGAAGTACGCGGCGACGGCACCCGAGGTGGCGATCGACCTCCTCCTCACCTCCCATCGCGACGAGCTGTCGCGCATGGAGCGCGATGCGCGCGGCATGGTCCAGGATCTCAAGCCCGCGTTCGAGGCCGGCCAGGCGCACACCGACCCGCTCGAATACATCGAGGTCCTGCGCGACCGCCGCGCGATCAACGAGCGGTTCGCGGAACTCCAGCGGGCGGTCAAGAAAGAGATCCTGGTCTTCACCAAGCCGCCCTACGCCACTCCGCCCCAGGAGAACGTCGAGGGACTCGAGGTCATCCAGACCCACGAGGCGCGGTCGCTGTACGAGTTCTCTGTGTTCGACGAACCCGCGGTGAGGCGTGGTGTCCAGCGCTTCGTCGAGGCAGGCGAGGACGCCCGATTTGTGCCCGAGCTGCCCCTCAAGCTGGTGATCATCGACGAGACGATCGTCATGTTCGGGATGCAGGATCCGGTCGCGGGGAGTTCTGACTTGACCATCGTCGTTGTCGAGCATCAGTCGCTCGCGAAAGTGCTGAAGACCGCGTTCGATGCCATCTGGGCATCCGGGCTCACGTTCGACCAAGCGCACGACCTGCTGGTTGCTCGAAAGGCCGCGACCGCCTAGTTCCTAGGCAGCGGAGGTACCGAATTGAAATGGTTCTGAAACCTGACATCCTTGCCCGTGGTGCTCCAACCGTCGTACAGTGCGGAGGAACCACTATTCGTGGTGTCGTGCTCTTCAGGAGGTTCCCGTCCGCATGACGCACAGCCGGTCAGGCCTACGTTCGCGGTTCACTCTCGCGCTCGTTGGCAGCTTGGTTCTTCTAGCTGCCCTCGTGCCGGCGTCGGCCTTGGCCGAGGTCGGCGCCAAGCAGAGTTACGTGGTCGTCCTCAAGGGCGGCTACGCGCTTGATGGCAGCTACGCGCTCGGTAAGGGATACGCGCTGGTCGGCCAAGACGACAGCTACGCGCTCGATGGCACCTACGCCCTCGGCCGCGATTATGCCCTCTACGCGCTCGATAGAACCTATGCGCTGCTGGATGACTACGCGCTGACTAACCAATACGCACTGACCGAGGACTACCGGGCATTTGGCCAGTACGCGCTCACGTCGGGCTACGCGCTCGACAACGACTACGCGCTTGGTGAGGGCTACGCGCTCGCGCTGACTACCGGGTCATATGCGCTCGATGCGACGTACGCGCTGGCCGACAACGCGGTCGGCTACGCCCTGGGCAGCAACTACGCGCTCCTCGACGCCTACGCGCTCGACAAGAACTACGCGCTCGCTCGCGACTACGCGCTCAAGATCGTCACGATCGCCGGCGGCGTGATCACCGCCGACCTGACACGCCAGGCGGGGTTGCTGATCGTCGAATCGAGGAACAGCACTTTCGCCCAGACGCTGAGCCGTTACGCACTCGTCAAGGAAGTCGGACAGGACATTGCGAGCAAGCAGTTCCCGACTCTGAACGAGGCGCTGAACAGCGGCCAGCTCACGCTTGCTCAGCCCTCAGGCAACGTCCCGGCGGGCTACGACGCGCTCGAGGACCAGCAATGGGGCATGGCGCAGATCCACGCCCGTCAGGCCCAGGCACGCCAGACCGGCAAGGCGAAGGTCAGAATTGGCATCGTCGACTCCGGAGTCGATGGCAACCACCAGGATTTCAAGGTCAACGGGATTTCAAACGTCGACTGCGCGCGCGGCGCGGACTTCACGACCGAGGGACCTGGCATCGGCAGCCCCCTCGCCTGCGTAGACAACAACTTCCACGGCACTCACGTCGCCGGCATCGTCGCGGCGCGCCGGAACGGCGTCGGTGTGGTCGGTGTTGCCCCGAACGTGACCCTCGTTCCGATCAAGGTCTGCGATGCCGACGGTCACTGCTACGTCAGCGACGCGGTTCAGGGAATCACCTACGCCGGTGACCTGAAGCTGAATGCGATCAACATGAGCTTCTTCGTCGATGACGACGAGTTCCAGCAGTCGACCGAGTTCAAGTGCCTGAGCGACAGCACGCAACGGGCATACCGTGAGTCGATCGAGCGGGCTCTCGCCTACGCCCGGAGTCAAGGCGTGACCCTCATCGCGGCGCTCGGCAACTCAGACACCGACCTTGCCCACCCGCCCGGCGGCAAGAACTGCAAGACAATCCCGGCGATGAGCGCCGGAGTGACCGGCACGGTTGCGCTCGGTCAGCAGAGCGAAAAGTCGTCGTACTCGAGCTGGGGTTCCGGTTGGGCTGACGTTTCGGCGCCCGGGGGCAACGACGAGGTCGGCGCTGGGTGCGTGAACGAGATCCTCTCCACCATTCCCGGCGGCTGGGGATGCTTCCAGGGAACGTCAATGGCAGCACCGCACACGACGGGTGTGGCCGCGCTGATCATCAGCCAGTTCGGAAAGATGACCAACGGCAAATGGTTCTTCGCGCCCGACAAGGTTGCCACGAGACTGCGGTCGACCGCGATCGACATCGGCAAGCGCGGTATCGACAAGTGCTTCGGGGCTGGACGTATCGACGCCCTGCGGGCGGTCAAGAACGACACGAGCTCTAAGTACGACGCAAGCGCGCCGTTCTGTCCCGAGTACACCGAGTGAGATAACCCAGGTTGGCTGCTCAGGCCGATAGGCAACCCGCTCCGTCCGCGGGGGGAAGCAGCCAAGACCACACACGCGACCGGTAAGGACGGGTTCCGGTCGCGAAGTTAAGCGGCCCCCGAGATGACCGGCTCGGGGGCCGCTCTCTATTTGCCCTGTACGATCGGGCCATGGGTGGTCTCCGCTCGTGAGGGAGCTTCTTCCGACGATCGACGCATGGCGCGCAGAGGGACGCGAATTCGGCCGCGCGGTGCTCATCCGGGTCTTCGGCAATGGGCCGCGGCGCGAGGGAGCGACCCTGCTTGTCACAGATGACGGCGCGGTCGCCGGGTCGGTCAGCGGCGGTTGCGTCGAGGGCGCGGCGGCCAACCTGATCGCTGAGTCGCGACGCGATGGGCTGGTCCGCGTCGTCCGCTTCGGAATCAGCGACGAACAGGCATGGGGCGTGGGGCTGGCCTGCGGCAGCACGATCGACGTGCTCATCGAGCCGACCCTGCGAGCGGAGGTCGAGCGGGCGGCGCGGGCCGCGTCCGGTGAGGCTATCGCCATTCCGCTTCCCGCTGACGCGCCGGCGGGGGACGGCAAGCCCCATGCGACCGCGATGGCGTCGATGGCCGAACCGGTAGCCGTCGATGGCGACCTGGCCGCAGCCGCCGCTTCGCTGATTGACCGTGGTCGATCTGGCACGGTGGCCGTCCGCCATGACCAGTTCTTCATCGAGACCTTTAAACGAGCCCAGCGGGTGGTCATCTATGGCGCCATCCAGGCAGCCATCCCGCTCGTGAGAATGGCGCGCGAGCTCGGCTATCGAACGGCTGTGGCCGATGCGCGAGAAGCCTTCGCATCACGCGAGCGTTTTCCCGAGGCCGACGAGGTGCTGGTCGGCTGGCCAGAGGAGATCGCTGCGCAGATCGGACTGTCACGCGACGATGCCGTGATAGTCATGACCCATGACCCCAAGCTCGACGAGCCGGCGATCCTCACTGCCATGCGCGCCGGCTGCCGCTACGTCGGGGCGATGGGTAGCAACAGAACGCAGGCCGCTCGCCGCGAGCGGCTGTTCGCCGCTGGTCTCAGCGAAGTCGACCTGGCTCGCCTCCGCGGCCCCATCGGGCTCGACCTCGGCGGACGCGAGCCGGCCGAGATGGCGCTGGCGATCCTGGCCGAGATAGTCGCCCAGCACAACGACGCCAGTGCCGCGCCGCTCAGCAAGCGGTGACGCAGCGCGCGACTCATCGAACTGCCGGGATCGTCCTTGCCGCGGGCCGCGGGACCCGTTTCGGCGGCGGCAAGATGCTCGCGCCGATTGACGGCCTGCCGATGCTCCAGCACGTCCTCAACGTCGCCGCGGATGCAGGGCTCGATCCGATCGTTGTTGTCCTGGGCAACGACGCCGAGCAGATTGGGGCTGCAATCAAGTGGCGCAACGAGCTCCGGGTGCGTAACGATCATCCGAAACGTGGCATTTCGGGCTCAGTCAAGGTCGGCCTGGAGTCGATCAGCGAGTCAGACCGCGCGCTGATCCTGCTCGGGGATCAGCCGCTACTGACGCCCGATCAGATCCGCACGATTATTTCCCCGGACCACGACTCCACGCGACCGATCGCGGTGCCTCGCTACAGCGACGGCCGCCTCGGAAGCCCGGTTCTTCTTGAGCGCGGAGCCTGGGCGCTGGCGGCAGGCTTGACCGGCGATCGCGGAATGTCACAGTTGTTCGATTCGCACGCCGACCAGATCCGTTACGTCGAGCTGCCCGGGGACAACCCGGATATCGACACCCGTGCAGACCTCGCCGCTGTCAGTCGCGGCGGAGAACCAGGCCGATCCGGCCATACGGAGGCCGCGGGTCGGCGTAAACCTTGATCCGATCATCCTGCTCGGAGGTTACGGACAGGTCCCACAAGCGGTTCTGGGCTTCGAAGGAAACTTCGGAGAGCTGTGGCCAGCGTCCGAGCATTGCCTGGCCGATCTCGTTGACCAGGTGCTGGATCGACAGGCTGACGAAGCGGTGGAACACCGCGCCGCACAGATCGGCTACCTGCTCACCAGCAACGTAATCGCCGTGCTCAGCGGCTACACATGACTCCGGCCGCGTGTACTTCCAGCCCACGTCGATGTGTATATAGAGCGGGCGGTCGCGTCGTTCCGGCAGCGTCGTGTAGTCGTCCCGCGCGAAATCTGTGAAGGCCGATCCCTTGACCTTGATCAGCTGGAGGCCACTGCGCCCGCAGCCCAGATCGGCCAGCCTTATATCGCCCCCCGCGCGTTTGAGCTCCGCCCACGCTGTTGACCGGTCGCCATGCTCGCGCGCGAAGAGCGCCTCGCTGGCCTCGAAGCCGTCGCCGGCGAGGGACGGAACGAGGGCCGGCTCGAACGGGACTTCGACCCCGCTGACGCGCAGCCGCTCCATGTGCGGGTACGTCTCGAGGAAGCGCCGGCCGATGAAGAACAGCCACTCCTCCAGAGTCGCGCCGTCGAAGGCGAGCGACTCCCGGTGGATGAAGTTCTTCATCGTGTCCGTGGCCACGACCAGGCGGTTGTCGCCCTCGGTGTAGGCCGCCATGAACGCGGTCCCGAGGACCTGTACCTCGATGCTCGCGGCCATGAGGATGTTCGATCGTCCGACGAAGCTCGACTCGGGGATCTCAGTCACACCCTCGAGCGGCGTACCGTAGGTGCGATAGGTCGCCACGTCGGCTTTGCCGTAGTAGATCTCTGCTCTCATCGAGCCTCCTCCAGCGGATTGAAGAGCTTCTGTACGCGACTGCGCGCGATGGCGAAGACGTCTGACAAGCCGCGCTGCAACTCCTCCTCACGCGACGCGTTCAGCAGACTCTCCATGATGTCGGCCACTTCGGATCGCGGACGGCCGGCAACGAAGATGCAGAAGCGAAATCCGAACCGCCGCTCGTAGTCGGCGTTGAGCCGGGCGAGCCTGCCGGTCAGCTCCGCGTCGCGGTCCGACGCCCCCTCTTGGTAGCCCTGCTCGCGGTACGAGTGGGTCGAAACCCGCGCTGGGTTGGCGCCGATTTGTGGGTGCCCGTTGATTACCTCCAGCTGGTCGGACTCGGCGAGCGAAACCGCCACCTTTTCCGAACGATCGATCAGCTCTTCGTAGGAAGCAAACGGCCTGTGTCTGGCGACGCGGTCCGCGAAGGCTGGTGCGTTCTCGAACAACACTCGCAGCACACTCGCCGCTTCGGCGTCGGTCATCGCGTTGAAGTGGTCGATCGCCGGCAGCATCAGCTGCCGCGATAGGTCGCCAGGGAGTACGGCGCCATCAGCAAGGGCACGTGGTAGCTGCGGCTCGTGTCGTCGACGACGAACGTCACGCTGGCCTCGCGGAAAAAGGCACCGTCCAGCTCGAAGGCAAGCCGATACTTTCCGGCCTCCAGCGGACCGTCGAACAGATTGCGGATTCGGCCGTCATCGTCGGTCGTTCCGCTGGCGGTCAGTGACTCGCTGTCACGCTCGACGCGATATAGCGCGACGTTGATACCCGACGCGGGCCGGCCCAGCTCGGTATCGAGGACGTGAGTCGAGATAGTCGGCGCCTCGCCCATCACCCTCCCTCTAGTCCCCGGGTGCGCGTTAACCTTGCCCCGATGGGCGACCTGTCGATCCGTGTCGGCGATCTGAACTTTACTGCCCGCTGGGAGTCCGAGGCGCCCAAGACGCGAGAAGCCCTCCGCCAACTCCTTCCGATAAGCAACAGCCTCATCCACTGCCGATGGAGCGGGGAGGGCTGCTGGATCCCGTTCGGCGATATGAAGGTCGGCGTCGGCCACGAGAATCACACCAGCCATCCCGCGCCGGGCGACATCATCATCTACACCGGCGATCTCTCTGAGTGCGAGATCCTGATCGCCTACGGCGCCGTCGACTTTTCGTCGAAGCTCGGCCAACTCGCGGGCAACCACTTCGCCACGATCGTCGAAGGCCGCCAACAGCTCAAGGAGATGGGCCGCCGCGTCCTCTGGCAAGGCGCACAGGACATCGAGATCGAGGAGCTGGCATAGCCGCACCGGCCGAGTGGGACGACCTCATCGCTCGCTACCGATGGCCGCTGAGCTGATCGTCCGCGACGGCACCGTCGTCACGGCGGACGGCAAACGGCGGGCCGACGTGGCGATCGAGGGAGGCCGAATCTCCGCGATCGAGGATCGGCTGCGTGACTCGGCTGACGCCCGCGAGATCGACGCCGGTGGTCTGCTGGTGCTGCCCGGCGTGGTTGACGTTCATACCCACACTCGTGTCGCCGGTGACGCCGAGCCCGACCGATTCTTCCAGGACTCCGTCGCGGCTGCGTTCGGGGGCACGACAACCTTCCTGAGCTTCAACAATCCCGGGACGGGCGTGGCCGCTGCCGGATCGCTCGCCGGGGACCTGCGTGTGTGGCGCTCACGGACGGACAGCGATTCGGCGATCGACTATGGGCTCAGCCAGGTGGTGACGTCCGCGCATTCTGCTCCAGCTGCCGAGCTGCAAATGTTGATCGACGCGGGCGTCCCGACGTTCAAGGCATTCATGGTCTACGACTTCGGCGTCTCAGACGCGGTATTGCTCTCCCTGCTCACTGCCGCGGCGCGCGGCGGCGGCATGCTCGAGGTCCACTGCGAGAATCGCGTGATGCTCGAGGCGAACACCGCGCGGCTTCTGGCCGAGGGCAACATTGCCCCGCGTTACCACGCCGCTTCGCGCCCGCCTTCAGTCGAGGAGGCTGGTACACGCCGCGCGATCGAATTGGCCAGGGCGGCGGACGCGCCACTCTACGTCGTGCATCTTTCGTCGGCCGGGGCGCTGGCAGCGGTTCGCGAGGCGCAGACGACGGGTCAGTCGGTGTTCGCCGAGACGTGCCCGCACTACCTGACGCTCGACGAATCGCGTTACGAACTGCCGGACGAGGACGCCGCGAGATACGTCATTTCGCCGCCTTTGCGCTCGCCATCAGATCGGGCCGCGCTGTGGGCCGGACTGGCCGATTCATCTCTTGCGCTGGTCGCCACGGACCATGTGCCGGATCGGGTCGCCGTGGAGAAGCAGTCATGGCGCGAGTCGTTTGATCACATCAGCAACGGTGGCCCGGGCATCGAAACGCTGCTTGCGATCGTCTACAACGAGGGCGTCGCGCGCGGGCGGATCACGGTCGAGCGGATGGTCGACGTCCTGTCCACGACCCCTGCCCGACTGTTCGGCCTGAGCGCCAAGGGCGCGATCGAGGTCGGCCGCGACGCCGACCTTGTCCTGTTCGACCCCACCGAGCGACGAACCATCCGCGCCGCCGAGCTGCATCACACCAGTGACTACACGCCGTACGAAGGGATGGCGACGACTGGCTGGGTGCGCTCAGTACTCGTGCGCGGCGAATTCGTCATCCGCGAGAACCACTTTGTCGGCCGTCGTGGGTTCGGCAAGTTCCAGGAGCGCCGCATCAGCTGGTCGTGATCAGGCGAGACGCTCGTATGCCGGAAGCGTCAGGAACTCGACGAATTCGTCGCTGAGCGCCACCTGTTCGAACAGCTCGGCCGCCTCAGGGTGGTCGGTCCGTAGCCCGTCGACCTCCTCGCGCACTCGGGCCGCGTCAAATCGGCCGTCCTTGACCCACTGCCAGACCTGCGAGCGCGAGATCTCCGCCGTCGCGGCGTCTTCCATCAGGTTGTCGATCGCCGCGGCACCCGTGCCGGCCAGCCACGAGGCGATGTAGCGCACACCGACCGATACGTTGGCGGCCAATCCCGCCTCGGTCACCTGGCCGCCGGGCACCTCGAAATTGAGCAGATCGTTGGCCGTAATGGAGACGTCGTCGCGCTGACGGTGTTTCTGGTTCGGATGTTCTCGCAGGGCTCGGTCCAACACCTCCATGGCGACGGGCACGAGATCCGGATGTGCGACCCATGTCCCATCGAATCCATCGCCGGCCTCGCGTTCCTTGTCCTCGGTCACCTTGGCGAGCGCGTTCGCCGTCACCTCTGGCTCACGCCGGTTGGGGATGAAGGCGGACATCCCGCCCATCGCGTGCGCGCCGCGCCGGTGGCACGTCTTGACGAGCAGCTGCGTGTAGGCACGCATGAACGGCACGGCCATCGTGATCTGGGCACGATTGGGCAGCACCTGCGACGGCTGCGCGGCGAACGCCTTGATGATGCTGAAGATGTAGTCCCAGCGACCGGCGTTGAGTCCCGCGGCGTGCTCGCGCAGCTCGTACAGGATCTCGTCCATCTCGAATGCTGCCCAGATCGTCTCGATCAGCACCGTGGCGCGGATCGACCCGCGCGGGACGCCGACCACATCCTGCGCCCACAGGAAGACGTCGTTCCACAGCCGGGCCTCGAGATGACTCTGCAGCTTGGGCAGGTAGAAGTACGGCCCGCTGTCGCGCGCGAGCGCCTCGGCGCCGTTGTGGAGCAGGTACATGCCGAAGTCGAAGAGCGAGCCGGACATCCGCTCGCCGTCAACCTCGATGTGGCGCTCGACCAGGTGCCAGCCGCGCGGGCGGACGACCAGCGTGGCGACCGATGCGCCCAGCCGGTACTCCTTGCCTTCGGGACTCGTGAACGTCAGCGAACGCCGGACCGCATCCATGAGTGCGGCCTGGCCGCCGACGATATTCGCCCAAGTTGGCGACAGGGCGTCCTCGAAGTCGGCCATGAAGACCTTGGCGCCGGAGTTGAGAGCGTTGATGGTCATCTTCGCCTCGGCCGGGCCGGTGATCTCCACACGGCGGTCGTCGAGGTCCGCAGGCGCCGGCGCGACCGACCATTCCGACTCGCGAACCTCCGCTGTTTCGGGCAGGAAATCGAGCATCTCGCCACCGGCCATGCGCGCCGCGCGATCGCGACGTGCGGCGAGGATCTCCTGGCGGCGTGGCTCGAACTCGCGGTGCAGGCGGGCCAGGAAGTCGAGTGCGTCCGGGGTCAGGACGCGCTCCAGTCCGTCCACGTGGTCTGTCGCGACGATGTGTGCTCGCTCGTCAGTCACCAGCCGCCAGCCTCCCGTAATAGCCGATGCAGGATGCGCGCCGTCACGGCACGCCGGTAGTCGGCGGTCGAGCGGACGTCATCGATGGGCTGGATCTCATTCGCCACCGTCGCTGCGGCGTGGTCCGCTGTCTCCCTCCGTGGCGCGGCGCCCTCCAGTACCCGTTCTGTCTCCTTCGCCCGGATCGGCGTCGCGGCCACCGATCCGAGAGCTAGCCGGACGTCGCGCCAGACTCCGGCATCCTCGCGCCACGAGAGGCTCATGACGACCTTGGAGATCGCCTGCGCGCGGCGGGTCCCGACCTTTCGGAAGCGGACATGGCGGCCACGTGCGAGCGGGATTGCGACCCGCACCACGAGCTCGTCTGGGCGCCGGGCCGTCTGGCGGTACCCGGTCCAGAAGTCAGCCGCGGGGACGGCTCGCTCACCTGCCGCGCTGCCGAGGACGATCCGCGCGTCAGTCGCTAACAACACGGGCAGCGTGTCGCCCGCCGGCGAGGCATTGGCGATGTTGCCGCCGAGGGTGCCGCGGTTCTGGATCTGGGCGGCGCCGATGGTCGCGGCCGCTTCGACAAGTGCGGGCAGGTGCTTGTGGCACAGTTCCGAGCCACGAATCTCGGTGTACGTCGTTAATGCGCCCATGACCAGCCAGCCATTGTCGTAGTTGATTCCGCGTAGCTCGTCCAACCGCCACAGGTCGAGGACGCGGTCAGGCGGTGGCGCCAGTTCGCCCGTGATCTGGACCATGAGGTCGGTGCCGCCCGCGATCGGCCGCCAGCCGTCCCCGCCGGCAAGCAGTTCGAATGCCCGGGCGAGGCTGGTTGGGGACTCGACCGGCGGCTCAGCGGGCACGGCCACTCCGCATGCCCCGCTTCAATCGTTGCCCTGCGCAGCGGCCGCGATCGCCTCGATGATCTTGGTATATCCGGTGCATCGGCACAGGTTGCCCGCTATCGCCTCGCGGATTTCTTCGTCGACAGGTGCGCCGCCGTGGTCGATGAACGCGCGCGCCGCGATGAGCATCCCCGGTGTGCAGATGCCGCACTGGGCACCGCCGCGCTCGAGAAAGGCCTGTTGAAGTATGTCCATGCCACCTTGCGGCGCGAGGCCCTCGACAGTCAGCACCTCCGTGCCGCCGACCTGGCAAACGGGGACCAGGCAGCTGTCGACCACCTCGCCGTCGACGAGCACCGAACATGCCCCGCACTCGCCCTCGCCACAACCCTCCTTGGTGCCGGTCAGCCCGAGATCCTCGCGCAGCGCATCGAGCAGCCGGCGCATGCCCGGGACTTCGAGCGCAACGTTGTCCCCATTGACGCTGAACCTGTAGGTCATGGCTGGTCAATGATCACGGCTGGGGTCCACGCAAAGGCTGGGGATCGGTTTCTGCGTCGGGTCGAGGATCGAGCCCTTCCTCCGGAGTGCCGGCGTCGTGGGCTGACGGCGCCGGATCGGTCGACCTCGGGCTCACCGTGCTTATCCCGGGCAAAGGTGGTGGCTCGATCCCGTGCAGAGCCGCCAACAGGCGCTCGGGCGTCGCCGGCAGGTCGTGGATCCAAACCCCTGTCGCGTCGTGGATCGCAGCCACGACGGCTGCGGCGGGCATGTCCATTGGCAGCTCGCCGACTCCCTTGGCGCCATGGGGGGCGCCGGAGAATGGATTCTCGACCAGGATCGCCTCGATGCGCGGCGCGTCGAGCGCGGTCGGGATCAGGTACGTGGCCAGGCGGTCATTGAGGTAGCGCCCATCGACGAGCTTGATCTCCTCGATGGTTGCGTAGCCCACGCCCTGGAGCGTCCCGCCCTCGACCTGGCCCTCGGCGAGCACGGGATGAATGGCCTTGCCGATGTCATCGGCCGAAACCACGCTTCGTACCTGCGTCTCGCCAGTGTCGAGATCGACCTCGACTTCTGCCACTGCGCATGCCCAGCCGTATGCCGGGTACGCGTCGCCGCGGTAGGTCTCGTCATCGAAGTTGACGTTCGGATAGGGCTCGAACTGCTGGTCGACCCGTAGCCCGCCGTGTTCGCTTGCGTACTCCAGGTACGAATCCGCGAACGAACGTCCGGTCGATCCTTCGACCAGCGTGCGCATCCGTGCCGCCGCCTGGATGACCAGGCCGCCGACAACCATCGCGGTGCGCGATGCCACGGTCGGCCCGCTGTCGGGCACCATCGACGTGTCCTGCGGCGCCATCTCCACGCTGGATTCGGGAATGCCGAGCTGCTCGGCGGCAAGCTGCGGAAAGATCGTCTTCGTTCCCTGGCCCATCTCGGTCGACCCGGTGAGCACGCGGAGGCGCCCGTCGCCGGTTAGCTCGAGGCTCGCCACGCTGGCCAGCTTGACCTCGCCGCTGCCGGTGAATCCGGCGCCGTGCCAGCCCATGGCCAGACCGATGCCTCGTGCGGTCTTCTGGCTGGCCGATGAATGGATATCTGACGATCGCGCGACCGACTCCTCGCCACCCAGCCGATCCATGCGCGCTCGGGCGGTCTGGGAACTTGTGCGCTCGAACTCCGCTGCCTCGGCGGCGCGTTCCAGGACCTCTTCGCCGGCCACGCTCTCGCGCAGGATCTGGCCGCTGGGCGTCTCGTCGCCGAGTCGATAGATCCACCGCCGGCGCAGCTCGAGCGGCGACATCCCAAGCGTCTCGGCGACCCGATTGACCTGCATCTCGGCCGCGAACTCTGTCTGCGGTGCGCCGAAACCACGGAACGCGCCATTGGGCGGGGTGTTGGTCGCGACTGCGCGGCCATTGATGCGCACGTTCGGGCAGTCGTACGGGCCGCCGGCGTGCAGCGTGCCGCGCGACAGGACAACCGGCGTGAGCGTGCAGTACGCGCCACCGTCCATAACCACCTCGATGTCCTGCGCGACGAGGCGTCCGTCGCGCATCACTCCGGTGCGGTGGATGACGATCGCCGGGTGACGCTTGGTGGTCGCGGCGAGATCCTCGTGGCGGTCGTAGATCATCCGCACCGGCCGACCCAGCCGCAGCGCGAGCAGGGCGGCGTGGATGGCGATGATCGACGGGTACTCCTCCTTGCCGCCGAATCCGCCGCCGGTCTCGGCCTGGATCACCACGGCCTGCGCGTCACTGAGCTTTAGAGCGCGCTTGAGTGCCTTGTGGATGTAGTACGGGCATTGCATTGAGCCGTGGATCGTCACCCCGCCGTCCGGCCGCGGGACCGCGATCATCGCGTTGTTCTCGATGTACAGCTGCTCCTGGTGGCCGACCCGGTACGTCCCCTCGATGACAAGCTCGGCCTCGTCGAAGCCGGCTTCGATGTTGCCCTTGGACAGCGCGAAGTGGGCGAATTCCTGGGTCGCCTCGAGCGGGTCGAACACTGCTGGGAGTGGCTCGGTCACCAGCCGGATCCGGTGCTTCGCCTCGCGCAGAGTCTCGCGATCTGACGCCGCCAGCAGGGCGACGGGCTCGGAATGGTGGCGGATCTCGTCAGTGGCGAGGATCGGCTGATCGTCGGTCAGCAGGCTGACGAAGTTGTCGCCCGGGATGTCCTTCGCCGTCAGCACGATGACCCTCGACCAATCGAATGCCGGATCAAGTTCGATACCGAGCAGCCGCGCGTGAGGCTCCGTGGACCGAATCGTCTGGCCGTACCAGGCGCCGGGGAAGACCATGTCGTCGGTGTACAGCGCCGTTCCATTGAGCTTGGCTGGTCCCTCGCGGCGCAGCGGGAAGGACCGCGCCATGCCGATGCCCAACTCTCCCGGATCCGGCGCCCGCACCGGTGCGACCGGCGCGTCAGGGCGCGGGGCAACGCGCGGCGGCCGTGTGGTGACGGTCATCTGGCTTGGGATGGTACCTGCCATGTCTGCCGTGAACCACCGGCTGCCGGTGCTACCGTGCGGCGGGGAGACGGCGGATGGAGAGGTGTGTGCCATGGACTGGGTGTTGGCGATCCTTTTGTTCCTCCATATCGGTGGGGCGATCCTCGCCTTTGGGCCTGCCTACGCGTTCCTGCTGCTCAGCCCGATGGCGGCGAGCGAGCCCGCCCACCGCAATTTCGCGCTGCGCTTCCAGCAGCGCGTCGCCACGAGACTCGTCGTGCCGCTGGCGGTGTTCCAGGGGATTACCGGCCTTCTGCTCGTGTGGTGGGTCGGCTTCGAGCTCTTCCAGCGCGGCTGGCTGATCGTCTCGATCGTGCTCTATCTCGTTGCGCTGTCGATTGCGTTCGGCGTCATGTTGCCTGCGCTGCGCACCCTCGTCCCTGCCACGGCCGGCCCGCCGCCGGTTCCACCCGCCGGATCGCCTCCAGCCGAACCGCAGCCACACCTCGTGGCCATTGCACGCCGCGCGCGCCTGGCCGGCATGGTGAACGCCACGCTGATTCTGGTCATCGTCTTCCTGATGGTGACCAAGCCGTTCTAGCGGCCCGCCTGGAGCAGCGACCCATCACCCGAACTGGCGCCGCACCACCCGACCCGGAAGCGCGCCCGTGTGGCGGCTTCCATCGACGACCAGCTGGCCATTGACAAGCACGTAGTCGATCCCGTCCGGAAAGCGGCGCGGGTCGTCGTACGTCGCATTCGAGCGGACCGTGTCGGGATCGAATATCACGATGTCTGCGTTGTAACCGTCCCGCAGCAGCCCTCGATCGTTCAGGCCGAGGCGCGTGGCGGGCGCCGAGGTCATCTTGCGGACCGCCTCTTCGAGTCCGAGCAGTGCCCGCTCGCGGACGAACTCACCGAGCACGCGTGGGAACGAGCCGTATGTCCGCGGTGATGGCTTGGCACCGATGAACGTCGAATCGGTCCCGAACATCCCGAGTGGGTGGACTACGAAGTGGTGCATCGTTTCGGTCCACGGCCCCGATGTCACCTGGTTGACGCGCAGGTCTTCGTCCAGCAGGAGATCGCAGATGGTGTCGACAGCGTCTTTGCCACTGTCGGTCATCACCTCGGCGAGCGTGTGCCCTTCCCAGCGAATGTTGGCCTCGGTGGCGAAGTAGCCCAGCCGGACGTCGGCCCACCCGGCTGGCGACGTATAGGCGGCTCCCCGCTCGCTGAGCTCGGTTCGCACGCGCTCGCGCGCGCCACGATCGGCGAGGCGCTCCTTCAATGGCCCGGGTCCACCGGCCTGGATCCACTGCGGCAGCTGGATCAACAGGCGGGTCGAAGCCCATTCGTATGGGTACGTGTCGAAGGTCACGTCGAGGCCTTCGGTACGTGCGTCGTCGATCAGCGCGAGGAGCGGTTCAGGGCCGTCCGGGTGCGACTGGCGGTGGTAGAAGTGGGTGATGTGAACAGGTCCCTGGCCACGCCGCCCGATGTCGATTGCCTCGCGGAACGGATCCAGGAAGCGGTCGCCGAGCGGGTAGCGCACGTGGGTGTGGTAGATGCCGCGAGCGGCGGCGGCAGTCTGTGTGAGCGCGGCCAGCTCCTCAGTCGTCGCAAACGCGCCGGGCGGGTAGTCGAGGCCGCTCGACAGGCCGAGGGCGCCGGATTCCATCGCCTCGCGCAGCATCGAGCTCATGTCGGCCAGAGCCGCGCGATCCGCCGGCACGTCGTCCCAGCCCAGGCGCGAAATCCGAAGCGCGCTGTTGCCGATCAGCAGGCCAACGTTGACGGCCACCTTGCCGTCGAAACGGTCGAGGTAGCCCGCGACCGTCTGCCAATCGGCGCCGATGTCGGGCGCGCCATCCAGGCCGGCGTTCATCGTGATCAGCGCGTTGAGGTCGGCCTGTGAGGGGAGAGGTGCGTAGGACAGGCCATCGACCCCGATCACCTCGGTTGTCACGCCCTGGCGGATTTTCGGCTCGTGGAGCGGGTCGGCCAGCATCATCAGGCCGGCGTGCGAGTGGAGGTCGATGAAGCCCGGCGCGACCATCTTGCCGGCCGCGTCGATTGCACGACCCACGTTCTCCGGCCGCCGCGCTCCCGGCGCGAGCATCGTCAGGCGGTCGCCACGCACGGCCACGGAACCCGCACGACCAGCAGCGCCGCTGCCGTCGACGATGGTGCCGCCCTCGATCAGCAGGTCGCAGGACTCCATTGCGGGCAAGCCTACTGATCCGACCTAGAGTTGACCCACCTTTCAGGTCTGGAGCATGTTCCCCCGGACCCAGGCGCCGCGGATCATGTCCGGCCGGCCGCGGTAGATCAGGCGACTCATAACGTCGGCCGGATCCTCCGTCTCCTGGCCGGGTATCGGCGCTGTGACCCCTGGATCGATGCAGATGAAGTCGGCCTCCTTGCCCGGCTCGAGTGAGCCGATCCTGTCGCCGAGCCCGAGCGCATGGGCGCCGTCGAGGCTGCCCAGGCGCAGCCAATCAAGCGGCGCCAGGGACGGCCGAGTTTCACCGAGCATGGTGCGCAGGCCGCTCTGCGTATAAGCGCCCGCGCGCATCACCGAGAATAGGCTCAGGTCCGGGCCACCGGCGACGTCCGTGCCCAGTCCGACGCGGATGCCCGCCTCCAGGTAACGCGCCAGCGGCATCGCCCCACTGGATAGGAACAGGTTCGACGAGGGGCAGTGCGCGACGCGCGATCCGGTGACCGCGAGTCGCCCGATCTCTCTCTCCGACAGGTGGATCGCGTGGCCCAGGATTGCACGCTCGTTGAGACCGCCGGCCCGGTCGTAGACATCTGTGTAATCGAGCGCGTCGGGAAAAAGCTCGAGCACCTCGTCGATCTCGTGCCGGTCCTCGGCCAGGTGGGTCTGCCAGTACGCGCCTGTGGCGGCGGCCAAGGCAGCTGATTCGCGGAGCATCTCGGCCGAGCAGCTCACCGCGAATCGCGGCGTCACCGCGTACAACAGGCGGCCGTTGTCGCGCCCGTGCCAGCGCTCGATCAGGTTCTGCGACTGCCGAAGGGACAGCTCGAGGACCTCACTGTCCTGCACGTTCGGGTCGTAGCGCAAGCGGTCCATCATCACCTTGCCGATCACGGCGCGGATTCCGTGCGCCTCCGCGGCGGCGAAGCATCGGTCAAGGCTGCCTTCGTACACCGCCCCGTACAGGACCGCCGTGGTCGTACCTGCCGCGGCAAGGGCCCGAAACCCCTGCGGAGCTACAACGTCCGCAGCGCGCTCGTCGAAGCCGCGCTCGAGAGGAAAGATGTAGCGGTCGAGCCAGGTCAGCAGGTCGAGCCCCGCTCCGAGGCCGGCGTTAGGCAGCTGGGGAAGGTGCGCGTGCATATCCACCATGCCCGGGAGGAGCAGCATCGGTCGCAGGTCGATCTCAGGCGTTGCCGTCTGCTCGTCCGCCAGACCGGCCCACGCGGTGACGGATGTGATTCGACCCTCAGCATTCACGTCGAACCGGCCATCCGAGAGGTAGGCCGTGCCTCCGGCGTCGAGCGGCGTCAGGATCCGAGCGCGGATTGCGTAGGGCGGCGCCAGAAGTCGCGGATCGGGCGTCGTCACGTCGCTGGTCAATGTCGGCCCGCGCTTTCCACGGCGGTCATGTTAGGGGCGGTCAGGGCAGCCGTGCGGAGGGACGGGGGCAGGTGCGATCAGTGTCAAGAGGCGTGGGTGGGCACCTTGGGCATCCGAAAGAGCGCGCTGACAGACGCACATTCGGCGCACACACTTGCGTCGATGGACCACTGCCGAGCGTCAGCCCAAGCACGGATCCGCGGCGGGCGCAACCGCTCGACCGCGCTTACGCGCCTGACGGGCGTCGCGATCCAGCTGATGGCGGGTACCGTCTGGCCGATGGCCGTCCTCGCCGCCGACCCGGCTGTGGAAACGCAGAACAACGCCGTCGTCGTTTTCACGGTGATCGTGCTTCTCTTTGGCTCGATGGCTGTTGGTTTGCTCTTCGCCAGCCCGCTGCGCCGCCGCCTCGGCTCCGCGGCGGAGGGTGTCGCGGTTGCGGAGACACGCTTCCCTGACGTCTTCGGCGGCGACTTTGAAGTACGGCGGCGAGCGCAACGCCTCTTCGAGCCGTCCCAACTGCCGACACCCGTCTTGCACGTTGCGCCTGTGCCGGCACCCACTCCCCAACAGACAGCCACGCCGCCGCCGCACTTGCACGTGGCAGTTACTACCCAGCCTGTCCCCGTTCAGGCGGCACCGGCGGCGCAACGTCGGCCAATGGCTACCCCGTGGTCGACCGGGCGCCCTCAGCCGGACGCAAACTGGAACCCGAAACGCCGTCGCGCGACTGAAGAAGCTTCCTAGTCGCTGACCTTGGCTGAATTCGGAGTCCCGCGCGCGAACGACAGCTAGCTTGTCACGGCGCTCACGCGGGCGGGAGAGAACTCGGCCTTCTCCTCGGCCAACCCCATCATCTGGTCGGCGATGAGCCGGGCCGACGCGGGCCCGGTGGAGATGCCCCACGGCCCGTGCCCGGCGCACACGAACAGGCCGTCGATTCCGGCGACGCTGCCGATGACCGGCCAGCCATCCAACGTAACCGGCCGTGCACAGGCGCGAACCGACAATATCTCCGCTCGGCTCAGCTCGCGCACGAAGGCGCGGCCCCGGTCCATGATCCCCGGCGCGATAGCCACCGGATCCGGCTGGGCATCTAGAAACGTCGACCCGACGCTCGAGCTCTGACCAACCGACACCAGGCTGAACAGCCCGCCCGCCCGGACGTCCTGGCTGTCGATGCCGATCTCCTCGAGCACGTGGACAGGTGGCACCGCCAGCGCGGTCGATACGACCACTCCCCACACCGAGACGATGAACGGATAGCGCGCCCAGCCGGGTACCAGTGACGGAGTCCATGGCCCAGCCGCGACCAGCACCTGATCACAGGTGAGCCGGTCGCCATGGTCGAGACGCACGGCGGCCACGCGCCCGGATTCGACGATCGGAGTCGCCGCGGTCCCCGTAACCAACCGCGCACCGGCGCGTCGGGCACGTCTGGCGAACGCCAGCGTTGCAGCAGACGGAGCGACCGGGTAGCCGGTCTCCAGCCGGCATGCGGCAAGACGCTGATCAAGCGCAGCCTCGGCTGCGCTGGCATCCCCGGGCGCGAGGACAGAAGGGGCGAGCTCGGGCCAGTCGCCCTCCATCGCGGAGGCCACCCTGACAACCGCCTCCTCGTCGAACGAGACCAGCAACAGCCCAGCGGGCCGCGAAGCAAGCTCGAAGCCATCGTCCAGGGCAGAAAGCTCCCGGTAGAGCGCAATCGAACGCCGGTGCAGGTCCACGAACTGCGGGTCGAAGGGGTGCTGGAGGGCGCCCGAGTTGCGGCCCGAGGCCCCTGCCGCCATCTCACCCCGCTCCAACAGGACGACCGATCGATCCGCCTCCGCCAGGTAGGTCGCGGCGCAGGCCCCAATGATGCCTCCGCCGATGACAACCACGTCGGTGTGCGTCATCGCTGGCCTCGTGCTCGCCTAAGCCGCCCGGGCCTATCGGCGCTAGACTCGGCCGAACAGAGGATGAGAAGGAGTCGTGGCATGGACCTGCTGAATCGCATCGACGAGATGATCGACGCGCGCCATCTACTCAAGCACCCGTTCTACACGAAATGGGCCGCGGGGACGCTTCCGCGCGAAGCGCTCCAGGAGTACGCACGCCAGTACTACGCATTTGAGTCGTCATTTCCGCGCTTCATCTCCGCGATCCATTCGCGGACGGAAAACGCGTCAGCGCGTCAGCAGCTGCTCGACAACCTGTGGGACGAGGAGCACGGCCGCGACAACCATGCCGAGCTTTGGCTCCGCTTCGCGGAAGGAATCGGCGTGAGCCGTGCCGACGTCCGGACGGCGGATCGCAACGAGGCGACCCAGTCGCTGGTGGATCTCTACTCGGAGCTCAGCCAGAATGCTCCTGTTCCTGCCGCTGTCGCGGCTCTGTACGCCTACGAGCGCCAGGTTCCGCAGGTTTCTGAGTCGAAGATCGAAGGTCTCAAGACCCACTACGGCATGGACGACCCCAGGCAGACAGCCTTCTTCGCGGTCCACGGCGTGCTCGACATCGAGCATTCGGGTGCTGAGCGTGACATGCTCGGTCAGCTTGCAAGCGAGTCAGACGAAGCCTCGATCGAGGACGCCACGAGCCGGACGCTCGAAGCGTGGTGGAACTTCCTTAGTGCGGTCGATCAGCCAGCGGTAGCCGCCGTCGCCTGAACACGGCTTGCGGGGAAGATAGTTCGCAAGCGACGGACAATGGCCCGCGACCCGCGGGACATTGTCCTCTGTCGCGCGTAGCCGGGCCGAAGGCCCTCGGCGGAGCAAACAATTGGACGACGGGCGGGCGGGTCATCTGGAGCCGCGGCGGCTCTGGGCTGGGGCACTACCAACCCGCCGTCCAACCAGCATGATCGCCTACGAAGTCAAGGGGTCTGACCGGTGGTCCGGGTGGCCCGTCTTCATCAGCTGCTCTGCCGATAGCGCTGCGCGGCGTCGGCTCGGTTACGGACTTCGAGCTTGTGGAGGATATTGCTGACGTGCGTCTCTACCGTTCTGGGCGAGATGGTCAGTGCATTCGCGATCTCGCGGTCTGTCAGGCCATCGGCGAGCATGGCGAGCACGTCGTTCTCACGCGGGCTGAGCCCCATCAGCTCGCCCTCCGTTCCCGAAACTGACCGTCCGCGACGGGCCGCGTCGGCGAAGTAACGCAGTGCCCGCGCGGCGAAGCGCCGTGACATGGCCAGCTCACCGCGTTGTGTCCCGCGCAACGAGCGCAGCAACGCCTCCGGGCTGAGGTCCTTCGTCAGGTAGCCGGACGCGCCACGCGCGACGGCCTCGAGCAGGTCGCGTTCCGAGCCTGACACGGTGAGCATCACGATCTTCGTGTTGGGCAGCCGCGGCGCCAGCTCCTGGACGAGCTGGATGCCGTTCATGCCGGGCAGGTCGATGTCGAGTAACAGCACGTCGGGCCGGAGCACCGGAGCGAGGGCCATGGCCTCCTGGGCATTGGCCGCCTCACCGACGAACTCCACGTCCGGAGCGGTCAGGGCCTGGCGCACGGCAGATCGAACGAGCGCGTGGTCATCAACGAGCATCACCCGCAGCTTGCCGTCGATCTCGCTCATTGCACGCCCACGTTATCGCTGATTGGCACGCTGAGTTGGACGGCAGTGCCGCCGCTGGGTTCCGAGAGTACGTGGAGGTCGCCGCCGAGCAGTCGCGCGCGCTCCCTCATTCCCTGGACGCCAAGTCCATCCCCGCTCGTCTCCGTGGGCCGGAAACCGCGGCCGTTGTCGATGACGCTCAGCTGGAAGCTCCTTTCAGCTACCTCGGCGTTGACCCGCACGACCGTCGCGTCAGCGTGTTTGCGAACGTTGGTCAGCGCCTCCTGCAGGATGCGCAGAACCTCGACCTGGGTGCGTGGCGGAAGCGCTTCGGGCAGGTCGGCCACAGACAGGTCAGCACGCACGCCCGAGCGACCGGCGAAATCGTCCACGGTGCGCGAGATCAGCTCTCCCAGCGTGCGTTCGCGCTCCTCAGCCGCGCGCATCGTGACGACCGCCTGCTTGGCCTCGGCGATTGCCGCGTCGATCGCCTGGGTCACTTCAGTGGCCAGGCTGCGGTGCTCGTCGGGTACAAGGGCCACGAGTCGCTCGTGCTTCAGCTTGGCGAACCACAGGTCCTGGGCCAGGCCGTCGTGCAGCTCGCGAGCGAGGCGCGTCCGCTCCTCGAGCGTGGCGCGCTCAGCCTCCGACAACCTCAATCTATCGAGGGCGGCGTAAGCGCTCCGCAGCGCGCGCAGGTCAGAGCGCGACTCAGCGTTGATCCCCAACAGCAGCACGACGAAGAAGCCCAGGCGGAGCGCCTCGGCGGTCGTCACCAGTCCGCCATATATCCCAGGGAAGAAGTAGAAATGGATCTCCGAGATTGCGCCGATCAGCATCGCCACGCTCAGGTATCCGTCAAGCACGGGCCCGTTGCGCAGGTATGAACGCCGGTATAGCAGGGCGCCAATCACGAAGATCGCCGCCGCCGTCGCCTGGATCACCAGCGCGATCCCGGTCACGTCCGGCAACGCGCCAGAGACCCGCGGCTCTTCGATCAACTCCTGGATGCCCAACGGGCCAATGAACGCTGGCACGAGGTCGTTGAAGTTGTCCAGTTGTGCCCGGATGATGTACAGAACCACCGTGACCACGGTGACCGCAACTAACGGTGTGAGAACGGTCCGCCGCACTCGAGGCGACCGACCGACAAGCCCAATTGCCGCGGCGCCACCAACGAGAAGAATTGCGCCGGCGACGATGCGCGAAATGGACAGGATGTAGAGCGGGAGCTGTTCTGGCGGGCCGAGGGAGAGACCGAGCTCGCCTTCCTTTCGCAGCACGACAACGACGAACACATTCACGAACGCGACCCAAGCCAAGAGCAGGAACGCGCTGCTCTGGAACAGGCCCGCGAGTCGGCCCGACTCGCGGTACCGGGCTAGGGCGAGTGCAGCCAGGCTGCCGGCAGCGAGGACGGTCAGGGAGTTGACCGCGACGTCCGCCGACCGATCGATCAGGGCGAAGCTGAGCGAGGGGTCCAGGAGGAAGGCGCCCGTCAGCAGGAGCAGCCCCACCGCGGTGACGATGAGCACCAGGTCGAGCCGACGGATCGCCAGAAGATCGCGCCGCTCGCGCAGGCGTTCCATCTGGCGATGATAGGTCTGCAATCTTGCGACGCCGCTCAACGGCCTCTCCCGATCCATCGCCAGACAAGACTAGAGCCGGACCGCGCCCCAGCGCCGATCCGGCTCCTGTCACGCTCTGTCAGCACACCCCGCCGTGTAAGGGTGGCGACAAAGCTCAAATGTTCCTGTACGCATACGATGCCGGTTGCGAGGACGCACGGGAATCCGAGGACGTACGGAACCGAGTACGGAGTCTGGAGTACGTACTCGTGGTCGCGACGACCTGTTTTGCAACCAGCCCACACCGGCCGTTGGTTAGGTGTTGGGCAGTTTCAGGCGGAGGTAGATGAGACAGGCACGCCCCGACCAGGCAGCACCCGGATGGCAGATCTGGGCCGCACTGATCGTCGTCTACATCGTGTGGGGCTCGACCTACCTCGGCATTCGCATCGTCGTGGAGACGATGCCACCGCTCCTGTCAGCGGCCGCGCGGCACCTCCTTGCCGGTCTGATCCTGTTCGCCTTCATCGGTTTCCGACACGGTTGGGGCTCACTGCGTCTCAGCCGCGCCGAGTGGATAGCGGCGGCGTTCGTGGGCCTGGCCCTGTTGCTCGGCGGCAACGGTCTTGTCATGCTCGGGGAGCGCGACGTGCCCAGTGGCCTCGCCGCGCTGATCATCGCCGTGGTCCCGCTGTTCGTGGTGGTCCTGCGCATTCTCTTCGGCGAACGGGTTGGCCTCGGGACCCTGGTTGGTGTCGCGTTGGGCCTCGCCGGAATGCTCGTGCTGATCGTTCCGCGCGGAGTCGACGGCAGCGTGCAGCTGGCTGGAATGCTCATGCTCGTGGCGGCGTCGGCGAGCTGGTCGATCGGCTCCTACTTCTCGAAGCGTGTCGCACTGCCCAAGGATCCTCTCGCCTCGACTGGAGCACAGATGCTCACGGGTGGCATTGCCCTCGCGGTCGTCGGCGTCCTGTTGGGCGAAATCGGCCTCGTGCAGCCGGAACGGTTCAGCACCGAGTCGCTGCTCGCGTTCGCCTATCTGGTCACGTTCGGGAGCGTGCTCGCGTACACGGCCTACACGTGGCTCCTCGTGCACGCGCCCGTTTCAAAGGTTGCCACGTACGCGCTCGTCAATCCGGTCGTGGCTACCTTTCTGGGCGCCCTCTACGGAGAGAGCATCGACGTCATGATGCTCATCGGCGCCGCGATGATCGTGGTGTCCGTGGCGCTCGTGATCCTCACCGAATCCCGTCCAGCACAGCCGACGGGTGCCCTCGAAACGAGTCCGACCCGACTCGACCCCGCCTGAGGGCTCAGTCGGCGGAAGGGAAGGGCACCTTCCTCCGCCGTCCTTGGGGCTGCTGCGCGCGAACCGGTCGGCTGCCGGCTAGGACGCCGGTGTTCGACCGTCGCTTGCCAGATCGGCGAGGACCTTCGCCAGCTCGCGCGCGTTCGTGGCGCCGTAGTTGGCGTAGCAATTGTTCATCAGGACGTGCAGGTCGCGTGTCTCGCGCGCGGCCTGACGTAGCCGCGGGGCCCATTCGGCGAGCTCGTCACGGCCGTACAGATAGCGGAAGCGCTCGGCCGGGGTGATGTTTCGCGCCTCCCAAGTCTCCTTGCGGCGGCCGTGGAAGCGCATGATCGCGAGATTGGAAGAGGTCACGGCAACGATCGGTGGCACGCTGCTCTTGAACCCCTGCGGCTCGTCGACCATCACGAACGGGATCCTGTTGTCGGTCAGGAAACGCATCGTCCGATCGACGTTCTTCTCGTTGAACCAGGAGGCGTTGCGCAGCTCGACGGCGAACAGGTGATCGCCGAGACGGTCACGAGCCTCGAGGATCTCGTCTCGGCTCTGGCTGATCGGGAAGAACCAGCGCGGGTACTGGAGCAGTATCGAGCCGAGCTGGCCGCTCTCGCGTAGCGGTCCGAGGCCGTCGAGGAACGTCTGCCACACCACGTCGCGCAGCTCGGCGGGCAGGTCGCGCGCGTAGATGCGCGCCTTCACCTGCAGGTCCGCGGGAAGCTCCTCCCGAATCCTCTTGGGCAGCCGCTTGACCTCGGTTGGTTGGCCGGTCATCAATGCGTGGGCCTTGATGTCGAAGACGAAGTCGGGCGGCGTGCGATCGCGCCACAGCTCGGCCATGCGCGGAAAGGGCAGCGCGTAGTAGGTGGAGTCCACCTCGACGAGGGGGAACTGGCTGGCATAGTACTGGAGCCGCTCCTCCGCCGAATCTGTGCCGCGCGGATAGAAGACGGTGCCCGCGGTCATGGTCGGATCGGTCCATGACGCGGTGCCTACGCGCACCGTCCCACCG
>Ga0183260_10000423_pt1 | contig 35649 bp, 39 predicted proteins | sample AntDrymUQ4972206_2_FD_129768 | JGI IMG/M metagenome (GOLD analysis project Ga0183260, IMG submission 129768) | Polar desert sand microbial communities from Dry Valleys, Antarctica - metaG UQ497 (22.06) (version 2) (version 2) | ecosystem: Environmental > Terrestrial > Soil > Desert | place...
GTCGGCTCGGTCACTCCTCGGCGATCTCCGCGAAGTGCACCGTGAAGGGGACACCCATCGACATTGCGTCAGCGCCCGTTGCTGCAAACGCCTCCGAGTTCGCCGCCTCCTTGAACGAGGCCATGTCGTCCCACTCGAACTCCGCGTACTGGCGGAACTTCGGCTCTCCGAACGGCGACCCGAAGATCTTCCCCTGCCGAAACGCGGTGCATGACACCTTGGATGCAAAGTCGTCGATGTGTCGGCGATAGTGATCAGCGTCGGGCTCGGACTCGAACAAAACGAACGCGCGGACCATGTGCTCTCCCTTCGTGGCGGACGCGGGGAGCGTATAGCGTCCGAGCATGAGCTCGACCGGAGTCGCAGCCCTCCTCGCGCTCGCCGCCGGCTTCGGCGGAGCGGTGCAGATCGCGGTCCAGGGCAGGCTCGGCGACCGCGTCGGGAACCTGGAGGCGGTCGCGACGGCCTCGCTGATCGGAGCCCTGCTCGCACTCACGGTGCTGATCCTCGTGCGACGCTCTCTGGGAGGAGTCGGAGACGCGCTCGGCGCCCCGAAGTGGATGCTGCTCGGCGGCGTCATGAGCGCGTTGATCATCCTCGCCATCACGGTTGCAGGGCCGCGCATCGGCATCGTCGCGACGACTGCGGTGCTGATCGCCGCCCAGTTCACGCTCGCGACCGTCATCGACCGCAACGGCTGGTTCGGCGTCGAGCGCATCGCCGTCAGCTGGCCGCGCCTCGCGGGGCTCGTTCTCCTCTTCGTCGGCGCGGCTCTGACGTTGCGGCGATGAGCGTCCTCGAAGGCCTGGAGCCCTCGGGTGTCTGGGCACGTTTCGGAGAGCTGACCCGCATCGCCCGGCCGCCGAAGGAGGAAGCTGCCGCGCGGCACTACGTTTTCCGCTGGGCGAGAGAGCGCGGTTTCGAGACCGCGGTCGACGGCGAGGGCAACGTCGTCGTGCGAGTGCCGGCGTGGACTGGACGGGAACGGGCGCCGACGGTCGTCCTGCAGGCGCACCTGGACATGGTCTGCGAGCGAGACCCGGACAGCCCCTTCGATCCCCGCGAGGGACGGATCAACGTCGTCCGCGACGGAGACTGGCTCGCCGCCGAAGGGACGACGCTCGGCGCCGACAACGGGATCGGCGTCGCGGCTGCGCTGGCCGCAGCCGAGGACGCGGAGGCCGCCCACGGTCCGCTCGAACTGCTCTTCACGGTGTCCGAGGAGCAGGGTCTCGACGGGGCCAAGAGCCTCGACCCCTCGCTCGTCTCCGGCCGGCTGCTCCTCAACCTCGACGGAACGAGCGACCGGGCGATCACGGTCGGCTGTGCCGGGAGCTGGCACACATTGGCTCGCCTGCAGCTGGACCTCGAGCCCGTCCCGTCGGACTACGCGACGCTCGAGGTGCGGGTGTCGGGCGCGCGTGGGGGCCACTCTGGCGGCGATATCGCGCGTGGGCGGGCGAACGCGATCAAGGTGCTCGGCCGCGTTCTATCCAGGGCCCACGGCGCAGCACCGTTCCGCCTCGCCCTCCTCGAAGGAGGCGTGAGCCGCAACGCTCTCCCTCGCGAGGCTCGCGCAGTGATCTCACTTCCGCGCGAAGTGGAAGCGGCCGCCCGCGAGGCCGTAGAACATGAGGTCCGTTCGGTTCGCGAGCAGTTCGCCGGCTCGGACGACGCACTTACGATGACGGTCGCTGCCGCAGACGCGCCCGCGGTTGCGGACGAGCCGACGACGGCTCGCGCGCTCGACCTTCTGGCGGCAATCCCCAGCGGGGTCGTCGCGATGAGCCCAGCTCTCCCGGGCACGGTCGAGACGAGCACGAGCCTGAACGTCGCCGAAACCAAGGACGGCGTGCTCACTCTCGCCTCGATGACGCGGAGTGCCAACGCCTCCGCGCTCGAGAACGTCGTCGCCGGAATCGAAGCTGCAGCCCGCCTCGCCGGAGCGGAAGTCGAGATCCTGAAGTCGTATGCGCCGTGGCGGCCGGACCTCGACTCTCGTCTCCTGGGTATCGCGAAGGAGACCTTCGAGCGCCTGTTCGGAACGGCGCCGAGACTCGACGTCGTGCACGGCGGGCTCGAATGCGCAGTGATCGGCGGCAAGCTCCCGGGCGTCGAGATGATCTCCCTCGGTCCCGAGATCGTCGGCCCGCATGCCCCCGGCGAACGTCTCAGCATTCCGGCGACGCAGCGCTTCTATCGCCTGCTCGGCGCGCTGCTCGACGACCTCTCGCGCTAGGCCGTGGCTGCGAGGAGCGCCTCGGCCTCCTGGATGTAGCGTGTGGCCCCGACCGAGCGGTAGAAGGCAAGGGCTCGCTCGAGTTGCTCGTCGGCCTCCGCTCGTCGACCTTCCCCGACCAGGCGCTCCGCTGCACGGAGGCGAACGTATGCCTCGTCGGACAGGTGTCCGATTTCCGCGAGGAGATCGGCGGTGCGCGCGAGGTCGCCCTCGAGATACGCGCGAGCCGCGTCGACCCAGACCGTATGAAGCGGGTCTCGCTCGACTGTCGCCCGCGCATCCTCACCACGGCCGAGCTCGCCGAGAACGATCGCGAACGTCACGACGTTGCTCGGCTCGGGGCCGACAGCGACGAGCTCATCGGCCGTTGTGTCGGCTTCATGCCTCTGGCCTGACTCCAGGAAGACCCTTGCCGCTTCCGCAAGCACCGAATGCAGAACCTGCGGTTCCCGCGCTTCACGTCCTAGGCGGAGGCCCAGCTTCGCGTCTGCGAGCGCCCCGGCGACATCTCCACGGGCGACTTTGATCCGAGCGCGCGCTAGCCGGACGACCGCCTCCATATAGTGGGGCGATCCCGCCTCCACCTCGCTCAGGAAACGTTCGCACTCCTCGAGCGACTCGTGCCACTCGCCCGAGCAAAACAGCATGTCTATGCGGTTCCCGCGATGAAAGCGGCTTCCGCCTAGGTGGCCGAAGCGTTCGGCCACCTCGGTCGCCTTGTCGTAGAGGTCGCGGGCGCGCCGGAAGTCGCCCAGATCCGCCATCGTGCTCCCCAGGTTTCCGTACGCCCGAATAGCCTCGGACGATCGTGCAGTCTCGGCGATCTCGATCGCCCGCTCGAGATCTTGGACACCCTCGAGGTCTCCCAGGCGAACGCGCGCAGGGCCGATCACGCTGAGCGCACCGACCATCAGCTGGGTCAGCCCGAGCTCTTCCGCCATGGCAAGTGCTTGCCGCCCGACCTCTATCGCCTTTGCGTCCTCGTTGGCGAACATCGCCATCCGCGCGAGGTACCAGAGCACGAAGGCGATCGAGGCGGAGACAGGCCTGCCCTCCGCGAGCGCAGCCGCACGCGCGAAGTGGACCGAGGCTTCGTCCCGCCGGCCCGCGAGTCGCACGAGCTGCCCGAGCATCGCTTCGGCCTCGGCCGCCCGGTCGATGTCACCCCGCGCGAGCAATCCGCCGCGCGCTTCTTCGAGGACGTCCGTGCCCTCGTTGAGGGGATAGATCGCTCGGCCGTACTGGAAGAGCAGGAGCGGGCGATCCGGATCATCGGGAGGCCAAAGCTCGAGCGCACGCTGGTAGAAGCGAGCCGCCGCGGAGGAAGCGTCCAGTCCGAGTGCACGGTCGCCCGCATCGCGCAGCGCGACCCGTGCCTGCGCGGCGAGCGAGGCAGTGTCCTTCCCAGCCGCAGCCGCAAGCTCGAGTGCCGCGAGGTAGTGGTGAGCGAGCATCTCCGACTGCTCCTCGGGCCGGCCGAGCGCCTCGATCCAGCCGGCTGCCAAACGGTGTTTCTCCCCACGTATCCCACGAGGGATCTGACCGTAGGCGACGTCCCGAAGAAGGATGTGCCGGAACGCGTACTGCGTCTCCCCTGCGATCGACGAGAGCCGCTCGCGTCTCACGACCTCGCGCCGCTCGAGCGCGAGCAGGCGCTCCTCGACGGACCAGCGGTGGCCGCCTCCGACCAGCGCCGCGACGGCACCGCTCCAGAACACCCTCCCGATCACAGCGGTGTCCTGGACGAGCGCCTTCTCTTCTCCAGGGAGACCGTCCAGGCGAGCGGCGATGATGCCCTGGACAGTCGCCGGCGGCTCTTCGACCGAGCCGTGCTCCAGGACCAGCCGCGCGTACTGCTCGGCGTACAGCGGGTTTCCTCCCGCGCGCTCGAGCAGCTCGGTCGTGGGACGTGCGTCGACGGCCGCGAAGAGAAGCTCGCTCGTCTCCTCGTCCGAGAGCGGAGCGAGTGGGATGGTCAGCGCGCGCGGCTCGGTCGTCCCCCAGCCCGGCCGTCGGTCCAGGAGCTCCGGCCGCGCGGTGCAGAGAAGAAGGAGCGGGGACTCCCGAGCCCACTCGAAGAGATAGGTCACGAAGTCGAGCAGCGCCTCGTCCGCCCAGTGCAGGTCCTCGAGGACGATCGCCAGGGGCCGCTCCTGTGCGAGCTTCGACACGAACTCGCGCCAGGCAGCGAACGCCTCGGCGCGTCGGTCCGTTCCAGACTGTCCAACCTCGCTCAGGCCGACGAGGGGCCGGAGGTTGTCCGCGATCCATTCGTCATCGACTGCCGCGAGCAGCTTGCGCTCGGCCTCGTCCGCGGCGTCGCTTTCCAGTATTCCCAGGTGCGTCTTCACCACCTCGCCAAGCGCCCAGAACGTCACCCCGTCGCCGTAGGGCAGGCAGCGCCCCTTTCGCCACGAGAATCCACCGTCTCCCCGAGCGAGCTCGTGTACGAGGCGGCTCTTGCCGATCCCGGGGGCGCCCACGAGGGTCAGAAGCTGCGTCGCATTGTCGTCGCGCGCTCGGGCGAGGGCCGCGCGAAGCAGCTCGAGCTCGCGCTCGCGGCCGACGAGAGGCATCGTGTGCGCGCGCTCGGCGACCGGTGCTGCCGCAACCGCCCGCCACACGGGCACCGGCTTCGCCTTCCCCTTCGCCTCGACGGGCTCGGCGTTCTCGTACGTGATCGCGTCGCTCGTCGCGGCGTAGGTCTTCTTCGAGACGAGGGCGCCGTTTACCGGCGCTGCGGCCTGCAGACGGGCAGCGGTATTGACTACGTCGCCTGTCGCCATCGTCTCGCCCGCCTGGGGACTGGCGTCGGCGTCGATCAGCGCCTCGCCGGTGGTGATGCCGATGCGGAGCTCGATCCCTTCCCGGATGGCGAAGTCCCGAATGGCGAGTGCAGCTCGGACCGCGCGCTCGGGATCGTCCTCGTGCGCGATGGGTGCTCCGAAGAGGGCCATGACGGCGTCGCCGATGAACTTCTCGACCGTGCCACCGTGGCGCTCGAGCTCTTCCTTCAGGCGCGAGTGATACGGGCCGAGGAGGGCAGCGACGTCCTCCGGGTCCATCTCCTCGGCTCGGCTCGTGAAGCCCACCAGGTCGCAGAAGAGGACGGTGACGACCTTGCGCTCCTGGCGCTGCACGTTCACGAGCTCCGGTCCAATCGGCACCTGTGTCTGATGCTCTGGGCGTCGAGAACTCTCACGCGTCCGCGTTGGAGCGCAACTGCTCCCCGCTTCTCCTCCTCGCGGAGAACGCGGTTCACGGTCGCTCTCGAGGTGCCCGCCATCGACGCCAGATCGTCCTGAGTGAGGGGCACGACGGACTCGCCGTCACCGACGCCATAGATCGCCGCGAGCTCGCAGAGTCGCCGGCGAACGCGCGTGTCCGCGTCGACGTGGTGAGCCTCGACGATGCGGTCGCTCGTCCGGCGCACCTGCTCGGCGAGCAACCGCAGGAGCACGTCCTTCACTCCCGGATGGCTGCGCTGAAGGCGCGCGAAGTCGTCGCGGAAGACCGAACGAGTCTCTCCCTCTTCGAGCGCCGACACCGTCGCGGAGCGTCGCTCACCGGGGAGAAGCAGCGCGAGCTCCCCGAACGACTGACCCGGCCCGAGCACGTCGAGCAGGACGTTGTCTCCGCCCTGCGAAGCGACGCGTGCCGCAAAGCGGCCCCGGACAACCAGGTGGAGGGACTCGGCCGGGTCGTCTCGATGGAAGACGACCTCGCCTTTGGTGAACGTCCTCCGCCGGGCGATCGAGAGCAGCTCCCGCACGTCCTCGGGAGGAAGATCGGCGAGCAGCGGCCACTCCACGGCTCCAGTCTCGGACACGAACGCGCGAATCGCAACGTCGTCGCGAATGTCGCGCCGGTGACGTTCGCAGCGTCGCGCACACGAACGACGCGCACGGCTGCGGCTCGTACTCTCGAGACATGACGGATCGGACGAGAAGGGAGCACACGATGAAGCGCACAGCCATCCTCCTCGGCGTTCTCGCCGCGATGAGCATCATCCCGTCGGTCGCCGCCGCCGGAAACATCACGACGCAGGACAGGCCGCAGGACAAGGCACAGATCGTCGCTCAGATCTTCAAGCCACAGCCGCAGAACCCGGCACGCGCCACGGTCGCGAGAGTGAGCGCACACCGCTTCAGCGCACACAGGATCTCCGTGCTCCGCATTCAGACGCGCTGATTCGTCCGAAGATCCCTCCGTGGGATAGAAGAAGGGGGCTCAGGGGAGGCCCCCTTCTTCTTCGCCGTCAGAGGCCGACGATGTCGTCGGGCCGTACCGGAACCCGCGTCAGCTCGCGGCCGGTTGCGTCCCGAAGTGCGGAGACGATGGCTGCGGTGGAGACCACGGTCGGCGGCTCGCCGACGCCCTTGACCCCGTAGGGCGCATCCGGCTCCGGAACCTCCACGAGCTCGGAGACGACCGGCGGCATGTCCAGGAAGGTGGGGATCAGGTAGTCGGTGAAGTTCGGGTTCAGGATCACGCCGTCACGGGTCTGGATCTCCTCCATCAGGGCGAGCCCGAGGCCCTGCGCAGTGCCTCCCTCGATCTGGCCCTCGACTGCCTGCGGGTTCAGCGCCTGACCGACGTCCTGCGCGGTCCCGATCCAGACGACGCGGGTGAGGCCGAGCTCGACATCCACCTCCACGACGACACGCATCGCGGCGACCGCGAAGGCGACGTGGGAGCGCTTGCCCAGCACCTGGCCGGTTTCGGAATCGAGCGGCGAGGTCTCGGGGTGGCGGTAGACACGCTCGACGTCGACCTCGGCTCCCCCGGTCCGCTCGCGCTCCTCGAGCGCTGCCTGGCAGGCAAGTTGGACGGCTCCCGCCGCCATCCACGTCATCCGTGAGGCGGAGGACGAGCCCGACGAGCCGACGTCCGCGGTCGAGCCGATCTCGAGCACGACGTCGTCGGTCCCGAGCTCGAGCCTCGCGACCTGCAAGATCACGTCCGAAACGCCCTGCCCGACCTCGGCGGCGGCGCAGTACACGTGCGCGCCCCCATCCTCGCGCAGTCGGACGCGTGCAGCGCAGTAGTCGTCGAACCCTTCGGAGTAGCAGACGTTCTTGAACCCGACCGCGAACCCGACCCCACGCCGGACACCTTCGCCGCGGGTCGTGTTCCCCGCGCCGCCGGGAAGCCGGATCGCCTCACGGGGAAGCTCCTCGGGCTCGGGCGTCGGAAGCGCGGCCGCGCGCCGGATCACGTCCTTCGTCGGAAGCGAGCCTTTGAGTATCTGCCCGGTGGGCAGCACTCCGCCGGGCTCGAGAGCGTTCAGGAGCCGCAGCTCGATCGGATCGATCTCGAGCTCGGCGGCGAGCTTGTCCATCTGCGCCTCCGCCGCGAAGCAGGCCTGCACGGCTCCGAACCCACGCATTGCTCCGCAGGGCGGGTTGTTCGTGTACACGCAGAGCCCGTCGATCAGCAGGTTGTCGACCGCGTACGGGCCGACGGCGAACGAGCACGCGTTCGAGATGACCGCGGTCGAGCTCGACGCATACGCGCCGCCGTCCAGGAGGATCCGCGTGCGTACCGCTACCAGCCGCCCCGCAGCGGTGGCCCGATGCTCGGCCCAGATGCGAGCGGGATGGCGGTGGATGTGGCCGACGAACGACTCCTCGCGGCTGTACACCATCTTCACGGGGCGGCTCGTGCGCAGGGCGAGAAGTGCGGCATGGGCCTGGATGGAGAGATCCTCCCGTCCGCCGAACGCGCCGCCGACCCCCGCAAGGTGGATCCGCACCTGCTCCGGCTGGAGCCCGAGACAGGGTGCGATCTGGTCGCGGTCCACATGGAGCCACTGCGTCGCGACGTGGATGTCGACGCCCCCCTCGCCGTCGGGGATCGCGATGCCCGACTCCGGGCCGAGGAACGCCTGATCCTGCTGTCCGACCTCGTAGTACCCGGAGACCATGACGTCACCTGCGATCTCGGGATCGCCGCGCCGGATCGTCAAGGATCGCACGACGTTCGGGCGAGGGCGCTCGGTGTCGCCGTGTCGCTCCACCGGCCAGTCGACGTGCAGCGGCTCCATCTCGGTCGCACGCTCCGGGTCGACGATCGGCTCGAGCGGTTCATACTCGACTTGCACCGCTGCAGCGGCGCGCCTTGCCTGCTCGGGCTCTTCGGCGGCGACGATCGCGACCGCCTCGCCGAAGTAACGGACCCGGTCGATCGCGAGCACGGGCTGGTCCGGGAACTCGAGCCCGTACAGCTTCTTCCCCGGCACGTCGTCGTGCGTGAGCACGGCGTGCACTCCGCGGAGGCGAAGCGCCTCGGAGACGTCGATCTCGAGGATGTGAGCGTGCGCATGCGGGCTACGGACCGTCTGCCCCCAGAGCATGTCGGCGGCATGCAGGTCGCTCGAGTACGCGAACTCGCCGGTGACCTTCGGAATCGCGTCCCTGCGCGGCTTGGCGGCGATGGCCTGACCTCGTCGGAGTTTCGTCCGCGTGGGAGCACTCATCGGCCGATCTCCGGCCGATGAGCGTGGCGGGGTGTGGGGAACCGGGAGGTTCCCCATGCTCTCAGGAAGAAGGGGGCACGCGGGGGAAACATGGTTTCCCCCGCGACCGTGAGCCAGAGGCGAGCGGTGCTCATCTGCCGGCCGCCAGATGCACCGCGTCGAGGATCTTCTGGTACCCCGTGCAGCGGCAGAGATTTCCCGAGAGCGCTTCGCGGATCTCGTCGTCGGTCGGGTCGGGAATGCGCCGGAGGAGATCATCCGCGGCGACGACGAGCCCGGGGGTGCAGAAGCCGCACTGAACCGCCCCTGCCTCGGCGAACGCCGTTTGGACGCGGTTCGGCGTTCCATCCTCGGCGAGACCCTCGACCGTGACCACCTCGCGGCCATCCACCTGTGCGGTGAGTACGAGGCACGAGCAGACGAGCGCTCCGTTCAGCAGGACCGAGCACGACCCGCACTCGCCCTGTTCGCACGCGTTCTTCGAGCCAGGCAGACCCAGGCGGTCGCGGAGTGTCGTGAGCAGGCTCTCGCCCGCCCAGACGTCCGCCTCGACTCGCTCGCCGTTGGCCGTGAAGGCGACTTTCAAGCGAGACACCTTTCGAGCGCTCGCGCGGTCAGCACACGGAGGGCGTGGCGGCGATACGCCGCCGTGCCCCGGACGTCGTCGATCGGGCTGGCGGCGGCGGCCACGAGATCGGGAAAGTCGCCTCTTTCGGCGAGGGGCGCGGTCACGAGCCCCACCACCGGGCTCGACGACCCGTACGCGGCGCGCAGCTCTCCGCGCTCACGGTCGGCGACGAGCGCGAGCGAGCACACCGCGATGACCATCGCATTCCGCGGGCCGACCTTCATGAAGGTCTGTGGCTGACCGCTCGGGCGAACGAGCACGGCGACGATCAGCTCGTCCGGCTCGAGCGCGTTCCGCTTGACGCCGAGCAGGAAGCTCGCGAGCGGGAGCATCCGTACGCCACGGACACTCGCGAGCTCGATCTCCGCGCCCTCGACGAGCAGAGGCGGAAGCGCATCTCCCGCGGGCGAGGCGGTGCCGAGGTTCCCGCCGATCGTGCCGCGGTTTCGAATCTGCGGCGAGCCGACAGTCCGCGACGCCTCCGCCAGCCCGGGCAGCTCGCTCGCGAACGGCTCCAGCATCGCCTCCGTGTACGTCAACCCGGCGCCCAGCCTCAGCGTGCCGTTGTCGCGACCGAAGCCGCGGAGCTCCGCGACCTCGTTCAGGTTCAAGATGGTGTCCGGCCGGGCCCGGTCGAAGTTGAGCGCGACCATCACGTCGGTCCCGCCCTGAATCGGAACGGCGCTCGGATGCGCCGCCTTCATCCGCAATGCCTCGTCGAGCGAGGTGGGAGTCAGGACGTCCACGGCAGCGTGGTTCTACCTTTCTTCCCTCACGTAGGGAATCCCGAGCGCCGCGGGGGCGCCGAGGCGCCGCTTGGCGAAGCCGGCCGACACGACGACGAGCACGACGATCGTCATCACGTACGGCAATGCGTAGAGGAACTCGGGAGTGACGTCCACTTCACGAGCCTGCAGCGCGAACGGGAGAGCGGAGAGACCCCCGAACAGGTACGCCCCCACGAGGCAGAGCTCGGGCCGCCAGAACGCGAAGATCACGAGCGCGATCGCGATCCAGCCGGCGCCCCCGACAAGCGTGTCGCCGGACGTCCAGCCGGGCGTGATGGAGAGGCTGAAGCAGGCTCCGGCGACACCTGCGAAGGCGCCCCCGACCATCACGTGCACGTAGCGGTACAGGGTCACGTTGACCCCCATCGCGTCGGCCGAGGCGGGTGCCTCGCCGACCGCGCGAACGTTGAGGCCCCAGCGTGTCCGACCGAGGTAGAAAGCGACGAGGAGCGTGAGGATCCACGAGGCGTACACGAGGGCCGACTGGTCGAAGACGACGGGACCCACCACGGGAAGATCCCCGAGTCCGAGCACGTCGAGCTCGCCGAACTGGTGGACGGCGGGAAGGTCAGCGAGACCTAGCTCCGTACCGACGTACGCGGACAGGCCGAGCCCTCCCGCGAAGATCGTGAGAGCGAGGCCCGAGACGATCTGATTGGCGCGAAGCGTGATCACCAGGAACGCGTGGATCGCGGCCAGCGCCGCCCCAGCGAGCGCCGAGCCGACGACGGCCAGGATCAGCACCGAGTGCCCGGAGCCGTCGACCCGCTGCGTGACCCAGAAGCCGACCGCTGCTCCGAAGAGCATCATCCCCTGGACTCCGAGGTTGAGGACTCCCGAGCGCTCGGCAAGGAGCTCTCCGAGCGCCGCGTACAGGAGCGGCGTGCCGTAGAGCACCGCCTGCGCGAGCACGATCACGAGCAGGCTGTCGTTGACGCTCACAGCCCTGCCTCCGCGACGGGCTTCCCGGCACGAGTTCGAGTGACTCGTAGCCGGTAGCGCAGGAGCAGCTCGCCGCCGAGCGCGCAGAAGAGGATGATTCCCTGCATCACGCCCACGAGCCCGGACGGGAAGTCGGGGCCTTGCAGCGTGTAGCCGGCGTTCAGGAGCCCGCCGATGAGCACGGCCACGAGGCACACCGCCAACGGGTTGTAGCGGGCGAGCGCTGCAACGACGATGCCGGTGTACCCGAACGCTGCGGCCTGCAGGCCGGTGGGGCTGCCGTCGAGCGTGTGCGTGAAGTCGCCGATCTGACTCGCGCCGCCGATGCCCGCGATCGCGCCGGAGACAGCCATGACCGCGAGGATCTTCCGGCGCGTCCGCATGCCCGCGTACCGCGCCGCACGCGGCGAGTCGGCCATGACCCCGACCTCGAACCCGAATCGCATTCGCGAGTAGAGCACCCACAGTGCGAGCGCCGACAGGATCCCGAGGAGGAATCCGAGCGGGACGACCACCGACGAGCCGAAGCTCGACCAGTCCGAGGCCTCGGGCATCGGCTTGCCCTGCGGGAAGGCGCGGGCCTGCAGCGTCGACGTGTCGCGCCAATAGGACGAGCTGTCGAAAATCAGGTACGTGAGGAGAAGCCCCGCGACGTAGTTGAGCATCAGCGAGGTGATGATCTCGTTCGTCCGCGCGAAGGCGCGAAGGACGCCAGGGATCAACGCCCACAGCGCGCCGAGCGCTGCTGCCGCGACGCACATGGCGATGACGAAGAGGGGCGTCGACGTGGCGTCTCGGTCGCCGAGTTGGAGCGCGATCCACGACGCCCCGACCGCGCCGAGGTACAGCTGCCCCTCGGCGCCGATGTTGAAGAGCTGCATGCGGAAGGCGGCCGCCGCGGCCAGGCCTGTGAACAGGATCGGCGTCGCCGAGATCAGCGTGGCCGACATCGCGCCGCTGCCCGTGAACCCGGCCTCGACGATCTTCCGATACGTCTCCCACGGGTCGTGCCCCGTCAGCGCGAGGACGACCCCCATGATCGCGAACGCGACGACGAGCGAGCCGACCGGAATCGCGACGGATAGCCACCACGGCTGCGTGAGGCGGCGCTCGAGCTTCACTCGCCTGCTCCTCCGGCCATGAGCAACCCGATCTCCTCGATGGACGCCGCCCCGGCGTGGAGCTCGCCTGCGATCTCGCCCTCGTACACGACGAGGATCCGGTCGGCGAGCGCGCGGATCTCGTCGAGGTCCTCGCTCATCAGGAGGATCCCGACGCCTTTCGCAGCGGCGTCGCGGAGGTACGAGTGCACCGTCTCGATCGCGCCGACGTCGAGGCCACGCGTCGGCTGTGCGACGACGAGGACGAGCGGATCGTCCTCGAACTCCCGGCCGAGGATGAGCTTCTGGAGGTTGCCGCCCGAGAGGTTGCGCACCGGTGTCTCGGTGCCAGGGGTCTTCACGTCGTAGCGCCGGACGATCCGGACGGCGACCTCGCGCATGCGCCGGAGGGCAAGAAGTGGCCCGTGCGAGAGCGAGCGGCGCCGGTAGGTCTTCATGACGACGTTGCTGGTGACGCTCAGGCTCGGAGCGAGGCCGGTGCCGAGCCGATCCTCGGGAACATGCGCGACGCCCGCGAGGATCGCCTCGCGCGGATCGCCTCCTCGCAAGAGCCGGCCGCCGACGCGAACACTCCCCGCTTCGATGTCTCGCATGCCGGAAAGCGCCTCGGCCAGCTCGCGCTGCCCGTTGCCCGCGACGCCGGCGACGCCGACGATCTCGCCTTCACGGATCGCGAACGAGACGTCGCGCACGGCGGTCTCGCCACGATCGCCCGCGACCGTCAACCCGTCCACTTCGAGCGCCTGGACGTCGGCCAACGACCTCGCCCGCTCGAGCGGTCGCACGACCTCGATCTCGCGTCCGACCATGAGCGACGCGAGCGAGCGCGCCGTGGCGTCTGCGGCAGCGACCGTGGCCACCGTCCTGCCGCCGCGCAACACGGTCACCCGGTCGGCGACGGCCTTCACCTCGTGAAGCTTGTGCGAGATGAAGATCACGGTCTTTCCTTCGTCCGCCATCGCGCGAAGGGTTGCGAAGAGCCCCTCGGCCTCCTGCGGGGTGAGTACTGCGGTGGGCTCGTCCATGATCAGAACCCGGGCCTCGCGATAGAGCGCCTTCAAGATCTCGACCCGCTGTTGCTCGCCGATCGAGAGCTGCCAGATCCTCGCCTTCGGATTCACGGCGAGGCCGTAGCGCCGGCTCAGCTCGTCCACGCGCCGTTCGGTCGCTGCCGGGCGCAGGATGGCGCGACCCCCCTCGCCGCGGTGGTCGCCGAGGACGACGTTCTCCGCGACGGAGAAGGGCTCGACGAGCCGGAAGTGCTGATGCACCATGCCGATCCCGGCGTCGATCGCATCCCGCGGGGAATGGAATCGAACCGCTTCTCCGTAGAGCTCGATCTCGCCCGCGTCGGGACGATAGAGGCCGGTCAGGATGTTCGACAGCGTCGTCTTGCCGGCGCCGTTCTCGCCAAGGAGCGCGTGCACCTCGCCCGCCGCAGCCTCGAAGGTCACGCTGTCGTTCGCCACGACACCCGGGAACAGCTTCGTGATCCCCACCATGCGGACGGCGGCAGGAGGAGAGGCGCCGGGCGAACCGGCGCCTCTCCGACCCTCTGTGGATGTGGGGACCTGCCCCACGCGGCTAGCCCGGAGGCGCGACCGTCGAGACCTTCCCGATCACACCCTTCGAGAGCCACTGCATCGAGTACAGATCGGGGAGCACCTTCAGGGTCTGCCCCTTCTTCACCATCAGCTTGCCCTTCTGGTCGTACAAGGGCCCCTGGAAGACGTTGAACTTGCCCGAGACGATGGCCTTCCGCTTCGCGGCGATGGCGGCCTTCGTCTTCGCGGTGACCTTCGGGCCATACGGAGCGAGACCCGTGAAGCCGTCCTTGATCGTGCCGTAGTAGAAGCCCGACTTCCAGGTTCCGTTGATCGCGGCCCTGACGCGCTTCACGTAGTACGGGCCCCAGTTGTAGGTCGCCGCCGTCAGCCACTGCGTCGGGGCCGACTTGCGGGCGTCCGAGTCATAGCCGACCCAGGGGACCTTCTTCGACTCCGCGACGACGCCTGCCGCCGGGCTGTCCACGTTCTGGCCGAGCACGTCGACCCCCGCCGCGATCAGGTTCTTCGCAGCGGCCGTCTCCTTCGGAGGCGAGAACCACGAGTTCGTCCAGAGCAGCTTCACCTTCGCCTTCGGATTCATCGCCTGTGCCCCGAGCGCGAATGCGTTGATGTGCCGCACGACCTCGGGGATCCCGAACGGGACGATGTAGCCGATCTGCCCGTTCTTGGTCGCGGCACCTGCCGCCATGCCCGAGAGGTAGATCGTGTCCTCACCGGCGCCGAAGTACTCCGACTGGTTCTTCTTGACCTGCAGACCCGTCGCCTGCTCGAACTTGACGTCGGGATACTTGTCATAGAGCTGGCCGTTGACGCCGTTCTCGAACATGCCGAACGAGCAGCCGAAGATCATGTCGTAGCCCTCCCGCACGAGGCCGGCGACGACCTGTGGGACCTGCGCGTTCGAGAAGATGTTCTCCTTGTAGGTCGTCTCCACCTTGTTGCCGAGCGCCTTCTCGATCGCGAGGCGTCCCCGGTCGTGCGACTGCGACCAGCCGCCATCGTTGTGGGGGCCCGGATAGATGAAGGCCACCTTGAACGGATCCTGCTCGGATCTGGCCGCGCTGCCGCCAGCGAGCGCGAGCGCGCTCATGGCGAGCGCCAGCACGAGCCCGCCTACTACGAACTTTCTCCTCATCTGCTCCTCCTGTCCGCCTGCCGACTCGACTAGCCGACTATACGACAGCGTGTTCTCCGGCAACCCGTGCGCATTACGCTCTCGATGATGGAAGAGCTGCAGCGTCGTCTCGCGGTCGCCCGGGGGGATGAGCCAGCGGATCTCGTCGTCCGCGGTGGGCACGTCTTCTCCGTCTTCACGAAGGAATGGCTCGAGGTCGACGTGGCGGTCGCCGACGGCTTCGTCGCGGGGCTCGGCGACTACGACGGAAGTGAGATTCTGGACGTGTCCGGGAAGTACGTCGTCCCGGGGTTCATCGACGCGCACATGCATCTCGAGTCGACGAAGCTCCTCCCCGACGAGTTCGCGCGGTTGGTGCTCCCGCTCGGCACCACCGCTGTCGTCGCCGACCCTCACGAGCTCGCGAACGTGCTCGGGACCGACGGCGTCCACTGGCTACTCGACGCCTGCGAAGGCCTGCCGCTCGACTTCTACTTCATGGCGTCGTCCTGCATCCCAGCGTCGCGATTCGAATCCCCGCGCCGGCCGCTGCTCCCTGGCGATCTCGAAAGTCTCCTTCGCCGCCGTCGCGTTCTCGGCCTGGCCGAGATGATGAACTTCCCCGGCGTCATCGCCGGCGACGAGAGCGAGCTCGTCAAGCTCGAGCTCGCCGGACGCGCGCACGTGGACGGACACGCGCCCGGAGTACTCGGGAAGGAGCTGAACGCGTACGCGGCCTCGGGGATTCGGTCCGATCACGAGGCGCTGACGGCCGAGGAGGGCCGGGAGCGCCTGCGCGCGGGCATGTGGCTCCTGATCCGCGAGGCGTCGATGGCGCGGAACCTCCAGGCGCTCCTGCCGCTCGTGGCGGAGCTCGGCACGGGCTCGATCGCATTCTGCACCGACGACCGCGACCCCGAGGACATCTTCGACAACGGCCACGTCAACGGCATGGTGCGCGAGGCCGTGGCGGCCGGCATCCGGCCGGAGGACGCGATCGTCCTCGCGTCGTACAACCCCGCGACGTGGCATCGCCTCTGGCAGCTCGGCGCCGTCGCGCCCGGGTATCAGGCCGACCTGCTCGTCCTGCCCGACCTGGTCGGCTTCCGGCCGGACATCGTGCTGAAGAAGGGGCGTACCGTCGACGAGATCGCGCGGCCCGAGGTCCCGGAGTGGGTCAAGCACTCGGTCCGCATCAAGCCCGTAGTCGCCGAGGACTTCCACATCTCGTGGAAGAGCGGCCGCGCTCGGGTGATCGGCCTCGTCGCGGACCAGGTCGTGACGGAGTCGCTCGAGGACGAACCGACGGCCGTCGACGGCTCAGCGGTCGCGGACCCCGGGCGAGACCTGGTGAAGATCGCGGTAATCGAACGCCATCTCGGCACAGGCAGGACTGGTCTGGGCTTCCTTCGCGGATCGGGTCTCGCGCGCGGAGCACTGGCGTCGACGGTTGCGCACGACGCGCACAACATCGTCGTGGTGGGTGTGTCGGACGGCGACATGGCCTTCGCGGTGACGCGGCTGGGCGAGCTCGGAGGAGGCGTAGTCGCCGTCGAGGGCCGTGAGGTGCGTGCGGAGTTGCCCTTGCCGGTCGCGGGCCTGCTCGCGGACGCTCCTCTCGAAGAGGTGATCTCCCGCAGCCTGGCCTGTAACGACGCCGCGCGCGCGCTCGGCTGGAGCGGCGCGACGCCGTTCCTCACGCTCTCGTTCCTCGCACTTTCGGTCATCCCGCACCTGAAGATCACCGATCGCGGGCTCGTCGACGTCGACCGCTTCCAGATCGTTCCGCTACGCGTGGGGTCAGACCCCACGGGGTCTGACCCGGGGTGAAAACTCTCTACTCAGGCGGCTGGATCGTCACCTGCGACGACGCAGGGACAGAGCACGCCGTCGGCTGGGTGCTGGTCGAGGATGGTCTCGTCGTGGCGGTCGGCGCGGGGCCGGAGCCGGAGGCGGCCTCCCGCGAGGAGCTCGGCGGCGCAGTCGTCACGCCCGGCCTCGTCAACGCGCACCACCACCTGTTCCAGACGCTCACACGCGCACGGGCGCAGCAGGCCGATCTCTTCAGCTGGCTGCGCGAGCTCTATCCCGTGTGGGCGAGGATCGACGCGGAGGCGGAGTACGCCGCCGCTCGCACCGGCCTCGCCGAGCTCGCGCTCTCGGGTTGCACCACGGTGTTCGACCACCACTACGTCTTCCCACGCGGGCAGGGCGGGCTGGTCGAGGCGGAGGTGCAGGCCGCACGCGAGCTCGGCGTCCGCATCGTCGCTTCGCGCGGATCGATGGATCTCGGTGTCTCGGACGGAGGCCTGCCTCCCGACGAGCTCGTGGAGGAGCTCGACGCCGTGCTCGCCGACACGGAGCGGCTCGTGAACGAGTTGCATGAGCCGGGGCCGGGCGCGCGAGTCCAGATCGCGGTTGCTCCGTGCTCCCCGTTCTCGGTCACACGACGGCTGATGCAGGAGTCGGCGTCGCTCGCGCGGCGCTTCGGCCTCCCGCTGCACACGCATCTCGCCGAGACGATGGAGGAGGGCGCGTACTGCCTGGAGCTCTACGGCTGCACGCCCGTCGAGTACCTGACCGATCTCGGCTGGCTCGGCTCGGACGTGTGGTGCGCGCACTGCGTCCACCTCTCCGCCGACGACGTCGCCGACTTCGCGGCGAGCAACACGGGAATCGCGCACTGCCCTACTTCGAACCTCCGCCTGGGGGCCGGCGTCGCGCCCGTCCGCGAGCTCTTGGACGAAGGCGTGCGCGTGGGTCTCGGCGTCGACGGCTCGGCGTCGAACGAGCGAAGTGACCTATTCATGGAGGTCAAGCAGGCGCTGCTCGTCGCCCGCGGTCGCGGCGGGCCTTCCGCGCTGACCGCGCGCGAAGCGCTACGCCTGGGGACGCGGGGCGGGGCGGCGGTGCTGGGACGGGACGACATCGGCTCGCTCGAGCCGGGCAAGTGCGCCGACCTGGCGGTCTGGCGAACCGACGTCCTCGAGCTGGCAGGAGCGGAAGATCCCGTCGCCGGCCTCGTCCTCTCGGCGCCGCATCGGGTGGATCGGCTGGTGGTCGGTGGGGAGGACGTCGTGCGTGGAGGCGCGCTCGCACGCGCCGACGAAACAGAGATCGCGCGCGAACAGCGGGCGCAGGCGCGAAGATTCGCGGCATGAGCGTCTCGACGCACATTCTCGACACCGAGCTGGGAGAGCCTGGCGCCGGGATCAAGGTCGGCCTCTTTCGCGGCAAGGCACTGATCTCGTTGCAAGAAACCGACGAAGATGGGCGTATCCAAGACCTGTGCGAGGGCTCGCTCCTCGACCCTGGCGAATACCGGCTCGTGTTCTACGCGGATCGCGGCTTCTTCGACAAGGTCGAAGTGACGATCGCCGTCCCGGATCCGGACGAGCACCTGCACGTGCCGCTACTTCTCTCTTCCTATTCGTGCGTGATCTACCGCGGCAGCTGAGCGCTGAGCAGCTCGCCGAGCTGTTCGAGGGCGAGACGCGACTCGTCGAGCGCCTGGCCGAGACCGAGAATCCGCTCGAGCGGGCCGACGACGTCGTCGCAACACTGAGCGAGGCGGAGAAGATCGAGGCGTTGAGAGCTCACCCGGCGATCGGGGCGAAGAACCTGTCGACGCGATCCGCAGCCGAGCAGGGAGCCGACGCCGACCCGGCAGTGCTCACGGAGCTCGCCTACCTGAACCGGGTCTACGAGGAGAAGTTCGGGTTCCGCTTCGTCGTCTTCGTCGCGGGGCGTCCGAAGCGGGAGATCCTGAAAGTGCTCGGCGAGCGGATCGGCAACACGCGCGAGGAGGAGCTCGAGACCGGCCTGCGGGAGCTCGTCGCGATCGCGAGGGACCGGTGGACCCGTACCTGAGGGACGTTCTCGACGTCCTCCTGCGCATGCTCCACGTGACCGCGGGGATCGCCTGGATCGGCGCGTCGTTCTACTTCGTTCGCCTCGACCTCTCCCTGCGCGCTCCGAAGCCGCTGGACGCGGAGAAAGGCATCGCGGGCGAGTTCTGGGGCGTGCACGGCGGTGGCCTGTATCACTCCCAGAAGTACCGCCTCGCCCCCGCCGAGCTCCCGGAGCCTCTGCACTGGTTCAAGTGGGAGGCGTACACGACCTGGCTCTCGGGCTTCGCGCTGATGGTCGTCCTCTACTACTTCGACGCAGGCGTGCGGCTCGTCGATCCGTCAGTCGCGGACCTCTCCGACTGGTCCGCGATCGCGCTCTCGGTCGGCGGGCTCGCGCTCGCCTGGTTGGTCTACGACGTGCTCTGCCGGACGATCGGGCAGCGGAGCCAGCTTGCGCTCGCGATTGTCGGCGTCGCGCTCGCCACGCTGGCGGCGTGGAGCGCAAGCGAGCTCTTCGCGGCGCGCGCGGCCTATCTGCAGGTCGGGGCAATGCTCGGGACGGTCATGGCAGCGAACGTCCTCTTCGTGATCATCCCGGCGCACCGAAAGCTGGTCGCCGCGATGGCCGACCGGCGAGAGCCGGATCCCGTTCCCCTCCTCGAGGCGAAGCGTCGGTCGGTGCACAACAACTATCTGACGCTGCCCGTGCTCTTCACGATGCTCGCCGGGCATTTCGCCTTCACGTTCGGCGCGGACGAGGCGTGGCTCGTCCTCGTCCTCATCGCCGTCCTGACGGCGGGAGTGCGGCACTTCTTCAATCTCTGGCACACCGGACGCCGTGCGTGGTGGATTCTCGGCGCGGCGGCGGCGGCGGTTGCGGCGCTGGCGCTCTGGCTGCAACCCGACGAGGTCGCTTCCACGCAGACCGGCTCGATCCCGTTCGCCCAGGTGCAGGCGGTTATCGAGGAGCGCTGCACCGCCTGCCACTCGGGTGCGTCCGCGCCGCTCGGCGTCCGCCTCGAGACGGACGCCGAGATCACCGCCGGCGCGGACGACATCGAACGCCAGGCCGTGCAGACCCGCGCGATGCCTCCGGGGAACTCGACCGGGATGACCGAGGACGAGCGCGAGCTCATCTCCGCATGGATCGCATCGAGGTAGTACCCGGTCTTGAGCCGGGCCTGCTCGAGCGCGTCGTCACGCGACTCCGCGAGCTCGAGCCGAGCGCGATCGCCATTCTGGTGTCGGGCAGCTACGCGAAGGGCACCGCCGACGAGTCGAGCGACCTCGACGTCCAAGTCGTGACCGAAAGCGAGCCGGTTAGCCCATATCGGATGTGGTTCGAAGAACGACCCGGAGGTGAGCCACTCCACGTCTCTCCGAGCGTGAAGTCGTTGGCTGGCTGGCTCGCCAAGCGCGAAGAGCCGCAGGATTGGGCACTCGGGTTCCCGGTCTTTCACATGCTCCGCTACGTCTGTGCGACGGTGGAAGCGCGCGCCAATCTAGGCGACCCGCCGCCGAACGTCCATCCGCCGCCACCGCCCGAGCTCGAGGACTTCATCGAGTTTCTGCAGAAGGTGCGTCGCAGCGCTGTTCGCCAGGATGGACTCGGAGTGCGCCTTTTTGCCCGCAGCGCCGCTCTACTCGCGCCGAGGCTCCTCTTGCAGCTCAACGACGAGGTCGTCGTGCACGACCGCCGGGACGCGCTCGAGGCGGCGCTCAGCCTGCAGTTCGCGCCCAAGCACTACCGCAACGACCTGTCCGTTTGCCTCGGTCTCGTTCCTACCGACGACGGCGTTGCGCGCGACTCCGCGCTCCGGCTGGGCCGCGAGCTCCTCGCGTTTCTCCGCGAGCGCAAGCCGGATGTCGATGACCAGCCCGACATCGCCGGCTACCTCGCCGACGGGACGCTCGAGCGCCACCTCGGATTCACCACCGACTAGGGTCCGACGGTGCTCGAGATCACCGTCGGAGAATTCGCGTTCCGCGCGCGCGTCGAGGAGGAGACCGCACCGGAGACGGTCGCTGCCTTCCGGCGCATGCTTCCGTTCGACTCGAACATCATCCACGTCCGCTGGTCGGGCGAGGGGGGCTGGATCCCGATGGGCGACCTCGACGTCGGCATCGGCCCGGAGAACGCGACGCGCTACCCGAGCCCGGGCGAGCTGATCTTCTATCCGGGCGGCGTAAGCGAAACGGAGCTCCTGCTCGCCTACGGCTACGTCGCCTTCGCGAGCAAGGCCGGCGCGCTCGCGGGGAACCACTTCGCGACGATCGTCGAGGGAAACGAGAACCTGCGTGAGCTCGGGCGCCGAATGCTGTGGGAGGGCGCCCAGGAGATCGTCTTCAGGGAGAGCTGAATGGCAACGATCCGCTACCTCGTCCACGACGTCGACGTCGCTATCGAGTTCTACGTCGACCGGCTCGGATTCACGCTTGCCCAGCAGATGGGCCCGGCATTCGCGATCGTCACCCGCGGCGACCTCTCGCTCTGGGTGAGCGGGTCGAGCTCATCAGCTGCACGGCCCATTCCCGACGGACGACAACCCGAGCCCGGCGGCTGGAACCGGCTCGTCATCGAGGTCGACGCGATCGACGACGTGATCGAGGAGCTGCGCGCCTCAGGAGCGACCTTCCGAAACGACGTCGTGACCGGCCCGGGCGGCAAGCAGATCCTCGTCGAGGATCCGTCGGGCAATCCCGTCGAGCTGTTCCAACCCGCCTGAGCCCGAGGTCAGCCGGCCCGAGCTCGCCTTGTAACAAACTGTTACTTGGCGGCCTCGGTACGACGGGCGGCGCTTTCTACGCTCGCCGCCAGGACCTCGACCGCGAGTGCGATGTCCTCCTCGGATGAGAGCTCGTCCGGAGAATGGCTCACGCCGCCGTTCAGGCTGCGGACGAAGAGCATCGCGCTCGGCACGCCAGCCGCCGCGAGAATCCCCGCGTCGTGGCCCGCGCCGGAGGACAGCTCGACCGCCGGTAGGCCACAAGTCTCGATCTCGTCTAGCAGAACGCGTCTAGGTCCCTCGCCCATAGCCGCCGGCGGGGTCCGGTGTACCGGCTCGAAGCCGATCGCCTGGATCAGCTGATCGAGTCGACTCGCATCGGGCGCTCGCGCGTCGACGGAGATCCGAACACGCTCCGGAATGACGTTGCTCCCACCCGGCTCGACAGTCAGCCGGCCGACGGTGGCGACCGCGCCCTCGATCGCCCGTGCAGCTTCCCGAATGCGGAGAATCGCCTCCGCCGCGGCCACGAGCGCGTCATCGCGCGCGTTCATCGGTGTCGTCCCGGCATGACCCGCGCGACCTTCGAAGACGAGCTCGCCGCGCGCGTAGCCGACGATGTTTGTCACAACTCCGAGCGGGGCGCCGGCCAGCTCGAGAACAGGCCCCTGTTCGATATGGAGCTCGAAAAACGCGGCCGGGAGCGAGGTGCGACCCGCGCAGAGCGCGCGGCTTCCGATGCAGCCGACCTCCTCGCCGCGGAAGGCGACCACAGACCCGCACCCGGCCCGTTCAACCGCCTCCAGCCCTCCGACGACGCCGAGCGGACCGTCAAAGCGACCGCCGTGCGGCACCGAGTCGAGGTGCGAACCCACCCAGATGTCGTCACGCACCGAGCTACGCCCGAAGAGGTTGCCGTGCGCGTCGACCTCGACCTCGAGCGCCGCCTCGCGCATCCAGTCGGCGACGAGCGCGTGCGCAGCGTCCTCCTCGGGGCTTCCGTACGGACGGTTGGCACCCGGACCGCCACCGATCGCGTAGAGCCGATCGAGCCGGTCGAGAATTCTCACACCCGGAGCGTAGGCGGGCCTAGTCTTCAGCGCTCTCGCAACGGGCGCAGCGCCCACCACCCGGCGAGCGGAAACAGCGCGGCGACACCGAATGCGACAGACCATGAAGCACCGGCGACGCTCGCAGCGAACAGCACGGGTGCAGCGATGCCAACGGCCGACAACACCGTCTGCTGGAACCCGATCGCAGCTCCACTCCGCACCGGGCCTGCCAGCTCGGCTGCGGCCGTGAACGAGAGCCCGTTCCACGCCATGGTCAATCCACCTGCGAGAGCCAGGGTGGGCACGAGCAACGCGAGCGGGCCGCCTGCGAGCACCGCCGTCAGGACCATTACCAGCATGACCGCGATCCCGATTCGACGAAGCGGAACGATCCGCGCGCCGATGAGATCGGACCACCGTCCGGCTCCGATGCGAAACGCGACGGCGAGCGCCTGCGATGCCGCGATCACGAGAGCGGCTCGGCCCTCGGAGAGCCCGTGCTCGTCGTGGAGGAAGAGGACGCCGAACCCGATCACCGCGACCTGGGCATAGAGGTAGAGGCCGCTGCCGACCGACACTCTCCAGAGCTTGCCGTCGACAAGCGTGCGCGGGAGCGAGGCTGCCTCGATGCCGTCCACCACCTCACGCCCGCGCAAGACCACTGCGCCCACGAGAGCCCCGACCCCGCAAAGCGCGGCGAGGAAGAGGAAGGCCGCCTCCGAACCGCCGCTCGCCGCGATCGAAGGGAGCGCGAGAGCCGCGATGAGCCCGCCCAGCGGAATCGCCGTCTGCCGGATCCCGAGCGCAAGGCCGCGCTCGTCGGCGGCGAACCAGTGCATGACCGCGCGTCCGCTGGCCGAGTTGACGCTCGCGCCGGCAGCTCCGGAGATCGCAAGGAACACGAGGAGCTCGGCGAACGAGGACGCGTAGGCGGCTCCCACGATTGCTGCCGCGCAGAGCAGGAGGCCGAGGGCGAGCACCGCGCGCTCTCCGAAGCGATCCGCAGCGAGCCCCCACGGCAGGAGCGTCAACGTCGTCCCGATCCAGCTCGCAGCCAGCAGAATGCCGATTTGCCCGAGCGACAGCGAGTACTCCTCGCGCAAGGTCGGGACGAGAACGGGAAGCCCGATGCCGAGTGCGGCGGCGCTCGCGGTCGCAGCCGTGCCCGCGGCGAGCACGGCCCAGCGGTAGCGGGTCGACTCAGGAGTAGAGATCGCCGCCGAGGTACTCGAGGCCGGAGTCGACGAGCGTCACGACACGCTTGCCGGAGCCGAGCTCACGCGCGAGATGGAGCGCAACGGTGCGCCTCGTGCCGGTCGGCGGGCCCGACCGGCCGATCGTCCCGAGCACGCCTGCAGCCATGCCTACAGCCCGAACGGGTTGATCGGGCGCGCGCCCGTGGAGACCACGACGCTCTTCGTCTCCAGGTAGAGCTCGAGCGACTCGAGCCCGAGCTCGCGGCCGAAGCCGGACTGCTTGTAGCCGCCGAAGGGGATTCCGGGAAAAGCGGTGTACGGCATGTTGATCCCGACGGTGCCCGACTTGATGCGGGCCGCGATCCGGTGCCCGCGAGCAGGGTCGCCCGTCCACACCGTTGCCATCAGCCCGTAGCGCACGTCGTTGGCGATCCGGATCGCGTCCTTTTCGTCCTCGAAGGACGTCACGGTCACGACCGGGCCGAACACCTCTTCCTGGGCGATCTCGAGCTCGTTCGAAGCGGCGACGACGGTCGGTGGATAGAACGCACCCGCACCCTCGGGAACCGCGCCACCGGTCATCACCTCCGCCCCTTCACCGGTTCCGCGCTCGACGAACCCGTGCACGCGCTCGCGATGGCCGGTGGAGATCAGCGAGCCCATCTGGGTCTCGGAGTCGAGCGGGTCGCCGACGCGGATGGAGCCCGCGAGCTCTGACATCTTCGAGACGACCTCGTCGTAGATCGCCTTCTCCACGAGTAGTCGAGAGCGCGCCTCGCAGCTCTGGCCGGCCGCGTAGTAGATCGCCCAGGCGGAGCTCGGGATCGCGCTCGCGAGGTCGGCGTCGGCAAAGATCAGGTTGGGGCTCTTCCCGCCGAGCTCGAGCAGGATCCGCTTCACCGGGTCGGACGCGAGGCGCATGATCTCGCCGCCCGTCTTCGTCGAGCCGGTGAACGCGATCTTGTCGACACCTGGATGGCGAACGAGGTACGCCCCCGTCGTGGGGCCGTCGCCGGGCACGACGTTGACGGCGCCGGACGGGAAGCCGACCTCGGTCGCGAGCTCGGCCAGGCGGATCGCAGTCAACGGCGTCTGCGGGTCGGGCTTCAGCACCACGGAGCAGCCGGCGGCGAGCGCTGGAGCGAGCTTCCAGGTCGACATCATCAGCGGGTAGTTCCAGGGGACGATCTGTCCTACGACACCCACGGGCTCCTTCAGCGAGTAGAAGAGGAGCGAGCCGCCGATCGGGTTCGCGCGGCCGCCGATGGTCGCGATCGCAGAGGCGTAGTAGCGGAAGTTCTCGACCGCCTGGTGCAGCTCCGCCTTGACCGAGGAGATCGCCTTGCCCACGTTCCGCGACTCGAGCTCAGCGAGCTCGGAGCGGTTGGCAGAGATCGCGTCGGCGAGCGCATGCAGGAGGCGGCCGCGCTCGGTTCCCGATGTCTTGCCCCAGTCCCCGTCGAGGGCGCCCCTCGCCGCCTCGACCGCGCGGTCGACATCGGCCTCGCCCGCCATCGCCGCGCGGGCGAGCGGCTCACCCGTCGCAGGCTCGGTAAGGTCGCGAACCTCCCCCGACGCAGGCTCGGTCACCTCGCCGCCGATGAAGAGCCCGAACTCGCGATCCGTCGCGATTGCCATCGCGGGGACGATACCCGCCTCGGGGTCTGACTTCAGTCAGACCCCGGTCTTAGGTGTTCGGTCGACGCCCCCACCGCCCTCTCGGGATCAGCAGCTTCGGTTGGGGTCAGGCTGCAGCCTGACCCCGGTCTCGGGTCTTCGATCTCGCCCGGGCAAACCTCCAAACCGGGGTCTGACTTAAGTCAGACCCCAACCCCTGGGATCAGCGCTCGAAGACCGCCGCCGCGCCCTGGCCGACGCCTACGCACATCGTCGCCAGACCGTAGCGCCCCCCCCGCCGGCCGAGCTCGTGCAGGAGCGACACCACGAGCCGCGCGCCGCTCATCCCGAGCGGATGGCCCATCGCGATGGCGCCGCCGTTCACGTTCACCTTCTCGGGATCCAGGCCGAGCTCGCGGATGACCGCGAGGCTCTGCGAGGCGAACGCCTCGTTCAGCTCGACGAGATCGAGGTCGCCCGGCTCGATGCCCAGGCGGTCGAGAAGCTTGCGTACCGCCGGCACCGGGCCGATTCCCATGACGCGCGGGTCGACTCCGGCGACGGCGCTACCCACGAACGCACCGAGCGGCTCGATCCCGAGCTCCTTCGCCTTCTCTTCACTCGCGAGAACGAGAGCGGCGGCGCCGTCGTTGAGCCCCGCCGCGTTGCCGGCGGTGATCGTCCCGCCCGGCCGAAACGCGGCCTTCAGCCCGGCCAGCGCCTGCGCCGTCGTCTCGGGACGAGGATGCTCGTCGACGGCGACGTCCCCGACCGGGGCGACCTCGGCCTCGAAACGCCCCGCACGATGCGCCGCTGCCCAGCGTTCTTGAGAGCGAAGCGCAAAGGCATCCTGATCCTCGCGCGAGACGCCCCAGCGCTCGGCGACGTTCTCCCCAGTCTCGCCCATCGACTCGAGCGGAAACAGCTCCTCGTGGCGCGGGTTCGGGAAGCGCCACCCGAGAGTCGTATCCCAGACGGTCTGATTGCCGCGCAAGAAAGCCTTCTCCGGCTTCGCCATGACGAGAGGGGCCCGGCTCATGGACTCCACCCCGCCCGCCACGACGATCTCCGAGTCGCCGGCGATGACGGCGTGCGAGGCGGAGACGACCGCGGACAGGCCGGACGCGCAGAGCCGGTTCACGGTGACACCAGCGACGGAGTCCGGAAGGCCGGCCAGCAGGGCCGCCATGCGCGCGACGTTGCGATTGTCCTCGCCCGCCTGGTTGGCGCATCCGAAGTGCACGTCGTCGATCGAGGCGGGGTCGACCTCCGCGCGCTCGACGGCGGCTCCAATCGCGACAGCTGCCAGGTCGTCCGGGCGAACGTGCGAGAGCGTTCCGCCGTAGCGGCCGATGGGCGTCCTGACGGCGGAGAGAACGACAGCCCTGGGCATGCGGGTGACGCTAGCTGATGAAGTCGATCTTGACCGCCTCGGGGAATGCCCCGAGCTCCTCGCCCCGACGCAGGAGCTCGGTCACCGCCTTGCGACCCTCGTCGCCGTAGTCCTGGGTCAGCTCGTTCACGTACATGGCCACGAACCGATCGGCCACGGCAGCGTCGATGCCTCGCCCGAACTGCAGCGCGTACTCGAGCGCTTCCGCCCGATTGTCGAGGCCGCACTGGATCGCCTCCCGCAGGACATCGGAGACCTGCCCGAGCACTTCGGGCCCGAGGTCCCGCCTGGCGACGTTCACGCCGAGCGGCAGCGGCAACCCGGTCTCGAGGAGCCACCACTCGCCGAGGTCGAGCACCTTGACGAGTCCGTGATCCTCGAACGTGAGCTGCCCTTCGTGGATCAGGAGGCCGGCATCTGCTCGACCCGATGCAACCTCCTGCGGAATCTCGTCGAACGAAAGCTCTCGATGACGAAAGTCTCCGAGGACGAGCCGCAGGGCGAGGAACGACGTCGTCAGCGTCCCCGGAACGACGATCTCGAGCTCCGCGAGCTCCTCGCGCGCGAGCGACCGGGACGCGACGACGACCGGCCCGTAGCCGGAACCGATGCTCGCCCCGTGCGGGAGGAGCGCGTAGTCCTCCTGCACGAACGGGTACGCGGCCAGCGACAGCGCGGTCACCTCGAGACGGCCGGCTCGGGCCCACTGGTTCAGCGTCTGGATGTCGGCGAGAACCTGCTCGAACTCGTGCCCGCGCGTCTCGACGCGCTCGCTCGCGAGCGCCCAGAACATGAACGCATCGTCGGGATCGGGGCTGTGGCCGACGCGGATCCGCACAGAAGCGCGGGACGCTAGCACTGTGCCAGTGGCGCCGACGCGTCAACCACGCGCCGCCGCTGACGTCGCAGGGGCGGCACTCACAAGCGAGCCCGCGGGCTCGACGCGCAGGACAGTACGTGAGGTACGGACAAGCGGCGAGCCCGCTGGATCGCGCAGTCGAGCCTCGTCAGCCGGTCGCGGAGGCCCGCTTCGCGGGCCGGGAGCGACTGGCGGCCTGCGGCGTCAGCGGTTGAAGAACCAGCGCTCGAGTAGCGGGAGCACTTCCTTGCGCGTGAACGGTCGCGCATTCACCTCTCGTCCGTCGCCCTCGAGCACCACGACGTCGTCCTCGAGCGCCTCGTTCGCGCGCTCGAGCGCGTCGCCGAGCTCGTAGCCCTCGAAGAGCAGATCCTCCGGTCGAGTCTCGTCGGACTCCCGGAGCTGCGGGTTGACGGCGCGCGCCACGGCCCAGACCCCCTCTGTCCGGCGTTCGATCCAGAGCACGATCCGCTCCTCCTGGCCGGCGTCGTCCACTCCCACGAGCGCGCGTTCGGCGTATCGACCCTCTCGGGAGCTCCGCTTCATGTACCCGGGATACAATCGCGTCTCGTGGCGGTCTTCAAGAATCTCTTCTCATTCCTCTTCCAGCGGAACTCCGCTGAGGAGCATGTTGCCCGCTACGTCGTCCGCGAGCACGAGCGTGGCCGCTCGCTCGACGAGATCCTCGCCGACAAGTACGTCCAGAACCGCCTGACGCCGGAGCAGCAGCGACGCCTCCTCGACCGGCCGGAGATCGTGGGCGCGATCCCGGGCGAGAAGATCGAAGCCGCGAAAGCGTCGGTTTCGTCCCCGTAGGACCGGCGGCTCCGGCCCTACAACACCGTTCCGACGCCCTGTTCCCTCGCGCGCCGCAACGCCTCGGCGCCCAACGCGATGTCCCAGGCCGCGATGCCGTTCGACTTGAAGACGACGACATCGTCGTCGGACTGACGGCCGGGAACCTCACCCGAGACGATCTCGTGCAGCTCGTGAACCTCGAGCCAGTCGAGCATGCCCGCCCGAACGGGCTCGATCAGATCTCCGGATTCGAGCCGAGCGGTCTCGAGGGAGTCGCAGCACACGAACGTCGCACGTTCGAGAACGGCGTTGTCGAGCTCGCGCCGACTGGCAACGTTCGCTCCCGCCGCAATCACGAGCGCGCCGGGAGCAAGCCATTCGCCGCGCAGTACCGGATCGGGGGAATTGGTCATGGTGACGACGATGTCCTGCGCACCCGCGTCACGGTGGCTCTCACCCGGCTCGGCGCCGACCAGCTCACAGAAGGAGGCCAACCGCTCGGGCGTTCGGCAGTAGGCGACGACCCGCTCGAGCTCCGGCAGCCCGGCGCGGATGCACGCCACCTGCGTCTCCGCCTGGTTGCCGCACCCGAGGACGCCGAGCGACCGGGCCCCCGTCCGCGCGAGATGCCGAGCTGCAACCCCGCTGGCCGCTCCCGTGCGCAGACGTCCGAGCTGGTCGGCTTCGATCACGGCCGCGAGCTCGGACCTCTCCGCGTCGAAGAGGCAAACGACGAACGACGCACCGGCAGGCGACGCCGTGTAGAGCTTGCCGCCTGCGACTCCTAGCTCCCGGTCGGACGCCGCCATGTCCGCAAGCGAGCCGTCCTCGAGCCGCAGGCGACGGCGCGGAGCGTTCTCCACCTCGCCGCGGGCGATGCGTCGGAAGCACTCCTCGATCACCTCGACGGCGTCGGTCGGCTCGAGGAGCGAGGAGACCTCGGACTCGGTCAGGTAGAGCGGCATGAGCGGGAAGTCTAGGAAGCCGCTCACCGTCGCCGTAGACTCGTCCTGCTCTGGACGCCGAGAACTACCTCGACCTGCGGCTAAGCGCCTTCCTCGACCGGCTCTCCGCCGGTGCGGAAGCGCCTGGCGGCGGCTCGGCCGCGGCGCTTACGGTGGCGTTCGCGGCGGGGCTCGTGGCGATGGTCGCCCGTTGCTCCAAGGACTGGGAGGAAGCAGGCGGGATCGCCGCGCAGGCGCTGGCGCTGCAAGCGCGCGCAGCGCCGCTCGCCCACGCCGACGCCGAGGCGTGGGAGGACGCCCTGAGCGCGCTTCGTCGCGCGGGCACCGGCGGCGGTGACGACGGGGGGCCGCGCCGGGACCACGCGCTCGAGCAAAAGCTCGAACGTGCCGCGATCGTCCCTCTCGAGATCGCAGCGCTCGGCGCAGACACCGCCGCGCTCGCCGCCGTCGCGGGCGAACGGTGCGATGGTGCTTATCGCGCGGATGCCGCTGCAGCAGCGGCCCTTGCGGCAGGCGGCGCACGAGCCGCGGCGCACCTGGTCGAGGTCAACCTCGGCGTCCAGGAAGGAGACGAGCGGCTGGCGGAGGCACGGCGGAGCGAGCGCGCGGCAGACGAAGCGGCCGAGCGCCTGCTGGCGGCCATCCGGTGAGCGCGGGCGTATGAGCACGCTCGACACGCTCACCGACGCCGAGCTCGTGCGACGCTGTCGCGCCGGGGATCCCGAGGCCTGGAACACGCTCGTCGAACGGTTCTCTCGCTACGTCTACGCGATCTGCGTGAAGGGGTTCCGCCTCAAGGAGGAGGACGCGGAAGACGTCTTCCAGGACGTCTTCACACGCGTCTACACCCACCTCGACAAGCTGCGGGACGACGCGGCCGTGCGGCCCTGGATCGCGCAGCTCACGCGCCGCCTCTGCCTCGACGCGATCGCACGGGGCAGCAGAGAGCAGCCGGCGCCCGAGCAGGATTTCGAGGAATCGAGCGACGACTTCGCCGAGATCGAGGAGGCCTTCGCCGTGCGCGAGGCGGTTACGACCCTCGGGGATGCCTGCCAGGAGATCCTCGATCGCTTCTTCGCCCGAGATCAGAGCTACCGCACGATCTCGGCCGAGCTCGAGATCCCCGCCGGAACGATCGCGAGCCGAATCGCCCGGTGTCTTCGAAAGCTGCGTGAGAAGCTGGAGGCGGCCTGAGTGCGCTTGGGCCGACCCGGCTGCGCAGCATCCGGCTTCAGGGATCGTGCGCGAACGGGATCCGCGCGAGCGGATTCGGTTCTTGCGCTCGCGAGGAGGGAAGAAGTGAGCCCTCTCGGGGGTCTAGGGAGTAGATGACACGGGTCTACGACGAGGAATGGCTCGGCCAGCGCCTGCGCGTTCTGCGCCCAGCGCCGCAGGGCTGGGTGCTCGCAGCACAGGAGCTGCCGCAAGCCCGCCGCTCGCTGGACGAGATCGCCGCGCGTGCCGAAGCCGATCTCGAGTTCCGGACGGCGCTGATCGCCGACCTCGAGAACGCCCTTGCTCAGGCCGGATACGAGCCGGATCTCCGCGTCGTCGACGAGCTGCGCAAGCATCTCGCTGACACGTAGAGCTCAACACCCTACGATCCTTCCCGTGACCGACGTGGCGGGGCATGGGCGGGACGCGGCCGAGACGGCACTTCCTGCCTGGAGCCTGCCGAAGGATGCCGTCGAGCGGATCTCGCTGCCTTCCGAGTGGCCCGAGCACGTCACCCGCGAGTGGGCGTGGGGCGGCTCGACCGGGGAGGGAGCACGGGTATGCATCCTCGACTCGGGAGTCGAGGCAAGCCATCCGCTCGTCGGCGAGCTCGAGAGTGCCGTGACGATCTCGGTCGGCGAGAACGACGAGGTGATCGCCGAGGAGGACACCGAAGGAGACGTCTCGGGGCACGGAACCGCCTGCGCAGGCATCGTCCGCGCGCTCGCTCCCGCGTGCAGCCTCTCGAGCGTGCGGGTGCTCGGATCGACCTTCACGGGAAGCGGCGGCGTCCTGCTCGCGGGCCTCCGCTATGCGATCGAGCAGGAGTTCGACGTGATCAACATGAGCCTCTCGACCACCAAGAAGCCGTTTGCGGGCGTGCTGCACGAGCTCGCGGACAGCGCCTACTTCCGGCGTTCGGTGCTGGTCGCCTCGGCCCACAACATGCCGGTCGAGAGCTACCCGTGGCGATTCTCGTCCGTCATCTCGGTCGGAAGCCACGAGGAGCCAGAGCCGCTCGCGTTCTTCTACAACCCGAGCCCCCCCGTCGAGTTCTTCGGCCGCGGCGTGAACGTCCAGGTTCCGTGGCTCGGGGGCCGAGAGCTCACTGTCTCCGGCAACAGTTTCGCGACGCCTCATCTGACGGCGATCTGCGCGCTGATCCTGGCCAAGCATCCTGAGCTGACGCCCTTCCAGCTGAAGAGCGTCCTCTATCTGACGGCGACCAACGTGGGGGGTGGACGATGAGCGAGAAGTCCGAGCTGCAGGCTGCCGTCGCGGCCGGGGTCATCGGCTCCGAAGAGGCGTTCCGCGGCCTGCTGGCGGCGATCGTCGAGGTTGCGCGCTCGATCTTCGGAGCCAAGGCGTCGTCGATCCTCCTCCTCGACGAGGAGACGGAGGAGCTGGTTTTCGAGGCGGTCGTCGGGGAGGGAGAGGAAGAGCTGCTCGGAATGCGCTTTCCCGCCGGCAAGGGCATCGCAGGCTGGGTGCTCGCCACGCGGACGCCACTCGTCATCGAGGACGTACGCGAGGATCCGCGTTTCGCCACGGACGTGGCGGAGGACACGGGCTACGTCCCCAGTGGACTGATGGCCGCGCCGCTCCTGCACGACGAGCAGTCGCTCGGCGTGCTCGAGGTCCTGGACCGACCGGGCGCCTCACTCTTCAGTCTCCAGGAAATGGAGCTTCTCGGACTGTTCGCGCACCAAGCCTCTATCGCAGTCGACCTGATGCAGAAGGCGCGGAAGGCCGGGCGGCTGCTCGATGCGGACGACGGCGAGCTTCAGGTCGTGGCGCGGCTAGCGGCGGCGGTCGACAAGCTGGAGGACGAGCAACGTGTGGCGGGTCTGAGGCTTCTGGGCGAGCTCGCAGACACGCTCACACCGCCAGCGACGATCTAGAACGAAGAAAAGGCCCGGGCGGCTGTACATCCCGCCCGGGCCTCGAACCTCGGGAGTACCTACTCGACCGACTGACCTTCGACCGTCTGACCCTCGACCGGCAGGCCGTGCGCGACCACGTCGTCGGAGTCGTCGTCGTCGTGCGCCTCGACCGTCTGACCCTCGACCGGCTGACCCTCGACCGGCTGGCCGTGTGCCTCTACCTCGTCCTCGTCGGGAGTGCGAACCTCGTCCGACATTTCGTGCTCCTTTCGGTAGCGCTCGAATAACCCGTTCTGCCTACCAGACGCGGTAGGCGCGTCGAATCTTCCCATGTCCCTTCAATTCCGCAAGTTCGGATGACATGCTCCCGCACGTGACGGCAGTGCGGCGACGAATCGCGGAGTCCGCTGCCGCCTTCCGGGACGTCGTGGCGAACGAGCAGCTCCGGCGCCTCGAGCTCGCCTGGACCGCGCACATCATCGGCCACTGGGCCTACATCGTGGCCGTCTCCGTCTACGCCTATGGCGTCGGCGGCGAGGCGGCAGTCGGGTTGCTGCTCCTCCTCCGGTTCGTGCCGGCGGCGCTGATCGCCCCGTTCGCCGGGCTGCTCGCCGACCGCTACCGCCGGGAGCGAGTGCTGTTGGGCGTGAATCTCGCGCGGCTCGTGCTCGTGGGTGGGGCGGCGGTGTGCGTGTTCCTCGACGCCGACCCCGTGATCGTCTACGTCCTTGCCGTGGCAGCGGCGATTGCCACGACCCCGTATCGCTCCGCCCAGGCCGCGGTAACGCCGTCGCTGGCCCGGTCGCCCACGGAGCTGACGGCCGCGAATGCGGTGACGAGCACCGTCGAGAGCCTCGCCTCGTTCGTCGGCCCGGCCCTTGCAGGGCTTCTGCTCGCCCTCGCGAGCACGGGCACGGTGTTCGTGGTCACGGCAGGGTTCGTCGCGGTGTCGACCTGGTTCGTCCTCCGCATCGACGCACCCCGTTCGGAGCGGCAGCGGGAGATCGAGGCCACCACGGTCGTTTCCGAGGCACTCGCCGGCTTCCGGACCCTCGCACGAGAGCCGGCTCTCCGCGTCCTGGTCGGGCTGTTCACCGCGCAGACGTTCGTCGCCGGAGCTGTGCAAGTGTACCTGGTGGTCGTCGCGATCGAGCTGCTCGATCTCGGTGACGCGGGCGTGGGCTTCCTGAACTCCGCGATGGGGGTTGGCGCGCTCCTCGGCGGAGTGCTGGCGCTCTCGCTCACCGGCGCCCGGCGCCTCAGCCCGGCATTCATGTTCGGCGTCGTCCTCTGGGGCGTGCCGCTGATCGCCCTCGGGCTCTGGCAGGCCGCAGGCTTCGCGCTGATCATGCTCGGCCTCCTGGGCGTCGGTAACTCCCTCGTCGACGTTGCCGCCTTCACGCTCGTACAGCGCGCGGTGCCGGACGAGGTGCTCGCCCGCGTCTTCGGGATACTCCAGATGCTCTGGCTCGCGTCGGTGGGCGTCGGCGCGTTCGTCGCCCCGCTGCTCATCGAGTGGCTCGGTCTCGAAGGAGCGCTCATCGCAACCGGCGTCTTCCTGCCCGCACTCGTCTTCGTCTTCGGACGGAAGGTCGCGCGGATCGACGCGGCGGCGGCGGCACCGGACGCCGGCCAGCTTCGAATCCTGGGGTCGGTGCCGATCTTCGCGCCGCTGCCCGGGACGACTCTGGAGCACCTGACAGGGCGACTCGTTCCCATGCGCCTCGAACCGGGAACGATAATTGTTCGCGAAGGCGATTCCGGCGACCGCTTCTACATCGTCGCCGAAGGCGCGGTCGAGGTCTCACAGATCGGCGCGGTCGTCTCCGAGCTCGAATCCGGTGGCTACTTCGGTGAGATCGCCTTGATCCGTGACATCCCGCGAACCGCCACGGTGACAGCACGCACCGACGTCGTCCTCTACGCACTCGATCGCGAAGACTTCCTCGCAGCGGTGACCGGTCACCCGCAGGCGGCCGAAGCGGCCGAGACCGTGATGAGCGCGCGACTGTCCGGCCTGACGGCGACGGGCTATCGGTCGACGCCGTAGCCGTTCACGGGCCTTTGCGCTCGATGAAGCTGATGCGTCCGCTCGTCTCGAGGACGGCCCACTCGACCCGATCCAGCGAGCCGATCCCTTCCTGTCTTGCCGCCGCCAGCAGCTCGCCGAGCGTGATCCTGTTTCGCGCCAGGTTTCGGTTGATCGGCTCACCGTCCTGGACGACGATGACCGGCTCACCGTCGATAACCGGCCGTAGGAAAGGCAGCTTGAAGCTCCCGTAGGAGACGACCACGGTGAGCACCGCGATCGTTCCGCCCGCGAGCACGAGCCCGGTCACCGAGAAGTCGTTCTGCGTCACGCCCTGCTGGACGAGGTCGCCGATCATGACGAGGAGGATCAGGTCGAACGGCTGGAGCGAGGCGAGCTCCCGGCGGCCGACGATCCGCGCGACGAAGAGGACGAAGAAGAACGCGAGGGTTGCTCGGAGGACGATGTCCATGGTGGTTCAGGGCCAGACGATCGCGTCGCGATCGATGGAGAGCAGCAGGCGGTCGCCGTCGTAGAGGTCGACGTCCTGCGAGCGCGTTCCGAGCGCCGTCGGGTTGACCTGGAAGTGCAGGTAGAGGCGGTGCTCCTCGCCCGCGGGAATCCGGCCGAGCTCGAGCGCGATGCTGCCGTCTTGGCTCGCCTCTCCGACCGGAGACGGCACCACCGTGTTGAGCGTTATGTCCTCGAGCCAGTCCGGATCGAGCACGAGCGTCGCGTTCCGTATCTCCTCGTCCGCTTCGATGCGGAAACGCGCCTGGAAGAAGATCCCGCCGCGAACCTTCGCCGGCGCCGAGACTTCGAGCCGGGCGCCGGAGCTCTCGGCGGAGCTGGCGTCGACGCGCTGGCCGAACAGGTTGAAGAGCCCGAGGAGGAGAATCCCGGCCAGCATCGCGACGAGAACACGACGAACGACCGGGCGTCGCTCGCGACCTTCCAGATCGCGGTGGTGCTCGAGCGTCAACCCCTGCGGGACGGCCATCGCTTCTGCGGTTCGGCGTTCGCGAGCACGCTCCTACCGCAGACGCTCACGTGAGCACCCGAAAATGCGCCCGGCAAGATTCGAACTTGCGACCTCTGCCTCCGCAGGGCAGCGCTCTATCCCCTGAGCTACGGGCGCGGGGAGGGCAAGTCTAGCTGGGTCGCGGCGCGACCCCCGAGCTCGAGAA
>Ga0183260_10000424_pt1 | contig 35582 bp, 36 predicted proteins | sample AntDrymUQ4972206_2_FD_129768 | JGI IMG/M metagenome (GOLD analysis project Ga0183260, IMG submission 129768) | Polar desert sand microbial communities from Dry Valleys, Antarctica - metaG UQ497 (22.06) (version 2) (version 2) | ecosystem: Environmental > Terrestrial > Soil > Desert | place...
CGATGTTGCGAGAAGCCGGGTTTGCACCCGGCGACTACGAACTCGAGTTCTCCTTCGGCGCTCAGTCAGCGGTCCCCGTGGAACTCATCGTGAAAAGCTTGGAAGCAGCAGGCTTCAAGGCCACACCGCGGTTGGTGCCAGGCGACGCTCTCGACACGTTCAACCATGACCCGGATGCGCCGGTAAACCTCCGCACCGGCGGCGGATGGTGCTCGGACTGGCCGTCGGGCGCTTTGTTCTTCCGGCCGCTGTTTCAATCCGACAGTGCTGACAACTTCTCGCAGTTCGCAGAGCCGGAAATTGACGCCGAAATCGAGCGAATCCGACAGCTGCCGTTCGAGGACCAGCCCGCCGCCTGGGGTGCCTTGGACAAGACGATCATGACCGACCGCCTGGCCGTACAAAGCTCACGCGGCGATAGTCGGGGCGATCGCACCGGCGTATGGCGCGTCGATTTTGCTACCAGGCACTCCTGGGCGGCAGGACTACGACGTGCTGGAAACCGAGCCAGGCGACACAGACGCGGACAAGGCGAAGGAATTGCTTGCGGAAGCCGGTTTTGCGCCCGGCGAGTACGAGCTCGAGTTCCTCTTCAAAACTGATGACCAAACGTCGGTCAGGCTAATGGACCTGTTCGTGAAGAGCTTCGAAGCCGCGGGCTTTGAAGCCACGCCATTTCCGACGACCAGCAAGGCTATCTATCGAATTGTCAGTGACCCGAATTCCCCGCTCAACCTCCGCCAGGGCGGGTGGTGCCCGGACTGGGCGTCCGGCAGCTCATGGATACCACCCTTGTTCGGATCCGACGGTGGCGGCGCTTCGCACTTCGCGGAGCCGGCGGTCGACGCCGAGATCGAGCGGATCGCCGAGCTCCCTATCGACCAGCAGCCCGCGGCGTGGGGCGCATTGGACAAGACGATCGTGACCGACTACTACCCTGCCATCGTCACCAGATACGACGCGGTAGCACTCCCCACGGACCGGGGATCGGCGGCCGGCACACCGACAACTGGGGGATGCCCACGTGGAAGGACATCCACATCATGCGGTGATCCGCGCCACCCGCTTCCAATGGCTGCGGCGCGCTTGCAACGGGTTCGACCCCATTGGAAGCGTCCCTATCCCATGTGAACATGGGATAGGGACAAGACCCGCGCGTTTGACCATGGGGGAGTACGACGTCGAGGCTGTGCGCATGCAACCAGGGCTCCAACCGCCGATCGCGTCGTGGCCCAACGCGGTGACGGCGCTGCGAACCGCGGCGGCGATGGCCATCGGCACGGCGGCGCTCGCGCAGCGCTCGGTGACCCTCCTGGTGGTGGCGTACGGGATCTACTGGATCGGCGACATCCTTGATGGCTGGCTGGCGCGCCGGCTGGACCAGGAGACCCGCCTCGGCGCCGTCTTCGACCTCGTCGCTGACCGAGCAAGCTGCGCGATCCTAGCCGGCGGCCTGTTGACCCTCCGCCCCGAGCTGTGGCCGGCAATTGCGGTGTTCCTGCTGCAGTTCATGGTCGTCGACTGCCTGGCGTCGTTGTCGTTCCTGCACTGGCCCCTGGTCAGCTACAACTACTTTTATCGGGTCGACCGACGGGTGTGGCTGCTCAACTGGTCGCCGGTGGCGAAAGTGAGCAACACCATCGCTGTCGTCATCGTTGTTGGCGCCAGCTGGCTAGAGCTCGCTCTGGCCGTTGCTATCGCCCAGCTCGGTCTCAAGGTTTGGACCGCGGCTCGGGTCTGGCAGCTGATGCTGCAGCCGGCTCAGCGACTCGCCTCGGATCCCACTGGTTCCCGCTCGGGCACCGTGCGGCGCAGCCGCACCTGCGCGGTGTTGCCGGTGGCGATCGCCCCCACGTATACCGCCACGGCACCGACCGCGAAGCCACCGAAGGCGTCCATCAGGTAGTGCCAGCCGAGGTAGATCGTGGCCAGCACGGTCAGGCCGAGGAAGGCCCACAGACCACGGCGCATCCAGGGCGCCAGCCCCACCCGTTCGGCGATGAGCACGGCGGTGACGGTGATCGCGACGTGCAACGACGCGAAGGCGGCGATGTTCTGCACAATGTCACTGCCGACTGGATCGGCGATCACCTGGGCTCGCTCATCGAGCATGAGCGCCGCCAGCCGTGAGTTCGGAGTCTCTGCCAAACCCGAGTAGACCCAAGGCTCGGCGTAGATCGGTCCCACCGTCGGGAACAGGTAGTAGAGCGTGACGCCGAGAACCCAGTCGACGCCGACAGCGGTGATGTACCACATGCCGCGCCGCACGTCTCGGGTCCACACCAGCGCCGCCGCGAGGCTGATGGGGATGAAGACCAGCCAGGCGATGTAGACGAACGACATGGCGTGCCCGGCGGCGCCTCGTCCGAGCAGGTCGTGCAAGAGCACCGCCGGGTCGTGCCCAAGCATCAACGCAGTGTCGAGGTCGGCGAACGTCGAGTCCCACAGTCCGTCTCGTACGAGGGGCAACATGCTCTTGAGGTTGCGGAAGGCGACATACGTGACGTACCAGCTACCTAGTCCGATCGTGACAAGCTGAACTCGCTCACGGTTCCACCGTTCCCGTACCACTCCCACGAAGGCGGAGACGAAGCTTCCGGCACCGCTCGAGCGGCGAACCGCCCGGGGCACCACGTCGGTGAGGAAGCACAGCGCGATGATCGCCGGCAACCGGAAGTACGTCGGACCAGCGACGGAGTCCGGATCATGAAGCGGTAGGTCGTAGATCTGTGCGACCAGGATCGCCGTCAGCGCCATGCCTACCGCCATCGCGACGGACAGGCCGTACGTACGGTTGCGCACGACCCGAGACAATACCGGTGCGCCCGCTGCTAGCCGGATCCCGTCGCCGCGCGACGGATCACCTTGACCTGCTCCGGGTCAAGCAGTCCAAGGGTGCAGGCATGCTCAGCAGCCACGATGCTGTCGCGGAGCAAAAGCATCGGAACGCCGAGCATTCCCGCCTCCGCGGCCAGTTCGTGCACCCGAGCGGTGCGCGCGGGAAGCCGGGGCGGCACCTCGCGGATGTAGGCGGCGTGGACCCGGCCGGGTCGAGCCCGGATAACAGCTGCGTACGCCTCCGGATCGTGCTGGCCGCTGTCGCCCACGAGCACCCAGCGCAGCTGGGGGTGCTCATCGATCAGGGCCGTGATCACCCGGGACTTGAACAGCATGCTGCCCTCGCGGAACAGCCAGCTGCCCCCAGGCCCCCAGTCAGTCATCAGCAAGGGACCCGTCGGGAAGTTGTGCCGGGCCAAGAATCGTTCGAGCACGGCATGCAGGTTCCAGGCTCCGGTGGACACATAGAACACCGGTGCCCGCCCACCATCGCCGGCCACCAGAGCCCGGTACAGCTCCGCCGCCCCGGCGATCGGGACGCGCGCCTCCTCGGTAACGAACAGCGTCGTACGCACCGCCTCGACCAGCCGGGTCAGCCCGGTTTGGATGATCGTGTCGTCGATGTCGCTCACGACACCGATCCGCGCTGCCGGGTCGACCACCAGCACCCTGCCCTCGACGCCACGCGCCTGACCGTCCAACCGGAAGGTCACCGGGTGCCACCCGGGGGAGAGGCCAGGCGGCTCGAGCGTGGCGTCGGCGTAGCCTTCCTCGTCCGCTGCCACGCGCACTGCGTGGCCGGCCATCTCGACCGTGACCGGTTCGCCTGCCACCTCGGTGGTGAGGTAGTGGGCGAGGTTTGTGAGCAGCACGGCGAGCGGCCCGGAGCGCCGGGCATCCTGCCGTCGGAGGACGACACGCGCTCGCACCTTGGCCCGGGCGGCCGTCCCGTGCCCGACGTACGGCACCACCGTAAGGGACCACCCCGGCCGTCGTCGCAGCCGCTCACTGATCCGGGCATCCGCCGCGCGCTCGGCCGCGGTGACCGCACGGGCCAACTGCGCCCGCAGACCTGGACGCTCCGGCATCGGATCGGTCCCTCTCCGTCGCCGCGCCTCACCCGGCAGGCGCTGTCTGTGTGTCCCTATCCCATGTTCACATGGGATAGGGACACTTCAAACGGGTTCGAACCCACTGGAAGTGCCCCGCAGCCATTGGAAGTGCGGCGGAGGTCCGGGCCCGGACGCTCCGGCATCGACGCACGCGACATCCGACCCCCTTAGGGCGTTAGCGAGGAGCGTACGACGGTCGGTGGTGAAGGAGCAGGCATGCTGGTGCCCATGCTGTCATTTGCCCGAGTGCGGGATCGCATTCGCGAGCGGGGGCCTAAGGCAATCGAACGTGCCCTGCGGCTCACGGGTGCAGCGGTAGCGGCGTACCTGGTGGCGGAGTGGCTGTTTCCGGGCGGTCGGTCAGTCCTGGCTCCGCTGTCGGCGCTGCTGGTGGTCCAGGTGACGCTGACGAGCACGCTCACGTCCGGCCTGCAGCGGATCGCCAGTGTCGTGGTCGGTGTCGTGGGAGCGGTGCTCTTCGCCGACCTGGTGGCCCTGTCGTGGTGGAGCTTGGCGATCCTCGTGGCGGCCGCGATCGTCGTTGGTCAGCTGCTGCGGTTGCGCGAGCACCTGTTGGAGGTACCGATCAGCGCCATGCTGGTCTTGTCGGTCGGTGGCGCGGAAGCCAAGGCGACGGCTCGGATCACCGAGACGTTGGTGGGTGCGGCCGTCGGCGTGCTCTACAACGTTCTCCTGCCAGGCCCGGTGCAGTCGCGCAGCGCAGCCTCAGCCGTTGAACAGCTGGCCGATGAGATGGCCGCCCTGCTGCACCGCATGGGGGAGGAGCTCCGCGACGGGATCACGGCCGACCGGGCGAGTCGCTGGCTGGAGGATGCCCGCGATCTCTCGCGTCGCGTGGGCCGCGTCGACCGGGTGCTGGTGCAGGCGGAGGAGAGCCGGCGGCTCAACGTGCGGGCCCTCGGCACCCTGGACCCGACGGAGGTCCTGCGTAGCGGGCTCGACGCCCTCGAGCACAGCAGCGTGGCGCTGCGCAGCCTGTGCCGCGCCGTCGCCGATAGGGCCCGAGCCGCACTCGACGACGAGGACAGCTACTCGGCGGACATTCGTGAGGTCTTTGGCGTACTGCTCGACGACCTCGCCACGGCGATGGCTGCCTTCGGTCGGTTGGTCCGGGAGGACGCCGAAGGCGAGGCGCGGGCCCAGGGAGAGCGGCTGACGCAGGCCCTCGAGGCGGTGCGGGAGGCGCGAGTACGGCTGACCGAGCTGCTGCTCATCGATCGCGAAGGCGACCAGCGAACGTGGGAGCTCCACGGGGTCCTGCTCGCCAACCTGCAGCGCATCCTGGGGGAGATCGATGTGGAGGAGCGGGTGCGGCAGCGGGAGCGACAGCGCCAGCAGTGGGCAGCGCGGCCACCGGCCGTCCAAGCTGTGGACCGGCTGCGACTGACGGGTCGCGAAGTGGTCCGTCCCATGCGGCGCCGGTGGCGGCGCCGGGTCCCTGAGGACACTCGATGACGGTGCGCTGGTCGAACGACGTCGCCGAATACCTCGAGCGGGTCGAGACCTTTCTCTGTGCCTCCCCGGTGGAGCACAGCGTGCTGCTGACGTCGGCGCACCGCTGTGTCGGCGGCCCCGTCGAGGGACAGTTGTGGCTGTGGGTCGAGGCTGACGGTGCGGTCGTCGCTGTGGCGCAGCAGGTCCCGCCCTGGCAGGCGTACGTCTCGGTGGGGTCCAACTCGGCGATGGGTGATCTCGCGAAAGCGCTGCGCGGGTTTCGGCCTGAGCTGGGCGGTGTCGGCGGGATGCGGCCGGCGGCGGAGGCGTTCGCTCGCCGGTGGCGGGAGCTGACCGGTCGCGAGACGGCGACGGCCATGACGCAGGGTGTGTACGTGGCCAACGAGGTTCGTCATCCGACCGGAATACCCGGACGGATGCGGCTCGGTGAGGCTGCAGATGTACCGCTGATCCAGGCCTGGTCCGATGGCTTCTCGGCCGAGCTCGGCGGCCATGCCCCGCGCCTAGACGTTGGCCCGTGGATCGAACATCGTCGAGTCTTCATCTGGGAGGTCGACGCGCAGGAGGTGTCGGTGGCGATGGCCCACCAAGGGTACGGCGGCGTGGCCCGGGTCTCGATGGTCTACACCCCGCCAGAGCACCGGCGCCGGGGATACGCGGGTGCGGTCGTCGCCGGTGTGACCGCACGCCAGCTCGAGGCGGGGCTGCGGTGCATGCTCTACACCAACCTGGCCAACCCCACCTCGAACGGGGTCTACCAACGCGTCGGCTATCGCCAGATGTGCGAGGCAGTCGACGTGCGTTTCAGCTGAGCAGCTCAGCGCAGCGGGACGAAGCGGTAGCCGCCGTGGCGAGTTACTTCCGGAGCGCCGGAGTCGTCGGTCCGCACCCGCAGCATGGTGCCGCGTACCGGGATGACCATCAGGCCGCCCGGTCGCAGTTGCTTGACCAACGACGGAGGCATCTCCTTCGCCTGCGCCGACACCAGGATGCGGTCGTACGGCGCCTCGTCCGGCCAGCCCAGCACGTCGGGGCGGGCCGGTAGCAGTCGCGCCCAGGGCATCGGGTAGTTCCCGAGGTTGCTGGCTCCCCACTCGGCCAGCGTGGGTTCGAGCTCGACGCCGACGACGCTGCCTTCGGGCCCGACGAGGTGGGCCAAGAGGGCGGTGGTCCATCCGGATCCGGCTCCCACGTCGAGCACGTGCTGCCCGGGGCGCACGTCCAACAGGTGGAGCATGTTGGCGACCGTGCGCGGCTGGGAGTTGGTTTGCCCCAGCCCGATCGGCAGGGGCCGGTCTTCGGCAGCGGAATCCCGCCAGCTAGCGGGAACGAAGTCGACTCTGGCCACGGCGGTCATTGCCGCCGCGACCGCGTCCGGCGTCATAGGCCCTCGGTAGCCAGCACTACGCGGGTCAGGCGGGCGGCCACCTCGGCGGCACCGGTGTCGCACGTCGCGGCGCCGACGGTGAACTCGGTGACGGACCATCCCGGCACGTCGGCCGGCTGCCACGAGGAGCTGACCGCCTCGTGGGTCGTTTCCAGGTGTACGAGCACGCGCTCATTGATCTCGTCGTCGGTCGCCGGCGCGTACATCCGGAAGGCGTTGGTGTGCGGTGGATCCGGTGTGCAGCGGATCCCCGCCTCGGTGAGCGCCCGGGTCAGGGCCACGGCGACCTCGTGGTATTCCGCCATCCGCGGCAGGTGCCGGCGCAATCCCGCTCGCGCCGAGACCGCGTACGGCAGCAACGTGAGCAGGTTGCCGCCGTGGCGTCGCTGCCAGCGGCGTGCCTCGGCGATGACGTCGTCCGGTCCGGCAACGGCAGCCCCCGCCAGCGCGCCCAGGCCCTTGTAGAACGAGACGTAGACGCTGTCGGCCAATTCGACGATCTCGGCCAACGAGTGCCCGAGGTAGGGCGTGCTCTCCCACAACCGCGCGCCGTCGAGGTGCAGGGGGATGTCGCGGTCGCGGCACGCCTGGGCGAAAGTGGTGAGCTCGTCCCAGGTGGGCAGGACGTGTCCGCCGTCGCGCAACGGCAGCTCGAGCGTGACCGCACCGAGGTGCCCGGGGATTGCCGCCAGGTCGGCGGGGGTCGGCTGTCGCGGCTCGTCGCTCAGCTGCTCCAGCGTCAGCCCGTGGAGGGTTGGCAAAGCATCGAGCTCATGCACCACCAGGTGTGACAACGCGTGCACAGCCACCCTCGTGGCGCTTCGGCGGTCGGCCCACGCCCGCAGCACGCACTGCTGCGCCATGATCCCGCTCGGCATGAACGCCGCGGCCTCGGTGCCGAGGAGCGTTGCGACGTCGGCCTCCAGCTCGGCCAGGACGCCACCCTCGCCGTACCGGTCGAACACCTCGCCGCCATCGACCTGCGCGATCTCGGCGAGCTGGTCGGCCGGTTTGATCTCGCCGTGGCCGAACAGCGTGCTCTTGCACGCTGCCCGAGCCGCCTTCCGCCGCCGGTCCAGCGCCTCGTCGTCGATACCCGTGGCCATCCACTCACCCTCGCACGGGCACCGATCCTTGGCACAGGGGTCCCCTGAGCCAAGAGGAGTGGCACGGTTCCCTGTGCCAGACAGGGCTGGCGGCCCATATCCCCACGTGATGAGGGATGGCTGCGGCCATGGCAACCGCAATCCCGCAAGATCCGTCAGCATGGCGGCTATGCGGACCGAAACGAGGACGTACGCCACCGGATCCGACGCTGTCGTGCTCGATCTGACCCGTGACTGCGCGGAGTTCGTACGGGACGAGGGTGACGGACTGCTTCACGTCTTCGCCCCCCATGCCACGGTCGGGATCGCGCTGATCGAGACCGGTTCCGGCAGCGAAAACGATTTGCTCGACGCACTGGAGCGGCTGTTGCCTGCCGATGACCGGTGGCGACATCGCCATGGCAGTCGCGGACATGGCCGTTCGCACGTCATGCCCGCGCTCGTGCCGCCGTACGCGACCATCCCGGTGGTGGGCGGCCGGCTGGCCCTGGGGACCTGGCAAAGCGTCTGCTTGGTCGACCTCAACGTCGACAACACCGAACGCCTGGTCCGGCTGTCCTTTCTGACCAGTTCTTGACTTGGTCGGCTCAGTCGATCGTCCCTGTCAGTCGACGCAGAGACAGAACGGGTGGCCCGCGGGATCGAGAAAGACCCGGAAGGAGGTGCCGGGTTGGTTGTCATGCTTGGTCGCGCCGAGTCCCAGGACGGCCGCCTCGGCAGTGTCCAGATCGTCGACGATGACGTCCAGATGCAACTGCTGCGGGACGTCCTGGTCGGGCCAGATTGGCGGGGTGTAGGGCTCTACCTGCTGGAAGGAAATGCGGTCGCCGTACTCCGCGCGGACCTCCGCCCAATCGGGAGAGACCTCGACCTTCCAGTCGAGCAGGGCGCCGTAGAACGTGGCTAGGACGGCGGGGTCGGGACAGTCGATGATGATGCCTGGGAAACGTGCGATTGCCATGCAGGCCACGCTAGGCGGTGCGGCTGACATCGGCGTCCGCATGGTGGTCGAGGCCACGTACTCCCCTATGCCCGGAGACGAGATGTCGGGCCAGCGCCGAAGGCTCTGGGGGCGCCTCGGATGGTGGCGGAGTTGCCCACGGCACGGTTAGGCGGAGCGGCGACGGCCGCGGCGGCCACGCAGGTAGTCGGCCACGACGTACTCGCCGAGGCGGCCGAGCTCGGGGGTGAAGACCCGGCCACCGTTGCGCCGGGCCATTGCGGCGATGAAGCGCGCGAGCCCGGGGTCGTCGCCGAGCATGAACACGTTGAGGGTGGCGCCGTAGCGGGTCAACGCATCGACTTCGGCGACGGTGGCGCGCAGCGTCGCCCGCGTCGTGGGCCAATGGAAGAACGGTGCTCCGTCGGACCCCACATGGGCGGTCGGCTCGCCGTCGGTGACCACGAGCACGACCGGTTCGGCATCCGGGTGTCGGCGCACGTGCCTCGACGCCAGCATCAGCGCGTGGTGCAGGTTGGTCCCTTGCACCCACTCTGGCTCCACGTCAGCCAGCTCGGTCGGGGTCAGGCGACGGGCGGTGCGGTCGAAGCCGATGATCTGCAGGGCGTCCTGGCGGAACCGCGTCGCCACGAGGTGGGAGAGCGCGAGTGCGGTCTGCTTCATGGGGGCCCACCGGTCCTCCTGGACCATGGAGAACGATAGGTCGACGCACAGGGCGACGGCGGCACTAGTACGGCGTTCGGTCTCTGCGACCGCGAAGTCCTCGACGTGCAGCCGAAGCGGCCGGGCCACGGCACCGACCACCGGCCCGACTACTGCGCCAACCTCCCCGGCCGCGGTACGCAGGGCCGCGTTGTGGACCGTGCGCACGGCGTCGAGAGGTCGGGTGTCCCCGAACTGCCACGGCAGGGTGGCGCCGGTGCGCTCGTCGGCGGCGCCACTGCGCCGGTCGTCGTGCTGACCAGTGCCGCCGGCATCGAGCGCGGCGAAGATGCGCCGCAGCGCCGACTCACCGAGCCGGCGCAGTGCCTTCGGCGTCAAGGCGATTCCGTCGGCGCCGCGTCGCAGGTAACCCTGGCGCTCCAGCTCCCGCTCGAGGTTGCGCAGCGCCTGCAGGTCCTCGACCGCGGACGGCGCCAGCTGCCGCTCCAGCGCCGCGACATCAACGTCGTCGAGGCTCGCACCGGGGTAGCTCTGCCCCAGCTGCGCCTCGAGGGCCTCCAGATCGGCCAGGTCGGCGACCGCTCCGACGGCGTCGCCATAGCCCAAGGACTCCGAGCCGTCGATAACGGCGGGAGGGCCGCGCGTCGGGCCGGGACGGAGCGACTCAAGGTTGTCGCGCAACTGAGCGAGCTGGCTCTCCAGGTCAGGGTCCCCGAGGGCGTCGCTCATCAGTCGGGCCAGCTCGTCACGCTGCTCAAGGCTCAGCGACCGCATCAGCCGCTCAGCGGCCGCCTGCCGCCGGGCCAGCAGGTCGATGAGATCGTCGGTGTCGCGTGGGTTCTCTGGGAAGAACTCCCCGTGACGGACCATGAACTCGGCGAACTGCTCCGTCGTATCCTGCCCCTGGGCGTGCGCGGACAGCAGTGCGTTGAGGTCGGCCAGCATGTCGCGGACCCGCGCCATCGCCTCGGGATCCCCGCCCGAGAGGACTTGTCGCATGCCGGCGAACTGCGCGTCGAGCACCTCGTGACGCAGCATCTGCTGGATCGCCTCAAACCCCGCCCGCGCTTCAGGGGAGCGCCACTCGTACGACGCCAGGTCGCGGACTGCCCCGCCGGTGTCCTCCGGCAGCTCGTCCAAGGCCATCTCAGCCAACCGGGCGGCGTCGTCACCCTCGGCTGCCAAGGTGGCTCGTTCCTCGGCGAGCACCTGGTCCAGCGCTGCGCGTACCCGGTCGAGCGTCCCGGCGAGGTTCCCCTGTCGTTTCAGCGCACGGCGCCGCCGTTGGATCTCCCGGCGCAGCTGGTCCAATCCCTGGCGTCCCGCCATGCCACTGCGCAGCAGCCGGTCGAGTGCGTCTCGCAAGGTGCCACCGGCCAGCATGTCGTCGCCGATCTGGTCGACGGCAGCTCGGATGTCGAAGGGCGCTGCGAGCGGGTCGGCCCCGCCCCGCCAAGTGCCGTAACGAAACCGGCCCGGTAGCGGCCGCCGCGGCGAGTTCCGCACCGGTCAGCCCCCGTAGACCGTCACACCGTCGACGGTCTCTTTGGCCAGCCGCCGTGACAGGTGAAGACCCTCGAGGACGAACTCGACTGCTGCTGCAGCCTGCCCCGGCGACACCGTGTCCTCCGCCACGCCGAGCTTGTCCAAGACGGTGGCCAGGCCAGGGACGCTGCCGATCTGGTCGAGCACGTCGGCGGCGGCGGTCAGCACGCCGGTCTCCACCGTCTCGCCTTCGGCGAAGTGGTTGGTGAAAGCGGAGAGGTCCACGCCCCGCAGCCGGCTGCGGAAGGTCTCCGCCGTCGCCAAGCGCAGCAGATGCGTCATGATGTCGTACTCGCGGCCCTCCTCGCCCATCTCGAACTCCACCTTGCCGCGCAGGGTGGGCACCACGTCGGGCAGGTCGGCAATCCGAGCGACCGGGTCGTCCTCCCCGGTCAGCGCGGCGCGGCGCAATGCCGACGCACCGGCTGCCTCGGTCGCGGCGATAGCGAACCGGGCCGAGACACCGGAGCGTTGGTCGATCGACGATGACTCCCGCATGCCCTGCGCGAACCGGGCGACGACCTCCACCAGATGCGCGGGTACGGCGGCCACCAGCGCAGCCTCCTGGGTGATGAGGCTGATCTCGTCGTCCACGTCGAGCGGGTAATGGGTACGGATCTCGGCACCGAACCGGTCCTTGAGCGGGGTGATGATGCGGCCCCGGTTGGTGTAGTCCTCGGGGTTGGCCGACACGACCAGGAGCAGGTCCAGCGGGAGCCGGAGCGCGTACCCACGTACCTGGATGTCCCGCTCCTCCAGCACGTTGAACAACGCGACCTGGATCCGCTCGGCCAGGTCGGGCAGCTCGTTGATCGCGAAGATGCCCCGATTCGCCCGTGGCAGCAGACCGTAGTGGACGGTCTCCGGGTCGCCGAGGACCCGTCCCTGCGCCACCTTGGTGGGATCGATGTCGCCGACCAGGTCGCCGACACTGGTGTCAGGCGTGGCCAGCTTCTCGCCATACCGGTCGCGGCGATGGCGCCACGTCACGGGCAGGTCGTCGCCGAGCTCGGCGGCCAGCGCGGTGCAGCGTACGCAGACCGGCGCGGCCGGATCGTCGTTGATCTCGCAGCCCGCGACGACCGGTGACCACTCGTCCAGGAGGCCAGCGATCGTGCGCATCAGGCGGGTCTTGCCCTGGCCCCGCTCACCGAGCAGGACGAGGTCGTGGCCGGCGAGCAGGGCGCGCTCGAGCTCCGGCAGCACGGTGTCGTCGAAGCCGACGATGCCGGGGAACGGCGGACGGCCGTCTTGTAGGGCGGCCACCAGATTGGCCCGGAGCTCCTCCTTGACGGTCCTCGAACGGTAACCCTCGGCACGCAACTCGCCGCGGGTGGCGGCCGACGGTGCCGCAGCAGAAGTCTCGGTCACGCTCTGACCCTACGTCGCACTGGTGACGAGAACCGAGTGCCTCGTTGGCCTCCTCGGCGTGCCACTCCCTGTCACCATGGGCGTCGTGTCGGAACGGGAACCAGCAGCGAACCTCACCCGGCGCAGGTTCATAATTGGCGGTTTGGGTCTGGCTGGTGCCGCGGCTGCCGCTGGCGCCGCGTATGCGGTCCTGCCGCCTCGTTACACGCGCTGGGTGGGCACGTCGCCCGAACCGTTCATCCCCGACGCACCGGAGGGACGCATCCGGCTCGAAACGGTGAGGTCGGAGGCTCGTGGCCGAGACGTCGGGCTGTTCACCGCCGTACCTGCCGGTCATGGGGATGGCGCCGGACTGCCGGTCGTGGTGGTGCTGCACGGGGCCAGCGCGACGTCGGCCGACTACCAGTCGTTCGGTCTCGGGCGCTTTCTCACGGCCGCGGTCGACGCCGGAGCCGAGCCGTTCGTCCTGGCCGGAGCCGACGGAGGGTTGCTGCGCTGGGAGCCCGACCCCGCGGGTGGGGACGATCCCCGTCAGATGGTGCTGGAAGAGATGCCCGAATGGCTGGCGGAGCGGGGCTTCGACGCGGGTCGTCGCGCCCTGTGGGGCTGGTCGATGGGTGGCTATGGCGTGCTCGGTGTCGCCGAATCCGATCCCACCTGGGCTCGCGCCGTCGCGGCGTTCAGCCCGGCGATCGCCCGGGGTGATGCGGTGTTCGGTGGCGTTGACGCGCTTGCCGGTCAGCCTCTCGGGATCTGGTGCGGCACCGACGACGGCTTCTACGACGATGTCCAGGCGCTGGTGGCGGCGCTGCCGGAGCCACCAGAGATCGCGTCCTACGGTCCGGGCGCTCATACCCGCGTCTATTGGAACGACCAGACGGTCGACGCCTTCACGTTCCTGGCCAGCTATCTCGGCTGACCCCCTGATTCGCCGCCGGGCTTGGCCGCCGTATCTCGTCGTTTGGCGGACTCCGGCTCGCGACACGCCGACATTCGCAACCGGAAAGCGCCACTTGACGATCGGGTGATCGAGGCGCAACGGATCCGTCCTCTATGTGGACAGCGCCAAGCGACAAACTGATCAGGTTTGGAATTTCGCCGCATAGCTCCCGAGACGCGGATGATCGCGGTCAGGTCGTGGGCACCTCGCCCCAAGCGGGTGCGTCCGCACCTGCCGACCGTGGGGTTCAGGTGCTGGTGGGACGGGTGCCACGCTGACTCCGACGTCGCCGGCGGCGCGGGGTGATGCGTGCACTACAGCGAGTCGCATGCGAGGGTGGAAGCATGCGCACACGTCATCTCGCAGTCGCCGGCGCCAGCGCGCTCGCGCTGGTGGCCACCACCGCTCCCGCCGGCTCCGCCACGCAGATCGCGGACACTTCGTCGCAGGCCAGCGCCGAGCAGGGCCAGTCACTCGCGGCTCGGGCGGCACCCAGCCTGCGGGTTCGCACCGTGGTCAAGGGTGTGGACGTGCCGTGGGATCTCACTTTCTTGGGCAACGGCGCCATGCTCTACACCGAACGCGACCGCGAGCGCATCACCTACCGCGGCCCGAACGGCGCTCGTACCGTTGTCGCCAACACGCCGGCTGGGGTCTGGCACGAGGGTGAGACCGGCATGATGTCGATCCTCGCCGCCCGAAACTTCAAGCGGAGCCGGCTGTTCTACACCTGCTACGGCGGCATTCTCAACGGCCAGCATGACGTCCGGGTCGTTCAGTGGCGCGTCAATGCCAACAGCGACGGCGCTCGCCGCGTCCGCGTCCTGGTGAAGGGCCTGCCATCGACCACGGGACAGCACGGCGGCTGCCGGTTGCGGTTCGGCGACGGCGGGGCGCTGTTCATCGGCACCGGTGATGCAGCCACCGGTACGAACCCGCAGAATCTCCGCTCCGGTGGCGGCAAGGTGCTGCGCGTCGATCCGGGTACGGGGCGCGGTCTGCGGACCAACCCGTTCGCCGGCGCCGACAGCGCCATGAAACGCCGGGTGTTCACGTACGGACACCGCAACGTCCAAGGGCTCGCGCTGCGCAGGGACGGGTCGATGTGGTCGGTCGAGCACGGGACCTACCGCGACGACGAGGTCAACCGGCTACGCTCCGGCGGCAACTACGGCTGGAATCCGGTGCCGGGCTACAACGAGACCCGGCCGATGACCGACTTCTCGCTGCCGGGCAAGCAGATCGGTGCCCGATGGAGGTCCGGCAACCCGACGATCGCCACCTCGGGTGCGGTGTGGCTGCGCGGCAACCGGTGGGGAGCATGGCGCGGGTGCCTCGCGGTAGCGGCGCTCAAGGACTCCTCACTGCGGATCATGAAGTTCGACGGGTCGGGAAGATTCGTCCGGATGTGGACCCCCGCCGCCCTCAACGGGGACTATGGACGGCTTCGCAGCGTGGTGATGGGGCCACGCAACGCCTTGTACGTGACCACGTCCAACGGCGGCGGTGGCGCCGGTGGCGACCGGATTCTGCGGGTCACGCCTACCTCGTAGGCTGCCCCGATGGCCCGCTTCGACGATCGCGTCGTGCTGGTTACCGGGGCCGCTCGCGGGATCGGTGCGGCGACGGCGACGCGGTTCGCTCACGAGGGTGCCCGGGTGGCCGTTCTCGACCTCGACTCCGAGGCCGCGGTCGCGACTGCGGACTCCCTCGAGGCAGCAGCCTCGATCGGCGTCGGCTGTGACGTCGCCGACGGGGAGGCTGTCGCCAGCGCCGTCCAGCGGGTGGTCGACGAGCTTGGCGGCCTTCACATTCTGGTAAACAACGCGGGTGTCACCCGCGACAATCTGCTCTTCAAGATGACGGAGTCCGACTGGGACACCGTCATGAACGTCCACCTGCGGGGCGCGTTCTTGATGAGCAAGGCCGCGCAACGGCTGTTCGTCGACCAGAGGTACGGCAAGATCGTCAACCTGTCCAGCGTGTCGGCGCTCGGCAACCGTGGGCAGGCCAACTACGCCGCCGCCAAGATGGGGATCCAGGGCTTCACCCGGTCACTGGCGATCGAGCTTGGACCGTACGGGATCAACGTCAACGCGGTCGCACCCGGCTTCATCGTCACCGCGATGACCGACGAGACGGCCCGCCGGGTGGGTGCGTTGCCGGAAGAGTTCCAGCGGGGAATTGCCGACGTGACGCCAGTGCGTCGCGTGGGGCAGCCAACTGATGTCGCGTCGGCGGTGACGTTCCTGGCCAGCGACGAGGCGAGCTTCATCACGGGGCAGACCCTCTACGTCGATGGTGGTCGCCGACTGTGACCGGGCATAGCACCCGTCGTGACGGTCGGTCGTCACCCTCCCCATCCGTCCCGCGTGTCACGGCGCGGGTTGCGCCCGCTGCCGCAGTTATGCGTACAGTCCTTCCTTCATAGCCAGAGAACCGTGTGCGCGGACCAACGCCTAATCCTGCCCCGCGTCACGTCCATAACGATCAGCAATCTCCGGCAGGAGCGGGGGACCCACCCGCGGGTTGGTCGGTCACCCGATCGGTCGGCCCACTGCACGGCTCGCCGTGCTCGGGGTGAAGTCGCTCCCCAGCGGCAGGGCACCTTCTAGCCCTAACCCGACAGCTCACCTCGTAGGCGTGAGAAGGAACCTCGGACATGCCTGCGACCTCTCGCCGGCTGCGCCTCACCGCGCTGCCTCTTCTCCTCGCCATCCTTTCCGCCACCGTTGTACTGACCGTCGGTAGCGCCGGCGCCAGCACCGCCGACCTCAGTACCGCCAGCGCCCGCACCACCAGTGTGATCAACACCGGGGACGGCACACTGCAACGACGTGAGCGCCGGATCCGGAACGCGGTTCAGGTCGCCCGCAACCAGATCGGCGACCCTTACGTCTATGGCGCGGCCGGTCCTGGAGCCTTCGACTGTTCCGGCCTCACGATGTACGCCTACGCCAAGGCGGGCGTGCGGCTACCGCGCTCGTCTGACGCACAGGCAGGCGCCGTGCGGCGCGTCAAGCGGTCCAACCTGCACAGCGGCGACCTGATGTTCTTCACCAGCGGCGGGAGTGTCTACCACGTGGGAATCTTCCTCAAGCGCCGTGGTGGACGCCCGATCATCCTGCATTCGTCCTACTCGGGGCGGCCGGTCCAGCGCGACCCGGTGTGGACCAACAACTGGTTTGCCGGGACGCTGCGACCTCGCTGACCCAGGCGGCGCCGGCTCGGCAGCCGGCCACGCGCCGGGCTGGTCAAGTGACAGGCTGGGTTCACCTCGCGAGTGGCGCAATCCTGCTGTTTCCCGGAGGTGTGATGTCTCGGGTTGGTCCGGACATTGTTGATGTCTCGGGTCAGTGTGGACGGTTGGTCGTGGAGCGGTAGCTGCGGGGTCGGCCGTTGTTGTAGTAGCGCTTGCCGGGTTCGACGGTGATCGTGCGGATGATCTTGCCGGTACGGCCGTCGAAGACGGTGATGTGGTGGCCGCTGGTGAGCACGGTGACGGGCTGGTTGGTGTGTTCGACGCCCATCCGGATGGTGATCTTGCCGACGCAGAGGTTGCCGTTGGTGGAGACCTTGCGTGGGCGGGCTCGCACCGGCTCGGCCGCGACCCGTGCGGGCTTGGGGCCGGGTGGTTGCGGGGGCAGGGCATGCGGTCGCTGGGCTCGTGCCTGGGCGGGGGTGAGCATGCCGAGCGCTTGGTGGGGTCGGTCGTGGTTGTAGCGCTCGTCGAACTCGTCGAGCAGTTCCTGCAGCGCTTCCACGGTCCGCGCGGCGGGGCGCGCGCGCAGCCAACGCTGCTGAGTCTGGTGGACGCGTTCGTCCTTGTCTTGGGTCTGCGGGTGCCCGGGGCGCCCGGTGATGGGGTGGCAGCCCAAGGCGCTCAGGTGCGCGACCAGGCGGCTGGAGCGGCCGAGGCGGGTCTGGTTGAACGCGGTGCCGTTGTCGCTGAGGAACAGGCACGGAACCGCCTGGTAGCGCTCGATCATCCGCTCCACCGCGTCGATCGCCGCGTCGGCGGTCTCGCCGGTGCGGCATGTGATGTCTCGGGTTGGTCCGGACATTGTTGAACCGGGTGCGCCGTGTTCAACATCCTTGACGACTGCTCACGCACCGTGCGCTCGCACGCCGCCGGCCACGACCGATTTGCGCCACTCGGGGTCTTGCGCCACTCGGGGTCTTGCGCCACTCGTGGGCAGATCGCTCCCGGCGTCGGGGCGGCTCGGTCGGCGGCGAAACGCGGGGCTGTCCTCAGCGATTGCCGAGAAACCCTGCGGCAGACTACGGGGATGGCCAAAGCCGACCAAGTTGGTGGACTTCGAGGAATCGGAGCCGCTACCGCAGTCGTATTGACGCTGCTCGCGCTCGCTGCCTGCAGCGGCGACGCGGACGGCACCCGGAGTGACGCCGGTGCCGCCGATCGGATCCGCGGTGCCGATACTTTGACGCAGGTGTCACCACTGACCGGCGAGATCGCCGAGAACGGATTGCCCGAGCACTCGGTGCTGTCGGTCAAGGTGGAGAACACGACCGAGGCCCAGCCGCAGGTCGGACTCGATCGAGCCGACCTGGTCGCCGAGGAGCTCGTCGAAGGCGGCCTGACGCGCCTGATCGCCTTCTACTACTCCGACCTGCCCAACGAAGTAGGACCGGTCCGATCGATGCGGGCCAGCGACATCGGGATCACCAAGCCGGTAGCCGCTGTCATCGTGGCCTCCGGCGCCGCCCGGACGACCGAGCGACGTCTCGAGCAGGCGGAGATCGCCACGATCACCGAGGCAGGCAGCGCGCGGGGTTACTGGCGCGATGACAGCCGGATTGTGCCGCACAACCTGATGGTGAGTCCCTACGCCATTGGCAAGACGCTGGAGCAGGCGGAGCCGCCTCCGCCGTACCTGCCGTTCGGCGCGGCCGACGACTTCTCCGGGGGCCGATCCGCGCGTTCGGTCGACGTCGCGTTCTCCTCAAGCAGCACGACGCGCTGGAGGTACGACGCGGCGACGGGCTGGGTGCGAGCCGACAGTCTGGCCGAACCGGGACATGACTTTGTCGCCGACAACGTCTTGGTGTTGCGAGTGCGGGTCGGCGACGCCGGTTACCTCGACCCCGCCGGCAACCCGGTACCGGAGACGATCTTCGAAGGCACCGGACGGGCCATGCTCTTCCATGGTGGCAAGGTCGTCACCGGTACGTGGACGAAGGACAATCTGGCCGCGAGCATCGAACTGGCCGACAAGAGCGGCGAAGCGCTGACCGTCCCGGCGGGACGCACCTGGCTCGAGCTGGTGCCAGCGGCCGGGGGCTCGGTCGAGGTCACCGACTGACCCACCAAGCGCGTGACACCATAGAGCCATGTCAGGTGAAGTCCATCGAGGCAGCGAGAGCGGCATGAGCACGGAGTCCTACACCGGCAGGCTCCTGGTCGCGGTTCCCGCGATGACCGATCCCAACTTTCACCGGTGCGTGGTGTTGGTGCTCGACCACGATTCCAGCGGCACGCTCGGCGTCATCCTCAACCGCGTGCTCGACCTGCCGGTGGAGGACGTCCTACCGGATTGGACGCGTGACGTGAGCTCGCCAGGATCACTGTTCGGCGGCGGTCCGGTCGCCACCGACTCCGCTCTCGCGGTCGGGGTCTTGGAGGTGCCACCCGACGAGGCCCCTCTCGGTTGGCGGCCGATGTACGGCCGGGTAGGGCTGGTCGACCTCGACACCCCGGTCGAGGTACTGTCCGGCGCCCTTGCAGGCATGCGGGTGTTTGCCGGTTATGCCGGGTGGCAGCCCGGGCAGTTGGAGGCGGAGATCGACGAGGGGACCTGGGTCGTCGTCGACGCCCTCGACGCCGACGTCGTCACCGACGCACCTCAGCAACTGTGGAGCCGGGTGCTCCGCCGCCAAGTCGATGACGTCCGACTCCTCGCCAGCTGCCCCGACGATCCCGGCATGAACTGATCGGCGCTGCGAAACCGGGGTACGGCTCCTCGCGCGCGGCGCCGAGTGGCGCAAGCTTGTCGTCGTCCGTACTTGAGGGCAGCCGATTTGCCCCCGCGGTGCCCCTAGACTTCTGCACCGTGAGCATCTCGAGGAGCCCCGGCGTCCAGACAGTCGAGGAGACCCGAACCCGACCTGTCACCGACGACGGCGACCACGAGCGCCTCTCGCACTATGTGGCCAAGGACAAACTAACCGCCGCGCTGGTGCAGGGCACTCCGGTCGTCGCGCTGTGCGGCAAGGTCTGGGTTCCCAGTCGCGACCCGCAGCGGTATCCGGTTTGCCCGGAGTGCAAGGAGGTCCGAGACGGCTTGCCACCGGGTGGCGGGGACGACGGCGAGGACAGCTGAGCGGCCTACGCTGCTGGGCATGGCCGCCGAGATCGCGCAGACTCTCGATCGCGGGTTACGGGCGCTGAGCCTCCTGGCCGCCGAACCCCGGGGGATCACGATGACCGAGCTCGCTCGGCGCCTTGGCATCAATCGCACCGTTGCGTACCGTCTGGTCGCGACGCTGCAGCATCACCAGCTGGCGCGACGGGACACCGAGGGCAGGGTGTTCGCGGGCATGGGGGTCCTGCAGCTGGCGCAGGGGGTCGAGCCGTTGCTGCGCGCCAAGGCAAGCCCGGTGCTGCGCCGCCTCGCCGAGGACGTTGGTGCCACCGCCCATCTGACTGTCCGCGAGGGTGATGAAGCGGTGGCGGTGGCGGTGGTCGAGCCGTCGTGGACCGACTTCCACGTCGCGTACCGGGTGGGGGCGCGCCACGCGTTGGACCGCGGAGCCGCGGGCAAGGCGATCCGGCTCGGGGAGGAACGATCCGGACCGGAGTACGTCGTGACTCACGGGGAGCTGCAACCCGGTGCCTCCGGCGTGGCAGCGCCGCTGCTCGGGGTCTCAGGCTTGGCCGCGTCCGTGGGAGTCGTCGCCCTCGGTGAGCTGGACGTGACCGTCGTCGGCGATACGGTGGTGCGGGCCGCCCGCGAAGTCGCGGCCCGGCTCACTTGAGCAGCAGAGTTCGTGCGGAGGAGACGACAGTGACCGAGACGCTCACCCCACAGGAGCAGCAGGCCGATCTCACGCTCGACCAACTCAAGCAGCTGGTGGGCCTCGTCGAGTACGACGCCACCAAGGATCCGTTCCCGGTCACCGCGATGGACGCCATCGTCTTCGTTGTCGGCAATGCCACGCAGGCTGCGCACCTCTACCAGCTCGCCTTCGGGATGGACCTCGTCGCCTATGCGGGTCCGGAGACCGGGACGCGCGACGCCAAGGCGTACGTCCTGCGCTCGGGGTCGGCGCGCTTCGTCTTCACCGGCGGTGTCACCCCGGACAGCCTCCTGCTTGAGCATCACCGCAAGCATGGCGACGGGGTCGTCGACCTCGCGCTCGAGGTCCCGGATGTCGACAAGTGCATCACGCATGCCCGAGCTAACGGTGCTCGTGTCCTCGAGGAGCCGCACGACGTCTCCGACGACAACGGGACCGTACGCCGGGCCGCGATCGCGACGTACGGGGAGACACGTCACTCGCTCATCGACCGCAGTAGGTACCACGGGCCGTACCTGCCGGGCTTCGTCGCGGCAGCGACGCGGGTGACCCGGCCGAAGGGCCACCCCAAGCGGCTGTTCCAGGCAATCGACCACTGCGTCGGTAACGTCGAGCTGGGCCGGATGGACGAGTGGGTGGCGTTCTACAACCGCGTCATGGGGTTTGTGAACATGGCGGAGTTCATCGGCGACGACATCGCCACCGACTACTCGGCGCTGATGAGCAAGGTCGTGGCCAACGGAAACCACCGGGTGAAGTTCCCGCTCAACGAGCCGGCTGTCGCCAAGCGGAAGAGCCAGATCGACGAGTACCTCGAGTTCTACGACGGTGCCGGCTGCCAGCACATCGCGCTGGCGACCGGCGACATCCTGGGTACGGTCGACATCCTCCGGGCGAACGGAGTCGACTTCCTCCAGACCCCGGACTCCTACTACGACGATCCGGAGCTACGCGCCAGGATCGGCGAGGTACGGGTGCCGATCGAGGAGCTGAAGGCACGGCGGATCCTGGTCGACCGCGACGAGGACGGGTACCTGCTGCAGATCTTTACGCAGCCGATGGGGGACCGGCCGACGGTGTTCTATGAGTTCATCGAGCGACACGGTTCGCTCGGATTCGGCAAGGGCAACTTCAAGGCGCTGTTCGAGGCCATCGAGCGCGAGCAGTCCCGGCGCGGCAACCTGTAGCTGCTGATGCCCTTCGTACGTCATGCCGGGGTTGCGCTGACGATCCTCTGCCTCACTGCGACCTCGATGGGCGCGGCTGCCACGCAGCCCGCCGACACAACAGGTGCGCCCGGCGCCGGCGACCCGTACTTTCCGCGCTTCGGCAACGGCGGCTACGACGTGGGTCACTACGGCCTGTTCATCGACTACGACCCGGCGACCGAGCGTGTGGTCGGTGACGCGAGAATTCGCGCCCGGGCGACCCAGCGGTTGACGAGTTTCAATCTCGACCTCCAGCTCGATCCAAGCACGGTGCGCGTCGCGGGTGCGGCGGCCGCGTTCGAGCGGCACGGCCGTGAGCTGGTCATCACTCCGCGGCATGCCCTGCGGAAGGGGGAGCGGTTCCGCGTCCGGGTGCGGTACGCCGGTAAGCCCGCGCAGATCGAAACCGGCGGGATCGGTGCTTGGTTCGAGACGTCGGACGGGGCGGTCGTCGTCGGAGAGCCGGAAGCTGCCACGGTGTGGTATCCGAGCAACGATCATCCGAGCGACAAGGCGTCCTTCGACGTCACGGTCAGGACGGAGCGTGGCATCGACGTCGTCAGCAACGGACGTCTCGTGGGCCGGCGCTCGGTCGGTGGTGGTCAAGCGGTGTGGCACTGGCGGGAGACCTCGCCGATGGCCACCTACCTGGCGTACCTCGCCTTGGGCGATTTCACCTTCGAGCGCGGTCGTACGCCTGGCGGAGTGCCGTACCTCTATGCGATCTCCGATCACTTGGGTCGGGTGCGTGAGAACGCCATCAGGAGCTTGCGTGCCAGTGCGGAGATCGTCGACTTCTTTGCCCGGCGCTTCGGGGCGTACCCGTTCTCGGTGACCGGCGGGACCCTCGTCAACTCCGAATTCGACTTCGCCCTCGAGACTCAGACGCGACCGGTGTACTCCAAGGTGTTCTTCGGCCACCAGAACACAGAGATCATCGCGCACGAGCTGGCGCACCAATGGTTCGGCGATGACGTCTCGGTGCGCCGCTGGCGCGACATCTGGCTCAACGAGGGGTTTGCCACCTGGGCTGAGTGGTTCTTCGCGGAGCACCGTGGTGGCGTCAGTGCCGCAAGGGAGTTCGCTGGGACGTACCGGTCGCTGCGCTGGTACCGGGACTTCTGGCGGGTGGCGGTCGGCGACCCCGGCCCACGACGGCTCTTTGATGAGGCGGTGTACGTGCGGGGGGCGATGGCAGTGCAGGCGCTGCGCACTCTGGTCGGGAAGCGCGACTTCCTGACGGTGCTGCGGTCCTGGGTTCGCAGCCGCGGCGGGGGTAACGGCGACACCGGCGACTTCGTCCGGCTGACGGAACGGATCTCCGGGGTGTCCCTCGGGCAGTGGCGGTCGGCGTGGTTGGCGTCGAGGCACCGGCCGGCGGTGAGCCGCGCTCATGGCTTTCCCCGCTTCATGCTGCGCTGACGTCCGTCCGGGGTCGGCGTACCGTGCAGCCATGGCCTCCCCGGTCCTCGACGCCTTGACGGCCGTGCTGCCGCCGGACCGCGTGATCACCGACCCTGACCGGGTCGCGTCGTACCGCTTCGATCGGGCCTCCTTCTGTCCGGCCGGTCAGCCGGTGGCCGTCGTCCGCCCGCGCAACACTGCGGAGGTCTCGGCGACGCTTCGTATCGCGTCGGAGATGCGGGTGCCGGTCGTGCCCCAGGGTGCTCGAAGCGGGTTGTCCGGAGCGGCCAACGCGATCGACGACGGCATCGTGCTCAGCCTGGAGCGGATGGACCGGGTGCTCCACATCGACACCGCCAACCGCTTCGTCGTGACCGAGCCGGGGGTGATGAACGCCGCGCTGTCGCGTGCCGTGGCTGAGCACGGGTTGTTCTACCCGCCCGATCCCAGTAGCTGGGAGTTCTGCTCGATCGGCGGAAACCTGGCGACCGATTCGGGTGGCTTGTGTTGTCTCAAGTACGGCGTGACGTCCGACTACGTCCTGGGCCTGGAGGTGGTCCTCGCCGACGGCGAGATCTTGCGGACCGGCCGGCGGACGGTGAAGGGCGTCGCCGGTTATGACCTCGTTCGGCTGTTCGTCGGCTCCGAGGGCACCCTCGGCGTCATCACCGAGGCGACGCTGCGACTGCGGGCAGCAGCCGAGCGCCCGTTGACGGTGGCCGCCACCTACCCGGACTCGCTGGCCGCAGCGGCTGGGATCTCCGCGGTGCTGGGCTGCGGTGTCGTTCCCAGCCTGTTGGAGTACATGGACCGGGCCAGTGTGCGTGCCGTGGACGAAGTGTTCGGGATGGGCTTCGGCGCCGGAGTGGGGGCGCTCGTGATCGCGCAGTCCGATGTGGGGGATGTCGTCGGCAAGGCCGAGATCGAGACGATCGGGCGCCAGCTGGAGAGCTGCGGTGCGCTCGACGTGGTTCTCGCAGACGACCCGAGCGAGGGGGAGATGTTGTTGACTGCCCGTCGCCAGGCGCTTCCCGCCTTCGAGCGGCTGGGGGCGACGCTGGTCGACGATGTCTGCGTCCCGCGTGACCGGATGGCGGATCTGGTCTCGGGTATCGAGCTGCTCGCCGAGCGCTTCGGGCTCATCGTTGGCGTCGTCGGCCATGCCGGTGACGGGAACTTCCACCCCAACGTGGTCTTCGACTCAACCGATGCCGATCAGGTTGCCCGTGCCCGTCGAGTGTTTGAGGAGATCATGGTGTTGGGGTTGGACCTTGGTGGCACGATCACCGGCGAGCACGGTGTCGGATTGCTCAAGCGGGACCTGCTGGGGCGCGAGATCGGTCCGCTCGGGCTGCGGGTGCACCGCGACCTCAAACGCGCTCTCGACCCGCTCGGCATCCTCAACCCCGGCAAGATCTTCACCCCCGATGATGGCTAGGCCGGGAGAATGCGGCCGGTGACATCGCCGAGAGCGATGCGACCCCCTAGGGCGCCGGGGCAGGTGGCGGACAGGGTGACCTCGTCGCCGTCTTCGAGGAACGTCCGCGAGCTACCATCGGCCAACTGAACCTCGTCACGCCCGCCCCACGACAGCTCGAGAAACGAGCCTCGCTGGTCGCGCTCGGCTCCGCTGATGGTGCCCGAGGCGAACAGGTCGCCGGTGCGCAGGCTGGCCCCGTTGCTGGTCAGGTGCGCCAGCATCTGCGCCGGTGACCAGTACATCGCGGCGTACGGCGGATGGGAGACCACAGTGTTGTTGCACCGGACGGTCACCTCGATGTCGTAGCCGGCCGGCTCCTCGACCCGCAGGTACGGCAACGGCTCCGGAGCCTGCCGCGGCAGTGGCGTCCGCGCCGACTCCATTGCCACCAGCGGTGTGATCCACGGTGAGATCGACGTCGCGAACGACTTGCCGAGAAAGGGCCCAAGCGGCACGTACTCCCACGCCTGGATGTCGCGCGCCGACCAGTCGTTGAGCAGCGTGACGCCGAAGACGTGCTCGGCGAACGCGCCGGGACTGACCGGAGAACCCAACGGTGTCGATACGCCGACGACGAAACCCAGCTCCGCCTCCATGTCGAGCCGCCGCGACGGGCCGAATGTGGGAGCGTCGGCCTCCGGCTGCTTGCGTTGTCCGCAGGGTCGCCTGATCTCGGCTCCGGACGCGACAACGGTGCCGGCTCGGCCGTGGTAGCCGACGGGCAGGTGCCGCCAGTTCGGCAGCAACGGCTCGGCATCCGGCCGAAAGATCTTGCCGACGTTCGAGGCATGGTCCAGCGAGCAATAGAAGTCGACGTAGTCCGCTACCGCGAACGGGAGGTGCGGCGTCACCTCGGACAACGGGAACAGGTACGGCTCCACCACCGAACGCTCGGCGGGATCGGACACCAGACCGACCAGCCACCGGCGTACCGATGCCCACACGGGAGGCCCGGCGGCGAAGAGCTCCGCGAGCGAGGGTTCGGCTAGCAGCTCGGTCTGGGGCAGCATCTCGAGCGCCGCGATGGGGGCCAGGTCGACGACGAAGTCGCCGATCCGGGCAGCTACGCGCGGGGAGTCGCCGCCGAACGAGACCACGCCGTACGGCAGGTTGTCGGCGTCGTAGCCGCTGCCGGCCGCCTGCGGCACCCACGAACTCCGTCGATCCCCACGGTCGGCTGGTGCAGTCACTGCGACTCCTGATCGATCATTCCTGCGGTCCGGTGGGCTGCCGGCGTGAGGAGCCCCAGCTCGACCAGGTCCTGGACGGGTTCGTCGATGCTGCACGAGCCGACCGAGATGAACCAGCGACGAAGCCGCGCGGCCTCGTCCGCGGACATGGCGGCGCAGGCGGCAGCGCACGCGACCGCGTCCCGATCCGCGAGCACTCGGACGACATCGCCGGTGTCGGCCCCGTCGAGGATGGCTCGAGTCGCCAACACGACGTTCAGGAAGCCGTGCTGCTCGAAGCCCGTGCCGGGCGCGGTGTTGCGGATGGCGTGGTGGAGCCCGGCCGTGCACTTGAACGGAACTTCCAGATCAAGGGCGGACGCGATGGCGCCGGCGAACTCCGGCTCGTCGGGATGGGAGTCGGCAGTCTCGCCCCCGGTGCGGAACTTCAGGCGGTGACCCGACTCCGCCACCATCTCGGCGGCCCGCATCCAGGATGACTCGGAGACGTCCACGGCGCGGGGGAGCTCGACGAACGCGAGGACGTCAACGGGGAGCGACCCGGCAAGCATCGTCGCGACCCGGCGGGCGTTTCGGGCGAGGTCGTCCTCGTCACGCAGGGCGATCTCGATGCTGCCCAAGCTCACGGTCGCCGTCGTCGCTGCCCAGGTCAGCGCAGGGTCCAAGGCACCGGCTCCGCCGCTCACCACCACAGTGACCGGCAAGGGCGCTGCCTGCGGATCGGCTTCGAGGAGGCGTACCAGCTCGTGGGCTCGGGTGTCGCTGATGAGCAACGGCCCCAGCAGGTTGCCGTACCAGGCCGCAGCGTGCCGGCGGTGTGCCGTCAGCGCCTCCGGCAGGGGCGTGGTGGCGGGTGGAAAGATGGCCGCGTCGTCGACGAACCCGCTGAGCAAGGCGGTCACGGGGCCGGTTGACACGCGGGCGAGAGTATCGCACCGTGTAGTCGATCGGACACGCATGTCCGGTAAGTGAACAGCGGAAGGGAACAGCTGATGGGCCACTACCTTCGCGTCGGCGATGTCCCGTCGAAGCGGCATACGCAGTTCCGCATCTCCGACGGGCCGCGCGCCGGCCAGCTCCATTACGAGGAGCTCATGGGGGAGGAGGGGTTCTCCTCCGATTCGTCGCTCCTCTATCACCGCGGTGTCCCGTCGGCTCTCGTGGATTCCCAGGTTTGGGAGCTGCCGGATGTCGCCACGACACCGAACCACCCGCTGGTGCCGCGTCATCTGCGGTTGCCGGAGCTGTTCAAGGAAGGCGACCACGTCGACGTCGACGTGGTGACCGGTCGCCGACTCGTGCTGGGCAACGGAGATGTCCGCATCTCGTATGTCGTCGCCGGCGCGGAGTCGCCCTACTACCGCAATGCGGTAGGCGACGAGTGCGTCTTCATCGAGGCCGGGCGCGGGCGGGTCGAGACCGTGTTCGGCGTCTTCGACGTCCGGCCGGGGGACTACGTGATGATCCCGCGATCCACCACGCACCGGTGGCTTCCCGACGTCACCGACGGACCCCTGCGCGCCTACCTGATCGAGGCCAACAGCCACATCACCCCGCCGCGGCGGTACCTCTCGCGATTCGGCCAGTTCCTCGAGCATGCGCCGTACTGCGAGCGTGACCTCTACCCGCCGACCGAGCCGCTGCTCGTCGAAGGCGAGGACGTCGAGGTCTTGGTCAAGCACCGCGGCAACGGACCGAGTGGGCTGGTGGGCTCGCGGATGACGTACGCGACGCACCCGTTCGACGTCGTCGGCTGGGACGGCTGCATGTACCCGTACACGTTCAACGTCGCGGAGTATGAGCCGATTACCGGGCGCATCCATCAACCGCCACCGGTGCACCAGGTGTTCGAGGGCCACAACTTCGTGGTGTGCAACTTCGTGCCCCGTAAGGTCGACTACCACCCGCTGGCGGTACCGGTGCCGTACTTCCACTCGAATGTGGACTCCGACGAGGTCATGTTCTACGTCGACGGCGACTACGAGGCACGCAGGGGCTCAGGGATCAACAAGGGCTCCATCTCGCTGCACCCTGGGGGTTTCGCCCATGGGCCGCAGCCCACTGCGATCGAGGGCGCGCTCGGTGCTGAGTACTTCGACGAGCTCGCCGTCATGGTCGACACGTTCCGACCGCTCGAGCTGGGTGAGGGCGGTGTCGCCAGTGACGACGGCGGTTACGCGTGGACCTGGAGCGGCCGTCACCTTTGATGATCGGTGAGTTTCTGCAGCCGAGGAACGCTTGCGGCAGTGCCGGCGTCGCGAGGCCGGCGAGAATTCGATGCGCGATCGAATGTCCGCTTCGCGGACAGGGTCGAGCACTACCAGCAGCGAACGAACGAGGCGGCCGCAGGTGCGCGCCAGAAGTCACCGATCATCGGGGGAGAGGTGGACGCCGGCGGCGGCCAGCTCGGCGAGGGTGGCGTCCAGGCGGTCGGGGGCGACCGCTGCCGTGAGGTCCAGCAGCACCGTTGTCGCAAATCCCTCGCGCACCGCATCCAGTGCCGAGGCGCGGACGCAGTAATCGGCCGCCAGGCCACAGATGTCGACCGCATCGACGCGTCGGGCCCGCAGCCATGCGGCGAGCGGTTCGCCATCGGGGCTCACCCCGTCGAACCCCGAGTACGCCGCAGCATGCTCGCCCTTGTGGAATACCGAGTCGAACGGGCGCGGCTCCAGCGCCGGATGGATCTCGGCACCTGACGTGCCGACCACGCAGTGCCGCGGCCAGCTGTCGACGTAGTCAGGTTCCTCGGCAAAGTGCGCCCCTGGATCGATGTGGTGGTCTCGAGTCGCGATGACAAGCGGGTAACTGTGATCGCTCAGCAGTTTGCCGATCCGGGCGGCAACGGCGGCGCCACCGGTCACGGGCAGCGACCCGCCTTCGCAGAAGTCGTTCTGCACATCCACCACGAGCAGTGCCTTCATGCTGGCGCTGCCCGCTCGTACACGGTCTCGATCGCCGGCTCGCCTCGCGACAGCTGTCTGGCCTGCAACGGCAGCTCCGCAACCGATCGCTCATGCCGGTCCCGCATCTGGAGCAGGCTGTCGTCGTACACCCGCTCACCGGCGGTGAGCAGCGGCCAGAGCAGCGCACGGTCGTCACCGTCGTCGTACGGCATCTCCCCGATGCCGACCACCTCAGCCTGCGCGACGCCACGCGCCGACAGCCGTCGCAGGGCCCACTTGCGGCCGCCGATCGATGTCTTGTCCTGACTGCGTTTGGCGACCGCAACCATCGATGTCCGCGGACCCGATGATCGCGCGACCAGCTTGTAGACGAAGCCGCAGGTCGGATGGCCCGATCCCGTCACCAGGGCGGTTCCCACGCCATAGCCGTCCACAGGTGCCGCCGCCAGCGCCGCGATCGCGTACTCGTCCAGGTCACTGGTGACGATCACCTTTGTCTCATACGCCCCGAGCTCGTCGAGTTGCTCCCGGACCTCGCGGGCGAGCAGCGGCAGGTCGCCGGAGTCGATGCGAACCGCCCCGAGCTCCGTACCGGCGATCTCGACCCCCACCCGGACAGCATCGCGGATGTCGTACGTGTCCACCAGCAGCGTCGTCCCGGCTCCCAACGATCGCACCTGAGCGGTGAACGCCTCGCGCTCACTGTCGTGCACCAGCGTGAATGAGTGTGCGGCCGTGCCGGTTGTCGGAATTCCGTAGCGATGCCCGGCGGCCAGACTGGCCGTCGAGGCGAAGCCCGCTACGTACGCGGCCCGCGCGGCTGCCACTGCGGCGATCTCGTGCGTACGCCGAGCGCCCATCTCGATGCACGGGCGGCCGGCGGCGACGCCGGTCATCCGCGAGGCCGCCGAGGCGATCGCTGAGTCGTGGTTCAGGATGCTCAGCACCAGCGTCTCCAACACCACCGCCTCGGCGAAGCCGCCCTCAACCACCAGCAGCGGGGAGCCGGGGAAGTAGGTCTCCCCCTCGGGGTAACCCCAGATGTCGCCGCTGAAACGGTACGACGCCAACCACTCGAGGGTGGCGGCGTCCACGATCTGCCGGTCGCGCAAGAATCCCAACGCCTCGTCGTCGAAGCGGAAGTCGGCCAAGGCGTCGAGCACCCGGCCAGTCCCGGCGACCACGCCGTACCTGCGTCCCTCAGGCAACCGCCGGGCGAACAGCTCGAAGACCGACCGCCGCTGCGCCGCCCCACTGCGCAACGCCGCCTGCAGCATCGTGAGCTCGTACTGATCCGTGAGCAGCGCGGTCGTCGTCACCCAGCCAGCGTAGAAGGCACGTCAGGGTCGGTCGTCATAGGTCCGCCGCCCGATCTGGTGGACAATGCCGTCGTGGCCGCGACTCCGACCCCGATCGAGCTCGAGCGACCCGAGGCCGACGAGATCACCGCGCTGGATGCACCGTGGATTACGCTGGTGTGGAACGACCCCGTCAACTTGATGTCGTACGTGAGCTATGTTTTTCGCAGCTATTTCGGTTACGCGCAGGCACAGGCCGACAAACTGATGCTCCAGGTGCATCACGACGGGAAGGCCGTGGTGTCGACCGGCTCGCGCGAGGAGATGGAACGCGACGTCGAAGCCATGCACGGGTACGGCCTGTGGGCGACGCTGCAAAAGGCCGACGTGTGAAACGCTTCCGCAGCCGGCGCCGAGGTGGGGCGTACGCGCAGTTCGACCAGCACGAGGCCCGGCTGATCGCCAATATGGCGGCGCAGGTGGCCGAGCTGGTAAGGGACGGCTCCCCGACATCGGTAGGTTCGGCAGACCCGCTCGAGGCACTGGTCGGCATCGACGGTTCCGCGGAGGCGCCTGAAGACCCGGTCCTGAAACGCCTCCTGCCCGATGCCTACCGCGACGCAGAGGACGATGCGGCTGAGTTCCGCCGCTTCACCGAGCACGGGTTGCGGGAGGGCAAGGTACGCAACGCGCAGGCGGTCATCGCATCGCTCACTGCTGGCGGGATGGCCGAGGACGACTTGGCCGCGGTATCGGCACCTGACGTCGAGATCGATGTCGACCTCGACGCCGAAGGGGTGCAGTCGTGGCTGCGCTGCCTCACCGATATCCGGCTGTCGTTGGCGACTCGGCTCGGCATCACCGAGGACGACCAGGAGCGCTGGGACGCGCTGGCTGACGACGACCCGGCAGTGATGATGCACGACATCTACGACTGGCTGGGCTTCGTGCAGGAGACGCTGGTACTCGCCGTCTCCTGACGGAACGACCGAGTGCCCCGCGATTGACGCGGGCCGACGGCAAGCCCCGTCATGGTTCCGAGTGGCGCAAACGAGTCATCAAAGCGCCGCCCCGACCGACGTTATTGCGCCACTCGCCGGCCGGAGCGGGGCCGCTGCGTAGGCTCGACAGCGTGCTGACCATCGACCAAGGTATCCACGATGCGATCGTGGCGCACGCTCGTCGCGATCACCCGGACGAAGCCTGCGGAGTGGTCGCCGGGCCGGCCGGATCCGACCGTCCGACGCGCCACCTCCCCATGCTCAACGCGGCGATGTCGCCGACGTTCTACGAGTTCGACGCCACGGACCTGCTGCGCCTCTACCAGGACATGGATGCGCGTGACGAGGAGCTGGTCATCATCTACCACTCGCACACCGCGACGCCGGCGTACCCCTCCCGAACCGATATCGCACTGGCGCAGGAGCCAGGCGCGCATTACGTCCTCGTGTCCACCCGGGACCGCGACAACGATGACGAGCCGGAGTTCCGCTCGTACCGGATCATCGACGGTCATGTCGAGGAGGAGGACGTACGGGTGGTTCCCTCCCTCGAGACGGCTGCGGAATGAGTCGTACCCTCCCCGCCGTTGATCTCAGCAGCAACCGCGAGGAGAACCGCATGGCGATCGAAGTCCGGGTCCCGACGATCCTGCGTACGCACACCGCCGGCGCCAAGCGGGTGTCTGGCGACGGCGCCACGCTGGGTGAGCTCATCGACAACGTCGAGGGCACCCACGCCGGCGTCAAGGCGCGCCTGGTGGACGATGGCGAGCTGCGCCGTTTCATCAACGTGTACGTCAACGATGAGGACGTCCGGTTCACCGGTGGACTCGGAACACCGCTGGCCGATGGCGACGTCGTGGTGATCCTGCCCGCCGTGGCAGGCGGAGCTGGCGATACAGCCCGACCCGGCGGCTGAGCGATCGCGATGCGCTTCGACTCACTGCTCGACTCCGTTGGCCGGACGCCGCTGATCGGTCTGCCCCGGCTTTCGCCATCACCCGACGTCCGGCTGTGGGCGAAGCTCGAGGACCGTAACCCGACCGGGTCCATCAAGGACCGGGCGGCCCTCGCCATGGTGGTCCGGGCGGAGAAGGAGGGGCTGTTCCGCCCCGGGTGCACGTTGCTGGAGCCGACCTCGGGCAACACCGGCATCTCGCTGGCGATGGTCGCCCGGCTGCGCGGCTACCGCCTCGTGTGTGTGCTGCCCGAGAACACCTCCGTCGAGCGGCGCCAGCTGCTCACCATGTGGGGAGCCGAGATCGTCACGTCCCCGGCTGCCGGGGGGTCCAACGAGGCGGTACGCGTCGCCAAGGAGCTCGCGCTCGACCACCCCGACTGGGTGATGCTCTACCAGTACGGCAATGCCGCCAACGCCGACGCGCACTTCGAGGCCACCGCGCCGGAGATCCTGGCCGACCTGCCGGAGGTGACCCATTTCGTCGGTGGGCTCGGCACCACCGGCACGCTGATGGGCGTCGGCCGATTCTTCCGCGAGCACAAACCTGGTGTTCGCATCGTCGCCGCCGAGCCACGCTATGGGGAGCTGGTGTACGGGTTGCGCAACCTCGATGAGGGCTTCGTACCCGAGCTGTACGACGAGTCGCTGGTGGATGCGCGCTTCTCGGTCGGCCCGCGTGATGCCGTTCGCCGGGTCCGTGAGCTGCTCGACACCGAAGGGATCTTCGCCGGAATCTCCACCGGGGCCATCCTGCATGCGGCGATGGCGCAGGCCGCGACGGCCGTTCGCGCGCATCACAGCGCTGACATTGCGTTCGTCGTCTGTGACGGCGGTTGGAAATACCTGTCGACCGGCGCCTACGAAGGCACCCTCGATGAGGCCGAGGACCGCCTCGACGGCCAACTCTGGGCCTGAGCGAGCTACAGAGTCGACAGCACGAAGGAGAGTACGAAGCCGGCGGCCGTACTGAGCGCCACGGTGGGGCCACCCTGTTCGTAGGCCTCCGGCATCAACGTGTCCGCGAGGGACGCGAGGACTGCCCCGGCAGCGAACGCCAGCGGGAACGACAACGTCTCGGGCTGTGTTCTGGAGAGCGGGCCAGCGCCGATGACGACGGCCAGGGTGAGTGCCACCGCGCACACCAACCAGACTCCGAGGATGAACGTCTGGGATCGCCCTTGGGCGCGCATGGATGCGCTGCCAACCAACGCCTCGGGGAAGTTGGACACGAAGATCGCTGCCAGCAGTGCGAGACCGCTCGTGCCTTCACCCAAGCTCACGCCCAGGGCAACGTTCTCGGGGACCCCGTCCAGCGTGACCGCAGCGAGTAGGGCGAGCCCGGCCGATCCGCCGACGGACGCCTTCGACGGCGCGGTGTCGGTCGCCGCGGCGTTCGTGTCCATCTTCGGGCTGTCGTCGTCGCCGGTGGATCCGGCGGCCAACTTGTCGAGCTGTTGGCTGACGACGACGAAAACGATCGCTCCGGCAGTCAGCCCCAGAGCCGCACGCCAGATCCCACCCCGCTCGTACGCGTCCTCGAAGAGCTCGAAGCTGAGGGCGGTGATGAGGGCACCGGCGGCGAAAGCGAGCATCGCGGCGAGAACCCGTTTGGGGATCTGGATGTGCCCGCCCGCAATCGCGCCCAGCACGAGTGCGCTGGACGCGATGACCCCGAAGATCAGCGACTCCCACATGACGGTTCAGGAGCCTAACGCCCACCAGCGCGCCTCACCCCCACGCGTGGGCCTGACGTTCTTAGCGCGCCGCGCCGGCATGCGCCGTTTCAACATAGGGCTCACGCATGAATCGAGCGGATCGATCGAGCCGCTAGCCTGCCCACGTGCGCGAGATCGTGGTGTTTTCCGGTAGTGCCCACCCCCAGCTGGCCGGACGCATCTGCGGAGCGCTCGGTGTCGCGCTCTCGCCGGCGGTGACGACTCGCTTCAGCAACGACTGTCTCCAGGTACAGCTGCTGGCAAATTGTCGCCAGCGTGACGTCTACGTGGTGCAGCCGCTCGTCCCACCCACGCAGGAGCATCTGATGGAGCTGCTGCTGATGCTCGACGCCGCGCGAGGCGCTTCGGCCTCGCAGGTGACGGCGGTCATCCCGCACTATGCGTACGCGCGCTCGGACAAGAAGGACGCCTCTCGCATCTCCATCGCGGGTCGCCTCGTAGCCGACATGCTGGTGACCGCTGGCGCGGATCGGGTGCTCACCATGACACTGCACGCGCCGCAGGTGCACGGGTTCTTCTCGGTGCCGGTTGACCACCTGACGGCAACCGGTGAGCTCGCGGACCACTTCCGTGGCCGTGACCTGACCGGGACGGTCGTGGTCTCACCCGACCTCGGGAACGCCAAGCGAGCGACTCAGTTCGCCCGGCTCCTCGGGTTGTCGGTGGCGGCCGGCAGCAAGCAGCGGCTTTCTGACGATCGGGTGGTCATCGACGCGATCGTGGGTGATGTCGCCGGCCGGGAGGCGATCATCCTCGATGACGAGATCACCACCGGCGGCTCCATTCTCGAGCTCCTGGACCGACTGTCCGAGCAGGGCTGCGACCGGGCGGCCGTTGCCTGCACGCATGGGCTGTTCAGCGGCAAGGCGGTCGAACGGCTCGGCTCGCATCCGGCCATCACCGGGGTCTGGTCCACCGACACCGTCCCGCTGCCCGCCACTCCCTGGCCGGAGCTCGGCGTGCGGTCGGTTGCACCGTTGTTCGCGGAGGCGATCACCCGGATCCACGCCGGCGAGTCGGTGAGCAGTCTCTTCGACGGCGTCGACCCCACGCATGCAGCGCCGCAGGCCAGGCTGCCGTTCGTCGGAGCCTTCTGACCCCCGCGTAACGCCCCCTCATCCGCGGCTTCCGAACCGATGATCGCGACTGACGCGATCGGGGGTGCCTCCACGGCGCAGTAAGTCGCGAATGAACGCTGAGAGGCGGAGCAGCCACCGTAGGCTTTGCCGCGTGAGGGACGCTCCGATCGGGATCTTCGACTCCGGCTTCGGGGGGCTCACCGTGGCCCGCGCCGTGCTCGACCAGCTACCGCACGAGCCGGTGCTGTACCTCGGAGACAGCGCACGTCAGCCGTACGGCCCGAAGCCGATCGGTGAGGTCCGCGAGTATGCGCTGGAGTGTCTCGACCACCTCGTCGGGCGGGGCGTCAAGGTCTTGGTGATCGCGTGCAACTCCGCCAGTGCGGCAGTGTTACGCGACGCCCGCGAGCGCTATGAGGTCCCGGTCGTCGAGGTCATCCTGCCGGCGACTCGGCGTGCCGTGGCCGCCAGCCGGAACGGCCACGTGGGAGTCATCTGCACCGAGGCGACTGCGGTCTCCCAGGCGTACGAGGACGCGTTCGCTGCGGCGCCGCAGATCACTCTGCACACCCAGCCGTGCCCGCTTTTCGTGGAGTTCGTCGAGCGGGGCATCACCAGCGGGCCGGAGCTGCTCACGGTGGCCTTCGAGTACCTCGCTCCGCTGGTGGACCAGTCGATCGACACGTTGGTCCTCGGTTGCACCCACTACCCGTTGCTCACCGGCGTGCTGTCGTACGTGCTGGGAGACGACGTGACCCTGGTGTCGAGCGCTGACGAGACGGCCAAGGACGTCTACCGGCTGCTGGTGCGCCACCGCATGCAGCGGCCGGCGGCTACCTCGCCTCCCGTGCACCGCTTTCTGACGACCGGCCAGCCGAAGGA
>Ga0183260_10000425_pt1 | contig 35537 bp, 41 predicted proteins | sample AntDrymUQ4972206_2_FD_129768 | JGI IMG/M metagenome (GOLD analysis project Ga0183260, IMG submission 129768) | Polar desert sand microbial communities from Dry Valleys, Antarctica - metaG UQ497 (22.06) (version 2) (version 2) | ecosystem: Environmental > Terrestrial > Soil > Desert | place...
CTACATCGCCTGGACGTTGACCGCCTTCGGCCCCTTGTCGCCGGCCTCGGCGTCGTAGCTGACCTTCGCGCCCTCTGCGAGCGAGCGGTAGCCGTCGCCGACGATGCCGGTGTGATGGACGAAGAGATCCTTCTGTCCATCGTCGGGGCTAATGAAGCCGAAGCCCTTGTCGTCGCTGAACCACTTTACGGTTCCGGTGGCCATACAGGCCCTCCTCGGGGTGTTGTGCTGCAACCCCGAGGATGCTGAATGCAACGATTCTGGGCGCTGGCACTGCTTACGCCGGACCCCAATGGCCCGGCCTTTCAGGTCAAACCGTAGCCCATCACTACCCTGCATGCCTATGTCGGCAACGAGAAGTGACCTTCGCAACGTCGCGATCGTGGCGCACGTCGACCACGGAAAGACCACGCTCGTCGACGCGATGCTGTGGCAATCGGGTGCTTTTCGGGCCGGCCAGGACGTCAACGAGCGCGTCATGGACTCGATGGATCTCGAGCGCGAGAAGGGCATCACGATCCTCGCCAAGAACACGTCGGTCCACCACAACCCTTCCGGGGTTGCAGGCGACGACGTCAAGCTGAACATCATCGACACGCCCGGCCACGCCGACTTCGGCGGCGAGGTCGAGCGGGGCCTGTTCATGGTCGACGGCATCCTGCTGCTCGTCGACGCGAGCGAGGGCCCGCTGCCGCAGACGCGCTTCGTGCTGCGCAAGGCGCTCGAGGCGCGGCTGCCGGTGATCCTCGTCGTCAACAAGGTCGACCGCCCGGATGCGCGCATCGCCGAGGTCGTCGACGAGGTATACGAGCTGTTCCTCGACCTCGACGCCGACGAGGAGCAGATCGACTTCCCGATCGTCTACTGCAACGCGAAGGCCGGCCACGCGTCGCTGGATGAGAACGCGCTCGACGACAGCCTCAAGCCGCTGCTCGACCTGCTCGTGGAGCACATCCCGCCGCCCTCCTACGAGCCCGGTCACCCGCTGCAGGCGCAGGTCACGAACCTCGACGCATCGCCCTACGTCGGACGCCTCGCGCTGTGCCGCGTGCGCCAGGGGACGATCCGCAAGGGCCAGCAGGTCGCCTGGTGTCGCGCGGACGGCTCGATCGAACAGGCCAAGATCTCCGAGCTGTACATCACCGAGAACCTCGAGCGCGTCGAGGCCGCCGAGGCCGGGCCGGGCGAGATCATCGCGATCGCCGGCATCGCCGAGGTGACGATCGGCGAGACGCTCGCCGACCTCGCCGACCCGCGGCCGCTGCCGGTGATCACCGTCGACGAGCCGTCGCTGTCGGTGACGCTCGGGATCAACACGTCGCCGCTGTCCGGTCAGGACGGCTCGAAGCTGACCGCCCGCCAGGTGCAGTCCCGCCTCGCCGCCGAGCTCATCGGCAACGTCTCGGTGCGGGTGCTCGAGACCGAGCAGGCGCGGGCGGGGACCGAATGGGAGGTCCAGGGCCGCGGCGAGCTGCAGCTCGCGATCCTCGTCGAGCTCATGCGGCGCGAGGGCTACGAGCTGACGGTCGGCAAGCCGCAGGTACTCACGCGCGAGATCGGCGGGACGCTGTGCGAGCCCGTCGAGCGCGTCGCGATCGACGTGCCCGAGGAGTACGTCGGGGTCGTCACGCAGCTGCTCGCGTTACGCAAGGGGCGGATCGAGTCGCTCGTCAACCACGGCACCGGCTGGGTGCGGATGGAGCAGCTCGTCCCCGCGCGCGGCCTGATCGGCTTTCGCACCGAGTTTCTCACCGAGACGCGCGGCACCGGTCTGCTGCATCACGTCTTCGAGGGCTGGGAGGGGTGGTTCGGCGAGCTGCGCACGCGCCCGACGGGGGCGCTGGTCGCCGACCGGCGCGGCGCCGCGGCATCCTTCGCGCTGTTCGGCCTGCAGGAGCGCGGAACGCTCTTCATCGCCCCCGGCGAGGAGGTCTACGAGGGCATGATCATCGGCGAGAACGGCCGCGCCGAGGACCTCGACGTCAACGCCGTCAAGGAGAAGCACCTCACGAATCACCGCTCGTCGAATGCCGACGAGCTCGTACGGCTCGTGCCGCCGCGGCGCCTGTCACTCGACCAGGCGCTCGAGTTCCTGCGTGAGGACGAGTGCATCGAGGTCACGCCGCAGGTCGTGCGACTGCGCAAGGTCGCGCTCGACTCGACCACGCGGGTCAAGCACGCGCGCGCGATGAAGCGCGACGCGGTGGCGTCGCGCTGAGCCCGCGGCGAGCACTCAGCGCGCCCGCCGCGCGTACTCCTCGTTGGGCAGCATGTTCGTCGCCATCGCCATGCGGTTGGTGAGGTTGTACATCGCGGCAAGCTCGGCGACGTCCCACGTCTCCTCGAGCGTGAGGCCTACGTCGCGTAGCGAGCGCAGGTCGTCCTCGCCGAGCGCGCGCGGCGTGAGCGCGCGATTCGCTCGCCGAGCACCGGGTCGTCGAGCGCCTCGCGCAGCGCGGCGCCGTGCGCGACGAGGCAGTACAGGCAGCCGTTGGCCTGACTGACCACGACGGCGATCATCTCGCGGTCGGCCTCGTCGAGATTCTCGCTGGGCACGTGCAGCGAGCGGAAGTGCGAGAACCACGCGCTCAGGCGCTCTGGCCGGTAGGCCCACGTGCGAAAGACGTTGGGCACGAAGCCGAGGTTCTCGCGCGCCTTGGCGAACAGGCCCCGCAGCGAGTCGGGCAGCTCGGACTCGTCGGGCACCGGAAACCAGGATCCCACGCGCTCGTCGCTCATGTCGTCTCTCCATTCGGCTGGTGTTCGTGGCGCAACTCGTTGCGGACGCGGGCGCGCGCCTCGCCGTACATGTGCGTCTCGGAGACGATCAGAGCGACCAGTGAGGCGGCCAGGATCGCGACCGTGCCGAGCGCAGGCAGCTTGAGCTCATAGGCCAGTGGGATGAATGCCAGCAGCACGATCGCCAGGCCCAGCCGGTGCGAGCTGAGCGTGTGGATGTTGCGCAGGCGAAAGCAGACGTGCCCGAGCAGGTACAGGGCAGTGCCGCCCAGCAGCGCCGCCGTCGGCACGAGCTTGAGCGGATCCTCGACGTCGCCGATCGTCTTCTTCATCGCCAGCGCGACGAGCACGATGCCCGCGACCATCGGAAAGTGCAGGTAGGAGAAGGAGTCGCGCGCCATCTCGTTGCGATCGCGACCCTCCTCGGTCTCGCCCAGGCGCTTGGTCGAGACGAGCGCGACGACATCGAAGTACAGCCACCACAGCGCCGCGGCGACAACGGTCCCGAGCACCGCCGCGGCGACGATGCCGAGGTCGACCGTCCCCGTCACGCCGACGCCGATCGCGACGATCGATTCGCCCAGCGCGATGATGATGATCAGCCCGTGGCGCTCGGCAAAGTGACGCGGCACGAGCGTCCAGCCCTCCACGCCGAAGAAGTACGGCCCGGCGGTGTCGACCGCGATCGCCAGCGCCCACAGGCCCCCCTGCAGCCCTCCATCGGTGGCCGACGCGACGAGCACCAGCCCGACGCTGATCGCGGTGCTGACGGCGAGCCCGAGCGTCGACTTGCGCAGGGCCGGGTTGTCGCGGCTGGCGAGCAGGAACAGCGCGATGTGCGCGCCGCGCACGGCGCCATAGGCGAGCCCGAAGACGAGCGCGGAGTCCTCGAACGCGCGGGGGACGCAGAGGCTGGCGACGAGGAAGGCGGCCATCGCCGCGAACATCACGAGCCGCACCGCCCCCTCTTCGGGGTCGACGACGCTCGTCAGCCACGTGTAGCCGACCCACGACCACCACATCACGCCGAGGACGAGCAGTCCCTTGGCCAGACCCTCCCAGGTCGGCTCGGCGGCCATCAGCGCCGTGCACTGCGTCAGCGCGAGCACGAAGACGAGATCGAAGAACAGCTCCAGCGGCGTGACCGTCTCCTGGTCACGCAGCACGGCCGTCATGCGCCGCGCGCGATCGGGAGCCGCTGTGCTCATCGCCTCATCTTCTCAAGCGGTCGGCCGGGCCTTTCGAGATCTTGTAGTTGCACACGCAACGAACTACCATGAACGCCTTGTTCTCTTCGCAGACCCGCCGCATCGCCCGGCTCTTCGGTCCCTACCGCAAGCGGCTGTCGGCGGTGCTCGCCCTGATCGTGCTCTCCGCCGGTCTTGGGATCGTCTCGCCGTTCCTGCTGCGCGAGGTGCTCGACACGGCGATCCCGCGCGAGGACATCGAGCTGCTGGCCTGGCTCGTCGGCGGGATGATCGCGATCTCGATCGCCACCGGCGTGCTCGGCGTCGGCCAGACGTGGCTGTCGAACGTCGTCGGCCAGCGCGTCATGCATGACCTGCGCGCGGCCGTCTACCGCCACCTGCAGCGCCTGTCGCTCGCCTTCTTCACGCGCACCCGCACCGGCGAGGTGCAGTCGCGCATCGCCAACGACATCGGCGGCGTGCAGAACGTCGTCACGAGCACGGCGACCTCGATCGTCTCCAACTCGACGACGGTCATCGCGACGATCGTGGCGATGGTCATCCTCGACTGGCGCCTGGCCGTCTTCAGCCTCGCGCTGCTGCCGTTCTTCGTCTGGCTGACGCGCCGCGTCGGCAACGAGCGCAAGAAGATCACGGCCAGGCGCCAGGGCCGGATGGCCGACATGAGCGCGCTCGTCGAGGAATCGCTGTCGGTCTCGGGCGTGCTGCTGGGCAAGACGATGGGCCGCTCGGACGAGCTGGCACAGCGCTTCAGCGGCGAGTCCGAGCAGCTGGCCGAGCTCGAGGTCCAGTCGCGGATGGCGGGTCGCTGGCGGATGGCGAGCGTACAGATGAGCTTCGCGATCATGCCCGCGCTTGTGTACCTGTTCGCCGGGCTGGCGATCGCGGGTGGCTCGGCAACGATCACGATCGGCACGGTCGTCGCCTTCACCACGCTGCAGACGCGGCTGCTGTTCCCGATCGGCTCGCTGCTGAACGTCTCTGTCGAGGTGCAGGCCTCGCGCGCGCTGTTCGACCGCATCTTCGAGTACCTCGACCTACCGGTCGAGATCTCCGAGCGGCCCGGCGCCGTGCAGCTCGACCCGCCAGCCGTGCGCGGCGAGGTGCGCTTCGAGCGCGTCTCCTTCCACTACGAGGAGGCCGGCGCACGGACGCTCGAAGGTGTCGACCTCGTCGTCGCGCCCGGCACGAAGGTCGCGATCGTCGGCGAGACCGGCTCGGGCAAGACGACGCTCGGCTACCTCGTCTCACGGCTGTACGACGTGACCGCCGGACGCGTCGCGATCGACGGCGTCGATGTCCGCGAGCTGTCGTTCGCGTCGCTCGCTCGGACGGTCGGCCTCGTCTCGCAGGAGACCTACCTCTTCCACGCGACGATCGCCGACAACCTGCGCTTCGCCCATCCGCAGGCCAGCGACGAGGCGCTCGTCGCGGCAGCGCGAGCGGCGCGTATCCACGACCTGATCGCGTCGCTTCCGGACGGCTATGACACGGTCGTCGGCGAGCGCGGCTACCGCTTCTCGGGCGGCGAGAAGCAGCGCATCGCGATCGCGCGCACGATCCTGCGCAACCCGCCCGTGCTCGTCCTCGACGAGGCCACGAGCGCGCTGGACTCCGAGACCGAGCGCGCGGTCCAGGAGGCGCTCGACCAGCTCGCCGAGGGCCGCACGACGATCGCGATCGCCCATCGCCTGTCGACCGTCCGTGACGCCGACGAGATCGTCGTGCTCGACGGCGGCCGGATCGCCGAGCGCGGCACGCACCTCGACCTGATCGACGCCGGCGGGCGCTACGCGCGGCTCGTGGCGGGCGGCGGCGACGCCGCGCCGCCGCCGCTGGACCCTGCGCTGGCGTAGCCGTCAGGTCAGTCTGCGAACGGCAGCCGGTTGGCCAGGCCGGCGATCTCGAATACGCGGAAGACGCCGTCGGTTGGCCGAAGGAGCACGAGACGCTCGGAGTCCGCCTGCGACCGCGCGTGCGCGGTGAGCAGCAGTCGGAGCCCAGTGGAGTCGATGAACTGCAGCTCAGCGAGGTCGAGCATGATCGTGCGCGCGTCGCTGGCCTCGACGGCCTGCAACTCCGCCCCCAGCTCTGGTGCGCTGGCCAGATCAAGCTCGCCGGACACGGTGATGGCGTGCGTGTCGCCGTCGCGCTCGGACTGCAGCGTGAGGGTGCCGAGCTTGCGCATCGCCTCGGCTCGTGAAACTGAGATGCAAGGCTGCTCGGACATGACCACGGTGCTAGTGCGCCGAGTTGGCCGGATGTTGCGCATGCGCGCCAACATCTGGTCTTGGCTCGAGCACGAAGAGCTCGGCCGCCATGTCGGGATCCACGTGATTGGCCGACATGAAGGCGATCACCTTGCGCTCGGTGAGCATCTCGACAGCCGCCACGAGGGCGTCGCTCATCGTCGTCTGGAAGAGGTGCCGCGTCTTCAGGACGAAGTCGGCTTGACCGGCCGCGAGCAGCGAGCGCTCGGCCTTCGTCAGGGTGTCCTGCATGTGCACGAGAACCACATCGTCATGGATAGACGTGCGCGCCTTGGTCGGTCCGCGCCCGGTGTACTCGGAAATGATCCGCACGATGGCGTTGGAGATCGCGGCAGTCAGGCTGCCGCTGGTCGGTCTGGCGTCTGGGCTGCTGGCCATTGCCAGCCTCCGATCACGTCCCTCTGGGCAGAGAATTCTGCACGGGAGGCAGAGAGACGCCTGAGAACCCCACGACCACTCCATTGTAGCGTCAATGCATCTCCACTTGGTGAGATCGTCCTCGAGCGCCGGCGCGAGACCTCGCCGTGCGCCGTCAGGCCACCATCGCGCCCTGACTCCGAGACCGAGCGCGCGGTCAAGCGGCACACGGCTCGCCCGTCTCTGGATCCTGCTGATGAACGTCAGAACGCCCCGCCCGGCCAGGCTACGCCGGCGTAGCGCTCAAGCACCGGTCCGGGGGGCGGCAGCACCGTGCTGAACAGTCCGGTCCGCAGGACGCAGCCCGGGAAGATCCGCGCGAATGGGTCGTCGCTCCACGCGACCGGCTCGCGGGTCACCGTGATGGCTCCGCCGTAGCGCGACTCGTCGATCGCGAGCGTGGTCAGGCAGACGAGCGCGTCACCGAGCAGCGGGATCCACCACGCCAGCACGTCACGGCGTACTTGTTGGATCTCCGGCTGGTCGAACTCGAGCGACGCGTCGGCCTCGGGCAGGGCGCAGACGTGTGCGTAAGCGTCCCGCACGGGCTCGCCACCGTCCAGGCAGCGCGCGTCGACCATGAAGCGGCGGCCCGGCCCGGCGCCGCCGGCATATACGGCGCGGCCGTCGAAGCTCAGCTGCGCGGCGCCTCGCGGCAGCGGGCCCATCACTGGCGGAAGTCCTCGCGGACGTCGCGAGAGATCGCGCGCATGTCCTGGCGCAGGTCCTCGACGGTCGGGCGACCCCAGTACCAGTAGCCGTCGTAGGCCGCATGGATCGTGAGATCGGGGTGCAGCGTGAACGCCGCCGGGCGGTAGGGCCGGTGCTTCGTGTCGGTCTCCTCGAGCAGGCCGAGCCGATCCATCCATACGCGGTCGCCGTCCGAGAGAAAGGCGAAGCGCGCGCCGAGGCCCGCGCGGAACGCCGACTGCACCTCAGGACGGTCGATGCTCACGACGACGATCCGCGCGTAGGCGACCTCGAACTCGCTCTGAGCCGCGGTCACCTCGCGCAGATGGCGCTGCTCCTTGGGGCACCACCAACCGCGCGAGAACAGCAGCGCCAGCGGGTCGCCCCCCGCCAGCTCCGACAGCCGGCGCCGCCGATGGGTGTGGTCGGGCAGATCGAGATCGGGGAACCGCTGACCGGGTTCGAGGCTCACCGTCGCGGCGGTCATGAGCGGTGGGGAAGGAGCTCCCCGACCTTCTCCTTGAAGCTGCGCCGGATGAGGTTCCGCGATCCCGGATCTCGCTGAAGCAGCGCGCTTGTCAGCGCACGGGCCTGGTCGAAGGTGATGTGCGGCGGCAGCGCTGCGATCTCGGGATCGGTCAGCGCCTCCAGCACGACCGGTCGGTCGGCCGCCAGCGCGGCATCCCAGGCCGGCCCCACCTCGTCGGGCGTCTGCACGCGGATCCCGCGCAGGCCGATCAGCTCCGCGTAGCGCGCGTAGGGGAAGTCGGGCAGCTGCTGGGAGGCCTCGAACTTCGGATCGCCCTCCATCGCCCGCTGCTCCCACGTGACCTGGTTGAGGTCGCGGTTGTTGAGCACCAGCACGATCAGGCGCGGGTCGCTCCAGCGCTGCCAGTACTTGCCGATCGTGATGAGCTCGTTGATGCCGTTCATCTGCATCGCGCCATCGCCGACGAGCGCGATCGCGACGCGGTCGGGGTAGGCGAACTTCGCGGCGATCGCGTACGGCACGCCGCAGCCCATCGTGGCCAGCGTCCCCGACAGCGACGCCTTCATCCCGCGGCGCAGCTTCAGGTCGCGCGCGTACCAGTTCGCCGCCGAGCCGGAGTCGGCCGAGAGGATGCAATGCTCCGGCAGGCGCGGGCTGAGCTCCCAGAAGACCCGCTGCGGGTTGATCGGGTCGCCCTCGTTCATGGCGCGCGCCTCGAGCACCTTCCACCACTCGGTGACCCCGCCCTCGATGGTCTCGCGCCACGCACGGTCCTGCTTGTGCGCCAGCAGCGGGACGAGCGCGCGCAGCGTCTGCGTGCTGTCGCCGATGAGGTTGATCTCCATCGGGTAGCGGATGCCGATCATCCGCGCGTCGATGTCGATCTGCACGCCGCGCGCCTGGCCCTCCTCGGGCAGGAACTCGGCGTAGGGGAAGCTCGAGCCGACCATCAGCAGCGTGTCGCAGCCGTCCATCAGGTCCCAGCTCGGCTTGGTGCCCAGCAGGCCGATCGAGCCGGTGACGTACGGCAGGTCGTCGGGCACTGCGGACTTGCCGAGCAGCGCCTTGGCGACGCCCGCGCCGAGCAGCTCGGCGACCTCGATGATCTCGTCGGTCGCGTCCAGCGCCCCCTGGCCGACGAGGATCGCGACGCGCTCGCCGGCATTGAGGATCGCCGCCGCCTGGCGCAGCGCGGCGTCGCCGGGAAGCACCAACGGCTCGCTGTAGCCCGCCCCCGAGTGGACCGTCCCGTGTGCTCTGGGCGCGTCGGGCACCGCGCGCTCGGTCTGGAGGTCGTTGGGGATGATCAGGCAGGTGACGGTGCGCTCGGCGCGCGCGATGCGCATCGCGCGATCGACCAGATGACGGATCTGCGACGGGTCGGTCGCCATGTGCACGTACTCGTGGGCGACGTCCTTGAAGAGCGAGAGCAGGTCGACCTCCTGCTGGTAGCTGCCGCCCAGCGCGCTGCTCGCCTGCTGGCCGACGATCGCCACCACCGGCTGATGGTCGAGCTTGGCGTCGTAGAGGCCGTTGAGCAGGTGGATCGCGCCCGGGCCCGAGGTGGCCAGGCAGACGCCCACGTCGCCGGTGTACTTCGCGTGAGCGCAGGCCATGAACGCCGCCATCTCCTCGTGGCGCACCTGCACGAACTCCAGCGGCCCCGCGCCGTCGATGCCGCCGCCCGCGCGGTTCAGCGCTCCCATGATCCCGTTGATCCCGTCGCCCGGATAGCCGTAGATGCGGTGCACACCGTTGGCGGCGAGTCGCTCGAGCAGGTGGCCGCTGACGTTCTGACTCACGAGGAGCTTCGCTGCAGCGCGCTGAAGGCCAGCCCGGTGAAGGCCGCATAGACCGCGTGATGAAACGCGTCGATCGCGATCTCCTTGGGCTCGGACTCCCACGGCGGCGGCGCGACGTCGAGCAGCGGCAGCATCACCTGCGCCGAGCCCCACACGGCCGCGAAATGTGCGGCGCCGGCCCCCGGACCGTCCAGGCCGGCGGCATGCAGCAACCCGCGCACGGCGCCCCACGACGTGCCGTAGCTCCAGTGCACGACCGTGGCGAAGCGAGCCTCGCCGGCCTCGTCACGAGGCTGAACGCCGAGCACCTTGCCCGCCGCATCGGCCGGCGCCGAGCTCGACCCGCGCTTGCGCAGCTTGGCCTCGAGCGTGCTCGACACGGTCATCGCGACCGTGCCGGCCGCACCGGCGAACAAGCCCCTGCCGACCGCCGCAGCGGTGTCACTTAGTCCCACGAACGACCTCCAGAGGATGAGCGATACACAAGGACACGTCTGCCCTGCCGCGCCGCCCCTCACGCCGCATGACGGCGCGTTCACACTTCTGTCAGCTCTGCCCCGCAGCCTCCGGGGAGCGCTTCAGCGTGCAGCTCGGACAGATGGCCTTCACGGCAGGCGGTCGTACGCGGCGTTGGTTGCCACCACGAACAGACCCTTGTGCAGCACGTCGGGGGCCAGCTCCTCGAGGCTCCACTGCCACGGCCACGGCGAGATTCCCAGGACCTTGTAGAGGATCGCATCGCCGGGCCACATCAGCGCGAAGTGAGCCCCGGCGGCCGCCGGACCGCGGAGGCCGAGGCGGCCGATCGCCGCACGCATCAGCCCCTGGGTGATCCCGTGCGCCCAGTGCATGCGTATCGAGATGCGCGCGAGCGCCTCGTCGTCCTTCGGTTCGAGGCCCAGCAGCTTCGAGGCCACGTGACCGGGCACCATCGACGGCCGGCGGCCGGTGATGCGCATCTCAACCGCCTGAGCCGCGGTCATCGCGCTGACTCCGACGAGCCCGGCAAGTGCTCCCTTGAAGATCATGGTCCGTCTCCCTTGAGGATCATGGTCCGTTGTCTACCCGGCGGTGGCCGGCTTCAGCCTGGCGTGCGCTCAGCGTCGTCGCCAGCTCTCGCGCGGCCACAGCGTAACGCCGTGCCGCGGCGCCGTCGAGCTCCCCCACCGGCAGCTCCGCCACGAACGAGCTGGTGCCGGGGAAGCGGTGGTTCTGCCAGTTCGATGCCGTGCCGTTGGGCCAGCGAATGCGTCGGAAGGGCACCTCGGCGAGGCGGGCGTAGCGCCGTGCCGCGGGGACGCTCGGTCCCCACGCGCGCACCACGGCCTGCGGCTGATGAAACCAGATCGTGACTCTCGGGCGGCGGGCTCGGATGAGGCGTGCGATGGCGCGGCTCTCCGGCTCTGACAGCGGCCGCGGGCCGGAGTACTGCGGGTCGCCGCGGCGCTGAAGCGGTCGCCACTGCGACGGGAAGTTGCGGTTGAGGTCCACGCCACGGCCGTTGAGGCGCGTCCCGGCGGCGCGGCCGTCGGGGTTCAGGTCAGGCACGATCCACAACATCGCCCCTCGAGGCGCTGCCCCCGCAACCAGACGGCGCGTGACCGCCGTTCCGGCGCACTCGGTCCCGTGGATGCAGCCGACGACAAGAACGCTGCGGTCGCTTCCGCGCTTGCCGAGCTCGACCACGCGCAGCCGGCAGCCGCTGGCGGATCGGCCGAATGTTCGCGTCCGCCGAGTCGTCGCGTCCGGGGCAGGACGCTGCACGGTCAAGGATGGGCGCTCGACGATCGGCGGCGCGACGTCTCGCCCTCCACCGCACCCGGCCAGCGCCAAGCCCAGCCCAGCGCTGCCCAGCACGACTCGCAGTGGCGCAGACGCGGTCATGGTCGGCCGGGCGCCAGCCGGACGTGCAGGTGGTTGTCGTGGCGTGGCACGGACTGGACGATGCCGCGCGGACCGGTCAGCGGGGTGTTGGGACCGACGAAGACGTACTGCGCCCCGGTGCGCACGAAGCGGTCAACCAGATCCTGCGACAGCCCGATGTCGATGTCGCCGACTGCCCGAGGAGCCTTCTCGCGCCGGTCGCGCCGCGGATAGTAGATGTCGACATCGAGCCCGTTCTGATGAGAGGCGTGCAACGGGCGGGAGCTGTAGCGCGCACCGAAGTGACCGCCACGCGGACGGCTGAGATCGCCGACCGCCACCGCGGAGCAGTCGGGTTCGCGCGGGCGAACTGTTCGGCAAAACGCAGGACGACGCGGATCAGCCGATCGGTCGCGTAGCGCCGCCACGCCGGACTCGGGCTGCGTCGCAGCTCAGGATCCCAGCCGAAGAAGTGACGTCCCTCCGCGGGCAGCTTGGTGGCCCTGAGTAGCGCGCCCGCGCTCGGCCGTCCCAGCGCCTGCGAGTCGCGCCAGAGGACACGCTCGTAGCGCCGGCGAAGCGGGGGCGCCGTTCGGCGCGACCGCGTCTTCTCGTCGTCGGCTCGACGGTCTCGAGCCGCGAAACCCCGGCTCGTCCGCGCGTCGACGGCAAGACGCCGGCTCGCCGACTCGCGCATGTCCGCACCGGGACGAGCACACTCCGGCAGGCCAAGTCCGACCGCGACGATCGCGCTGAACGCGGCGAACGTTGCGCCGAGCACGGTGACGGCAGCGACCCGCCGGCACAGTCGACGGCACGGTCGTGGTCGCTGCTCGCGCTGGAGCGGCGACTACCTGTTCGCCGCGCTGCGCGGCGAACAGCTGCGCCGCGTGCGCCTCGACGGGCGGCGCATCGTCCTCAACCAAGCGCTCTTCGCCGGTCGCTTCGGCCGGCTGCGCACCGTGGTCGAGGCTCGCGACGGCTCGCTCTTCGTCCTGACCAACAACCGCGACGGGCGAGGCTCGGCGCGCCGTGGCGACGACCGCATCCCTGCGCATCGTGCCGCCCGCGCGCTGAGGCCGTCCGTCAGCGGCCACGCGGGGCGCGCGGTCCGTCCGTGACGATGTCGCGGCCCGTCGGGCGCAGATCGGAGTCGAGCTCGAGCTGCCAGAAGTAGCGCGTGAAGGTGTGACCGTGGACGAACTCGCCGACGTGCGGCTCGATCCGCTCGCCGGCGGCCATGCGTACGATCAGCTCCGGATAGGTGCGGCCCGGCAGGGCGGCGTACATCGGCGCGGGGAAGGCGCCGCCGAAGCGCGTGTTGATGTCGGTGATGGCGAGCCCGATCTCGGGGTCGCGGAAGGCCTGCACCGTGCACGGGCCGCGCACCCCGATCGCCTCCACGACCGCGCGGCCGAGGTCGATCAGCTCGTTGTCGTGGATGACGGTGCCCTTGATCGACTCGCCGCCGCGTGACTCGACCATCGTGCGCGGGATCGCGTTCAGGCAGCGCCCCTCGAGATCGCTGAGCAGGTCGATCGAGAACTCCGGACCGCCCATCAGTCGCTGCACCATCACCGGCTCGTCGACGTAGCCGATGAAGAACTCCATCTCGGCGCGGTCGGCCGCAGGATGAATCGAGCGCGCGCCCGAGCCGCGGCGCGGCTTGACCATGGCCGGGAAGGACTGCGGCTGCTCGCCGGGCAGGCACGTCGGCGGGCTCGGCAGGCCGTGGCCGAGCAGCAGATGGTGGGCCTCGTACTTGTCGAACGTCGCGCGCGCGGTCTCGACGGGCGGGACGAAGCCCGGCAGGCTCGGGACCCCCGCGAGCACCTCGATGTCGAGGTCGGTGAGCGGGATGACCGCGCGCACGTCGTGCTCGGCGGTGACCTGGCGCAGGAACGGCACGTAGCCGGGATCGTCGATCCGCGGCGGCGTGACGGCGAGGTCGGCCGCGTAGCGCGCCGGCGCGAGTGGGTTGGGATCGGCGGCGATCGTGAACGCTCGCTCCGCGAACGCATTGACGATGTCGTAGCGCTTGCCGACGCCGGTGAGCAGGACCGCGCTCACGCGCCGTGAAAGCGCTCGAGCGTGTCGGCGCGCAGGCCGAGCCGCAGCGCCTCCAGCGACAGGATCTCGCTCGGCGGCACGTTGCCGAGGTTGACGTCGCTGCCGAAGCGCTCGATCAGCCACACCTGCTGATCCTTGCGCGGCGCCTCGAAGATGAGCTTGGATCGGTCGTGCTCGTGGACGATCTCGTCGATCAGGCCGGTGCGCGGCTCGCCGTCGCGCCGGTACAGCCCGGCGGTGCCGGTCGCGCGGCCCTCACAGACGACCATCGACGCGCCTGCCTCGAGCGCGTCACGGATGAGCGCCACCCAGCGATAGGGCGCCATCAGCGCGTCGGGGTCCTTCTCGCCCACCTCGGCGTAGACGGTGAAGCGCGGCGCGAGCCGCTCGATCAGCGCGAGCTTGTCGGCCTCGGGGATCGGCACGACGCCGCTTGACACCTCGACGCGCTCGATCCGCAGCTCGTCGAGCCAATCGCACAGCTCGTCGATGCGCGTGTAGCGCCAGGCCAGCTCGGTCAGCGTCCCGCCGAGCAGGACCGGGACGTCATGCAGGCGGTAGGCGTCGAGCTTGGCCTCGAGGTCCGCGGTGACGTAGGCCGAGCCCCAGCCCAGGCGCACCGTGTCGATGTGATCGGCCGCCTGGCGCAGCAGACCGTCGACTTCGCTCGCGCTCAATCCCGTGTCGATGACGTGCGTCAGCCCAGTTGCGCGCGGCTTCGGGGGGCGGTCGGGCAGCGGTAGGAAGTCGGGCGGCACCGGCGCCGACCCTACCGACCGGCTCAGCCGGTGACGCGGGCGACCTCGGCGAGCGTGGTCTCTCCGGCGCGGACCTTCGACAGCCCGTCGTCGCGCAGCGTGCCCATCCCCTCAGCGATGGCGACGCGCGCAATCTCGCCGGCGGGCGCGCGCGCGACGATCAGCGCGCGGATCTCGTCGCTGACGGTCATGACCTCGAACAGGCCCAGGCGGCCGCGGTAGCCCAGGTGACGGCAGCGCGGGCATCCGACCGCGTCGTAGACCGCGACCGGCTCGCCGGTGAGACCGACGTCGGCGGCCGGGGCGGTGCTCGCCTTGCGGCAGCTCGGGCACAGGCGCCGGGCAAGCCGCTGCGCGATCACACATTCGATCGCGGAGGCGACGAGGTAGGGCTCGACCCCCATGTCGATCAGTCGTGCGGCCGCTGCGGGCGCGCTGTTGGTGTGCAGCGTCGACAGCACGAGATGGCCGGTGAGCGCCGCCTCGATCGCAATCCGGGCGCTCTCGCGGTCGCGCATCTCGCCGACCATGATGATGTCCGGGTCCGCGCGCACGATCGAGCGCAGGCCGCCGGCGAAGGTCAGGCCGGCGCGCTCGTTGACCTGGATCTGCTTGACGCCGCTCAGGCGATACTCGACGGGATCCTCGATCGTCATGACCGTCTTCTCGGGTACGGCGACGATGGCGACGGCCGCGTACAGCGACGTCGACTTGCCAGACCCGGTCGGCCCGGTCGCGAGGATCGCACCGTGCGAGCGAGCCAGCGCGGCCTGGACCGTCGCGCGGTTCGCGTCGCTCATCCCGATCTGGGCGAAGGACATCGGGCCGTCGCCGGGATCGAGCACGCGCAGCACGGCCGCCTCGCCCGCGACGAGCGGCACGATCGTGACGCGGATGTCGATGCGGCGGCCGCCCAGCGTGAGGCTCGTGCGGCCGTCTTGCGGCAGGCGGCGCTCGGAGATGTCCAGGTCGCTGAGGATCTTGATGCGCGAGATCACGCGCGCGGCCTGCTTGCGCGGCACGCGGATGGCATCGGCCATCATCCCGTCGATGCGATAGCGCACCAGCAGGTCGCCCTCGTCGGGGTTGAAGTGCACGTCGGAGGCGCCCTGCTCGATCGCCTGGGCGATGATCGAGCGCACGAGCTTGACGGTCGGCGAGTCGTCGGCGGACTCGCGCAGGACCGCGTCATCCTCGGGCTCCTCCTCCTCGTCGCCCTCGACGATGTCCTCGTCGATCCGGTTCAGGCGGACCAGGAGCGCGTCGAGGTCCTCGCGCGAGACGACGACCGGCTCGACGCGCAGGTCCGTCAGCATCGCCATGTCGTCGAGCGCAAGCACGTTGGACGGGTTGGCCATTGCGACGAGCAGCGTGTGCTTGTCGCGAAAACCGACCGGCACCGCCTCCATCCGGCGCACCGCCGTCACCGGCACGAGGCTCAGCGCGGTCATGTCGGGCTCGAACTCGCGCAGGCTCACGTACTGCAGGCCGAAGCGCTCGGCGATGGCGATCGTGAGCTCGTCGGACGTCAGCTCACCGTGATCGAGCAGCACCTGGCCGAGCTGGCGGCGCGCCGCGCGTGCCTCGTGGACGGCGCTCTCGACCACGTCGCTATTGCAGAACCCGAGCTCGACGACCACGTCGCCGAGCAGCCGCCCCGGGCGAGGGCGCTGTGCGAGCTCCGGGTTCGCAAGCGAATCCATGAGGGTTCTATCGGCAGCGAGCCGCGATTCTGCGAACCGATGTGGACGGATGGGCACCAGCGAGCGCAACCGATCAGCATCGAGCGGGGTATGACTCCCTTGAATGAGCGATCGACCTGTGACGATGACGACCGAGCACGTGATCGACTTGCCGGCCACGGCCGCCGCCGCCGGGCTCGCCCGTCGTGAGCTGAGCACCGTGCCCGGAATCGCGGGCGAGGTCGGCTACAAGGTGCTGCTGATGACCAGCGAGCTGATCGCCGTGTACGTCGACGAGGGCGAGCCCAACCCGCTCGCCACGCTCCGTCTGGCCGTCAGCGCGGGGCCCGACCGCGTACGTGTGGAGGTCGCCGGCCGAGCGCCCGACGTCGCGCCCGGAACGCGACTGCACGCCACCGACACGCCGTCGCTCGGCGGCTACGGCCTGCGCATCGTCGAGCGGATGGCCGACGCGTGGGGCGTTGAGGGCGTCGGTGACACGACGACCTGGTTCGAGCTCGAGCGCAGGTAGAGCGCCCGCGGGATCGCGTCCGGCGCCGCGCTACCGTGCAGCTCGATGCAGCTCGCCCCTGACCGTCCCAACGTCGAGCTGCGCGGCGTCGACGGCGGCGAGCAGATCGTCGTGCTCGGCTTTCCCTACGACGTGCACATCGTCGCGGTCGTGCGCGGGATCCCGGACCGCCGCTTTGACTGGGACGCGCGCGAGTGGTGGGCGCCCGCCACCGACTGGGCCGGCGTCCATGTCGCCGACATCCTCGAGCGCTTCCCGGACCTGACCGCCAGCTCCGAGGTCGACGCCTGGCTGGCTCAGATGAACAGGCGCTGGATCGGCCGCGTCGGCACCAGCCGCCACGACGGGTGCGGATGGTGGACGCTGGCGACGCGCGCGGGGCACGTGCCGGAGGCGCTGCAGGTCGGGTCGAGCGTGCGCGATGACGGCGTCGTGCTCGCGCCGCTGACGCACGCCGGCGCGGCGGCGCTGATTGACGAGAGCTGCGCCTCGGCGCGGCTGGATGCCGGCGCGCGGCGCTGCGTCGAGTCGCTGCTGTGCGGCGATCAGCCGCCGCCGGCGAGGCTGACCGCCGCGCGCACCTTCGACGGCGAGCGCCTGCGGCTGGACGTGCTGTGGGATCCCGACACGGGTCGGGCGTTCGGCGCGCTGCCGGGGGCCGACGAGCGCAGCCGTACGCTGCCCGTGGACCCCTGGATCGTCGAGCCGCTCGACGCCTTCCTGGCCCGTCACGACGTCGCGGTCGACGGTCCGGGCGCGTACCTGCTCGACGCGCTGCGCGCCGAGCACGACGCAGCGCGGGAGACGATCCGCCGCTCGCGCTCGGTCAGCGGCGAGCCGATCAGCGAGGTCGCCGCGCTGCTCGGCGGCGAGCTGGCGCCGTTTCAATGGGCGGGCGTGCGCTACGCGCTGCACGCGCGGCGCGCGTTCATCGCCGACGAGCAGGGGCTCGGCAAGACGGTCGAAGCGCTCGCCACATTGGAGGCCGACGGCGCGTTCCCCGCGATCGTCGTCTGCCCGGCGTCGCTGAAGCTCAACTGGGAGCGCGAGACGCGCCGCTGGCTGGCGCACCGCAGCGTGGCGGTGCTCGAGGGCCGCTCGGCCGTCCTGCCGGGCGCCGACATCACGATCCTCAACTACGAGATCGTCGCCGCCCACCGCGGCGCGCTCGCCCGCATCGGGCCGCGAGCGCTCGTGGTCGACGAGTCGCACTATGTCAAGAACCCGCAGGCCAAGCGCACGCGCGCGGTGCGCCGGCTCGCCGAGACCGTCGCCGCCGACGGTCTGCGCCTGGCGCTGAGCGGGACGCCAGTACTCAACCGCGCCGAGGAGCTCGTCAGCCAGCTGCGCGTGCTCGGGCGCCTGGAGCAGTTCGGCTCCGGCGCGCAGTTCGCGCGGCGCTTCCGCGGCGAGCTGTCCGAGGAGCGGCTGCACTGGCACCTGCGCCGCAGCTGCTTCGTCCGGCGGCTGAAGTCCGAGGTGCTGCCCCAGCTGCCGGCCAAGCGCCAGGTCGTCGTGCCGGTTGCGCTGGCCAACGAGCGCGAGTACCGGCTGGCGGAGGAGGACGTGATCGCGTGGCTGCGTTCGCAGCCGCTCGACCTCTCCGAGCTGCACGCGCGCATCGCCGCCACGCTGCGCGCCGAGCGCCTGGCACAGCTGGGGACGCTGCAGCGACTTGCCGCGCGCGGCAAGCTCGCCGCGGCGATGGGCTGGATCGGCGACTTCCTGGAGTCCGGCGAGCCGCTGGTGGTCTTCGCGCGACACATCGAGGTGCAGGAGGCCGTGCTGGCGCGCTTTCCGTCTGCGGTCCACCTGCTGGGCCGCGACAGCCTGACCGCGCGCGACGAGGCCGTGCGCGCGTTTCAGGCCGGCGACGGACCGCAGCTGCTCGTCGGCGCGACACGCGTCGCCGCTCAGGGCATCACGTTGACGCGCGCCTCCAACGTGGCGTTCCTGGAGCTCGAGTGGACACCGGCGATGCACGATCAGGCCGAGGACCGCTGCCACCGGATCGGACAGCACGACGCCGTCACGGCGTGGTACCTGCTGGCAGCCGACACGATCGACGAGACGATGGCCGCGCTGATCCAGCGCAAGCGCGCAACCGTCGCCGCGGTGACCGACGGCCGCCGCGTGGACGGCGACGGGTTGGTGGAGGCGGTCGTGCGCGAGCTGCGCGATGGACGACCGCTGAAGCATCTGCGCCCGGTGGCTTGAGGCGCGTGCGCTCCCTCGACGTCGCGTCCTCCGCGTCGCGGGTTAGAGTCGGCTTGGCGCATGCCCACTCAAGGCCGGTACGTCGGAAGGGTCGATTGCTATGGACGCTTCACAGCTCAGCACGGGCGCCAAGATCGCCGCTGCCAGCGGCTTGGCGCTGCTCCTCGTGATGTTCCTGCCCTGGTACGGGGTCGAGGTGCGCGCCCTCGATGTCGCGGAGTCGGGCAACGCGTGGGAGGTGTTCAGCAGCATCGACATCATGCTGTTCCTCGCCGGGCTGATCGCGATCGGAGTCGTGGGCGCCAAGGCCGCCGGGGCGCTGCCCGCGCTGCCGGTGCCGGCAGGCACGATCGTGGCCGGCGTGGGAGCACTTGCGCTCCTGCTCGTCCTGTACCGCCTGATCGATTCACCGGCGTCGGGTGATCTCCCCGACGCAGTCGATGTCACGCGCAAGGTGGGCATCTTCCTCGGGCTGGTCGCCTCCGCCGGAATCGCATTCGGCGGCTACACGATGATGAACGAGGAGCGCTGAGAAGAACGCGCTGGTCTGGTGGGCCGCGCGATTTCGTCAGACCATGGGCTCGACGACCGGCGCGCGAACGCCGCGAGGAACGCGCTGGTCTGGTGGGCCGCGCGATTTCGTCAAACCATGAGCTCGACGACCGGCGCGCGAGCGCCACGAGCGCGAAGGTCCGCGTAGGACGGCGCACCGCCGCGCGCAGCGAGAAGGTCAGCGGCCCGGCCACGCCACCCATACGCGGGCCATTGATTGATTGGGACGCTGCACTGCCTGGTCCCAGGTGATGCGGATGACGCGTTCGCCGCCGGCTTCGAGTACCGCCTGGCGCTCCGCGTCGTCCTCACGAGCGAGCTTGGCCTCGTGCCAGGCGGCGCCGTCGGCCTCGACCACCAGCCGCTGGGCGGCCCAGCGGAAGTCAGGGACGATCCGCCTGCCCTGACGGATGAGCGGCTTGTTGACGTCCGGTGGCGGCAAGCCACCACGCAGCAGCAGATCCAGCACGAGGTCCTCAAGCTCGCTGCGCGTCGGGGCGGGCCCGGTCGCGACCAGGTCGGCGAGCCGCTTCGCACCACAATGCCCGTTGGTGCGAGCGAGCAGCTCAGCAATCTGGCGTACGTTCGTGCGGTGCTCGGCCTGGGCCTGACGGACCGGGCGCCTGAGCGCCTCCGGCGAGAGCGTTGAGGCAATGTCAAGACAGGTCCGGGCGGCGGTGGTGACCGGGATGCCGTGATGACGCGTGACGTCACGCGGGTCGAGAACGCGGGCGCGGTGAACACGCAGGCCCGGCTGTGCGCGGCCTTTCGCCCCCGTCACGATCACCTCGAGATCGCGCGGTTGCCGCGGCAGCATGCCCCACAGCGCCGCGGCCGAGAAATGGCTGAGCACCGCCCCCTCGCCGCCGGCCAGGACGGCGGCCATGAAGTCGCCGTGGAGCGTCGGTGCCTCGTGGCCGACGGCGTAGACCGCGCGGTGCACGCGGTAAAGCTGGCCGCGCTGCACCCGCCCTCTGATCGCCTTGTCACTCAGCCCACAAGCCTGCAATTGCTCGAACGAGATCCGCCCGTGCTGTTCGGCCGCGACTCGAGCGACGTGCGCATCGGGGCGTGGCCTGCTCACCGGGGTGGTGCGATCTGGCGCCCCACTGGGACGATCAATCGCCACACCCTCGTCCAGGTGTGGCCCGCTCACCGGGGGTGGTGCGATCTGGCGCCCCGGTAGGACGGTCAATCGCCACACCCCCCTCCTGGTCCCCTCGCCCGCACGAGGGCTCATCCTCACGGGCGCGGAATCACGGAACTACACGCGACCGAAACGACTCACCCGCGCGGCTGCGACAACTCTGCGGAGGCGAACGCGCCCCCCGTCACACCATGCTGCGCGAGGGCGGCACGATCCACAGCTCCTCCGCCATCTGCGCGACCTCCGACGGCTCGAGGTCCGTCACCGTCGCGGCGCCGTGGCGTTCCAGGGTCACCGACAGCGCGGTCCAGGCGCGCGCCACCGTTCCGACCTTCGCCATCGGGCCCCAGCCCGTCAGCGCCTTCAGTTCCGCCGCCTGCGTGCGCGCGTCGTCGTAGCTGATATCGCCGTAGCGCTTCTGCGCGCCGCTGATGCTGACGGTTCGGTCGAGGATGTCGCTGACGTCCGGGCGCGGCGCCTCGGCGAAGCGCTCCGCCACGACGTCCCAGTCGATGACGTTGAAGAACGCCTCGATGTAGTCCGGGCGCCGGTTCTCGTACGTGAGGTAGTAGGCGTGCTCCCAGACGTCGAGACCGAGCAGCGGCGTCAGGCCGTCGCTGACCGGGTTGTCCTGGTTCGTCGTCGTGACGATGAAGACGCGCTTGCCGTCGAAGACGAGCCACGCCCAGCCGGAGCCGAAGACGCTCAACCCCGCCTCGGTCAGCGTCTCCTTGAAGCGCGCGAAGCTGTCGAACGTGTCCTTGATCGCGCGCGACAGCTTGCCCTCCGGCTGGCCGCCGCCGTCCGGCGACATGCTGCGCCAGAACATGCAGTGGTTGTACTGGCCGCCGGCGTTGTTGCGGACGGTCTCGCGCAGGTCGTCCGGTAGCTCGGCCAGCCGCGTCAGGATCTCCTTCGGGCGCACGTCCTCCCACTCGCTGCCGGCGAGGGCGGAGTTGGCCTTGTCCACGTAGGCCTGGTGATGCTTGTCGTGGTGCAAGCGCATCGTCTCTTCGCTGATGTGCGGTTCCAGCGCGTCGTACGGGTAGGGCAGGTCGGGGACTTTGTAGGCCATCGGCGTTCTTCTCCTCGCGGCAGGTCTGCGCGTAAGGAAATCATGACGCACGCACCCTTGCAGGCCTTCGCCAGCCCGCGCACGCGGGTTAGGTTGGACCCGCCGCCGCGGTGACGTCTGCGCTCCGGCGCGGCACCGCATGCACCGCCTCCGGACCAAGCCTTCCTTCCCGATCATCGCGCTCGCGCTCGTCGCCGCGATCGCAGCGGCATGGGCGATCGCGGCCAGCCCGGCGGGCGGTCAGGACGCGGGCGTCCTGCAGAACCGCATCGACCGCCTCGGCGGACGTGAGCAGCGGCTGTCGGGCGCCGCGGCGCGGCTCGGCCGCCTCGAGCGCGCGACGGGGCGCGCGGTCGCGATCCTCGAGCGCCGCGTCGCCGCGGTGCGCCAGGACCTCAGCGAGGCAGAAGCCGTGCTGGCGCAGACCCTCACCCGACGCCAGGCAGCCCAGCGGCGGACGCTGCGGCTGCGCAAGCGCCTGAAGCAGTCGCGGGCGCAGCTCTCCGAGCTTCTGCGTGCGCGCTACGCCAGCGCGCCCCCGGATGTCGTGACCGTTGTGCTGAGCGCCGACGGCTTCGCCCAGCTGCTGGAGACGGTCGAGTTCCTCAAGCGCATCCAGCTCCAAAACGAGCGCATCCTCGGGACCGTGCGCAGCGCGCGCACCGAAGCGATCGCGCAGCGGCGTGTGCTGGCCACGCTGGCCCGTCAGCGACGCGCGGCGACGGAGGTCGTGCGCCGCCGCCACGCCGCGCTCGCAACGATCGCCGCCGGCCTGCAGGCGCGGCGCGCGGCGCTCGCCCGCGCGCGGGCGGCTCGGCTGGCCGCGCTGAGCTCGAGCGCCAGCAAGCGCCGCCGCGCCCAGCGCGAGCTGTCCAAGCTGCTCGCCGAGCGCAGCCGCGACATCAACCAGGTCGGCCCCGGCGGGCCGTGGGCGATCCCGTGGCCGATCGTGCAGTGCGAGTCGGGCGGGCAGAACCTGCCGCCCAACAGCGCTGGCGCCTCGGGCTACTACCAGTTCCTGCCCTCGACCTGGAAGGGAGTCGGCGGCTCGACGCCGCAGGCCTACCAGGCTTCCAAGGCCGAGCAGGACCGGCTCGCGAGGAAGCTGTGGAACGGCGGCAGGGGGGCCGGCAACTGGGTCTGCGCCGGGCTCGTCGGAATCGACTGACGGCGACATCCGGTCCAGCCGCGGCGCGTGGATTTGCGACCGCGGTCGGAGGCTCGCCTCACGAGCCACCGCGATGATTGTCTGCATGGCGACACAGACCCTGGACCGATGAAGCCCAAGCGCGCACAGGCGCGGTCACGAGACAGCGCCCGGCGCGGTCGTGACCGTCCCCCTCCCCGCCCTGGCCGCGAACGCCGGATACCCCGTCCCGGTCCGCGCGCAGGCGGCTCCTCCGCGAGCTCCGGATCAGCGTGACGCCTCTGTGACCGTCGCGCCCTCCCCCCGGGGGCGCGGCGGTCACACCTCTTCAACACCTGGGCATCGGCGGCTCACCTACGGTGCGCCGCATGAAACGCAATGTGCTTGCGGTCTGCCTGGCAACCGCCCTTCTCGCCGTCCCCGTCGCCTTCGCCGGCGGCAGCCAAGACCGCCGCGCCGCATCGGCGCAGACGCTCGCCGTCATCGGCGACATCCCCTACGGCCCCGAGCAGATCGCGGCGTTCCCGAGCGAGATCAAAGAGATCAACGCCGATCCGAACGTCAGCGGCGTGATCCACCTCGGCGACATCAAGAACGGCTCCAGCCGCTGCGACGACAGCTACTTCGAGGCCCGGCTGGCCGACTTCCAGACGTTCGCCGATCCGCTCGTCTACACGCCGGGCGACAACGAGTGGACCGACTGCCACCGCGCCAACAACGGTGGTTACCTTCCGACCGAGCGCCTCGCCACGCTGCGCAAGGTCTTCTTCCCCAAGCGCGGCCGCACGCTCGGCCAGCGCAAGGCGCGGGTCGAGTTCCAGTCGCGCGCCTACCCGGAGAACACGACCGTCGAGTTTGGGAGCGTGCGCTACGGCGTCGTCCACGTCGTCGGCTCCAACGACGACCAGCTGCCGTGGTTCGGCGACCGCAAGGACCCGACGACGGGCGCGGCGATGCCCGAGACGCGCGCCGAGACCGCGCTGCGCTCCCGCGAGTACACGCTCCGCGAGGCCGCCGCGCTGAAGTGGATCGACCGCATCTTCGACGCGGCGCAGGACGAGGACGCCCCCGCCGTCGTGCTCGGCATGCAGGCCGACATGTGGGACGGGCCCGCGGCCGGCCAGACAGCGTTCATCGCCATCAAGGCCGTCATCGCCGATCGCGCGGCGCGCTTCGGCAAGCCGGTGCTGCTGCTTCAGGGCGACTCGCATCAGTTCACGGTCGACACGCCGCCCGGCCAGCCGGCGAACCTCACGCGGGTCGTGGTGCAGGGCTCGACGGAAATGCCGCACGAGTGGCTGCGCCTGCGCGTCGACCTGTCCAAGCCGAAGGTGTTCTCGTGCGAGAACGTCGTCTTCGGCAGCGCAGCGGTCACACCGTGCCCGGCGCCGCTGGCCCGGTGACCTCGCCGGGAGGTCATCGCTCGCGATGACCGGACGGCGAAACGCTTGGTCCGGGAGGTCATCGCTCGCGATGACCGGACGACGAAACGCTTACTTCAGGCGCGGCGCGCGAGCGCGGCGACGGGTGCCACGCCCTGACCAGGCTCGACGAGGTCGGCGAGGTACTCGGCGTCGCGTGCGATCCCCGAGAAGCGCCCCGATCCCCACGTGTACAACCACGGCAGACCGACGACGTAGAGCCCGGGAACGCCGGTGACGCCGCGCGCGTGCACGGGGCGGGCGCGACCGTCGAACGCCGGCACGTCGACCCACGAGTAGTCGGAGTCAAAGCCTGTGCACCACACGATGCTGCCGATCTTCGAGCCGGAGAGCTCGAGCTCCTTGGGCTCGATCCCCGGTTGCCACACCGGCTCGTAGCGGGGCTCGACCGGCGCATCGATCCGCTGCTCGGCGATGTGGCCGTCGATCGTGTCCTTGATCTTCTCCGAGGCGGCGTCGGCGGCGTCGAGGTTGCGCCTGAGGTCGGGCGCGAAGCTCAGCGCCGTGCCGTACAGCCCCGCCAGCCGGCCGTACAGCCGCATGCCCTCGCGCGCGAACCCCCGCAGGTCGATGTCGCGCCCGCCGCCGCGACCGGTTACGTACTGGTTGGCCTTCTCGCGCACGTCCTCGCCGAGCTTGTGGTCGTGGACGGGCAGGTCGTAGTAGCCGAGGTCGTCGAGCCACGCGACGACGTCGCGACCGCGATAGAAGCGAGCGGTCCGCGTGGCGCCGCCGACGCACAGGTGCACGCGGCGCCCTTCGAGATGTAGGTCCTCGGCGATCTGACAGCCCGATTGCCCGGTGCCGATCACGAGCACGTCGCCGTCGGGCAGCTCCCACGGGTTGCGGTACTGCGAGGAGTGCAGCTGCTCGATGCCTGCCGGCAGCGCGGCCGCAAAGCGCGGAACGCGCGGCACGTGGTAGCCACCGGTGGCGATCACGACCTGATCCGCCCTGATCGGGCCGTCGGTCGTCTCCAGGTCGAAGCCGCCGTGCTCGTCGGGGCGCAACGCGCTCACCGCGACACCCTCGCGCAGCGGCGGATCGAAGGAGTCGGCGTAGCGCTCGACGTAGTCGACGATCTCGTCGCGGGTCATGAAGCCGTCGGGGTCGTCGCCGTCGTAGGGAAAGCCCGGCAGCTGGCACTGCCAGTTGGGCGTGACGAGGCAGAACGAGTCCCAGCGCCCCGTACGCCACTCGTGGCCGACCTGGTGGCGCTCGAGCACGACGTGCTCGATCCCGCGCTGCTTGAGGCAGTAGCTCATCGACAGCCCCGCCTGCCCGCCTCCGACGATGACGACGGTCATTCCTCGAACCCCACGACCGTCACGCGCGCGCCCGCGTGTCCGTCGAAGTCCGCGGCCGTGCGCTCGATCGCGGACAGTTGCTCGGAGGCGCCCGTGCAGGAGAAGCCGCGGCGACGACGCACCCGCTCGCCGGCGAGCGCAAGCGCACTCGTGCTGCGATGCACGAAGTCGACCAGCGGATAGGACTCTCCCGGGGTGAGGAACGCCTTCACCGAGCGCGACGGCGAGTAGCAGCGCTCGAGCGAGCCGTCGGGCCAGCGGATCGTGAAGTGCAGCTCTCCCATCGCGCGGGGTCAGTCCCTCATACGGGCAGCGGGACGGCCGGGCGGTAGAGGTCGGGGCGAAGGTCGCGGATCGGCGACAACGCCCGGCGCGCGCGCTCGAGCGCCGCGTCGACGTCGAAGCGCGCGAGCGCGAAGCCCGACTCGGGCCCCGTCCACGCCACGACGTCCCCGCCGGGCTCGACGACGCGCGCGCCGCCGACGAAGCGCAGCGAGCCGAAGCTGCCGGTCTGGTTGGCGGACGCGACGATGAGCGAGTTCTCCGCCGCCCGCGCGCGGTCCCACAGCTCCGAGCGCCGCCACTGGCGGTCGTTCTCCAGGCGCGCCGCCGCGTTCGTGACGCTGCATGGCCAGGCCGACAGGAACGCGAGCACCTGGGCACCGTCCAGGGCGAGCGAGCGCGCGGCCTCGGGGAAGGCCTTGTCGTAACAGATCAGCATCCCGATGCGGCCGACCGGCGTATCGAACGCGCGCAGGTGCTCGCCGGGCGTGGTGAAGCGATCCTCGCGCAGCGGCAGGTGGACCTTGCGGTGCAGACCGAGCAGGCCGTCGCCGGTCACACAGGCGGCCGTGTTGTGGCGCGCGCCGTCGCCGCCGTCCTCGCAGAAGCCGACGCAGACCACGAGGTCGCCGGCGGCCTCCGCAACGCGGCGCAGCTCGGGACCGTCGGGATCGAGCGCCGGCGGCCGATCGACGTCGACGTCATGCAGGCTCTCGACGTAGCCGCCCAGCGCGGCCTCGGGCAGCACGACGAGGTCGGCGCCACGCAGGCGCGCGTCGTCGAGGATCCGCTCGATCTCGGCCAGGCAGATCTCGAGGTCGCGGGAGAATGCAGCGGCGACCGCCGCGATGCCAAGCTCGCTCATGCTGTCGCTCCGCTCGCGCCGCCCAGGCCCGTGACCGCTCCCGCCAGCGCGGTCGTCAGCGCGCCGTCGGGCCAGCGCAGACGCACGCCCGGCTGGCTCGTCAGTGCTCCGATCGCTGCCCCGACCGCCGGCCCGGCTTGCAGCGGCGGCGCGTCCGGGCGATCGGCGGTCAGCATCGCGAAGCCGGGGAAGCACGTCAGCCAGTCGCCCGCGCCGATCCCCTCGGGCCGCGGCACGGCGGCGACGTCGATCTCGACCCCGCAGCCCGACGCCTCGGCGAGCATCCCGGCGCTGCCGACGGCGCCGGCCATGCTGACGTCCTTGGCGGCGCGGGGCTGCGCCCGCGCGACCGCGCCCAGCATCGCGCTCAGCTCCGCACGCGAGCGCCACGAGGTCGAGTCCCACTGGCGCGCGCGGTAGCCGGGTCGCCAGGCGCCCTGCAGGTCGGCGGTCAGCGTCAGCACGTCGCCGCAGGCGCCACCGCCGGCCGGCACCGGCCGCTGCGTATGGCCGAGCCCGGTGACGCCGAGCGAGCCCGAGACGCCGAGCGTCGTGTGGCCGCCGAGCACCGGCAATCCGAACGCCTGCGAGCCAGCCCGCAGCCCGCGCACGACGCGCTGGGCGTGTGCCGCGTCGGCCGCGCCGAGCGTGTCCAGCGCACCGACCGGCTGCGCCCCCATCGCGCTGAGGTCGTGCGCCGTGACGAGCATCCCGCACCAGCCCGCCCACTCCGGGTCGCGATCCACCATCGCCGGCAGGATCGCGTCGGTGGCCGCGATCAGGCCCGCGCCGCCGGGAACCGGCACGCCGTCGTCGCCGTGCCAGCCCGCGCCGCTGTCGACGAGCTCGGCCAGCAGCGGACCGAGCGCGGCCTTCGTCGAGGCGACGAGCGTTTCGAAGCGATCGACCGGCCAGCGAAGCAGCGCGTGCGCGGCCGGGAGACCACCGTCGCCGTCGCCGTCGCCGTCGAGCGACCGCACGCGCTCCCAGCCGAGCCGCTCGAAGAACGCGACGTAGCGCTCCTGGACGTGCGCGTCGAAGCGCAGCGCGCCCGCGTCGACCGCGGCGACGCAGGCCGACCCGACGAGCGCCTGCGCGATACGGCCGCGTGCCGCTCCGGCGCCGCCGCAGACGAGCCGGCTGCCACGCCACCAGCCGAGGCCGGGATCGTCGCCCTCGGGGTGCAGCCGCACGCCGCCGAGGATCTCGCCGTGCGCGGCCACGGCCACGAGCACGACCGTGTGTGCCGCAGCGTCGTGCTCGTCGCCGTCGTCGCCTTCGAACAATCCCTGCTCATCCACGAATGCCCTGCGGCGCAGCGCTCGATAGGTCGCCGCGCGAGCGCGGTCGTCCTCGCCGCGGACGATCAGGAAGGGCGGCGGGCCGGCCGGCCGCGGACCCGGGCCGCCCAGGCGCTGGATGAGGTCGGTCGCGCTCACGTCAGCCGCCGATCGCGCGCAGCGACGAGCACGCGCCGCAGGCCGCGCAGCCGGCCCCCTGGGCGGTGCCGCGCATCCCGGCGCGGCGCAGCTCTCGGGCGACGCGATCGGTGATGTCGGCGAGGAGCTCGTGACTCGGCGCCGGCACGCCGTCGGCGTGGCTGAGCGCGCCGACGAGCGGGCGGTAGGGCACGACGAACGGGTAGACGCCCATCGCGATCAGACGCCGGGCGCCGGCGACGAGCCTGTCGGGCTCCTCACCGAGGCCGATCAGCAGGTACGTCGAGACGCGGTTGCGACCGAAGACGCGCACAGCCTCCTTCCACGCCTGCTCGTAGCGCTCGAGTGGGACGGTCGCCTTGCCGGGCGTCCAGCGCTCGCGCACCGCCTGGTCGAGGCTCTCGATGTGGATCCCGATCGCGCGCGCCCCCGCGCCGTGCAGGTAGCCGATCCAGGCGAGGTCGGCGGGCGGCTCGATCTGGATCTGGATCGGCATCCACGGCACGGCGCGGCGCACCGCCGCCACGCAGCGCGCGAGGTGCCGCGCGCCGCGGTCAGGCCCGTTGGAGGTGCCGGTCGTCATGACGAGCTGGCGCACCCCGTCGAGGCGCACCGCCGCCGCGGCGACCTCAGCGATCTGCTCGGGCCACTTCACCTGCGTCGTCGTGCCGGCGTCCAGCGATTCCTCGATCGTGCAGAAGCGACAGCGCGTGTTCTCGTCGGTGTAGCGGACGCAGGTCTGCACGACCGTCGTCGCCAGCACGTGGCGTCCGTGGAGCCTCGCGATCTGCTCATAGGGCACGCCATCCTCGGTCTCGAGCTCATAGAAGCGCGGCCGCGCCACCGGCGCGATGGCGGCATCGACGACGACCCCGTCGCGGGTCAGCACGCCGTGCTCGTCGGCGGCCCACGGCGAGTCGGCCGCCATCGGCAGCGTCGTCGGCCCCCCGTCGAGCAGCCAATGCCCGTCGTCGCTTGGCCCGGCCCCCGCCCGCCGGTGCAACGGCGGACGGGTTCGCAGGCCCCGGATCGCGAGATCCGAGCGCAGCCCGAGATCGAGGGCGGCCACCGCTAGAACATCCAGGTGGTGTTGATCAGCGCGCCCTTGCGGGCGTACTCGATCATCGCGTCCTGCATGTCCAGCGGATGGCACGGGATCACGCCCTCGATGAGGTCCTCCTCGCGGGCGCCGTGCAGCGACAGGCCCAGGCGGCAGGCGAACACCTTGCCGCCCTCCTCGAGGAACTTCTCGATTTGGCTGTTCTCGTTGCGCATGCCCGGGAAGATCTCCGAGCCGATGTCCGGGAAGCCGCGGGTCGCGAGGCAGTTCAGCGCGCCGATGCCAAAGAAGTACAGGGCGGAGTCAAAGCCCTTGCGCTGCGCGCGGATCGCGAGCAGCACGGCGACGAAGCTCACCGAGGACTCGTGGACGATGCCGTGCACCATCCCGAAGTACGTCTCGCCCGGCTCGGCCTGGTAGTCCGGAAAGACCTTCGTGGCGCCGTAGATCGACTCGCCAGGCCCCTTGGACGGGTGTGGAATCTCCATCAGGCTTGCGATCTCCTGATCGCTGAGCTTCGGCTCGACCGCCATCAGCGGCTCCTTCCGGTTGGGATCGCGATCCATGGTGAGCCCGGGGCGCGGTCGCCGGTATGGACGGGCGGTCGGAAGATGGGTCGCCGCTGGTGGACCGGCGGGCCGGTCGGTCGGAGGTGGGGCTCAGTAGCCGTCGCCGGAGCGGCCGCGGCCCTTGCCGGAGCCGTCCTCGCCGCCGCTGCCGGAGTCCTGGCCGCCGCTGCCGGAGTCCTCGCCGCCGCTGCCGGAGCTGCCGCCGCCCCTGCCGGAGTTGCCGCCCTCCTCGCCGTCGGTGTGCAAGATCTCGACCGCGACCTGCCCGGCGGGCAAGCGCGTGATCGGGTCGGCCGCCGAGATCTTGGGCGGCATCAGCGGCGCCGACACGAACCAGCTGACCGACGTTGTGATCGAGGAGATCGTTCCCAGCTCGGAAGACGTGGTCCCCGGGAGCGTGACCGTCCAAGCGTTTGAGGAGGAGCCGACGGCCGTGAACTGGTCGGTGAGGGCGATCGCGCTCTGCGCGAACGTGTCCTAGCGACCACCGTTATGGCCGGCGGCCGCAGCGGCCTCCGCCCCAGGCGGCCACGGGTCGCCCCCGCCCCCACAGCACTCGAAGGGCTGCTTCGTGAGGCTGACCACGCTCAAGATGGTTCGCCCGCCTCATCGCTGCCTTGCGACAGGTCGCTGTTGAGAGATCGCCGCGCCGCCGATGGTGAGATGGAATGCTCGTCCGTCCAATTCCCGATCCCGTCGTTGAGTTGATCTCGCGCCGGCTCGAGGCGCTCGCCGAGCCGACGCGGATTCGGCTGATAGACCTGCTCGATCGCAGTGGGCGAGGTGGCGGTGCACACGCTTGCGGACGAGCTGGGGTTGACCGGCTACAACGTCTCCCAGCACCTCGGCGTGCTGCGCGACGCGAGCGTCGTGCGCCGTCGCCAGGAGGGGCGCACCGCCCACTACCGCCTCGTCGACCGCTCGGCGATCCCGCTCTACGAGCAGGTCGCCGCGAGCCTTGAGCGCCAGCTGCGCGAGCTCGGGCGCCAGCTCGACGACGCGGGTTAGCCGGAACCCCGCGGCGCGACCGGCGCTTGCGGCTGCCGTTCAGGCCCCTGGCGCCACTCGCCCGAAGGGACGCAGCAGCCCTCGCAGCAAGGCGAGCGTCGTGCTGGTTGGGGGCGACGTTTGGCCACGGGCCGAGTAGCTGCTCGAGCGCTTCGCGGCTGGGAAGGCGCGCGAGCACCTCGACCGGGCCAGCGATGCCTGCGTGGAAGTCCTCGAGCTCGAGTCCGCGCTCGGGTCGAGGCGCTCGGCGGCAAGCTCGCCGGTCTGTTCGGAGAAGCAGACCCGGTAGCGCTCGGTGCCGTGGCGCCAGTCGGTGCCGAGTCCCGCCGCCCACCGCCCGCGACCAACCCCCACCCTGCGACAGCCCGGCCCGGTACGTGGCGAGGCCTCGCAGCCGTTATAGCGACGAGCTATAATCGTTCGCGTGGCAAAGGCGACGAAGGTCATGATCTCGGTGCCCGATGACCTGCTCGAGCGGATCGACCGCGCGGCGGGTGAGCGACGCACCAGTCGCAGCGCCTTCCTGCAGGAGGCCGCGCGGCGCGAGCTCGGCTGGCCCGACCCCGTGGCGATCGACGCCGCGCTCGAGCGCGCACGGGCCGCCCTGGCCGGGTCTGGCCGCTTCGAGTCCGCCAAGCTGATCCGTGCCGACCGCGATGCCCGCGATGCCCGCGATCGACGTCGTTAGCGACGCCAGCGTGGCCCTCAAGTGGTTCCACGCCGAGGGCGAGGAGGTGCCACAGGCCCGCGCCCTGATCGCCGCCCACCAGGCAAGGACAGTCGCGCTGCTGGTGCTCGACCTGACCGCCTACGAAGTCGGCAACGCGCTGGTGCGAGGCCGCGCGAAGGCCACGGCTGCCCAGGTCGCGACCGTGCTCGGGGCACTTGACGAGATCTGCCCCGCGGTCCGGCCTGACGCAGACGAGCTGCGCCTGGCATCGGAGCTCGCCGAGCGCCATGACCTGACCCTCTACGACGCCGCCTACGCCGCGGTGGCCGATAGTCGCGGAGCCACGCTCGCGACGCTCGACCGGGCGCTGCTCAAAGCAGGCCTGGGCAGCCGCCCGAGCGAGCTCAGCCAGCAGCTTGCCTCGCCGGCCGCCGAAGGTCGGAAGCGAAGGAGACCGCGATGAGGTTCGCGTTCTACGGCCGCGTGTCCACCGACGACGCCCAGGACCCGTCACTCTCGATCCCCCGCCAGCTCGCCTCCTGCAAGGGTGCCAGCAAGCCCGCAGGTGGAGACGTCGTAGCCCACTACTGGGACGTCGAGTCGGGCCGCAAGAGACTCGCCGATCGCGGGACACCAGATGGCGCCGGGCTCGGCGTTAGTACGCAGCAGAACATCGCCCACCTTCACATCGCCCGGGGGCGCCTGACGCGCTTCGCTGCGGTCGCCGCGCACTGGGATCGGACCACTGGCGCCGGTCGTCGCACTTGCCGAAGCCGCGCTCGCGCGCGGCCGGCCCGACATCGCGGCGCGCGACGTTCGCCGCAGCCGACCAACCAGGGATGCACCAGGAGTACCTGCGCCGGCGCAGCATCGAGCTGACGAGGATCCCGAGGTGCTTGGCGTGTATCCGTGCTCGCCTGGGAGCCGGAACCGCACACGAGCTTCGACGACTACCCGCAAGGCCACGCGGTCCTCCTGATCCCGGATCGAGACGACGATGCCGGCAGCCACTCCGGACCCGTCAGCACCCGCGACTTGCCCGGGCAAGTGCGCTACCGCCGCGACGAGACGCACCCGCGCGGGCCAGGCGACCGCAACTGATCCCCGGTGCGCCCGCGGCCATCCCGGCCCCACAGCGCTGCAAGCATGCTGATCCAGGCGGCTGGGCGAGATCAGCGGCACCCGGTAGATCCCGTACTCGATGCGCTCGAGCTGCCCGCGTCGAGCCAGCGCGTAGCAGGCAAGGAACGGCAAAATCTCGGACAACAGCCCATCCTCTCCGCGTCCCGGACGAGGAAAACACCCCACGCTGCGCGGAACTCTCCTTAGGGCAGGATTCGAACCTCGACCTCCGGGTTACGAGCAGCGCGTTCCCACGCGATCACAATCCGACCCGACGTCAAGGCACAAACTGTCCTAGCAGTTATTCACAATCCGTCCAGCGATGGCGGTACGCTCTTGCGCGTGGACGGAAGCCTGCTTGCTCGGCACATCCGTCGGGATCTCGTGGAGGCGCTGGGCGACAGCCGCGCGGTCGCGCTGATCGGAGCGCGACAGGTCGGCAAGAGCACGCTTGTCGCCGACCTGGTCGCGGCGGAGTATCCCGCGCGCCTGATCAACCTGGATGACGACGCGACCGCCAACGCGGCGCGCGCGGACCCGGCCGGCTTCATCGCCGACGTCACCGGTCCGGTCGCGATCGATGAGATCCAACGCGCGCCTGGGTTGCTCCTGGCGATCAAGCGGCGCCTTGACGCAAACCAGGCCCGAGGGCAGTTCCTTCTCACAGGGTCGGCGAACATCCTCTCGCTGCCAACCGTCGCCGATGCGCTTCCCGGACGAGTCGAGTACCTCACGCTGTGGCCGTTCTCCCAGGGCGAACTGCAGGGTGCTCGGGAGACGTTCATCGACGGGCTCTTCGCCGGGCGCTTCCCCAGCGTGTCCGGGATGCCGGTCGGACGCAGGGCCGCAGCCTCGATGCTGGTGACCGGCGGCTACCCCGAGGTGCAAGACCGCAGCGCCCGCGGTCGAACCCGTTTCTTCTCCAGCTACGTCGCATCGATCATCGGCCGCGACCTCGACGATGTCGCCAACATCCGCAACGTCGAGAACATCGAACGGCTGCTGTTCGTCATCGCCGCCCGGTCCGGCGGCCTCTCGAGCTTCCACGGGATGGCCGGCGATCTCGGTTTGGACGCGAACACAGTCCGGGCGCACACGAAGATCCTGGAAGACCTGTTCCTGGTCCGCCAGCTCAAACCGTGGCACGTCAACCTCGGCAGCCGCCAGATCAAGAGCCCGAAGCTGTACATCGTCGACAGCGGCTTCCTCGCGTACATGATCGGGGCGAACGAGCGACGAATCGGCGAGGACGGCACCGTAGCCGGGGCCATGCTCGAGACCTTCTCGGTCATGGAGCTGCTGCGCCAGGCCGACTGGGCCGAGCATCCCGTCCAGCTCTTCCACTACCGCGACAAGCAGCAGCGCGAGGTCGATGTCGTGCTCGAGCGCCACGACGGCGATGTGGTGGGCGTCGAGGTGAAGGCGAGCGCGACGCCTGACACCGGCGACTTCACAGGACTGCGTTACCTGCGCGACAAGCTCGGCAACCGCTTCAAGAGCGGCGTCGTGCTGCACACCGGTGCCGACACCCTGCCGTTCGGCGACCGCATGGCCGCGGTTCCTGTGGCCGGGCTGTGGACCTGATAGCTAGCTGCGCAGGTGAAGGTACGACTCGGGAGCCGCGCGGCTCGGTTAGCGTTGTCAGGGGTGAACCTTCGGTGCCGATCCCGCAGCGCGCCTTTTCGCTGTCCACTCGCGCCATCCCGGACCTTGCGCACGCCTTGTCCACGCTGACCTGGCTGGCCTTCTCCGACGCCGAGCGGCGGCGCGCGCTGCCAGGTCGTCGAGCTGCTCGCCGCTCGGAGACGCGCGACGAGCTGGGCGTCGGCGCGCTCCGCGTAGCGTTCGCCGAAGCGCCGTTCCCCGGGATGAGCACGGTGCAGCGGCGGGCGCGGTACTTCCTCTTCGTGCCCTGGATCTTCCGAGATGTCGAGCGCTGATTCGGCGGCCGGAGCAACGCGCTAGAACGCGCGCGCAAGGAGGAGCTGCGGCTCGTCGAGGCGCTGCTGGCCAGCGCCGACGAGCAGGACTTGGAGGACGGCGGGAAGATCGGCGCGCGCGCCTGTGGCCACTCCTGCTCGACGGCGTTGATGGCACGTGGCGGGCCCAGCGCGACCTCGCATCGCATTGGAGCGGTGACGACCCGCGCGCAGCGCAGGACGACAGCGGGTGGAGCGACCACGTCGAGCCTGCCCGCTCTGCCGCGCAGGGAACGCTGGATCCACCGCTCGCAGGCCGGCCCGACGACCTGCTCGAAGTCGTCGCCGATCTAGCGCTCGGCGGACTAGGGAACGCGGCGCTGCGATCCCTCAGCGGCCGACCGCGCTGGACGCCGCTGACACGGCGGCGCGTCTTCCCGCGGCGCAGATCGCGTGGGCCCTCCGAGGCCCGTTCAACGGCCCGGAAGCGACCACGCTGCTGCGCGTCGGCAAGCCGCCCTTCTCAGCGACGCCGGCGGCGATGAACACGGCGCTGAATGACGCGGTAGCGAGGAGCCCGGCGCCGAAGGCGAGCGTCAGCGGAGCGTTCACGACGCGCCGGCCGTTCTGAACGCGGCTAGCAGCTCGTCCTCGGTCGGCTCGATCAGCTTCGCAACGATCCGGTTGTCGCCGTCGTAGACGATCGTCGTCCCGAGCGCCGTGACCTGGAACCGATCGGCGACCGTGCCGGTGCGGTCGATCGCGAAATCGTACGGCGGGTTCCCCATGCTCGCCGGCGAGCCTTCACTACGCAACAAGCGCGACCACGACCACTCCGACTGCGACCGCCGCAAGCGCGAGCTGGAGGCGCCGCTTCACCCGCTTCTCTCCGTAGGCGACTGGCCGGCCCTGCGTCTGCGCGCCGACCGGGCGAGCACGAAGAGGCCGATCCCCGCGACAGCGCCTGCGCCGATCCCGGCGACGGCACCGGCCGTCAGCCCGCCTATGAGTGCCGCGAGCAGCGGCAGCGCGGCGCAGCAGACGACCGCAAAGGCCGCGAAGCCGATACCGGCGGCGCCGTTCTTCGCCATCAGCAGGCCCGCTTTCCGTCGATCGTGCGGCAGGCGGCGACGTGCGCGGCGTTGTCCTCGAGCAGGCTGTGCGCGAGCTCGATCATCCTCGCGACGCGCTTGTC
>Ga0183260_10000426_pt1 | contig 35531 bp, 25 predicted proteins | sample AntDrymUQ4972206_2_FD_129768 | JGI IMG/M metagenome (GOLD analysis project Ga0183260, IMG submission 129768) | Polar desert sand microbial communities from Dry Valleys, Antarctica - metaG UQ497 (22.06) (version 2) (version 2) | ecosystem: Environmental > Terrestrial > Soil > Desert | place...
CGCCTTGTCGGACATCGAGCCGTTCCTCAACGAATATCATTTGTTCTACACCCGTGCGGACATGGATGCGCGCCCGTACGTGATCGCGATCGAGGAAAACCGCCTGCGCGGCGTGCCAGGCCAGGTCGCTTACGTGCGCAACATCGGCGGTTTTCGCGCCGGCGACCGCGTGAGCATCGCGCGTCCGACGCTGGTGTACCGCGATCTGCCCGAATGGCGCGCGCGCAACGACGAGCGCAAGCGCCTGCGCGCCGCCGAATGGGAACTCGGTACCACGCTGGTTCCAGGCGTGTGGCGCGACTCCGCCGACTCGATCAATTTCCACAAGTCGCGCCTGCTCGGTTACGAAGTACGCGAGGCTGCGACCGGCACCGTGCTGCGCATGGGCGATCCCGCGACCGTCCTGCTCGAAGAGGCGGAGATGGAGGTCAAGAAGGGCGACATCCTCTTGCCCGTCGACAACGCCCCCTTCGATCTCTTTTTCTATCCGCGCTCGCCCGAATCAGTGCCCGCCAACATGCGCATCATGGCGATCGCCGATGCGTTGCAGTTCGGCGGTTCGCGCTACGTCGTGGCCCTGTCGCGCGGCGCGCATGATGGGGTCGAGAACGGCGAGGTGTACGCGATGTTCCAGGAAGGCGACCGCATCCGCGACGACGTCAAATATCGCAAGAACAGCTTCTACGGTGCCTTGACCAAGTTCGAGTACGCGCGCGTCGAGCTCCCAGCCGAGTTCGAGGCGCACGTCATGATCTTCCGCACCTTCGACGAGATGAGCTACGGCCTGGTCATGGAAGGCGTGCGTCCCGTCACTGTTGGCGCGATCGCCCGGACCCCGCTCAACTACTGAGCCGGATGTCGGATCGCTTTCGCGCCCCGACCAGTCCAAGCGTTGCTTTCGGGGTCGCCCCTCCGGGAGACCGGGCCGGCGCTGCGCCCCCGCTGTCGCGCGGGCGCCCGCCTCCCGTCCAAGTGAAACGCTGCAATGGCGTCCTGGCGGTTACCGACCCGGTTCCGGGTTGATATTGGACAGTCCCGGACCTTGGAGCACCTGCATGTCATTTCTCAGCGCTTCTCGTGGCGTTCGTGCCGTAGTCGTGGGCATGCTTGCCTGCCTGCTGTGCTTCGGCGCAGCGCCCGTGGGTGCGGGCACCGACCCGGCGGCGCCGCTCGCTACCAACCTGACCGCGGTCAACGACTTCAGCGACGAGTTTCCCTTCGTCAACCTGATGAAGTCGTCACGCGACTGGATACCCGGCCGGGCGGGATGTTTCGATTGCCGCACACCGGGCGGCAACGCAGCCTGCGGCGCGCCCAACGTCTGCCCCACGACGCTGGCACTCGACGCCGATGGCTATCCGACCGCGCTCAACGGCTCCGCGCAGCAGGAGATCCGGACCGTCATCCATGCCGGCGGCGCGCCCGGCCGCCTCGCCGCCGGCAACTACACGCTGCGTTTCGAAGGCGCGGGCTCGATCCGCATCGACGGCGGCACCGTAGTGAGCTCCACAGCCAACGAAATCGTGTTCAACATCGCGAGTTCCACCGGCAACAACATTGGGTTCACCCTGACCGCGATCACGGGCGGCAACCCCCCCCGCAACATCCGCGTGCTGCCGCCGGGCGGCGTGTGCGCGAACGACGAGCGGCGCTTCTGCGACGCCGGCAACGCCTGTTCCGCGGGCGCGCAGTGCCGGCTGTTCACAGCGGCCGGCGTGGCCGAGGACCAGGTCTTCCAGCCGCGGTTCCTCTCGAACGTCGCGCCCTATCGCATGCTGCGTTTCATGGACTGGATGGAGACGAACTCCTCGTCGGTAGTTGCCTTCGCTGATTATCCGACGGAGTCGAGCGTCTTCTGGCATCGGGTGCCGCCCACGATCCTCGCCGAGCTCGGCAACCGCCTGCGCAGCGACATCTGGATCAACATTCCGCACCGCGCCAGCGATGCCTTCATCGACCAGTTCGCGACAATCCTGCGCGACAACTTCACCGCTGACCGCCGGATCTACGTCGAATACAGCAATGAGAACTGGAACGGCATCTTCAGCCAGAACATCGAGATCCCCCGCCAGTTCTGCCCGGCTTTCGCGGATCTTGCCGCGGGCTGCCAGAACGACGGGGTGCCTGGCAATGGCATCGCGTGCGAGCGCGATCCGGATACTTTCTCGCTGGGCGCGGCGCAGGACCCGTGCTTCGCTGCGCTGGTGCGCGCGTGGGGTGATCGCTCGGTGCAGATCTTCGATCGATTCGACGCCCTCTTCGGCGCGGCTGCCCGCACGCGCACCACGCGCGTCATCGCGGCGCAGGCGGCCAACGCGGATCTCGGCCGGCAGGTGATGGTGCGCAACACCACCGGCACGTCGACGCCTGTTTCCGCCAGGACCGACACCTACGCGATCGCGCCGTATTTCGGCACCGAATACTGCACGCCCGATAACGGCTTCAATCCCGACACCCATCCGCAGCTGTACGCCTCCGCGACCGCGCTGCTCGATCACCTGGAATCGCAGGCGTTGCCGCGCGCGCTTGGTTTCATGACCAGCAACAGGGCGATGCTCTCGGGCAATTTTGCGGCTTCCGGTATTCGCCTTTCGAGCTACGAAGGCGGCCAGCATCTGGCCGGCATCGGCGGCTTCACTTTCAATGCGACCTGCAACGCACGCTTCGACGAAGTCAACGCGCACCCGCGCATGGAAGGCATCTACCGCGCGTATCTCGCCAACTGGAAAGCCAACGGCGACGAGTTCACGCATTTTTACAACGCCGGCCGTTGGGGGCCCTTCGGACGCTGGGGTGCACTCGAATTCCAGGACCAGGCGATCGCCACATCTCCCAAGTACATGGCGTTGCTGGGACATTCGGCCGCGAACCCCTGTCACTGGCCTGGATGCGTGCAGGCCGGCGGTGCATTGCCGGATCCGATCTTCGCCAACGGCTTCGAAGGCGCAGCCCAGCCTGCCTGCGCGCCGGTGCAGCTCCTTTCCGATCCGGGCTTCGAGCAGACCGATGCCGCCAATGCGACGAACCCATTCTGGGCGTCGACCTCGCAGGCGTTTGGCAGCGCCTTGTGCAGCACCGCGAACTGCCCTGACAACCCTGACAACAATGGCACGGCGACGCCGCGCGCGGGCGCGTTCTGGGCGTGGTTCGGCGGATTCGAGAATGCCGAGACGGCGACGCTTTCTCAGAGCGTGGTCATCCCCTCGGGCAACCCGCGGCACCTCAATTTCTTCCTGCGTCGAGGGCGGGTCACCGCACCGCTGGACGCGACCCTGGTGGTACGCGTCGATGGCACGCCGGTACGGATCTTCACCGAACCTGCGGCCGCTGAGCCTGCCTACCTTGCCCGCACGGTGGACGTGAGCGCATTCGCGAACGGCGCGAGCCATGCGATCAGCTTTGCGTACGTCAATCCGGTCGGGAGCGGCACCTCGAATTTCACGGTCGACGACGTGACACTCGAGTGCGTCGCTTCGGGTAACTAGCGGATGAGGGGATTTCGTACCCGTCCGCGCGCGACTATGCGCATGCGTTCCCGTGCGAGTGCGCGCAGGCTGCGCGCATGGAACACGATGCAGGCGAAATCGCCGCATGGCTCGAATTGTTGCGCACGCCGCAGCTGGGTGCCGCACGCATTCGCGCGCTGGTCCGCGCGTTCGGCTCGGCGCGTGCAGCGCTCGCACTGCGAGGCTCGGCCTGGATCGAAGCCGGCGTGGCCTGCCCGCTGGATGCGGGCGGGCCGCGCGGCGACGTGGCCCGCGGCATCGAGCGCGACGTCGACTGGTTGCGCGGAGAGCAATGTGCTTTGCTGCGCTTCACCGACGACGACTGGCCAGCGATGCTCGAGGGCATCGCCGATCCTCCCGCAGCGCTGTTCGTGTGCGGCAACGTCGGGGTGCTGTGGCAACCGCAGATCGCGGTGGTCGGATCTCGGCAGGCAACGTCCGGGGGCCTCGAACATGCACGCGACTTCGCCAGCGGTTTCGTCGCGCGCGGCCTGACCGTCACCAGCGGCTTCGCGCGCGGCATCGATGCCGCCGCGCACGCCGCCGCGCTCGCGGCCGGCGGCTTCACCGTGGCGGTTTGCGGCACGGGACTGGATGTCGACTATCCGCGCGGCAGCGGAGCGCTGGCGAACGCCATCGCAGCGAGTGGCGCGCTCGTTTCCGAGCACCCTTGCGGCACACCACCGCTCGCGGGGCATTTCCCGCAACGCAATCGGCTGATCTCCGGGTTGTCGCTCGGCACCTTGGTGATCGAGGCCGGCGTCAAGTCCGGCTCGCTCATCACCGCGCGACTGGCGGCAGAGCAGGGCCGCGAGGTGTTTGCGGTGCCGGGGTCGATCCGCAATCCGCAGGCGCGCGGATGTCACGCGTTGATCCGCGATGGTGCGCGACTGGTGGAGAGCACCGTGGAGGTATGCGATGCGTTGCTGCCGATGGCGGCGGAGCTGGCGGCGGCGATCAGGGTGAAGCTGGCGGATGCGGATGGAGGTGCCGCACGAACGTCGTTTCGAACCGGCGGGCAGGAGCTCATGCCGGGAAGATCCGGCACGACTTTTGGTGATGCGACTTGCGATGCAGCGCTCACTTCGAGTGGCTCATCGACCCACACCCCGCAGCCGGTCGTGGAGGCTTTGTCGGACCCTCTGCTGCAGGCTCTCGGATTCGACGCAATCAGCTTGGAGAAACTCCTCGAAGCCGTCGATCTCGACATTCCGGCCGTTTCGGCGCGTCTCCTGACGCTTGAACTTGCGGGGTTCATAGAAGTGCTGCCGGGCGCGCGCTACGTGCGTTTGCGCTGATTTGGGGACCCTCGCGGCAGTACGCGCCGGCACTCGAAGCTTGACAGCGCGCGAAGTCGTGTGAGCACACTGAATAAGGACGTCGGCAATCCGCCGGTGTCGGCAAGGCGTTTCCGTCGCCCGCACAGCCCCTGGTGCGCAGACGACGCGAGCCCTGGAGTTACCCACGCGTGGCGAAGAACCTGCTCATCGTCGAGTCACCGGCCAAGGCCAAGACGATCAACAAATACCTCGGCAAGGACTTTCAGGTACTGGCCTCGTACGGCCACGTGCGCGATCTCGTTCCGAAGGAAGGCGCGGTCGATACCGAGCACGGCTTCGCGATGAACTATGCAGTGATCGAGCGCAACGAGAAACACGTCGACGCCATCGCCCGCGCCGCGAAGTCGGCCGACGCGTTGTATCTGGCGACCGACCTTGATCGCGAGGGCGAGGCGATCAGCTGGCACATCGCCGAGATCCTCGCCGAACGCGGCTTGCTCAAGGGCAAGGCCCTGCACCGGGTGGTGTTCTCCGAAATCACGCCGCGCGCCATCAAGGAAGCCATCGCGCATCCGCGCAACATCTCCAGTGATCTGGTGGATGCCCAGCAGGCGCGTCGCGCGCTCGACTATCTCGTCGGCTTCAATATCTCGCCGATCCTGTGGCGCAAGGTGCAGACCGGGCTGTCCGCGGGACGCGTGCAGTCGCCGGCTCTGCGCATGATCGTCGAGCGCGAGCAGGAGATCGAAGCCTTCGTGCCGCGCGAGTACTGGTCGATCGAGGCCGAGTGCGCGCACGCAAGACAACCCTTCACCGCGCGCCTGGTCAAACTTGACGGCGCGAAATTCGAACAGTTCACGATCACCGACGGACCGACAGCGCGCGCGGCGGAAGAGCGTCTGCGCGCCGCCGCGCAGGGCGCGCTCATCGTTGCCGAGGTGACCAGCAAGGAACGCAAGCGCCGCCCGTCCCCGCCATTCATCACCTCGACCCTGCAGCAGGAAGCGGCGCGCAAGCTCGGCTTCACGACCTCGCGCACCATGCGCATTGCGCAGAAGCTTTACGAAGGCGTGTCGCTCGGCGAGGAGGGCCTGGTGGGCCTCATCACCTACATGCGTACCGACTCGGTGAGCGTTTCGGCCGAGGCTCTGAATGACATCCGAGGTGTGATCGCGCGGCAGTTTGGCGCCCACGCGCTGCCTGAGAAGCCCAACTTTTACCAGACCAAGTCCAAGAACGCCCAAGAGGCGCACGAAGCCATCCGACCAACCGAGGCGACGCACGCACCCGCAGCCATGGCGCGTTTTCTCGACGACGACTCGCGCCGACTGTACGAACTCATCTGGAAGCGCACCATCGCCAGCCAGATGGTGCCAGCCACGCTCAACACGGTCAGCGTCGAACTCGCTGCGGGCCAGGCGCATTCGTTTCGCGCCAGCGGTACGACCGTCATCGATCCAGGTTTCCTCGCGGTATACGAGGAAGGGAAGGACCAGAAGACCACGGATGATGACGACGAGAACCGCAAGCTCCCGCTGCTGACGGTCGGCGAACGCGTGCCGCTCGAGTCCATCCACACCGACCAGCATTTCACCGAGCCGCCGCCGCGCTATTCCGAAGCGAGCCTGGTCAAGGCGCTGGAAGAACACGGCATCGGCCGGCCCAGCACCTTCGCGAGCATCATCCAGACCCTGCTCGCGCGTCAGTACGTGACGCTCGACGCACGCCGCTTCCGGCCTTCCGACGTCGGCCGCGTGGTCGCGAATTTCCTGTCGCAGCACTTCACGCGCTACGTCGATTACGACTTCACCGCGAAGCTCGAGGACGAACTCGACGGCGTCGCGCGTGGCGAGGAGGGCTGGCAACCGCTGATGACGCGTTTCTGGGAGCCGTTCAAGCTGCTGGTGGACGACAAGCGCGAATCGGTGGATCGCAATGAAGCCAGCGGCACGCGCATCCTCGGCAACCATTCTGTCTCAGGTCTCGAAGTCTCGGTCCGGCTCGGCCGGTTCGGCCCGCTCGCGCAAATCGGCAACAAGGATGCGGGCGACGATCTCAAGTTCGCGAGCCTGCGTCCCGGCCAGAGCATTGCGACGATCTCGCTGGCCGATGCAATCGACCTGTTCCGCCTGCCGCGCACCGTGGGCCAGGCAGCCGACGGCGAGGACATCGTGGCCGCCATCGGTCGCTTCGGGCCGTTCGTGAAGCACGGCAAAGTTTATGCGTCGCTGGGCGTCACCGACGATCCGTACACGATCGAACTGCCGCGCGCGCTCGAGCTCTTCGCGCAGAAGCTCGAGCTCGCCGCGAACCGCCTGATCGCGAGCTTCGACGAGGGCGCGATCGAAATCGTCAACGGCCGCTTCGGTCCTTACATCACCGACGGCAAGAAGAACGGGCGCATCCCAAAGGACCGCGACCCCAAATCCGTGACGCGCGAAGAGGCAGTTGCCTGGCTCGCCGCGGCTCCCGATCGACCGGCACGCGGGGGAGCACGGCGTGGCGCACCGCGCAAGGGTTCACGTACCGTCACCGCGAAGAAAGCGCCAGCGGCAAAGAAAGCCGCAACAACAGCGGGCGTCGGCGCAAAGAAAGTCGCGCGCAAGAAGCCCGCGACGAAAAAATCGGTGGCAAAGAGAACAGCCGTTCGGCCTGCCACAAAAAAGTCTGCGTCGAGTAAAGCAGCGAGCAAGGCTGCAGTGGTCAAGAAATCCCCGCGCAAGGTCGCCGCGAAAAAAACGTCGCGCGAGGCCGCATCCGTGTAGAGCGGAGCTGTGCCCCGCGATTTTCGATTGAAAATCGACTCAGCCGAGTGCCGCCCGGCTCCACGAAACGCGCGCCGCGACTACCAGAGGAACTGCAGCAGCGTGACCTCGGGCTCGCCCTTGCCGCTGTCCGGGTCGCGCGCCTGGCAGAGGATCGTCTGTTTACGTTCGTTCGCCATGCCGCGTTCGAAGACGACGAATCCGCCGACTTCCCAGCTACCGTCGTCCTTGCGGGTCACCGCGGCTTTCATCGACTTCTCGTCGATCTCCGCGTCCTGATCCCCCAGCTTTTCCTGCGCTGCCTTGAGGCAGACGTCGAACACACGATCTTCGGGCCTGGCGCCGCAGCCCGAGAGCAGTGCGATCGCGAAACCACAGCTTGCGACAAGAACGGTCCGACGCATGCGGAACTCCGGAGCAAGAAACTTGCCGAGACGAGCCCAGTCTGCGCTGCTCGCCCGGGAACCGCATCGTGCGATGCAGCACAAACGGCCCTGCACGCCCGCGTCCTTAGGCACAATCCGTGCTGCGCAACAATGCACAGGCCAGCAACGGCTCACTCTGGGTCCCGGTGGATGGGCGTGGCAGAATCGCCTAAACAGGATCCTTCATGCGCGATAAAACCGAGATCGTCGAGAACTGGCTACCGCGTTACACGGGCGTGCCGCTGACCGGGTTCGGCGAACACGTCTTGCTCACCAACTTCAGCGGGTACCTCGGCCACTTCGCGCGCATGACGGGTGCCGAGATCCTGGGCCACGACCGGCCGATGCCGAGCGCCACCGCCGACGGCATCACCATGATCAACTTCGGCATGGGCAGCCCGAACGCCGCCACGCTCATGGATCTGCTGTCGGCGGTGTCGCCCAAGGCCGTCTTGCTGCTCGGCAAATGCGGCGGACTCAAGCGCAAGAACAACCTCGGCGATCTGGTGCTGCCGATCGCGGCCATCCGCGGCGAGGGCACTTCCAACGACTACATGCCGCCCGAGGTCCCGGCCTTGCCCGCCTTCGCACTGCAGCGCGCGGTCTCGACCATGATCCGCGACCTCGGCCACGACTACTGGACCGGCACGGTGTACACAACCAATCGCCGTGTCTGGGAGCACGACGCTGCCTTCAAGGAATACCTGCGCAAGCTGCGCTGCATGGCAATCGACATGGAGACCGCGACCATCTTCGCCGCCGGCTTCGCCAACCGCATTCCCTGCGGCGCGCTGCTGCTCGTGTCCGACCAGCCGATGATTCCGGAAGGAGTCAAAACTGAAGCTTCGGACGCGCATGTCAGTGCCGAATTCGTGGAGCGCCACATCAACATCGGCATCGAAGCACTGCGCCTTATCCGCCGTCACGGCAAGTCGGTGCGGCATCTGCGCTTCGATGAATAACGGGGAGCGCTGGGGTTCGCCGCCCACTTCAAGCGGCGGTCGCGGCCTCCGCTTCGCCGCGCTCGAGAGGATCCGGGAAAGGCTCGCCGACCGGCGTGAATGCAAGCGACACCGAATTGAGGCAATGGCGCTCGCCTGTCGGCGGCGGGCCGTCGGGGAACACGTGGCCGAGATGGCTGCCGCAGCGCGCACACACGATCTCGTCGCGGATCATGCCGTAGCTAGTGTCGCGCACGGTACGCACGTGCGCGGGATCGAACGGCGCGAAAAAGCTCGGCCAGCCGGTGCCCGAGTCGAACTTGGCGCTGGAACGGAACAGCGGCAAGCCGCACAGGCGACAGGTGTAGACACCGTCCAGCTTGTTGTCGAGAAACGTGCCGCAGAAAGCGGCTTCGGTACCGTGCTCGAGCAACACGCGGCGTTCGCTGGCATTGAGTCCGGCGCCGAGCTCACGGCGCTGCGCGTCGGTCGGTGGGGACAAGTCGAAGGCGTGCACGCGAGCGTTCCTGAGAAGTAGACGATGCGCTCACTCAATCACGCCCGCAGTGCAGGCTGGGTGATGGCTCCGACGCGGCTTACGACCCGCGGGCCGCGAACGCGGCGAGGTTCGACGCAGCTTGCGCGCGCACTTTGTTCCGAAGCATCGGCGACCAGCCCAGCAGGGCGCCTGCCGGACCCAGCGCCTGCCGCGACCATCGCCAAAAATCGAACGTGTCGCGGTGCGTCGCGATCAACCCATCCTCGAAGGTAAAGGTCGCGTCGACAATGTTGTGCACGGGTCGTCCGGTGGCGCTGAACCGGTAATGCGGCTCCCAATGCGCGCGGCCGGTGTTGCCCTCGCACGCGATCCTGCTCACGTCGAGCCGCCACGCATCGTGACCCTTGTCGCGGATGGTTTCGCAAAGCATTCGCCACATTGCGCCAATCCGGTCGCGGCCCTCGAGATCGAAAACCGGATCCTCGAAGCTGGCGTCGCTTGCGTAGCACGACTGCATCGCGTCGCTGTCGAGCGCGGCAAAAGCGGCGTAGAAGCGCCTTATGACGGCAGCTTCAATCAAAACAGGGTCAGCGGGTGCGGTCATGTCGGGATCGTCCAGGGTCGAGGAGTTGGATCGCATCGAACGCGGCGACGAACCCCGGCGACTCCTGACGTTCGCAAGCAACGGGCGCGGCATTAATGACAAGCCGGTCATTGTGACCGCGTCGGCGCCGTCCGGCTTCCCTCTTTCGGGTGGTAGCCGCTTGCGGCGTTTCCAACGAGAATGCGCGGCTGCAAGCAGGGTGGGCAGCATGACCATTTCTCAATTCATCCGATGCGCCGCGGCGTTGGTGTGGTTCGTGGTCCTCACGGCCGCCGCGCAAACCCCCCTCCCGTTGCCACCAACGCCCGTACCACCCGAGAATCCACTGACCCCCGGCAAGATTGCGCTCGGCAAGACCCTGTTCTGGGAAGAGCAGCTCTCGCTCACCGGGACGGTTGCCTGTGGCACTTGTCATCGACCGGGCGCCGGCCATTCCGATCCGCGCACCGCACAGGGCGGCTTTGGCACCGTGCATCCTGGGCCCAACGGTGTCTTTGGCGTCGGCGGCGATGACATTCTCGCGTCCGCCGGCGTGCCCTTGCATGACGCCACCGGCAGGTACCAACTGAGTCAGTACTTCGGCGTCACGCCGCAGGTGGGCAAGCGCAAGTCGCCGCCCGTCACCAGCGCCGCGTTCTCTGCCGAGCTGTTCTGGGACGGCCGCGCGACCTCGAGTTTCAGCGATCCGATCTCGGGCGCAACGCTGATCGCGCAAGGCGGCGCGCTCGAAAGCCAGTCGCTGGCGCCGTTTCTCGATACCAGCGAGATGGGTCACGTTGGCAATGACGCCGGCGGCATCGCGAGCCGCATCGAAAACGTCAAACCACTCGCGCTGGCAACGAACCTTCCAGTTGACTTGGCCACCTGGATCGGAACCCGAAATTACGCGGCGCTTTTTACCGAAGTGTTCGGATCGCCGGCGATCACACCCGCGCGCATCGCGTTCGCGCTCGCGAGTTATCAGCGTGCGCTTAACGCCACTGACACGCGCCTTGATCGCGAACTCGCGGGCACGCCCTCGCTCACCGATCAGGAGCGTCAGGGGCGGCAGGTGTTCCAGACACTTCAGTGCAACGTCTGTCACGCTGAGGCGCTCCACACCGATAACAGTTTTCGCTACATCGGCGTGCGTCCGGTCGCGGACGATCTGGGTCGCTTTGCGCTGACCGGAAACCCCACGCATCGCGGGCAACTCAAAGTACCGAGCCTGCGCAAAGAGTCGTTACGGGCGCCTTTCATGCACAACGGCGGACTGCCCTCGCTCGACACCGTAATCTCGTTTTATCTCCGTGGCGGTGACGCGCGCGGAACCCCCGACGCCGCCCAGCTCGATCCGCTCATCATCCCTCGCAGCATCACCGGCCCTGAGCGCGACGCACTGCTCGCGTACCTGCGCGATGCCTTGACCGATCCTCGCATCGCCGCCGAACTGCCGCCGTTCGATCGCCCGCGCCTCTACACCGAATCGACGCGCATGCCGACGCTGGTCGGCAGCGGCGTCGCAGGCGGCAATGGCTTCGTGCCCGTAATCGCCGCACGCGAACAACCGCAAGTTCACCGTCAGCGTCCACCGCGTGGCGAACGCGGGCGTCGGCAGGATTGCGACACTCGTGGTCGGCCGTACCGATCCTGGCGTGCAAAGCACGGTACCCATCGGCGATTTCGCCAACCTCTCGACCACCATCGCCGCCGGCAATGCTTTCAGCAATGGTTTCGCCTCGCTACAACTCGATTTGTCGCAAGATCCCGCGCTCGTGGGGCAGACGCTGTTCGGGCGCTTCTATATCGCCGATCCCGGCGCCGCCAACGGACTCTCCATAACCCAGGCCTTCCGCATGACCGTATTTGGGGTTAATAACCTTGCCGCAGACCTCATTCTGCGGGACGGCTTTGAGTGAAACCCTGCGTGGGGTATCGTCCCGCAAAATCAGATACGCGAATCGCGTGCGATCAGTAGGTCGGCACCGAGGGATCGACATCGCGCGACCAGGCGTCGATGCCCCCGACGATGTTGGCGACATCGGTGAAACCGAGTTCGCGGAAATGCTCGGCAGCCTGTTGGCTGCGACCCCCGTGATGGCACAGGAACGCAAGGGCGGTCGACTTTGGCATGGCTTGCAGCCGTTCCAGTCCGTCGCCGTCCAGTGACACGAAAAGAGCGTTGAGCGCTGCGCGTGCGCGTTCGTCGGGCGGGCGCACATCGACCACGATCAATGTGCCTGCGGACAGCCTTTGAGCGACCTCTTGCGGCGACAGCGCTTTCACCGCGCCGGGTGCGTTCGGATTGCGCAGCGCGAGCCCACCCCCTGCGACGTCTTCGACCCAGTCCATCACCAGTCCGCGCGCGCGCGCCGCGGAGCCGGCGTCGAAATGCACGGCGATGCCGTTGCTGTGCGCGACCAGATCACTGGCCCGCGGCGGCGCAAGCTGGAACTGCGGCCGGAATTCACGATCGATCACGAGATGCAGAACCGCGTCGTCGGCCTCTTCCAGCGCCGGCCGGATGGCAGCAGCGGCCGTGTCGGTGATCGTGATCTCGGGCGGCGTGCGGTCCGGCGCAGCGATGCCGAGCATCGCGTGTAGCTGTCCCTGCTCGTACATCTGCGACACGATGTCCGAGCCCCCCAGCAGTTCACCGCGCACGTACAACTGCGGGATCGTCGGCCAGTTGCCGTAGTCCTTGATGCCTTGCCGGATCGCCTCGTCCGCCAGCACGTCGACCGTCGTGTAGTCGACTCCCAGCGAATCGAGGGTGCCGATGGCGCTCGCGGAAAAGCCGCAGCGTGGCGTGTGGCGATCGCCTTTCATGAAAAGCACGACCGGATTTTCAGCGAGCAGCGCATCGATGCGCGCGCGAGTGGAGGAATCGAGGCTCATGGTTTTCCGTGGGAGGCGAAGGATCAGCGTCGATTATCGCCGGATAATTGACTCTGACCCCTTTTTTTCAAGGCGACTCGAGCGCCGTGCGTGCTGCCGGAGCAATGCGCATTGCCCAGGCACGGTACTGCGCGGCGCTCGGATGCAGGCCGTCGTCGACCAGTTGCGCGCGATGCGCAGGTGAGCGCGAGAGGTCGGTAATGTCGACGAAAGCGACGCCGGCCCGACGCGCTTCCTCGCGAGCCACCGTATTGAACGCGTCGATCTGGGCGCCTATGGCAGCCGGCCCGCGCACATCCTTTTGCGCGAACGAGGTCACGCCCCAGTCGGGGATCGAGACGAGCACCACGCGTCGCGGCTGGGCGTCCGCCAGGCCGACCGCTCGCCCCAGCATGGCGCGCAATTCCGTGCGGTAAGTGTCGACCGCGCCGCTGCGGTACTGGTCGTTGACGCCGATGAGCAGCGTCACCAGGTCGTACGGAGGTTCGAGCGATTCGGTGTCCATCGACGCGTCGAGTTCTGCGACCGTCCAACCCGTGCGCGCAACGATGCGCGGATCTTCGACCGGAAGCCCGTCGGCGCGCAGCGATGCCGCGAGTTGCATTGGCCAGCGACCGCTTTCCGTCACACCCTGGCCAATCGTGTAGGAGTCGCCCAGCGCAACATAGCGCTGCGTGCGATCCATGGAGGCGCATCCTGTCAGGGCCACGAGGAATGCCAGTAGCGCGAAGCGCAATTCATGCCACATGCCGCTGCGCCGTGCGTGTCAGTTGCCGGGCCAGTGTGCGCTCGATGCGCGCGAAGACCTCGGTCATGACGTCCGCGTCGGGCAGCAGCGTCAGTCGCAGATGATTGCGGTACGCCACGTTGAAACTCGAGCCCGGCACCACCAGCACACTCTCGCGTTCGAGCAGCTCGAGCGCGAACGCGTGGTCGTCGAATCCGGGACAACGGACGGTATCGATCCCTGGAAAAGCGTAGAGCGCGCCGCCCGGACTGACGAGGTCGAGCGCGGCACTTCGGGCGCAGGCATCGATCACGACGCGCCTCGTTTCGTACAGGCGACCACCGGGCTGCGTCAGGGCGCGGCTCGTGTCGGGGCCGGTCAGCGCCGGCGCAATGGCCCATTGCGCGGCGACGTTGGCGCAAAGGCGCAGCGCCGACAACAGATCGAGTGCGTGCTGGTAGGCGCCCGAGTGCAGTAGCGCGCCGCTCAGGCTGACCCAGCCCGCGCGGTAGCCGCAGGCGCGATGCACTTTGGACAAGCCTGCGAACGAAAGGCACAGAACATCGGGCGCGAGCGCCGCCATCGGCACAAATTCGGCCTGCTCGTAGAGCAGGCCGTCGTAGATCTCGTCGGCCATCAGCACCAGCCCGTGACGCGTGGCGAGTTCCGACATGGCGACCAAGGTGCTGCGCGGATAGACGGCGCCGGTCGGATTGTTGGGATTGATCACCACCAGCGCGCGCGTACGCGGCGTGATCAGGGCTTCGATCGCCGCGATCTGGGGGACAAAGCCGTCGCCCGCCAGACAGGGATAGTGCACGGCGACGCCGCCGTTGAGCACTGTTGCTGCCGTCCAGAGGGGATAGTCGGGCGCGGGGATCAGCACTTCGTCGCCAGCGTCGAGCAATGCGCGCAGGCACAGGTCGATCAGTTCGCTGACGCCGTTGCCGACCCAGACGCGTTCCGCGTGCGCCCCGGGTGCGCCGCGCTGTTGTTGCTGTGCTGCGATCGCTTCGCGGGCGGAAGCGAGCCCCTGCTGGTGGCAGTACGCCTCGCTCGCCGGCAGACCCCCCGCAACAGCGCGGCGCAGATGTTCCGGCGTATCGAAGCCGAACAGACCGGGGTTGCCGATGTTGAGCTTGATGACACTGCGCCCGGAGGCCTCGATCGCGAGCGCGCGCCGTGCGAGCTCTCCGCGGATCTCGTAGCGGACTTCGCGCAGGCGGTGCGAAGGGGCAGGGGTGTGCGTTGCGGTCATGCGGAATCGCGCGGTTGGAGGCGCGCGATCCTAGGGGAGAAACGGGCTGTGGAGAGTTTTTTCGCGCCCCTGGGAGCCACCTGTCCCGCTTTTTGCCCCGATTCCGCATGACTGACGACACATATGACCTTCGGACTATGGTCGTTTCGTGGGTCGCTGTTATACTTCACTACAACACCACTTCAAACCGGCTTTCTGCCGGAGATGCCGCGCACAGGGGCGCAACCATGAACCGCTATCAATTTGAAGAAGTCCTGTTCGACGCCCTGTACGCCCCGATGCGAGCTGCGTGGAACAAGCTGGACGTCGAGTCCGAAGTCGACGTGGTCGAGATCGAGGACATCGACATCAACGACTACGCCATCGAGACCCTGGAGCTGTCGTCGCACTATTGAGCGGCCGACACCCGCGCGGAGCAAGCCACTAGCTCGCAGCAATGCGGTTTGCGGGTCGCGCGGGAACGAGGGCAGCGAGAGCCAGCGCCGCGAACAAGAGTTCGTAGGCGCCAGCCATGATCAGGAATGGTGTGTGTGTGACGCTCGCCAGCATCAGCGCGGCGCGGGTCAGTCCAATGCCGCCGTGAGTACCCAGCAGGAGCCACAGGCCTGCACGGTTGTATTGCCGTTGCGAAGTCGCAAGCAGCAGCAGCAGGCCGATGCCGATTTCGATGCCGCCATAGAACGCTCCCACTTCGATACGGGTGACGGCGTCTGCGCCGACGGTCACGCCCGCACGGGCGAGCCAGTTGATCGGATCGAGTGCGAGCAGCACCCCGAACCCCAGCATTGCCAGGCCCGCAATGGCCAGTACCGCGCGGGCCCATCCTGGTGTTTGTGGCGCGTGCATCGGACGTCCCGTATTTCCGTAACGCAAAGGTTATTACGCACAACCCACGATGTGCGTGGCATGAACCGCTCGTCCGTCGCGTCCGCCCGTTCGAGGGTAGGTCCTTCGGGCTAGAATCCGCGCATGACTGAGCCGGCGACGGCGGAATCCCTGCGTTCGATCGGCTGGCTCGGCGATCCCGCCGAAGCGTTGCGCGAATTGCCCGAAGGCAGCGCGCTCGCACGCATCGTTGCGCAGCATCGCAGCGGCTATCGCGTCCACACGGGCAGCGACGAGATCGCGGTGCAGACGCCCGCGACTCTCATGCGTCGCGGCGGCGATCCGGTCGCGCGACCCGGCGTCGGCGACTGGGTGCAGATAACCCTGGGCACCGAGCCGACCATCGAAAGGCTCTTGCCCCGGCGTACCGCACTGATCCGGGGAGCCGCAGGTGAATCGCGTGCCAGGCAACTCATCGCCGCGAATGTCGATGTGGTGTTCATCGTCTGCGGCCTCGACGGGGACTTCAATGCGCGGCGCATCGAGCGATACCTGGTGCTGACGCGCAGCAGCGGCGCGAAACCCGTGGTCGTGCTGACCAAGGAAGACCTCAGTGCCACCAGCGCTGAGCGGCTGATGGAGGTCAGGGCACTCGCAGGACCGGATACTCCGGTGCTCGCCGTAAATGCCCGCACTCTCGCGGCTGGAGAAGCGCTGCGCCTGTGGCTGCCCGCGGGCACCACCGCGGTGCTGGTGGGCTCCAGCGGCGCCGGCAAGTCGACGCTCACCAACAGCTTGCTCGGCATCGAGCGGCAGGCAACCGCCACGGTGCGCGAACACGATTCTCGCGGGCGCCACACCACGACGCATCGCGCGCTGCTGCCATTGCCGACTGGAGCGTGTCTCATCGACACGCCCGGCATGCGCGAGCTCAAACTCACCGGCGACGAAGACGTGGCCACCGCCTCATTTGAAGATATCGACGCGCTGCTCGGCACCTGCCGCTATTCGGACTGCGGGCATGGCAACGAGCCGGGATGCGCGATCCGCCCCGCGCTCGAAAGCGGTGCGCTGCCCGCCGAGCGCTGGGCGCACTTCTCGAAGCTCAGCGACGAAGCGGCAGCGGCGAGTGCGTCCGTCACGCAACGCATGGCCGGCAAGCGCGAGGAAAAGGCAGTGCATCGCGCCCTCGGCAAGCGCCTGGTCGAAAAGTACGGACGCCGCTGAACGTGGACGAACGCCTCGGACACGAAAGTTTTTTGCCGCAGCTCGCCGAGCTCGACCGCCGCCTGATCGCCGCGGTGCGCGAAGTCCGGTTGCTCGCCGCAGTGAGCTGGCCCGTCGAGGTGCAGGACGCGTTCCTGTCGAAGTACCACCGCGGCGAGGCGACTTTGCCGGAAGTCATCTACCCGGTTTTCGACTACACCGACACCAAGGCGGGACTCACCGCGATCCTGCGTGCCACCGCGGTGTTCGACGGCCATCCGGTCGCCGATTACATCCATCGCACCGCCGCCAGTTTCCACACCACCACGTTGCTGCTCGAGTCGCTCGGCAGCGCGCGCGTCACCGAGTATTCGATCGAGTTGTTCGGTCGTCCCGGTCATCCACTGCCCGGCACTTCGCAATCCAACCTCGACGCGGCGCGTCACTTCATCGAGTTGGCCGACGAAGTGATGCCGTCGCTTGCCGAGAACGAGGCGAGCTATGTGCTGTCGGCTGAAACGGTCAAGCAGGAGCTCGACGCGCGCGTGGTCAAGTTCTTCACGCGCCACAAGGTGCGCATCGAGATCGATCCGACGCTGAGCGCAAAGGCCGCCGCGGGTCCCACGCGGATCCGCCTTCGCGCGAGCACCGGCTTCACCGAGTACGACTGGCATCAGCTGTTGGAGCACGAGGCGTTCGTGCATTCGCTCACCGCACTCAATGGCCGCGACCAGCCGAACCTCGGTAGCCTCGGTCTGTCGTCGGCGCGCATCACCGCCACCCAGGAGGGGCTGGCCACTTTCGCGGAACTCATCACCGGCTCGATCGACATCGCGCGCATGAAGCGCATCTCGTTGCGCATCGAGGCGATCCACCTCGCGCTCGGCGGCGCCGACTTCATCCAGGTGTTCGAGTTCTTCCGGAGCGCGGGCCAGAGCGATGCCGACAGCTTCACTTCGACGATGCGCGTGTACCGCGGCGTGCCCTTGACCGGCGGACAGGCCTTCACCAAGGACACCGTATACCTGCATGGGCTCCTTTCCGTGCACACGTTCTTCCGCTGGGCCCTCAAGCAGCGCAAGTTCAAGCTCTGCAGGAATCTCTGCGCGGGCAAGATGACGCTAGGCGATGTTGTGAGGCTCGAACCCTGGTTCGATTCGGGTTACATCGCAGCGCCCGAGTACTTGCCGCCGTGGATGCAGCGCGCCAACGGTCTCGCCGGCGTGCTGGCGTTCTCGCTGTTCGCGAACCGCATCCGTCTCGACAAGGTCGTGGAAGAAGATCTTGTGCTCGGCATGTGACGAAAACAATCGTGTCGGGGTTTTGACGCCACTGCGACGTCACGGACTGCGCGCTTAACGCGGACGGATGAAAGGTCACCGATTCATCGGAGCGCAATCTGCTTCTGGTTAGTTTGCATGACCGCGCTTCCAAACCGGCAGCGCGCAGCAAGCCAGAGGAGTTACACGATGGAAGTCAAAAAAGACCATAACGTAGGTGCAGGTACTGGCGCGGCGGCAGGCGCCGTAACGGGCGCAGTAGTGGGCGCAGTCGGTGGACCGCTCGGCATGCTGGCCGGTGGCGTGATCGGCGGCATCCTGGGTTCGAAGGCGGGCGACTCCATCGCCGAAGTCGTGAATCCGACCGAATACAACCGTCACTGGGAAAAGAACTACCAGGCGGCCGACTATTACACCAGTGGTCGCGAGTGGCGCGATTACGAGCCGGCGTACGGCCTCGGCTACAAGGGCTACGCCCAGTATCGCAACGAGCCGTTCGACAAGGTCGAGTCGAAGCTCGAGAACGAGTGGAACGAAGTCCGTGGCGATTCGCGCCTTGCGTGGAATGAAGCGCGCGGTGCGGTGAGGGACGGCTGGCATCACGTCGAACGTGCGTTGCCGGGCGATTTCGACCGCGACGGTCGCTAAGCCTCGATCGAGCGCGTGCACCGGGCGGAAGTGATCGCCTGAGCGCACGTCATCGAGAACGAAAGGCCGCCCTCGGGCGGCCTTTCTTTTGGCTTCGTGTGGAGCCGAGTTGTGCCCGGCGGAAAATTCGCGGGTTCTCCAACAGCAGCGGAGCGCAGCTCCGCTCTACAAACGCAGGCAATCAGCCATCACCTCGAGCGCCATGTCGATCCCTGCGTCGTCGATGTCGAGATGGGTAACCGCGCGCAGGGTCGTACCGTCGAAGGCACCGATGCGAACGCCGCGCGCGGCCAGTCGGCGGCTCAGTTCCGACGCATCGAATCCGATGCGCGCGCGATCGAGCGAGAAGAACACGATGTTCGTCTCGACGGTCGCGGGATCGAGCAACAGTCCCGGAAGCCCCGCCAGGCCGTCCGCGAGTCGCCTCGCGCGACGATGATCGTCCGCGAGCCGTTCGACGTGGTGGTCAAGCGCGTACAGTGCGCCCGCCGCGATGATGCCGGCCTGGCGCATCGCGCCGCCGAGCCGCTGCTTCACCACCCACGCACGCTCGATGAATTCGCGCGATCCCGCGAGCGCAGCGCCGACGGGGGCGCCGAGCCCCTTGCTGAAATCGAGCCACACCGAATCGAAGTCGTACGCCTGATCCGCGGCGCTCACCCCGCTGGCAACCGCCGCATTAAGCAGGCGCGCGCCGTCCATGTGGGTGGACATGCCGTGCTCGCGCGCAACGGCGCAAACATCGGTGAGCTGCGCCAGCGGCCACACCGCACCGCCGCCGAGGTTGCTGGTCTGCTCGACGGCGAGCACCGTCTGTTTCGGCGCATGGCGCATCGGCGTGCGCAAGGCAGCGCGCAACTGCGTCGCAGTGAAACGACCGCGGTCGCCATCCAGAGTGAGCAAGTTGAGTCCCGCGTTGGCGCCCACTCCTCCGGCCTCGAAGCAGGCGATGTGCGCGCTGCGATCGCACACGACCTCTTCTCCTGGCCGGCCGAGCACCGCCAGTGCGATCTGGTTGCACTGCGTGCCGCTGGGCGCGAACAACGCGGCCTCCTTGCCCAGCAATGCGGCAACGCGCTCGCACAGGGCGGTCACGGTAGGGTCTTCGAACGCCGCCTCGTCGCCGACCTCCGCCGTCGCCATGGCCGCGCGCATCGCGTGGGTCGGTCGCGATTTCGTATCGCTGAAAAGATCAATCATGCGTTGCGCCTTCAAGCCTGCGTCGCCGCGAGTCTAGGCGATTGGCCCGTGCCCCTTGTAGAGCGGAGCTGCGCTCCGCTGCCGTGGCAAGCGATCGCGGACCTGCAGCCGAGCGCAGCTCGGCTCTACACAGCGGAGCGCAGCTCCGCTCTACTACAGGGCCATCGAAAAGAATCTGCGGCCACTACCGGGCTCGTCGCACAGTGCAGCTTCAGAGCGGCTCATGGCTGCGTGATAGAGTCGGGCGCTTCTGAGTTTGCGCCACCGGAACGCTCGCGATGGAACCCAATACCAGCGCCGAAGACCTGCGCCAGGCCGCGCTCGAATACCACCGCGTCGATCCGCCCGGCAAGATCAAAGTCGTCCCGACCAAGCCGATGGTGACGGTCAAGGACCTGTCGCTCGCGTACTCGCCGGGCGTCGCCGCAGCCTGCGACGCGATCGTCGCGGACCCGCTCGAAGCCGCGCACATGACCGCACGCGCCAACCTCGTCGCGGTCATCACCAACGGCACCGCGGTGCTCGGCCTCGGCAACATCGGGCCGCTCGCGGCGAAGCCAGTGATGGAAGGCAAGGGCGTACTGTTCCAGAAGTTCGCCGGCATCGACGTGTTCGACATCGAGATCGCCGAGAACGACCCGCAGAAACTCATCGACATCATCGCCAGTCTCGAACCCACGTTTGGCGGCATCAATCTCGAAGACATCAAGGCACCGGAGTGCTTCGTCGTCGAGAAAGAGCTGCGCAGGCGCATGAGCATCCCCGTGTTCCACGACGATCAGCACGGCACCGCGATCATCGTGGGAGCTGCGGTGGTCAACGCGCTGCACGTCACCGGCAAGCGCATCGAGGACGTGCGACTCGCGACCTCGGGCGCGGGTGCGGCGGGCATCGCGTGTCTCGACATGCTGGTGTCGCTCGGCCTCAAGCCCGAGAACATCCTCGCGGTCGATCGCGACGGCGTGCTCCACCGGGAGCGCACCAATCTCGACGCGGACAAGGCGCGTTACGCACGCGACACCCCGCACCGCACGCTCGCCGACATCGTGAAGGGCGCCGACATCTTCCTCGGGCTTTCGGCGGGCGGCGTGCTCAAGCCCGAGATGGTCGCGAGCATGGCGGACAAGCCGATCATCCTGGCGCTGGCCAATCCCAACCCGGAGATCCGGCCGGAAGACGCCAAGGCTGTCCGACCCGACGCGATCATCGCGACGGGTCGCTCGGACTATCCAAACCAGGTCAACAACGCTTTGTGTTTTCCCTACATCTTCCGCGGTGCGCTCGATGTCGGCGCGACCGAGATCACTGAGGAGATGAAGCGCGCCTGCGTCAAGGCAATCGCCGGGCTTGCGCGACGCGAGTCTTCCGACGTCGCGGCTGCCGCCTACGGTGGTGAGCTGCTTTCGTTCGGAGCCGAATATCTGATCCCGCAGCCGTTCGATCCGCGCCTGTTGGTCGAAGTCGCATCGGCCGTGGCGGAAGCGGCCATGACATCGGGCGTGGCGACGCGACCGCTGACCGACCCCGTTGCCTATCGCGAGCGGCTCACCCAGTTCGTGTTCCGCACCGGGCTGCTGATGAAACCCGTCATCGATCGCGCGCGTGCAGAGCGCCAGCGCGTGGTGTACGCGGAAGGCGAAGAGGAGCTGGTGTTGCGCGCGGTGCAGACCGTGGTCGACGAGGGCATCGCATTCCCGATCCTCATCGGGCGGCCCGCGGTCATCGAGAAGCGCATCGCGCGCGCCGGGCTCCGGATCGCGGCGGGCGTCGACTTCGAACTCGTCAACATCGATTCGGACCCGCGCTTCTACGACTACTGGACACGCTTTCACGCGCTCACCGAACGGCGCGGTGTGTCGCCCGCCAGCGCCAAGGCCATCGTGCGTTCCCGCTCCACGGTCATCGCTGCGATGATGGTCGAGCGTGGCGAAGCCGATGCCCTGCTGTGCGGCGCGGTCGGCAGTTTCCAGAAGAAGCTGCGCTACTTGCGCAGCGTGTTTCCAATGGACACAGGCGTTTCGGCGCCGTCGGCGATGACCGGCGTCATCAACGGCAAGGGCACGTTCTTCTTCCTCGACACGCACGTGCAGCGCGACCCTTCCGCCGAGCAGCTCGCGGAGGCGACGTTGCAGGCGAGCCTGCGGCTGAAGCTCTTCGGCATCCAGCCCAAGATCGCGCTGCTCTCGCATTCGAACTTCGGCTCGCACGACGACCCTTCCGCGAACAAGATGCGCCGCGTGCGCGAATTGCTGCTCGCGCAGATGCCGAAGCTCGAGGTGGAAGGCGAGATGCACGCGGACGCCGCGATGCAGCCCTTCCTGCGCGAGCGGCTGTTTCCAAATTCCAGACTGACCGGCACGCCCAACCTGTTCGTGCTGCCCGACCTGGCCTCGGCCAACATCGTCTACAACATGGTCAAGGTGATGAGCGACGGCGTGGCGATCGGCCCCATCCTGATGGGCCTGTCGCAACCCGCGCACATCCTCACGTCGTCCGCGACTTCGCGGCGCATCGTCAACATGACTGCGATCGCCGCCGTCGAAGCGCAGATCCGCACCCAGCGCGAAGCCGCTGCAGCGAAGTCCTGATCGCGCTGTTTCCTTCTCCAGCCGGGAGACTGCATGCGCAGGACGCGCATGCGAACAGCGAACTGCAACTGACCCCGCCATGTCCCTGCGGCGCAAACGGGGACATCCCCACCGAGCGATGCGGCGTATTTCCGGCCACAAGACAGGCCACGACGACCGGCGTAAGCTGATTGACGCGATTCGCGATTCGCGGTTCGCGGTTCTGGCGAGAGCGAGTTGTGAAAACCGTCGACCGGGTCACACGAGTGTTTTGCAAACTGTCGCGACAAAGGCGGGCTGAAGACATGAGCACCTCGATTCCGACCTTCCGCTGGCTAGGTGCCGCATGCGTCCTGGGTGTCGCGGCCCACCTGCACGCACCGGCACGGGCAATGACCTACGTGCAGATGACGGACGCCGACCTCGTCGCCCAGGCCGACGGCGCCGTCGTCGCGACCGTAGTCGCCGAGCCCAAGCCCGTACTCGACGCCAACGGAGTGCGCGTCGCCGCAAACTACGTGCTCGCGGTCGAAGAAAATCTCGGTGGCCTTGCGAGCGTGCACCAGTCCATGGAGTTGCCGGGATGGCATGGCCAAGGCGCCCCGGCGTGGCATGTCCCCGGCGTGGTCGCATTGCAGGCGGGCGACAGGATCGTGCTGCTGTACGAGCGTCGCGCGGACGGAGTCTTGCTGCCGCTGCAGCTCAATCTCGGGGTCTTCGTCGAGCGAGGGGTGGGCAGCGAGAGGATCCTCGAGCGGGCGCTCGAAAATGCGGTCGACATGGGCGCGGGCACCAACCGGCAATACGGCGCGGCGCGCGATTCCGAACGATTCAAGCGCTACCTTCGCGCCAGGTTCGTGGGCGGGGACCCGCCCGTCGACTACTTGCTGCCGGACGTGGCGCGGCCGAAATTCACTTCGCTGACGGGCGCCGGCACTCGCGTGCGCTGGTTCCAGTTCGACATGGGCACCACCGTGAACTGGCGCGCCAACAGCGATGGCCAGACCGGCATGGTGCAGGACGAATTCGCGCTGCTGCAAACAGCGCTGGCAGCCTGGACCAACGACGCAACGAGCCGTATCCAGTGGGGCTACGGCGGCACCATCGCACCGGGCGCCGGCAATCCTCCGTCGCCGTATGCCCGGGTCATCTGGAACGATCCCCTCGGTGAAATCGGCGGCTCCTACAACTGCGGAACCGGAGGCACGCTCGCCATCGCGGGCCCGAGCTGGATCGTGTCGCCGACGATCTACCGGGGCACTCCCTACAACGCCATACAGAACGCGCGACTGGTCACGCAGGACAACGCCGGCTGCTTCTTCGACAGCAGCGGTGGCGCGAACGGGGCGGAGGTATTCGCGCACGAGATCGGGCACACGCTTGGCTTCGGCCACAGCTGCGGCGACCCCCAGTCGCCTGCCTGCGCACCAAACCCGCTGTTGAACGATGCCATCATGCGCGCGCTTGCTCACGGCGACGGTCGAGGTGCGAGCCTGCGCGTGGACGACATCGCCGCTGCGAACGAGTGGTATTTCCTGAGCGTCTCGGACGTCATCTTCGCGAACGGGTTCGAATAGCGGGGTTACAAACTCGGCACAAAGTCCGCGAAGACTGCGGACCGCATCACACTGCGATGTTTCGCAGTGAAAAGTGCGTCGATTCCTTCACGCCGTTTTGTTGCAAAAGGTCCGGTTGCGCGCATCTTCTGCGCCATGAAAATCCGATCGTCTCCAATTCAAACCCTCGCCGTCCGCACGCTCGCGCTCGCCGCGATCGCGTGCGCTTCGCCCGCCTGGGCCATGAGTTATGTGCAGATGAAGGACGCCGACCTGATCGCGCAGGCCGACGGCGCCCTGGAAGCGACCGTCACTGGTGCGCCGCAGCCGGTGTTCGATGCAAACGGCACGCGTGTCGCGTCGCGCTATCTGCTCGACGTGACCGATGGAATGGGCCGCCCCGTCGCGACCCGCGAGGTCGTCGAGATTCCGGGCTGGCAAGGCCCCGACGAAGCGTCCTGGCAGGTGCCGGGCATCGTGCGTCTCCAGGCCGGCAACAGGATCGTGCTGGTCTACGACCAACGCGCCGATGGCGTTCTGGCGCCCATTCATTTGAACCTCGGCGTGTTCGTCGAGCAGGGCGCCACCGGAGCGAGGTACCTGGATCGCGCGCTCGAGGAAGCGACCAATGCCTCGCCCGAGACCAATACGCAGTACGGGGCGGTGCGCGATCCGCAGCGTTTCAAGAACTACATGCGCAACAAGCTCGCGGGCGTGGATGCGCCGGTCGATTATTTGTTGCCCGCGCCGGTGCGACCGAAGTTCACTTCGCTCACCGGTGGCACGCCCGTGCGCTGGTTCCAGTTCGACCAGAACATTACCGTCAACTGGCGCGCCAACAGCGACGGCGACGCGACGATGGTGCGAGACGAATTCGCGCTGCTGCAGACCGCACTCGCGGCCTGGACCAATGACCCGACTAGTCGCATCCAGCTCGGTTACTCCGGCACGATCGCGCCGTCAGCGTTGGATCCTGCCGCGCCATCGGGACGGGTCAAGTGGAACGACCCCAACAACGAGATGGCCGGGAGCTTCAGCTGCAGCACCGGCGGCGTGCTCGCGATCGCGGGGCCGAGCTGGAGCGGCTCGGCGTCGAGCTATCGCGGGGCGACCTACTTCCCCATCCAGACCGGTCGCATGACCACCCAGGATGGCGCGGGTTGTTTCTTCGATGGCAACAACGGCGCCAATGGCGCGCAGGTTTTCGCTCACGAGATCGGCCACGCGCTCGGTTTCGGTCACAGCTGCGGCGATGCGCAGTCGCCTTCGTGCGGTTCGAGCGCGGTAATCAACGATGCGCTGATGCGTGCCACGGCGCACAACGACCCGCGCGGCGCGCGCCTCGGCGTCGACGACATCGCCGCCGCGAATCAGTGGTACTTCACGACCGCGGCGCCGCTGCCCGGCCCAATCTTCGGCAACGGTTTCGACTGAACGCCAGCCATTCGTAATGCAGAGTGACCCGGCCTCCTCTCCTCTTCCCGCGAGAGAGGGAGGCATCACGCCTCTCGAAGTCCGACGCTGCGCGACTGCGGTTGCTTCACCCACCGCGCCGCGGTTGAGTCGACGGCTGCATTGCAAGCGAACGCAACAGGTCGCCATGGCCTGAGGCCCCGCCTGCTCGCTTTGTCCGAGTCCATTCCCAGCCGCTAGACTCCCGGGCTCGCGTCGGCGATGTCAGGAGCGGTCATGAACGATCAAACCCGAACGGGGGACGACCTCAAGACCGATCTCGATCCGACCGAAACCCGGGAATGGCTCGAATCCTTGCAGGCGATCATCGCGCGCGACGGCACGGGCCGCGCCCAGTTCCTGCTCGAGCAACTCGTCGCGGAGACGCGCCGCGCCGGTGGCAACCTGCCCTTCACGCCTACCACGGCTTACATCAACACGATCCCGCCGTCGCAACAGCCCGCGATGCCGGGCGACGCGACGCTCGAGTGGAAGATCCGTTCGCTGATCCGCTGGAACGCGCTTGCGACCGTCGTTCGGGCCAATCGCAAACCGGGCGAGCTTGGCGGCCACATCGCCAGCTTCGCGTCGTCGGCGACGCTGTACGACGTGGGCTTCAACCATTTCTGGCGCGCGCCGCACGCGCAGCATCCCGGCGATCTCCTCTACATCCAGGGACATTCGTCGCCGGGCATCTACGCGCGCGCGTTCCTCGAAGGCCGCATCAGCGAGGACCAGCTCGATCACTTCCGCATGGAAACCGGTGGTCGCGGCGTGTCGTCGTATCCGCATCCGTGGCTGATGCCGAACTTCTGGCAGACGCCGACCGTGTCGATGGGACTTGGCCCCATCAGCGCGATCTACCAGGCGCGGTTCTTCAAGTACCTCGAAGGCCGTGGCCTCATGCCGCCGAGCGATCGCAAGGTGTGGTGCTTCATCGGCGACGGCGAATGCGATGAACCAGAATCCCTCGGAGCAATCTCGCTCGGTGGCCGCGAAAACCTCGACAACCTCTGCTTCGTCATCAACTGCAACCTGCAGCGGCTCGACGGACCGGTGCGCGGCAACGGCAAGATTATCCAGGAACTCGAAGGCGCGTTCCGCGGCGCCGGCTGGAACGTGTTGAAAGTGGTGTGGGGCAGTTACTGGGATCCGCTGCTCGCGCAGGATCATTCCGGCGTGCTGCGCAAGCTGATGATGGAAACGGTCGACGGCGAGTACCAGAACTGCAAGGCGTTCGGCGGGGCGTACACGCGCGAGCATTTCTTCGGCAAGTATGCCGAGACCGCGGCGCTGGTCGCGAACATGAGCGACGAGGACATCTGGCGCCTCAATCGCGGCGGCCACGATCCGGTCAAGGTGCACGCGGCATACGCGGCGGCGACCGCGCACAAAGACCAGCCGACGGTGATCCTCGCAAAGACCGTGAAGGGTTACGGCATGGGCCAGGCGGGAGAGGCGCAGAACACCACGCACGGCCAGAAGAAGATGGACACGGCTGCGATCAAGGCATTCCGCGATCGCTTCCGCATTCCGGTCGAGGATGTGCAACTCGACGACCTGCCCTTCGTGCATCCGGCACCCGACTCACCGGAGGTCAAATACCTGCAGGAACGTCGCGCTTCGCTGGGCGGCTATCTGCCGCAGCGCCGCGAGCGCGCCGACGAGTCGTTACCGGTACCGGAGCTGTCGATCTTCGAGCGCCTGCTCAAGGATTCCGGCGAGCGTGAGATCTCGACGACGATGGCGTTCGTGCAGGTGCTGAACCTCATCCTGCGCGACAAGGCCGTGGGCCCGCGCGTCGTGCCGATCGTGGCCGACGAGGCGCGCACCTTCGGCATGGAAGGCCTGTTCCGGCAGATCAGCATCTACGCGCCGTTCGGCCAGAAGTACAAACCCATGGACGCCGGGCAACTGATGTTTTACCGGGAAGACCAGGCCGGCCAGGTGCTCCAGGAAGGCATCACCGAATGCGGCGCGTTCTGCTCCTGGCTGGCCGCGGCAACCAGCTACAGCACCAACAATTTGCCGATGCTCCCGTTCTACATTTTCTATTCGATGTTCGGCATGCAGCGCATTGGCGACAGTTGCTGGCAGGCCGCCGACATGCGCGCGCGCGGTTTCCTGCTCGGCGCAACCGCGGGCCGCACCACGCTCAACGGCGAAGGCCTGCAGCACGAGGACGGACACTCGCACCTGCTCGCGGGCGCGATCCCGAACTGCCGCGCGTACGACCCGACGTTTGCGTTCGAGGTCGCGGTGATCGTGCAGGACGGCATGCGCCGCATGCTCACCGAGCAGGAAGACGCGTACTGGTACCTGACGCTGATGAACGAGAACTACACACATCCGGCGATGCCGGAGGGTGCGGAAGCCGACATCATCAAGGGCATGTATCTGCTCAAGGACGGCGGCCGCGCCCAGCTCAAGGTGCAGCTGCTCGGCTCGGGTACCATCCTGCGGGAGGCGATCGCCGCGAGCGAACTCCTCGCCGCCGACTTCGGCGTGGCCAGCGACATCTGGAGCTGCCCGAGTTTCAATGAGCTGCGGCGCGACGGATTCGATTGCGAGCGCCACAACCGGTTGCATCCCGAAGCCAAATCGCCGCGGGTCGCGCACGTCACGGGCAAGCTCGAAGGGCGAACCGGTCCCGTCGTTGCTGCCACCGATTATGTACGCGCGTACGCTGACCAGATTCGTGCGTTCGTGCCCGCCGGCATGCGCTACAGCGTGCTCGGCACCGATGGCTTCGGCCGCAGCGATACGCGGGCCAACCTGCGCCGCCATTTCGAAGTCGACCGGCACTACATCGCGCACGCGGCGGTGAGTTCGCTGGTCGCTGACGGCGCGCTCAAGCCCGCTGATGCGGCGCGCGCACTCAAGCTCTACAAGCTCGATCCCGAGAAGGCGAACCCGATCGGTGTGTGATCGCGCGTACTGCGCGCGGCTTGCGGTCAGCGTTTGCGGATGCAGAGCGCCCGCGGCGAACCGCGATCGACGGGCAGCGCCTCGGCCCTGCCCGTATTGAGATAGACCACCATCGACAGGGTCGTCCCGCGCTGTTCGGACGTCCAGAACGAGGAGCTGCTGAGGTCGAACAGCCGCGAGACGCCGCACGAATTGTTGCCGCACTGGGTGGACTGCGCCCCGCTGCGGATGCCGAGCAGTTCGCGACCGTTCGGCAGCCGCCAGCCCGAACCGCGCTTCCGGCAATGGCGTTGGGCATCCTTCCAGTCGATGCTCGAACCGTTGTCGGCTTGCGACCATTCGTTGCCGGTGCGCGTGTCGGTCAGCACGCCGCCCCCCTTCTCCGCAAAACCGCCCACGACAGCTGACGGCGCCGCGGGAGCACGATCCGGCGCTTCGGTGGTTTGAGGCTGCGTCGGCGCGGCGGGGGACGCGGTTTGTGCGGTGGCTGAAGCGGGGGCCGGGACCGTCGCAGCCGGTCCGGGGGGCGGACTGACTGGGTTCGTCGCCGGAGCCGGCAGGTTCGCGGGTGCGGGATCGGGACTCGTCGTGGCGTTTGCAGCGCGCGCCTCCGCGGCGCGGCGCGCGGCTTCCTCCTGCGCGATGCGCTTGGCCTCGGCCTCACGTGCGGTGCGCTGGGCTTCGGCGACCTGTCTTTCGCGCTCGCGTATTTTTTCCGCGCGCGCTTCCGCCGCTTCCGCAGCAGGATCGGGCACCGGTGGAATGGTGGGTTGCGCAGGACGCGAAGCGGCGTCGGCGGGCGCCGGACCCTTGGCGAGGGACTCGGCACGCGCGCGATCGGACTCTTCGAGCTCTCGTTTCAGCTCAACGAAATCCTTTGCGGGTGAGTCAGGTGTGCTGGCGGATGGCGGTGGATTCGCAGGGTCCACGACTTCGGCCACGGTCGAGGACTCGTCCGCGTCCAAAGACGGCACGTCGGAATCCGCAGACAGCATGCGCCAGCCGAAATAGACCGCGACAAGCAATGCTGCACCCAGTGCTGCAAATGCGAGCGGACGACGTAACCGTGCCCAGGTTCCTTCGTCCGCATCGCCCGGGCTCGGCAAGCCCGATGCAGGCACGGAGGTTGCGGGCTTGAGCGCCTGCAGCATCTCGCTGACCCGGCTGGTGGGCTCTGACGTGACGTGAGTCTTCGCCAACGCAGGATCCGGTATCGACACGGGTCGCGGCGGAACGGGTGGAGTAATAGCTGGAGGTGCAGGTCGCGGTTCGGGCTCGACGAGCGCGCGCGACATCCTCGTTGGCGTATCGAGGCGCGGGTCCGGCGGGAGGATCGGCGGTGACAGCCCCATCGGCGTGTCGAGGCGCCGCTCGAAACCGCTCACGGCGCGCAGCCCGGAGGGCGTCAACGCCGGCAGGCCATCGAGCGTATTCGACATGGGCGCGTACATCGCCTGTTCCAGCGCGACGATGAGATGCCCCGCGGTCGGATAACGATCCTCGGGCTTTTTGGCCATGCCGCGCTGCAGCGCCGCCGCGACCGGCGGGGCCAGCACGCCCAGCGCGTCGGTGGGCAACGGCTCCAGTACGTGCTTGAGCAGGATCGCGTGCGGCGTGTCGGCTTCGAACGGCAGGCTGCCGGTGAGCCACTGGAAGCAGATCACCGCCAGCGAATAGATATCGGTGTGCGGGCCGATCGCATGGCCTTGCGCCTGTTCCGGCGCCATGTACGCCGGGGATCCCACGATGCCGCCGATGAGCGTGTGCGAGACGGTCGATGCCTGCAGCAGCTTCGCGACGCCGAAGTCCGCGAGATACGCGGAGCCTTCGCTGCTCAGCAGGATGTTCTGCGGCTTGATGTCGCGATGCACGATGTTCTTGCGGTGCGCGTAATCGAGCGCGGAGGCGACGCCGCGCAGGATCACGAAACCTTCCGCGAGCGCGAGCGGACGCGCGATCAGCCGCGCCGCGAAATCGCCGCCATCGACGTAACGCAGCGCCATCCACGGCACGTCTTCGGTGATGCCGTAGCGATACACGGGAATGATGTGTGGATGGTCGAGGCTGCCGATGACGCGCGCTTCCTGTTCGAAGCGCGGCCCGAACTGCTGGTCATCCACCAGTTGCTGGGGCAGGACCTTGAGCGCCACCAGGCGTTCCAGCCCCGGTTCGCGCACCAGATACACGGTAGCCATGCCGCCGCGCCCGAGGCGCGACACCACCGTATAGCCCGCGAACTCCGAACCGATTTCGAAACGCACGCACGACCCCTTGGCGGCGCGAGGCCGTCGAGAGGAGTCTAAACGATCGGAGGCGGTGGGTTCCGCCAGAAACGCACGCCGGTACAGGCGTGCGTTAGGCGCAACCTCAGCTCGGGCAATGGGTCCGCTCCGGCGAGCACGGCGGACTCTGAGCGGAGCGACGGCGGCGGACGCGAGTCGATCGCCGCCGACGGCTGCTGGAGCTCTCTAGCGTTTGGCCGGAGTGCGAACCCGCTTGCGGGCAGCGGCAGGGGCAGGCGTGGCCACGGTGGCGGAGGGTGCAGCGGCAACCGGTGCAGTCTTGGCGGCCTTGTTCGAACGTGCGGAAGGCGCGGCAGGCTTGTACCAGTCGCGCGTAATGCCGAGGATCTCGACCTTGCCGCCCAAGCGCTCAAAATCGGTAATGTCGGAGGAAATCCGACCGCTGGTCAGGCGCTTGTCCGCGAAAGGATCAGAGCCGCCCCGCGAATTCGGACCAGTACGGGCGGTTGCAGCGGGCTTGGCGATGGCCATGAAAACTCCAAAGGTTTCAAAACGAAGCGCGCAAGCTCTTGCGCGCCCGAGCTCTGAGGCTCGGGGCGGGGCGATGGCACTGCGGCGGGCCCGCGAGTATAGCTCAGGCGGCGCGAGTTCTGTTGGTCAGGGTGTTGGCGCCGTCGGTCAGGAACCGCAAAGGAGCCACGATGCAAACAAGCAAGTAACCGCCGGGCCCAGCCTGACGCGCGGGCCGTCGCGCCATGCGATTGCAAACAACCGCGACGTGAACGCCGGTTGCGCGACCGTTGCCGCACGTCAATACTGAACGATTGCACTACCGCCCCGGAGTTTTTGTAATGCTCGTTTTTCGACGCTCACTGCTTTCTGCCTCGATTGCCGCCGCCGTATCGCTCGGTACACTCCCGCATGCCGTCGCAGCCTCGGACGTGGGCTCCCCGATCGCGGCCTCCCCCGCCGCGAGTGCGCCGCAACTGCTCGCGCTACGCAGCGGAATTTTCGATCCCCGCGATCGCGTGATGACGCAAGGACAGTTCGATGGTGCGAAGGATGGTCGCTACGCGATTGTCCAGATCGACGCCGGCGAAGACGTCGACTCCGTGCGCAAACGTCTCGAAAATGCCGGCCACACCGTGGTGGCTTTCGTGCCGAACTCGGCCTATGCGGTTCGTCTGGGCCCGGCGGGTCTGGACGCGCTCGCCGCCGATCCCGGCATCCGCTGGGCTGGTGCGTTCGCGGCGGACTGGAAGGTCGACCCCATGCTGCACCCGGTTTCCGAAGACGCGGTGGAGTTTCGCAATGACCTCGAGGTCGATGGTTTTGCGGGAGAGTCCGCGCTGCGATTCGTTGCGGCCTTGCGCAAGGCGCTGCCCGAAGTCGAGGTGTTGAGTGTGCGCGAGAGCGCGACCCATCCTCGCCTTCGCGTGCGGGTCCCGAGTCTGAAATTCCAGGCAGCGGTTGCGAGTTTGGCGCGCATGGACGGTGTGTCCTGGATCGCGCCGTACCAGCAGCCACGCTTATTGAACGACGAGTCCTTCCCTTCGATCCAGGCCAATGCAGCAACGGGCAATCCGATCTGGGATCGCGACCTCATCGGGAGTGGGCAGATCGTCGCGGTGGCGGATTCGGGGCTCGATCGCAACGAGTCCTGGTTCACGGCGCTCGACCGGGGTACGGGCGTCGTCACCGAAATCACGAACGCCGAGTCACCCACCTTGCCGCAAACCGGCACCAGTTTTCCCAACCGCAAAGTCTTCGCGTACTGGGTACAGCCCGGCTCCACCGCGTACGACAACAACGCCATATGCGCGGGCGGCTCCCCCACCAGCTTTCATGGCACTCATGTGAGCGGGTCGGTCGCCGGCGACCGTGGAGCGACCGCTTCGCCGACCGATCCTGCGCACGACGCGTCGGGTGACGATGGCATGGCGCCCAATGCACAGCTGCTGTTCCAGGACATCGGCAACGACACCAGCGGATGTCTGAGCATCACTGACTTCACGGGAACGCTGCGCCAGGCAGCGGCGGGTGGGGCACGCATACACAGCAACAGCTGGGGCAGCGGCAGCGCCGGCGCCTATGGCGGCAACGACATCGACGCCGACGCCGCGACCTGGGAGCTCGAGAATCTCCTGGTCATGGTGGCGGCCGGCAATGACGGTCCCGTGCCGGGTAGCACGGGTAGTCCCGGCAATGCCAAGAACGTGATGACGGTGGGCGCGATGGGGCATGGCAACAGCACGCTCAACGCCTCGTTTTCGAGCCAGGGGCCTACCGACGACAACCGCATCAAGCCGGACATCATGGCTGCCGGTTCGTCCATCGTCTCCGCGCGGGGCAATAGCAACAATGATCCGGTCATCCAGCCCGGTCTGACCTCAACGTTGAGCGGTACTTCGATGGCCACACCGACGGTCGCGGGCGGCGCCGCTCTCATGCGCCAATATTTCATGGAAGGTTTCTACCCGCGCGGCGCCAAGACGGCCGCCGACGTCACGGACCCGAACGGCGCGCTCATGAAAGCGGTGCTCGTGAATGGCACGGCGATCCTCGGCCTTTACCCGACGAACACGTTTGGGTGGGGCCGGATGTTCCTCGAGAACACCCACTACTTCAACAGCGCCATCGGAGGCGGCCCCGGCGACACGCGCCGCGTGCGCTACTGGGAGCGAGAGAACGACGCGGGCCTGCGCACCGGACAGATGCACGAATACACGTTGTCGAGCGTGGGTGCTGGCGAAGATCTGCGTATCAGCCTTGCCTGGTTCGATCCGGAGGGTGGTCCGGGAAGCGCGATCAATCGTGTCAACAACCTGGATCTTGAAGTTCTCGGCCCCGGCGGTACCAACCTTTATCGCGGCAACGCGTTCGTCGCGGGCATGTCGTCGCCCAATGTGGGCGTCGCCGACGACCGCAACAATGTCGAACAGATCCGCATCGTCACCCCGGCGGCCGGCGCATACACGCTTCGCGTCCGGGCTCTCGCCGTGCCCGGCAACGGGCGCGAGGGGAGCGACCGTCAGGGCTATGCGCTGGTTGCTTCGGGCTCGTTCGGCTTGCCCGACAGTGCCGCCAACCCGGCGCCTGCTGCGGTGGCGATCGCCAGCAACAGCACTTCCGGCGTAGGAATCGGATTCACCGGATCCAGCACTCAGGGATATCAGCTCTATCGAACGGACGGCGCGTGCGCCACGGCAGCCCCGGGCTCGTTCCGGCTGGTCGCGCACGGCCCCGGTTCGCCGCTCGTCGATGCGACCTCGCAGGGCGGTTCGACCTACGCCTACAAGGTGCGCGGCGCGAGCAACGACATCGAGGGTGCGGCGTCGGGTTGCGTCAGCGGAGTATCCAACGACGATTGCACGCGGCGCCCGAGCTGGGATGCCGGATCCGTCACCCGCGACTTCACCAATTCGAGCTGTTCGGTCAACCTCGACTGGGCGGCCGCGGTCTCGAACTGTTCCGTGGCGCCCAGCGTCAACTATCTCGTCGAACGCGATACCAACCCGTACTTCACTGCGCCCACGCAGATCGGCAATCCGTCGGCCGACAATTACCTGGACTCCTCGGTGACGTCCGGCCAGCCCTACTACTACCGCATCACCGCGCGCGACGGCGCCAACAACGCGACCGCCCCGAGTCTGGTCGTCAATGCCACCCCGGTCGGTCCGGGTGGCCCCGCGGGTGCAGGCTATGTCGACGACGTCGACGACAACACTTACATGACCATGCAATCGCCGTGGCGCATCACCAACACGCGCGCAAGCACCGGAACCTTCAGTTATCACAACGCCGGCGACGGGCAGAACTACCTGGCCAACACCTGCGCGTCACTGTCGACGCCGCCCTTCGTCGTGCCGGTCGGCGCGACCTTGAACTACGCCGCGCGCTACAACCTCGAACTGAACTGGGACGGCGTGGTGGTCGAGATTTCCACCAACGGCGGTGCGACCTGGTCGGACCTTCCGCCCGACGGCGGATATCCCGGCACACTGAGCGAGACCTTGAACCCTCCCATCAATGCCTGCGGTTATCCGTTCACGCAGGGCGCGTTCACCGGTTCGAGCTTGACGCTGTTCCAGGAAAAAACCAATAACCTGGCGTCGTTCGCGGGTCGCGCAGTCATGATCCGCTGGCGCTTCACGTCCGACCCGGGTTCCGAGGAAGAGGGCTTCTATCTCGACAACGTGCGGGTCTCCGGCACCAACACGACGGATCCGGGCCGCATCTTCGGATCGAGCTTCGAGGAACTCGAAGGCCCCACCACCTGCAATTGAGCCCGGGCTGAAGGTTCATCGATCACAGGCCAGTACCTCTCGTACTGGCCTTTTTTCTTCGTGCGGTTCGGGTTTTCGGCGGCGGTGTGGTCAAGGTCGTTGTCGCCATCGCTGTCAGCGACAGCGATGGCGCGTTTGAGCTCGGCAAGAAAACCGTCCTTAGCGCGTTCCATCTCCCTCTCCACATTCGCACTCACAACAACCCGGCCTCCCTCGCCAGCCGCACCTGCTCCGCGGCCTTGGCGCGCGCCGGTGCGACGATGCGCTCATAGCGCGGGTCGGCGCGCAGCTCGGCGAGCAGCGGGTCCGTGTCGAGATGGACGAGGCCGACGAATTCGCCGTCCGCGACGCGTTGCTGGAGCACCGCGAAGGCCTGGTCGCGAGCGCCGAGCAGGGCGTACCCGAGTACGCCCTGCCACCGGAAATAGCTCAAGACACGGTCGGGCGGTGGGGGCGTC
>Ga0183260_10000427_pt1 | contig 35505 bp, 26 predicted proteins | sample AntDrymUQ4972206_2_FD_129768 | JGI IMG/M metagenome (GOLD analysis project Ga0183260, IMG submission 129768) | Polar desert sand microbial communities from Dry Valleys, Antarctica - metaG UQ497 (22.06) (version 2) (version 2) | ecosystem: Environmental > Terrestrial > Soil > Desert | place...
CCGTTGTCGCCGTTCCCGTTGTCGCCGTTCCCGTTGTCGCCGTTCCCGTTGTCGCCGTTCCCGTTGTCGCCGTTCCCGTTGTTCTCGTTGTCGTCATCCGGCACGTCTTCCGGCTCACACGGAGGGGCGTCCTCCTGCGACGCTTCGATCGAAGCCGCGTCAACGTAGTGCTTCTCGCCCCGGAAGGCGTCGGCCACGGTGACCGCCAGCGCGGCATAGGCGGCACCCTTCGGGGCCACGCTGGAGTGGCTCGCAACGGCCCACTTCCCGGTTACCTCGAGCACGCCGTCTCCTGGGGAAACGGAGAGCTCGGCGCCGTCGATGCCATACCAGACGATGGCGACGTTGGCCGGTCGGAGCTTGTGATTGGCGAGGAACTCGGCCGAGGCGATGTAGGTGTAGCCCGGCAGCGCGGCGACGCCGTCTTCACCTGGGGCGGTCTGAGCTGTCATCGCCCCTCCGGCGAGAGCGGCGAGCTCCAGGGAGACGTCGCCCTCCGCTGCCTGCTCGATGCTCTGGGCCAGACGCGCGTTCCCTCCGTCCGACCAGCCGGCGACCGAATCCATCCCTGAGACCTCGGGGCTGAGGAGATTACCGAGGTCGGGCGCCCCGGGACAGGCGATATCGCCGTCCACGGACCCGGCCCCAAGGGTGGCCGTTCCGGCCCGTCCCAGGGTCGTCGCCTCGGCGCGTGCGCCGGCGAAGGAGGCCGCCCGCGCCGGGACGGCAAGGCTTGCGCCCACGAGAGCCACGACGACCACGCACATCCTGCGAGATACCTTCAACGGCGTCGACGCCCTTTCTCGGTCATGGGTGGGTCTGGAGCCCAAGCCAGGCGCCTCAACCCGCCCGCAATTAGACCAGACCGGCTCCCCTTACAGTTATTACCACCATCGGAAGCCTGTGACCAAAACCTGAGGGGGGCAGACGGCTCAGCTACCGGCGACCGAGCCGCTGGGGCCCCGGTGGAGCCATGCCCCCCATCCCGGCGCGGCAACGGGGTGGCCGTCCCGGGCCACCAGCCGCCCCCGGCTGAGCACCATCCGGGGCCAGCCATCGACCACGACATCTTCGTAGGGTGAATAATCGACCTTCATGTGCAGGCGTTCGGTGATCAACGGGCGGCGCGCCCGGGGATCGAACACGACCACATCCGCATCCGATCCGGGCTCGAGCACCCCCTTGCGGGGATGGAGACCGAAGAGCCTGGCCGGCGTGGTGCAGCAGCGGTCGACCCACTGTGGGGCGCTGAGCATTCCCTCCACGACCTTCTGATAGACGAGCGCCAGCCTCGTCTCGATGCCCGGAAGGCCCCCCGGGATCTGGGTGAAGTCCCGCCATCCCCCGCCGCTCAGTCCGGCCCTCTTGTCCGAGGCCGTGAACGGGCAATGGTCGGTCGCGACGACCTGCAGCGCACCGGTGCGAAGCCCCTCCCAGAGCTCCTCCTGGTGCCACGGGTCCCGCAGCGGCGGCGCACAGACGAAACGCGCCGCCCGTTCCGGGATGTCGTCGTACCGCTCGGCCGAGAGATACAGGTATTGAGGGCAGGTCTCGGCGAAAACGGGGAGGCCACGAGCGCGCGCCAGGCGCACCTGCTCGAGAGCCCCCGCGCTGGACAGATGCACGATGTAGAGCGGCGCGCCGGTCTCCTCGGCCATCCGAATCGCGCGCTTCACGGCATCCGCCTCGGCACTCGGGGGCCTCGACCAGGCATGCCAGCGCGCCTCAGTCCGGCCGGCCGCCAACGCCGCAGAACGCCGCGAGGTCACGGTGGAATCGTCCTCGCAGTGGAGGCTCACCATTGCCCCGTGCGCCCCCGCCGCCCGCATGACCTCGCCGATGACCTCGTCCGTCACCATCAATCGGTCGGGGTAGGTCATGTAGAGCTTGAAGCTCGTGACTCCCGCCTCGGCCATCTCGGCGACGAGATCATCGGCGTCCCCCGTCAACTCCGCCACGGTCATATGGAATCCGTAGTCGACAACCGCCCTGTCGCGCGCCTTGGCGTGCCAGGTGGCAAGCCCCTGACTTGCGGGCTCGCCCCGGTAAGCGGTCGCGAAGTCGATCACCGTGGTGGTTCCACCACAGGCGGCCGCCACCGTGCCGCTCAGAAAGTCGTCGGCCGAGCGGGTCGCGCCGACCCCCATGTCCATGTGGGTGTGGACGTCGACCGCTCCGGGGATGACGAGGCACCCGGTCGCGTCGAGCACGTCGTCGTCCGGGGCCCCCACGCCGGCTCCGACCGAGTCGATCCGATCGCCCACCACAACCACGTCGGAGCGCCGGACCTCGGCCGCGGAGACCACGTCTCCGCCGCTGATGCACAGCCTGCGCTCCTGATGTGGCGGGCCCGCGACGCCTCCTCGACCTCGAGCGGTTGCCGGGTGACCTGGTGGATCTTAGGATGCCCGCACCACAGACAGGAGCGCAAATGGAGCCCAGCGCAGCGCCGCCCCGCAGTCCCATCCTCGTGATGGCACTGGGAGGAAACGCGATCACCCGCGCCGACGACGACCGTTCGGTGGAGGCCCAGTTCGGGCGCACCCGGGCAACCGTCGAGCTCCTGCTGCCGGTGATCGCATCCCGGCGATGGCGCGTGGTGATCACGCACGGAAACGGCCCCCAGGTGGGGAACGTGCTGCTGCGATCCGACCTCGCCGCCGAAGCCGGGGCTCTCCCCCGTCTGCCGATCGATGTCGCGGTCTCCGATACCCAGGGCGGGATGGGCTACATGATCCAGCAGGTGCTCGGCAACGCCATGTGGGAAGCGGGACTGCATCAGCCCACCGCAACGGTCATCACCCAGGTGATTGTCGACGAGCACGACCCCGACTTCCGGGACCCGTCGAAGCCCGTCGGCCGCTTCTATCCGGAAGGGTCACTCGGGGAGCTCGAAGAGCACGGCTGGGTCATGAAGCCCGACGGGCAGGGACGGGGATGGCGCCGTGTGGTCCCGTCCCCCGAGCCCAGGGAGATAGTCGAAGTCCCCGTGGTGGCCGAGCTGCTCGCAGGCGGAGTCATCGTGATCGCCTGCGGGGGCGGCGGCATCCCCGTGGTGGCCGACGCCGCCGGGTCACTCGAGGGCGTGGAGGCGGTCATCGACAAAGACCTCGCCTCGGCGCTCCTCGCACGCGACCTCAAGGCCGACACGCTCGTGATTCTCACCGAGGTCGAGCACGCCTACACCGGGTACGGAACCGAGCGCCAGCGTGCGCTCGACGAGGTCGATGTCGACGCCCTGCGGGCGCTCGCGGCACAGGGCCACTTCGCTCCGGGATCCATGGGGCCGAAGATCGAGGCTGCGGCGCGCTTCGTGCAAGCGGGCGGCACACAGTCGATCATCACGGATCCAGACCACCTGGGGGACGCTCTCGACGGGCGCGCCGGCACCCGCGTGGTCGCGGTTCCCACGCCCGGGGAAGGGCACGGATGACGATGGAGGTCGTGATTCCCTCCGGCCTGAAGGAAGCACTCGAGGCGACGCTCGAGATCCCCTCGGCCGTCCCGCTGGCGGGCGGCACCGACCTGATGGTCGACCTCAACTTCGACCGCCGCAGGCCGGACGCGATCATCGACCTGACCCGCGTACCCGAGCTGGCCGGGTGGGACCGAGCCGACGGCGCCATCCGGCTGGGGGCGGGGATGACCTACGCGCGCCTGGTGGCCGAGGTCGCCCCCGAGCTTCCCGGCCTGGCCATCGCGGCCCGCACGGTGGGCTCGCCCCAGATCCGGAACCGGGGAACGGTCGGCGGCAACCTCGGGACCGCCTCTCCCGCCGGCGACGCCCTCCCTCCGCTCCTCGCCGCCGGGGCGCAGGTCGAGCTCGAGTCGGCCACGGGGTCTCGGAGCATGCCGCTCGGCGCGTTCATCACCGGGCCCAAGACGAACGCGCTGGAGCCCTCCGAGCTGATAACCGCGGTGTCGGTCCCGGTTGCAACCGGTCCGCAGCAGTTCTCGAAGATCGGCACCCGCAACGCCATGGTGATCGCGGTGACGTCCTTCGCCCTCGCCCTCCACCCGGAGCGACACGAGGTGACGACCGGGATCGGCTCGGCCGGTCCCCGGCCCCTGGTCGCAGCAGACGCCGAGAGCTTCCTCGCGGGCGTTCTCGACGAAGACGGCCTGTGGGACGCTCGCGGGCCGATTCCTCAGGCCGCCTCGGTCCGGTTCGGGGAGCTGGTCGCAGACGCGGCCCAGCCCATCGACGACGTGAGAGGGACGATCCGCTACCGACGCCATGCCCTCGGGGTCCTGGCGCGCCGGACGCTCAGATGGGCGTGGGACGACTTTGCGAACGGCTCAGGATGAACCTCCATCTGAACCTGAACGGGCGGGACCAGGTGGCCGAGGATGTGTGGCCGGGCGAGAGCCTGCTCTACGTGTTGCGCGAACGGTTGGGTCGGCCGGGGTCGAAGAACGCCTGCGAGCAGGGTGAATGCGGCTCCTGCTCGGTCTACCTCGACGGAACCCTGGTGTGCTCCTGCCTGGTCCTCGCCGCCCAGGCCGAGGGCCGGGAGGTCGTCACCGTCGAAGGGCTGACCGAGGGCGGCGAGCTGCACCCGGTGCAGGAGGCCTATCTCGAGGCAGGCGCGGTCCAGTGCGGATTCTGCACGCCCGGCCTGATCGTGTCGACCCACAGTCTGCTGAGCCGCAACGTCGATCCCTCCGACGCCGAGATCCGAGAGGCGCTTGCGGGCAACCTGTGCCGCTGCACCGGCTACGCCAAGATCCTGGACGCGGTGCGGCTTGCTGCGGTCAGGGCGCAAGGAGGTGAGTGAGATCTTAGGTCAGAGGGCGCCCAGGACCGTCATCGAGGGCTGCGCGCTCGCAACCATGGACGCCGCCGGCAGCGAATCTCCCTCGGGGCACGTGGCCATCTCCGACGGACGCATCACCTCGGTCGGGCCCGGACCGGCCCCCCCGGACGCCGCCGCCGGAGCCTCCAGAATCGACGGCGACGGCTGCCTTGCCACCCCGGGCCTGGTCAACTGTCACCACCACCTCTACCAGTGGCTGACGCGCGGCCTCGCCCAGGAGGCCGACCTGTTCGGCTGGCTCCGCGCCCTGTATCCGGTGTGGGCGCACCTGGACGAAGAGCTCGAGTCCGCAGCCGCCCGGGCCGGTCTGGCGACGCTGGCCGGTTCGGGCTGCAGCACCACGACCGACCACCACTACGTCTGGCCGCGCGACGGAGGCGACTTTCTCCGGACCGAGATAGAGGCGGCTCAGGCCGCCGGCCTGCGATTTCATCCGTGCAGGGGCTCGATGGATCTCGGAGCCTCACACGGAGGTCTGCCCCCCGACGACATCGTGGAGGATCGCGACACCATCCTGACCCGCACCGAGGAGGCCATCGACAAGTGGCACGACCCGTCGCCGGACTCCATGCTGCAGATCGCGGTGGCGCCGTGCTCGCCGTTCTCGGTTACCCGGGAGCTCATGAGCGAGTCGGCCGAGCTCGCCCGCACCAAGGGCGTGCGGCTCCACACCCACCTTGCCGAGACCCTCGACGAGGAGAGCTACTGCCGCGAGCGCTACGGGATGCGGCCGGTTCGATACTTAGACGAGCTGGGCTGGCTGGGGGACGACGTGTGGCTGGCCCATTGCGTCCACCTGAGCCCGGAGGAGGTCGCCCGCTTCGGCGCCACCGGCACCGGCGTGGCTCACTGTCCGAGCTCGAACGGGCGGCTCGGCGCCGGCACCGCGCCGGTGGCCGGTCTGCTCGAGGCCGGCGCGCCGGTCGGCCTGGGGGTCGACGGGGCCGCCTCCAACGAGGCCGGAGAGCTCGGACCGGAGATCAAGCAGTCGTTGCTGCTGGCCAGGCTCCAGGGGGGGCCGGGCGCACTCACGGCGCGCCGGGCGCTGTCGCTCGCCACGATCGAGGGTGCCCGCTGTCTGGGCCGCGCCGCCGACATCGGATCGCTCGAAGCGGGCAAGCAGGGAGATGTGGCGCTGTGGCGAATGGATGACCTCGGGGGCGCCGGCATCGCCGATCCGGTGGCCGCGCTGGTGCTGGGGCCGGCGCGCCGGGTCGACACGCTGCTGGTCGGGGGACGCCGGATCGTCGAGGACGGACACCTGACGACGTTGGATGTCGCGCGGGTTGCGCTCGAGCTCGGCCGGGCGTCTCGGCGGTTGGTCTCGACATGAGGGGCGAAACCACGACGCCCGAGGCGCCGCCGGACACCCGGCCGGAGACCACAGCAGCACCCGCAGGTGGCATCGGCACGAGCCCGGCGCGCCCCGACGGCGTGCCGAAGGTCACAGGAGAGTTCGCGTTCTCATCGGACATGTGGGACGAGGACATGCTCTGGGGCGCCACCCTCCGCAGCCCCCACCCGCGCGCCCATATCCGCTCGATCGACATCTCCGGCGCCCTCGAGCTCCCCGGGATCTCGGCCGTGCTGACCCATTCCGATGTTCCCGGGCGGAAGACCTACGGGCTGGAACGGCCCGATCAGCCCGTGCTGGCCTGGGGCCCGGTGCGCTACGAGGGCGAGCCCGTGGCACTGGTTGCGGCCGATCACCCGGAGACCGCCCGGCGCGCGGCCGAGCGCGTGCGAGTCGACTACGAGGTGCTGACCCCATTGACCGATCCGGAGGAAGCGCTCGCGCCCACCGCCGAGTCGCTTCATCCCTCGGGCAACATCGTGCGCTACATCCCGGTTCGCCACGGCGATCCCGATGTGCGCGCCGAAATCGTCGTCGAAGGCGACTATGCCCTGGGGATGCAGGACCAGGCGTTCCTCGGGCCTGAGTCGGGGCTGGCGGTGCCCGAAGACGACGGCGGCGTACACCTGTATGTCTCCACCCAGTGGCTCCATGTCGATCGCGACCAGCTCGCCGCCAGCCTCGGACTGCCTCCGGACCGGGTCCGCATCACGCTCGCCGGGGTCGGCGGCGCCTTCGGGGCGCGCGAGGATCTCTCGATCCAGATCCACTGCTGTCTGCTGGCCCTGTACACGGGAAAGCCCGTGAAGATGATGTACTCGCGCGAGGAGTCCTTCTACGGACACGTCCATCGCCATCCGGCGCGCCTCCACTACGAGCACGGTGCCGATCGCGACGGCCGGCTCGTATACGTGAACGCCCGCATTGTGCTGGACGGCGGCGCCTACGCGTCGAGCTCGACGGCGGTATGCGCCAACGCCGTGAGCGTTGCATGCGGCCCCTACGACGTACCGAACGCCAAGTTGGACTGTTACGCGGTTTACACGAACAACCCGCCGTGCGGGGCCATGCGAGGGTTCGGGGCGGTTCAGGCCTGCTTCGCGTATGAAGCCCAGATGGACAAGCTCGCCGATAGGCTCAGCATCGATCCGGTCGAGCTGCGGATCCGCAACGCAATGGCCACCGGTTCCATCCTGCCGACCGGGCAACGCGTCGAGGGACCCGCACCCGTCGCCGAGATGCTGCACCGCCTCCGGGCAATGCCCGAGCCGCCGGAGGACGGCGCCGGTGCACGCGACATTCGGACCCTTCCCGGAGGAGTGTCGAATGCCACGCACGGGGAAGGCGTCCGGCGCGGCGCCGGCGTTGCCGTGGGCTTCAAGAACATCTGCTTCTCGGAGGGCTTCGACGACTACTCGACCGCGCGGGTGCGCCTGTCGGCCCCCGGGGGCGAGCCGCTCGCGGAGGTCCAGAGCGCCGCCGCAGAGGTGGGGCAGGGCGTGGCGACGATACAGCTGCAGATAGCACGCACCGAGCTGGAGATCGAGCAGGCGGTGCTCATGCCGGCCGACACCACCATCGGCTCCGCCGGCTCGACATCCGCCTCGCGCCAGACCTGGATGACCGGGGGGGCGGTCAGGGCCGCCTGCCGGGCAGTCAAGCAACGCGTCTTCCAAATGGCCGGCGACGGGGCCGAAGACCTCCGGTTCGCCGGAGGGAAGGTCGTCTCGGAGTCGCGCGGCGTCATAGCCACACTCGCCGAGCTCCTCGGCGACGGCTACATCGAGGAAACCCGTGAATACCGACATGCCCCCACGGTTCCTCTCGACCCGCATACCGGACAGGGAGACTCACATGTCTCGTTTGCCTTTGCCGCGCACCGGGCAATCGCCGATGTCGACACCGAGCTGGGACTGGTGCACGTCGTCGAGATCGCAACCGTCCAGGACGTGGGCCGGGCCCTCAACCCGCAGGCGGTCGAGGGCCAGATCGAGGGAGGCATCGCGCAGGGCCTGGGACTGGCGCTTATGGAGGAGATAAAGACCAAAGAGGGCGTGGTCCTCAATCCATCGTTCACCGACTACCTGATCCCCACAACTCTCGACATGCCGGCCGTGCGCGCCGACGTGCTCGAGCTCGGTGATCCGGCGTCACCCTACGGGGTGAAGGGGGTCGGCGAACCGCCGACGATCTCCTCGACTCCGGCGGTCGTTGCCGCCGTGCGCGCCGCCACGGGTCAACCCCTGGTCCGTGTGCCACTCACTCCCGACGACATCGCGGGGCTCACATGAACGAGCGGGCTCGGCTCATAGCCGTGGCGCGCGGCGATGCCGAGCCGGACCTGGTGATCGAGGGTGCCCGGGTGTTCTCCGCATTCACCAAAGAGTGGCTCGCCACCGATGTCGCCGTCGCGACGGGGCGCGTGGCGGGTCTGGGCCGGTTCGGCGGAGGCGAACGAATCGACGGCTCCGGACGCTATCTCGTGCCGGGCTTCATCGACGCCCACGTCCACATCGAATCGTCGAAGCTCATGATGGACGAGTTCGCGCGGGCGGTTCTTCCCCATGGCACAACCGCGGTCGTGTGCGACCCCCACGAGATAGCCAACGTTCTCGGGCGGGACGGCATCCACTGGATGCTCGATGTGTGCAGGGACCTTCCCTTCGAGGTATTCGTCATGACACCGTCGTGCGTGCCCGCCTCCGCGTTCGAATCCCCGTCGGCGACACTGGGCCCAGACGACATGGAGTCGGTCCTAAGGAGAAGCCATGCGATCGGCATCGCCGAGATGATGGACTTCCCCGGCGTGATCGCAGGCGACCCGGACGTGCTGGCAAAGCTGGAGCTGAACGGTGGCGCCCACGTCGACGGGCACGCTCCGGGCGTCACGGGAAACGCTCTCGACGCGTACATTGCCGCCGGCATCCGTTCCGATCATGAAGCGACGACGTACACCGAAGCGCTCGAGAAGAGGCGCAAGGGAATGTGGGTTCTCATCCGGGAGGCATCCAATGCCCATAACTTGGTCGACCTCCTGCCGTTGATAAAGGAGTTCGGACCAAACCATTGCGCATTCTGCACCGATGACCGAGAACCGACCGACCTCGTCCGGTTGGGTCATCTCGACCACATGTGCCGCGTCGCGGTGGCACACGGCGTGAGCCCCGAAGACGCACTGTTGCTTGCAACCCTCCACCCGGCGCGCTGTCACGGTTTGCTCGACATGGGGGCCATTGCGCCGGGGTACAAGGCCGACTTCTTGCTGCTGTCCGATACGACCGACTTCGGCGTGGAGAAGGTCTTCAAAGCCGGCCGGCTGGTTGCCTCCGACGGAGCCGCCGTAGACTTCCGGCGCGCCGAGGTGCCTCCCGAAGTGCGCAACACGGTGCGCCCTGCTCCCATCTCGACGGCGGACTTCGCAATCCCTTCGAGCGGCGCCGACGTGCGCGTGATCGAGATCATTCCCGAGCAACTGCTGACGCGCGTTCGCGTCGAGGCTCCCCTGAAAGGCAATGGGGAGGCGGTTGCCGATCCCGCTCGCGACCTCGCAAAGATCGCGGTTGTCGAACGCCACAATGCAACGGGACGGGTCGGCATGGGATTCGTGACCGGTTTCGGATTGAAGCGAGGCGCGTTCGCATCGACTGTGGCCCACGACGCCCACAACATGGTGATAGTGGGGGTGGACGACTCCGATATGGCGATTTGTGCGCGCCGCCTGATTGCCATCCAAGGTGGTCTGGTGGCGACCCAGAATGGAATCGTCTCGGCCGAGCTCCCGCTTCCGGTTGCGGGGCTGCTCTCGGACCAGCCCTTCGAGTCGGTTGTGGACGACCTCGAGCGACTCGAGAGATGCCTTGCAGACATGGGCGTCGATGTAGCATCCCCCTTCATGACGCTCAGCTTTCTGGCGCTGTCGGTCATACCCGCCCTCAAGATCACCGACCGCGGTCTAATCGATATCGACACCTTCAAGCTCGTGCCGCTGGAGGTTGATCGCTAGTGCCGGTTGGCCCCTCTGAGGTGACCGCAACTTTCACGATCGAGCCGGCGGCCGCCGATGACATGGCTCGTCACATTGGGGCGGCGGTCGACGAGGCCCGCGCCTCCGGTCTTGCGATGGAAGCCGGGCCCGATGCCACTACTCTCGCAGGGGGGCGGGCCGAGGTGCTCGCCACCCTCATGAAGGTACTGGACATCGCAATCGGGACGGGGGCAACGACAATCGAAGTGAAGATAGAGGTAGCCACCGAGTCCACCTGAAGCGCCCAGAGCGCGTCCTGTGGTCTAAAAGCGCGGCTGTGTGAACATTTTCGACCAGGGATTGCGGGCCGCGTTCTGTGGTCGAAAAGCGCGGCTGTGTGAACATTTTCGACCAGGGATTGCGTTCTACAGTTGCAGGATCAGGCCCTCGCCCGGGCCGAGCGGTACGGCTCGCAGGTCGACCTCGTCGCGCCCGGCCTCTGAATCGGTCGACAGGGCGATGTGGGCCGTGCCCTGTAAGCCCGCAAGCGCGCCCTCGAAGCATGCTGGGGCGTCTGAGAAATTAATCACGACGACCATGCGGTGCTCGGCCCCTTCCCGCACATACCCCAGTACGTCCTTGTTCGACGACAACAACTCCATCGACCCCCACTGCAGGCAAGCGTTCTCTTTGCGGAGCCGGATAAGACGCCTGTAGAACGACAGCGTCGAACCTGCGTCCTCTGATTGCGTTGCCGCGTTCAACTGTTCAGCATCCGATGTGATCGGGAGCCACGGGGCGCCGGACGTGAAGCCGGCACCGGGACCGGCGGCCGAAGGTGGCTCCCACGGTATGGGGGCGCGCTCCGGGTCGCGCCCGTCGACATCGACCTCCTCCTCCGGGCTCACGGGAGCGTCGGGCAGGCCGAGCTCCTCGCCCTGAAAGAGAAAGGGTGTGCCCCGGAGGCTCAGGACGAGCATCGCGGCAGCGCGCACTGCATGTGGCCCGTAGCGCGTGGCGACCCGCGAGTGGTCGTGATTGTTCAGAAACCATGCCGCCCATGCCGCCGGGCTTCTCAACTCCTCGATGTCCTCGAGGAGCTTGCGGAACGCGTCTGCATCCCAGGGCTGGTGAAGAAAGACGAAGTTGTGCGACAAATGGAGCCCGTCGGGCGCATTGACGTAATCCATCAAGCGCTCCAGGTCGAGGATGTAGACCTCCCCCACGATCATGCGGCCGGGATAGTCCTCCACCACCCGGCGGATGGCGGCGAGGCGTTCATGGGTGCTCGGCCAGTCCTCATCGTGCCGGCGCATCGGTTCGAGCGCGGTGAACTCTTCAACGTCGGCCGGGTTGTCGGCGAGTGCCGGGTCTTTGCCGATCTTATGGGCGACGTCGATTCGAAAGCCGTCCACCCCCTTGTCCAGCCAGAAGCGCAGGGTGTCGTGCATAGCCGCTTCGACCTCGGGATTGTCCCAGTTGAGGTCCGGCTGCTCGGCCAGGAACGAATGCAGATACCACTGCTCGGTGGCCTCATCGAAGGTCCAGGCGCGCCCGGCGCGCCGGAAGGCCGCCGTCCAGTTGTTCGGCGGCCCTCCATCCGGCGCGCCGTCGCGCCATATATACCAGTCGCGCTTGACGTTGGTCCGGCTGGAGCGCGACTCCGCGAACCACGCATGTTGGTCGGAGGTGTGGTTGGGCACCCAGTCGATGATCACCTTCAGGTCGCGTCGGTGGGCCTCGGCGAGCAGCTCGCCGAAGTCCCTCATAGTTCCGAACAGCGGGTGGACGCCGGTGTAATCGCTGACGTCGTATCCGAAGTCGGCCATGGGTGACGGATAGAACGGCGACAACCAGATGGCATCGACCCCGAGCGCACGGATGTAGTCGAGCTTCCAGATTATTCCGGCGAGATCGCCGACGCCGTCACCGTTCGCATCCATGAAGCTGCGGGGATAGATCTGGTAGATCACCCCGCGCTTCCACCACGCCGCTGAGGTGGGTGAGAGGCTCGCCTTGGGCACCGGCCTCACCGACCCGTCAACACGTTCGGGGACAGAGATCGAAGGATGTCGGCCGCACTTCCGATGGAATGGTCGTTGCTCTTGGCCTGCGCCAACGACGACATCAGCAGGTCCCCAGGCATCGGACAATCGAGCGCCTCGAGGTACTCGAGCGTGCGCGCTGCGTATCGGAGGTTCTGGACGGTCTCGGTACCTCCCACATCCGAAAAGAACCACGCGCAGCTCGTAAACATCGACATGGCGTTTCTCTGTAGCTCGAGCAGGGAGACGACGCGGCCGAGGTCGCTCTTGTCCAACGAGTTCCGGGTCTCGCGTACGAGCCAGTCGTCGAGTCCGGCGGCCCCCGTAATCACGTCGACGTAGCGGTCACGGGCCCCCCAGGGATCGTGCAGCAGGCTTCTCCCAAGCTGGGTGAACACCTCGTCGGCATGGCCCTTGATGAGCCGGAAGGCGGCCCGCAACGGTTCTCTCCACGCTTGGGACCAACCCTCCGGGCCACCCGTCGAGCATCCGCAGTTTCTGCTCCAGCGGCCGACCCCATGTGCGCACGACCATGAGGTCCCCTCCCCCGCCCACACCCGCACCTCGTGCTCTGCGGGGTGTCCCTCGAGATAAGTCGCGTAGTTGGTCACTTCGAGCCCTCGTTTGTCCGTCTCCACGAACAATGCGAGAGCGAGGCCGATCTCGCCGCCCCGGTGATGGTGGCCGAACGTCTCCCCGTCGGTAGCCGCATGCACCAGACGACCCTCCTGTGCCCGCTCTCCGAAGGCATTCAACAGTCCTTCCGCCGAGGCCGCGAGGTTGCCGAAGGCAATCGACTGCGCAACCTCTCCGTCGTAGAAGAACAAGGTGATGTAGCGTCCGGAGCCGTCCGGATGGAGGTACCGGTAGGGCCGCCGCACGTCGATGGCCTCGTGATCGGATTCAACCCACTCGCCGCCGGCGGGACGCCAGCGCGCTGCCTGATAGGGCGACAACACGGTGAAGGCAATGCTCTCTTCGATCAGGATCCTCAGTGTCTCGTCGCTTGCAGCCGTCTCGGGCAGCCACATACCTTCGGCGCGCCGTCCAAAGCGGTGTTCGAAGTCCCGCAACCCCCACCTCACCTGGGTGCGTACGTCCCATACCGAATCCAACGGCAGGATCGTGTGGTGATAGGCCTGAGCCAAGGCGTTGCCGTGACCCAGTCGCTCTCTGCTCGCCTTGTCCGCATCGAGTATGCGCGAGTAGATCTCGTTGTCCGCCTTCTGCATCCATGACAACAGTGTCGGCCCCACGTTGAACGAGAGGCGTTCGAAGTTGTTCACCACCCGCTCGCCTTCTTCGGTCGAAATCCCAGCGCATGCATTCGGTCTATAGCATTCCGCGTGGACGCGCTCGTTCCAGTCGTGAAACGGGGCTGCGCTCGGTTGTGCATCGACCCGCCCGGTCCACGGGTCCTCCCTCGGCGGCTGGTAGAAGTGGCCGTGAAGGACTATCGGAGCAGCCACAGCACTCCGAGAGGTGGAAGCGTGACCACGGCCGAGTAGTCGAAGCCGTGCCGGGGAACAGCCTCGGCCTCGACGTTTCCTTCATTGCCCACGTCGGATCCCCCGTACACCTTTGCATCGCTGTTGAGCAGCTCCCGCCATGTCCCTTCTGTCGGAAGACCGATGCGATAGCCCGAGCGAACCATGGGGGTCAGATTACAGATACACGCGAGTTGCTGTTCGTCACCATCCGCCCGCCGCAGGAACGACAGCACGTTGTTTTCGGCATCGTTTGCATCGATCCAACGGAATCCATCGGACGAGAAGTCCTGCTGCCACAACGCCGGTACCTCGGTGTAGATCCGGTTCAGATCGGCGACCAATCGTTGGACGCCCGAATGCCCTGAGTCGGCCAGCAGATGCCAGTCGATGCTCTGTTCGTGGTTCCACTCGGACTCTTGGGCTATCTCGCCGCCCATGAACAACAACTGCTTTCCGGGATGAGCCCACATGTAACCGAAAAGGGAGCGGAGGTTCGCCAGCCGCTGCCAGGCGTCACCAGGCATTCGGCCCAGAAGCGAGCGCTTGCCGTGCACGACCTCGTCGTGAGACAGCGGCAGCACGTAGTTCTCACCCCAAGCGTATACGAAGCTGAAGGTCAACTCGTTGTGATGGTAGCTGCGGTGGATCGGATCCCTGGCGAAGAAGTCAAGCGTGTCGTGCATCCATCCCATGTTCCACTTGAAGCCGAAACCCAGTCCGCCGAGGTGGACCGGCCGGCTGACCCCGGGCCAAGCCGTTGATTCCTCGGCCACTGTCGCAATTCCCGGATGTTCGTCGTAGACCGTCGAATTGAACTGCTTGAGAAAAGCGATGGCTTCGAGGTTCTCCCTGCCGCCATCCTCATTGGGGGCCCATTCGCCCTCCTCGCGGCTATAGTCGAGATAGATCATTGATGCAACTGCATCGACTCGCAGACCGTCCAGATGAAACTCCTCGATCCAGTACAAGGCGCTCGAGATGAGGAAGTTGCGAACCTCGTTGCGGCCGAAGTTGAACACCAGCGTTCCCCAGTCCGGGTGTTCGCCTTTGCGAGGGTCGTCGTGCTCGTAGAGAGCGGTGCCGTCGAAACGCGCCAGCCCCCAGGAGTCTCTTGGAAAGTGCGCGGGCACCCAGTCGACGATGACTCCAACCCCCGCCTGGTGAAGAGTGTCCACAAAGCGTCGGAAATCGTCCGGCGTTCCATAGCGGGCAGTCGGAGCGAAGTAGTGGCTTACCTGGTACCCCCACGACCCTCCGTATGGATGTTCGGCGACAGGCATGAGCTGCACGTGCGTGAAGCCCATCTCAGTGCAATAGCGGGCGAGCATGGGGCCCATCTCTGCATAGCTCAGCGGCTCGCCCTCACCGGTTCTGCGCCACGAGCCCAGATGGATCTCGTAGACCGACATCGGGGATTTGTACGGGTTCGCCGAGTCACGCTTCGACACCCACTCTTCATCACCCCAGCGATGCTGCGACGCATTCACAATGCTTGCGGTACCCGGCGGTATCTCGGTGTAGAAAGCGAACGGGTCGGTCTTCACCACAAGATGGCCCTGGGCAGTGAGTATCTCGAACTTGTACAGAGCCCCGGCGCTCAATCCGGGGACGAACAGCTCCCAGATGCCGGAGGCACCCAGCGCACGCATCGGATGGCGGCGGCCGTCCCAGGCGTTGAAGTCGCCGACCAGCCTCACGCTGCGGGCGTTCGGCGCCCACACCGCGAACCCGACTCCCTCGACATCCTCATGCCGCCTGATCTGGGCTCCCATCATCCTGTAGAGACGTCGATGCGAGCCTTCGCCGGCAAAGTGCAGATCCATATCCCCCAGCGTCGGCAGGAAGGAGTACGGGTCCCTCTCGACGGTCGATTCGCCCTCGTAGATCACCTCTAGCTCGTAGTCGTCGACAGCTCCGTCGAAGACCGTTTGGAACACATCCGAAGAATCCAGGCGGTCGAGCTTCGCAGCCTCCTCGCCGTCGATCAGCAGCCGCACGCTTCGGGCATCCGGTTTGAACGTCGTGATGCGAGTGCCGCCCTTCTCGGCGGGGTGAGCGCCCAGAACGCCGTGAGGATCGCGATGCTCTCCGGCGAGCAGCAGGTCGATATCGGGGTTCCCTGCGGCCTTCACCGCGCTCCACCACCGGCCAACAACTGGGTTATTCCCCGGAGCGGTATCCGAACCCACCCCGGGCGGTGGTTGAGCTCGTAACCGACCTCGTAGAGGGCCTTGTCCAGCTCGAATACATGGAGCATGGTGTTCAAGGCGTCGCGATCGTGGGCGAGAAAACGCCCCTCATGGGACTTCCGGAAATAAGCCTTGATAAAGCGGTCGCGCGCCATCCGCTCCCACTGGTCCGCCCAAGGTTGGAGGGCACGCCATTCATCTGAATCGGGTTCGGCCCGTTCGAACAGGCCGGAGTACACCGCGTAGTTGAACGAGCGAAGCATTCCGGCCACGTCCCGGAGAGGAGACTGCTTGAGCCTTCGGGCTTCGATGGGCCGCAACGGCTCGCCTTCGAAATCAATGATCATCCATCCACGCGCCGCCAGCATGACCTGGCCGAGGTGGTAGTCACCATGAATGCGAGTCATGGATCCGGCATCGGTGATGTCGCGCAGTCGCCCGAGCAACACCTCAACGTCCGGGCGAAGCTCGGCCAGTTCGTCCACTCCGCGAAACAGCAGGTCATGGAGTGAAGCTTCGATCCGCTCCGTCCAACCTTGGATATCGCCCTTTCTCACAGACTGAGGGGCGAAGTCGACGTCGTTCTCCTGTCGCGCTAACGCAATGTGCAACGCCGCCGTGACGTCGCCGAGCTCCTCGAGCTGGTCCAGCATTCGACCGGAGCGTTCCTCTACCAGCGAGGGCATGTCTTCGGCTGCATCGGCAGGATCGACCTCGTCGTAGACCCGTTTCAGGTGTCCGAGTACCTCTTGCCATCCGTCTGCGCCGTCGATCCACTGCTGGGCAATCGCAAGATCGATAGTGGCATCGGTGCCCTCGTCGGAACCGGGTTCTTCGGGCAGGTAGGCCATCTCGCCGACTTGGGGAGGAACGTTCTCGAAGCCCTCGCTGGTCAACCAGCGGTTCAGTTGGAGGTCGGGGTTCGGACCGCTGCCGGGCCGTCGGAAGGCTTTCACGATGACTTCGTCATCCAGGATCACCGACGAGTTGCTCTGCTCACTCTCGACGGCGCGAATTGACTTGTACCCAAGGGTCGCCGCAGGATCCAGGCCCGCCCCCGAAAAATGAAAAACGCCGCGGCGGCCCTTCAAGGTCATGTGCTGCGCCATGGCAAGCCCCAGCGCTCGGAGCCGCTCGACCTCATCGAACGCGTCGCCAATCGATCCATCCTCATGCAGCACCAACAAGAGGTTGTACCGGTCCTCTCCCCCATCTTCGAACTCGGCTCGGACTACCGCCGTAACCAGCGGAGCGTTGCCGTCCTCGATCACCGCCTGATCGATCATCTCGATGGAAGACAACCTTCGCCCGCGTCCCGAATACCAGCGTTGCTCGGGTAACGAGCGGACTAGCTGTTCGGTGTCAATCACCAGGCGAACTCTCCGAAATCAATTGGAACCAATAGAAGCCATGCCGTACGAAGGTGAGCAGGTAAGGCAACCTGCCGATCTGGGGGAACCGCTCTCGTCCCAAGAGCTCAACCGGCACCATGCCCTCGTATTCACTTAAGTCTAACTCAGCCGCCTGTGCCCGGGCCGACAAGTTATTCACCACCAGCACAATGTCATCGTTCAGCTTCCGCACGTAAGCAAAGATCGAAGGGTTGGCCGGATGCAACATGTGCAAGGAGCCCATGCTCAGCACCGGGTGCTGTCTTCTTATCGCCAGCATTCGTCTGATCCATTGCAAAAAGGAGTATTGATCCCGCTGTGCACTCTCGACATTGACCGCCTGGTAGCCGTAGACGGGATCGAGGAGGACGGGCAGGTACAACTGCGCAAAGTCTGCACGCGAAAAGCCTGCATTGCGGTCCAACGTCCACTGCATCGGCGTCCGGACGCTGTCCCGGTCGCCCAGGTAGATGTTGTCACCCATTCCCAGCTCGTCGCCGTAGTAGATGATCGGGGTGCCGGGCAGAGAGAGCAGCATGCAGTGAAACAATTCGATCTCCGCACGGGAATTCTCCAGCAAGGGCGCCAGCCGCCGCCGAATCCCGAGGTTGACTTTCATCCTGGGGTCCTTGGCGTACTCCCCGTACATGTAGTCACGCTCTTCGTCGGTCACCATCTCGAGCGTCAGCTCATCGTGATTGCGCAGGAAAAGGCCCCATTGGCAACCCGCCGCAATGTCGGGCGTTTGCTCGAGTATCTCTACGACCGGGTACCGCACCTGGCGGCGGGCGGCCATGAACATCCTCGGCATGAGCGGGAAGTGAAAGGCCATGTGGCACTCGTCCGCATCACCGAAATAGGCAACGACGTCTGCAGGCCATTGGTTCGCCTCGGCCAGAAGGACGATGTCCTCGTAATCCTTGTCCACCTCGGAGCGCACCCGCTTCAAGAAAGCATGGGTCTCGGGGAGATTCTCGCAACTCGAGCCCTCGCGTTCGAACAGATAGGGAACGGCATCCAGCCTGAAGCCGTCGAGTCCGATATCGAGCCAAAAGCGAATCACGCTCAACATCTGCTCCTGCACTTGCTCGTTTGCATAGTTCAAATCCGGCTGGTGACTGAAGAAGCGATGCCAGTAATAAGCGCCCGCGGTTTCATCCCAGGCCCAGTTCGACCTCTCGGTATCGACGAAGATGATTCTGGCATCTGGGTACCGTTCGTTCGTATCCGACCACACATACCAATCCCGTTTGGCGGAACCGGGTTGTCGCGACTCGAGGAACCAGGGATGCTGGTCGGAGGTGTGGTTCATGACGAGATCGGCGACCACTCGGATGCCGCGCTCATGGGCCGCTGCAAGTAATTCGCTGAAGTCATTGAGGGTCCCGTACTCGGGCATGATCGAAAAGAAGTCGGAAATGTCATAGCCCCCATCGCGCATGGGCGACCCATAAAAGGGCAGCAGCCAGAGGCAGTCGATCCCCAGCCATTCGAGATAGTCGAGTTGATCCTTCATACCTCGGAAGTCCCCGATGCCATCCGCATTCGCGTCGTAGAAGCTCTGGACATAGACCTCGTAGAAGACGGCGGTCTTGTACCAGAGTGGATCGCGCTGAAGGTTCGGCACTACGCCTTGACCACGAAGATGTGAGCAGGCTCGTCCGTGGAGTCGAGCGCTACGTACTGGCTGTGGCCGCTCCACACATAGGAAGTGTCCTTCACCAGGTCGTACACCTCGAATTGCTGCTCTGGGCCAGCACCCAGGGCGCCGAGGTCAAGGTGAATAGTTGCCTGCTCCCATCCAAACGGGTTGAGATTGAGCACTACCAGCAGGGGAGGTCCCCCCGGAGCCGCCTTCGACCACGCGACGATAGCCTCGTTGTCCACTTCGTGCCATCGTAGGTTGGTGAGCTCGGCCGCAGCCACGTTGGCGCGCCGGACCTCGTTCACCAGCTTTATATACGGGACGAGGGAATCCGGCGCGCCGAAGTCGCGCGGGCGAAGCTCGTACTTTTCGGAGTCCAGATACTCTTCACTGCCTTCGTGCAGGGCTACCCTCTCGAACAACTCGTAGCCCGAATAGACGCCGTAGCTCGGGGACAGCAGTGATGCCAGAACGAGCCGGATCTTGAACGCCGGGGGGCCACCTTGCTGCAGATACTCATGCAGGATGTCCTGAGTATTGGTGAAGAAGTTGGGGCGAAAATACAGCGCCATGTCGGAGTCAATGAGCTCATTCATGTACTCGACAAGCTCGTACTTCGTGTTGCGCCAGGTGAAATAGGTGTAGGACTGCGAAAAGCCGAGCTTTGCCAGTAAACCCATGACTTTGGGGCGGGTGAACGCCTCGGCGAGGAAGATCACGTTCGGGTGCTGTGCCCTGATCTCGTCTATCACCCATTCCCAGAAGGCAAACGATTTCGTATGTGGGTTGTCGACCCTGAAGATCTCGACTCCATGTGAGATCCAGAACTCGAGCACCTTCCGCAGTTCGTTCCACAGACCATCTCTGTCTTCGGTTGCGAAGTTTATCGGGTAGATGTCCTGATACCTCTTTGGGGGATTCTCTGCGTACTTGATGGTTCCGTCGGGCCGGTGGTGGAACCATTCCGGATGCGCGATGGCCCAAGGATGATCGGGCGAGCACTGGATGGCGAAGTCGAGCGCAACCTCGAGCCCCAGTTGCCCCGCACGCTCGACGAAGAGGTCGAAATCGTCGATCGACCCGAGCTTCGGGTCCACGTCGGTGTGGCCGCCCTCCTCGCTGCCGATAGCCCACGGCGATCCGACGTCGTCGGGTCCTGCCTCGAGTGCATTGTTCTTGCCCTTGCGATGGGTTTTTCCGATGGGGTGGATAGGAGGCAGATAGACCACGTCGAAACCCATGCCGGCTATGTCGGAAAGGCGCTCGGCCGCGGTCGCAAAGGTCCCGTGCTCTGTGGTCGTGCCGGTCGAGCGCGGAAAGAACTCGTACCACGCACCGAAGCGGGCGCGAACGCGCTCCACATTCAGCTCGAGGACGGGTTCGAACGTTGAGGCCTCCGCCCGGTCTGGGTTCCCGGCCATGATCGCGGCGACTGATTCATCGACTGCGGCTACGACACGCGGGTCGTCCCATCCGCTCGACTCGGCCGGTCCCCGCAAAGCGTCGATCGCCGCCTGGACAACCTTTCGGCCCTCTTCGGGGACGGTTCCGAGGCGGTTCTCGAGTAGCAACGCCCCTTCCTGCAACTCCAGATCGACAGCTTGCCCGGCATCAACTCGCGTGAAGAGATCCCTTCTCCAGGTTGCGAAGTGGTCGGCCCACGCCTGGACCGTGTAGCGCCAGACCCCTGGGGCGCCGGGGCGGAAGCCTCCCGCCCAACTGTCGTTGCCAAGGTGAGACATGGGGGCGCCGGCCCAATCTCCGGACGGGGACATGTACCGGACCGAGGCCTGGAGGAGGTCTGGGCCGTCGCGCACGATGTCCGCGGTCACATCGACGTTGTCACCTTCGATCGCCTTCACCCGGTAGCGGCCGCAATCCAATCGGGGCCGCAGGTTGGTTATGACGACCCGGGCGCCTGCCTCGAATTCATGTGTCAACCATGGACTCCTATCCATCGCAGGACCGAAGCCCTATCCCCCTGCGGCCCGTCATGGCCCGCCGGCACGCCCGCACTTCGGGGGCAGGCTAACCTAGCAGCCGCTGAATCCACGGTGAGAATCGCGATGTAACCAGCGCGCCCTGCGACGGCCAGACGAAAGGACAACCATTGAATCCACCGAACGGTGGCGTGACGCCCGTCGAGGCCACCCCGCCATCGCTGCCGCCGGTGCCGCAGCCCCTGGAGGGGCTGGTGGCGCTTGCCGGCAACCTGCGATGGAGCTGGGACCGGCAAACCACTGAGCTCTTCCGGGAGCTGGATACACAGGCGTGGGGCCGCGCCGGAGGCGACCCCATGAAGACGCTTTACCTCGCCGAGCCGCAGAGACTGGCGGAGCGTGCCCGCGACGAGGCTTTCGTTGCCGCGGTCACAGACGCCGGCGAGAGTCTCGGGGCCTATCTCTCCGACCACGGGCGGTACGGCACAGACACCGGCGAGGCGCCGAGCGTGGCCTATTTCTCACCCGAGTTCGGCGTCACTGAAGCGCTCCCGGTTTACTCCGGCGGGCTGGGCGTGCTCGCAGGCGATCACCTCAAGGCGGCCAGCGACCTCGGCGTCCCCCTGGTCGGCATCGGTCTCCTGTACCGCCACGGCTACTTCCTGCAACACCTTGGCGCCGACGGCTGGCAGCAGGAGAGCTACCCCACCCTCGAACCGAACCAGTCGACGTTGACGCTGCTCCACGGCGACGACGGCGCGCCGTTGACGATCGAAGTCGACCTCGCCGGGACGGCCTGCCGGGCGGCAGTATGGAGAGCCCAGGTCGGGCGCGTCCCGCTGCTGCTCCTGGACTCCGATGTGCCGTTCAACCGCCCGGATGAAAGGGCGGTCACCGACGTCCTGTACGGCGGCGATTCAGAGCACCGCCTGAGGCAGGAGATTCTTCTGGGCATCGGCGGGGTGCGGGCCCTCCTCGCCGCGGGTCACCGGGCCACGGTGTGGCACTCCAACGAAGGCCACCCAGGGTTCCTCGGGCTCGAGCGCATAAGGGGCCTGGTGCAACAGGGGCGGAGCTTCGACAGCGCGCTGGCCGCGGTGCGATCTTCGACCATCTTCACCACCCACACTCCGGTGCCGGCGGGAATCGACATTTTCGAGCGGGAGCTCATGGAACGCTATTTCTCGGCATTCGCAGAAAGCTGTGGGATCACCTTCGAGGAGCTCATGGATGTCGGCCGCGAGGGCAACAACGGGGGCGGCGCCCATGACCCGCGTTTCAACATGGCAGTGATGGGCTTCAACCTCGCGGGCCGGGCGAACGGAGTGAGCAAACTGCACGGTGAGGTGTCCAGGGCGATGTTTTCCGACCTGTGGCCGGGGTTACCGGCGTCGCAGGTTCCCATCGGGTCGATCACGAACGGGGTCCACGTAGCGACCTGGTTGGGGCCCGAGATGGCCGGGGTCATGGAGGCGCACCGCTCGGGTTGGCTCGAGACCCCCGCGCCGGACTGGTCGGTCGTGCAGGAGCTGTCCGACGACGAACTGTGGGCGGCCCGTCGGCGCGCCCGCGAGCGGCTGATCCGGTTCGTGCGCGACCGGCTCGGGAACGGGGAGGGAAAAGCGGGATCCGATGCGCTCGACCCGGAGGTGCTCACCATCGGGTTCGCGCGCCGCTTCGCCCAGTACAAGCGGGGGACCCTGTTGCTGTCCGACCGGGACCGCCTTCGCCGCCTGCTGCTCGGGGAGAGGCCGGTCCAGATCATCATGGCCGGCAAGGCGCACCCGCGCGACGACGGAGGCAAGGAGATGATCAGACAGATCATCTCCTACACCGCCGACCCCGAGCTGCGCAGTCGCTTCGTGTTCCTGGAGGGCTACGACATGGAGCTCGGCCGGGTGCTGACCCAGGGCGCCGACCTGTGGCTCAACCATCCCCGCAGGCCTCTGGAGGCATGTGGGACGAGCGGCATGAAAGCCGCGATCAACGGGTCAGTCAACTGCTCGATCCTCGACGGATGGTGGGACGAGTGCTTCGACGGGGCCAACGGATGGGCAATCGGAACACGCGCGGTCGCCCACGACCCGGGTGACCAGGATCGAAGCGACGCCGAGTCCGTGTACCGGCTGCTGGAGGAGGAGATCACCCAGCGGTTCTACCGGCGCGCCCCTTCCGGGATTCCCGAAGCCTGGGTACAGACGATGAAGGCGTCGCTGGCAACCCTCGGGCCGGCCGTGTCCGGGGACCGAATGATGCGCGACTACCTGTTGCAGCTGTACCGTCCGTCCGCGGCGGCGAGACAGTCGTCGGGATTGCCGCCGAGTGGATGAGGTTGCACCCACCCACACCAGCTCAGACGGCGATTGCGGTCCGGCCCGGGCCCGATGACGCGACCGCCCCTTGAAGAGGACAATCCGGCGAGCCAACGAGCTGAGCTCGAGAGGCCCTGTTGACATGACGCAACAGGGGCCGGTCAGCGTTCCTCGCGCACGTATGCGTTGCCCAGGGCCGCGGGGGCGGCGAGGCGCCGGCGCGCAGTGTCGCGCGAGATCACGACCAGCACCGCGATGGTGAACAGATACGGCAGCATCGACACGAAGAAGCTCGGGATGTCCACCCCGACCGCCTGCAGTCTGAAACCCAGCGCCTCGACGCAGCCGAAAAGGTAGGCGCCGAAGACCGCCCGTACCGGGGACCAGGTAGCGAAGATGACCAGTGCGATCGCTATCCACCCCCGTCCCGCAGTCATGTTGGGCACCCAACTCGGGGATTGGGCAAGCGAGAGGTATGCGCCCGACAGTCCTGCAAAACCCCCTCCTGCGGCCACCGCCGCGTAGCGCGTTCTGGTCACCGAGATCCCCGCCGCATCGGCCGTCTCGGGGGACTCCCCCACGCTTCGGAGGTTGAGCCCCGGCCGCGTCCTGAACAACCAGAACCAGGCCGCCGCGACGAGCCCGTAAGACAGGTAGACGAGCCCATTCTGCCGAAAGAAGATTCGCCCCAGCACGGGGATGTCCGCCAACAGAGGAATCGCCACCGGCTCGAACGTCGCCGGGGGCGCAACGCCAACCACCGACTCGCCCGCATAGCCCGACAGCCCGGTTGCAAAGATGACGAGGGTGAGACCGGTTACGACCTGATTCGTCCGGAAGCTCACGACCAGCAGAGCGTGGAGAAGCCCGAGCGCTCCACCGGCTACCACGGCGGCGAGAACCCCCAACCACAACTGGCGGAGCTGATGGTTGACGAGAAAGCCGGTGACCGCCCCGACGAGCATCATTCCCTCGAGCCCGAGATTCAGCACACCCGCCCGCTCGGTGATGATCTCGCCCACTGCCGCAAACAAGAACACGGTGCCCGCGGCGACTCCGGCGATGAACACCGTCAGAAGCAGGTCCGCGCTCATGTCCCGGACGGCATGACGCCTGGCAGGGCCCGCCCCTCGGCGCCCGGCTCACCTTCACCGGGTGTCGCCGGGCTGCGCCACTCGAGTCTGTAATGGACCAGGAGCTCGCCCGCCAGAGCGAAGAACAAGATGGTTCCCTGCAGCATGGAGACGATGTCGGATGGCAGCCCGATCGTCTGCAACTCGACTCCTCCGGTGATCAGCGCGCCGAACAGAATCGCCACAGGGAGGATGAGCAGCGGTGAAAAGCGCGCCAACGTAGCGACGATGATGCCCGTATAGCCGAAACCCGGAGATATATCGGCCTGGATACGGTGCACCGTGCCGGATACCTCCACCATGCCGCCGATGCCCGCCAATGCCCCCGACAACAGCATGACCCCCACGATGTTGCGGGTTATCGAGAAGCCCGCGTACTCGGCGGCGCGGCGGTTCTCGCCGATGACCTTGATCTTGTAGCCCCAGGTCGTCTGCCGCAGGATCACTGCAATCACACCGGCCGCAACCAGGGCGATGATCGCCCCGGCATGCACCGCGGTGCCGCCGAGCTGGGGAAGCGTCGCCCCCTCACTGAACGGTCTTCCCAGGGGAAAGCCGAGGGACTCGGGATCGCGCCATTCCGTATGCACCAGGTAGTCGACCCACAGTATTGCAACGTAGTTGAGCAGCAGAGTCGGCACGATCTCGTTGACGCCAAGATAGGCGCGCAGTGCGCCCGGCACCAGGGCCCAGAGCGCTCCCCCGAGCATGCCGCCCAGGACCATGGCGGTCAGCAGCAACGGAGCGGGCCACTGCGGCCACGCATAGGCGACGGCGCCCGCCCCGAAAGCGCCGAAATAGAATTGGCCTTCGGCCCCGATGTTCCAGAGCAGCATGCGGAACGCAATCGCGACTGCGAGCGAGGTAAACACGAGCGGAATCGCCGCCAGGATCGTCTGCGCTTGTCCGTAGGCGCTCCCGAAGGAGCCGCTCCACAACGCGGTGAACACCGGTCCAATCGGATTTCCCGCCACCAGCATGAACAGCGCCGCGGCAACGAACGCCGCTGCCACCGCGCCGACCCGAACGGCAAAGCGCGTGACGCGCGATGGAAGCAACCGTTTGACCAGACGCGGTCTCAGCGTTGCGGCAGATGCACTCATGTCCGGATGCCTGCGCTGCCGGCCATCATCAAGCCGATCTGCTCGCGGTCTGCGCCCGCGGCGCCGACCACTCCCATGACCGCCCCTTCGTACATCACCGCGATGCGATCGCACAGGGCCAGAAGCTCGTCGAGGTCCTCGGAGACCAATAGGACGGCCACTCCGGCGTCTCGCTGTTCGAGCAGCAATCCCCTGATTGCCTCTGTCGCGCCCACGTCGAGCCCCGCCGTGGGCTGGGCCACCACCAGGGTCTGGGGCTCCGCCGACAGCTCGCGCGCCAGCAAGAGCTTCTGGATGTTGCCGCCGCTCATCAGGCTAACGGGATCGTGCAGGGAGGACGCCTTTACGTCGAAGCGTTCGACGAGCTCGGAGGTGGCCGTCTCGGCGGCTTGCTTGTCGATGAAGAGGCCCCTGGCGAACTCATCGGTTCGCTTGAGCATGACGTTGTCGATGCAACCCAACGACGGGATCAGGCCGGTGCCCAGGCGATCTTCGGGGACGTAACCCAGGCCGGCGCCGATTCGTTCTGCGGGGGTCGCCCCTGAGATGTCACGTCCTCCGATGGCGACCACCCCTGAGGTTGCAGGGCGCAACCCGGCGATTACCTCGGTGAGCTCCCGCTGGCCGTTGCCCGCCACACCCGCCACGCCGAGAATCTCACCGGCCCGCACCTCGAGCGCGACGTCCCGAAGAGCGGGAAGCCCCAGATCGCCCGTGGCGCTCAGGCTCGTGACGGTGAGGCGGGGGGCGCCCGCCTCGTGGTCGCCCCGGGCAACCCGGAACATGACCTCACGGCCGACCATGAGGCGGGCAAGCTCCGCCTTGTTCGAGTCACCGGTCGCCAGCGTGGCCACCTTGTGCCCGGCTCTCAGCACGGTCACACGGTCGGCCACCGCCATCACCTCGTCGAGCTTGTGGCTGATGAAGATGACGGCCCTGCCCTCGGACGCGATTTTCCGCATGATGGAGAACAGATGGGTTGCCTCCTGGGGTGTGAGCACTGCGGTCGGCTCGTCGAGTATCAAAACGGCGGCCTCGCGAAAGAGCGCCTTGAGGATCTCGACTCGCTGCTGCTCCCCCACCGACAGCTGCCATATCTTCGCCGAAGGATTGGCCCGGATGCCGTAGGCCTCCGCCAGCTCGGCCACACGGTCCTCGGTGTCCTTGCCGGCGAGCCGGAAGCTGCTCGGCGCGCCCAGCAGCACGTTCTCGGCGACGCTCAGCGGCTGCACCAACCGGAAGTGCTGGTGGACCATCCCAATGCCCGCCTCGATTGCCTGCTTCGGGGACCGGAACGACATGGCCACCCCGCCGACCGACACGGTGCCGGCGTCGGGGCGGTAAGCGCCGGACAGGATGCTCATCAGAGTCGTCTTGCCGGCGCCGTTCTCACCGAGCAGCGCGTGGACCTCGCCACGGGCAACCGACAGGTCGACGTTGTCGTTGGCGATTATCCCGGGGAAGCGCTTGACGATCCCCCGGAGCTCAACGGCCCCGCCGGCGGGCTCCGCAGCGCGCCCGTTCATATGTCCCGGAAGCGCTCTCCCGGTCAGGAGGCCGGAAGCTTCCCCTCGATCCCCTTCACGTACCAGTCCATCGACAGAAGCTCGTCGAGGCCGAGGGTCTCGCCCTTCTTGGCGATGAGCTTGCCCGACTGGTCATAGAGCGGCCCCTGGAAGACGTCGAACTCGTTGTTGACGATCTCCTGTCGCTTGGCCTCGATCATGTCCATGGTTTCCTGGGAGACCGACTTGCCGAAAGGCGCAAGCCCGACGATGCCGTCGGCCAGGGATCCGTAGTAGTTGTGGGTCTCCCACGACCCGTCGAGCACGGCCTCGACCCGCTCGATGTAGTAATCGCTCCAATCCCATACCGGCGCCGTCAGCCATGCATCCGGAGCAAATTCGGAGGCGTCCGAGTTGTAGCCGACCCATTTGGCCCCCGCGGCGCCCGCCACCTGACCGGTGGCCGGGCTGTCGACGTCCTGCGTCAGGACGTCGGAGTCTGCGTCGAGCAGGCTCTCGGCCGCCGACTTCTCCTTTGGCGGGTCGTACCAACTGTTCGTGTAGACCGCCTTCATCGTGGCGTCCGGATTCACCTCCTGTACTCCCAGCAAGAACGCGTTGCCCAGGCGGATGACCTCGGGGATTGGAAAGGCATTGACCACCCCGAGCTGCCCGTTCCTGGTCGCCGCTCCTGCAGCCATGCCCGCGAGGTACTTGGCCTCCTCCATGGCGCCGAAGTAGGCAGACATGTTGTCGGCGGTCTTGAAGCCGGAGCAGTGCTCGAACATGACGTCGGGGTATTTCTTCGCGACCTCGAACGTCGGATCCATGAAGCCGAACGAGGTCGTGAAGATGATGTCGTAACCCTTGCGTGCAAATCCTTCGATTGCACGGGTCGCGGCCGCGGGCTCCTCGGGGACGCTTTCGACATAAGCGGTCTCGACCTTGTCGCCCAGGGCCTTCTCGACCGCCAGGCGCCCGTTGTCGTGCGCGGTGGTCCAGCCGCCGTCATTGCGCGGTCCGACATAGACCCATGCGGCCTTGACGACGTCTTTGGCGCCGCCGCTCGCCCCGCCCCCCGAGTCTTCCTGGGAGGATTCGGATCCCGTGCCGCAGGCGGCGGCAACCAGCATCAGCCCCACGCCCAGCGAGATCAGCTTCGACCTCTTCAATGTCCCACTCCTTTTGACCGAGTGCCAGAACTCCCCTAGATGCCAACTCTACCGCCATGAAGTGCCACAACCCTGCTTTGGTCCACAAGACGCCGCATCAAGCCCCTTATCCTTCGGACATGACGACGGTGACCCTCATTCCCGGCGACGGCGTCGGCCCCGAGGTCGCCGGCGCCACTCACCGTGTGGTCGATGCGCTTGATGCCGGCATCACCTGGGAGACACACGACGCCGGGCTGCCGGCCATCGAGGCACACGGCACCCCGATGCCCGAGCAGACGATCGACTCCATCAGGGCTACCGGAGTGGCTCTGAAGGGGCCGGTCACCACTCCGGTTGGAAAGGGATTTCGCTCGGTCAACGTCGCGCTGAGGCAGGAGCTCGATCTGTATGCAAGCGTCCGCCCCTGCCGTATCTATCCGGGCACTCCGTCGCGCTTCGACGATGTCGACATCGTCGTGGTGCGCGAAAACACCGAAGACCTGTACGAAGGAATCGAATTCGAGATGGGCTCGGACGAGCTCAACAAGTTGCGCGGTTACCTCAAGTACATGCACGGCTTTGCCATCCCGGCCGATGCCGGGGTATCCGTGAAGCCCATCTCCATCACCGCCACCACCGACATCGTCGACTTCGCCTTCGAGTTCGCCCGCGAGCACGGCAGGAGAAAGGTCACCCTCGGACACAAGGCCAACATCATGAAGTTCTCCGACGGAGTGTGGCTCCGGACCGGCGAAACGCTGGCGGAGCACTATCCCGAGATCGACTTCGAAGCCATCCAGGTCGATGAGCTCGCGATGTGGCTCGCCTGGTATCCGGGGGAGCTCGATGTGATCGTCCTGCCCAATCTGTACGGCGACATCATCTCCGACCTCTGCGCCGGCCTGATCGGAGGGCTCGGGATGGCGCCGGGAATGAACGTCGGCAAGCAGTACGCCGTGTTCGAGCCGACCCACGGATCGGCCCCCGACATCGCCGGAAAGGGCGTCGTCAACCCAATCGCAATGATTCTGTCGGCGATGCTGATGCTGCGGCATCTCGGCCGGGACGCCGCCGCCGCCAGGCTCGAACGCGGTGTCGCTCGGGTTCTCGCCGAAGGCAGGGTGAGGACCGGGGACCTGCGTCCCAGCGGAGAGCCGGCCACAACATCCGAGATGGCCGACGCAATCATCGAGGCGTTCGATGCCGGGTGATGGCGACGCGCTCAAGCGCATAGACGAGTTCCGCCTGGGGATCCAGGAGAGGAGCTGCACTCGAAAGGAACGGTTCAGATGGGGCACGGCGTTCTTCCACGACCGCCTGGCGCGCGTCTGGGACCTGAACTTCCTGCGGGTCGAGGGTGCGCCGCAGGACCTCGATGCCCGGGCGCTGGCCGGCGAAGCGGACCGCCTTCAGGGCGCAGCGGGACTCGAGCACCGGATGGTGAGCATCGAAGACGACCGGACCGGGGCACGGCTCTCCCCAGAGCTCAGGTCCCAGGGATGGTCGGCCGAGACCCTGGTGATCATGGTTCATCGGCGCGCCCCCTACCGTCCGGTGAACACAACCATCGTGCGGGAGATCGACGAAGATACCGCCGCCTCGGTGACCGAGGCGTTCACACGCACCCAGCCGTACGGACGTGAGGACGCCACCGTCCGTCAGATCATCGAGATGCGAAGGGTTGTCGCGGGCGCAGTTCACACCCGGCATTTCGGGGCGCCGGATTCCGGCGATCCGAAGAGCTTCTGCGATCTCTACTCCTCCAAGGACGGGATCGGCCAGATAGAAGATGTCGCAACGCTCGAGGCCTACCGGGGGCGCGGCCTTGCCACTGCGGTCGTCGCCAAGGCGCTCGAAGAGTCGGTCGCGGCGGGCAACCACATCACCTTTCTCACCGCCGACGACGACGACTGGCCCAAGGGCCTCTACGGCAAGCTGGGCTTCGACGCGCTCGGGTACAAGCACAGCGCCCTGAAGCACCCGCCGGCCGCAGCCCCGTACCCTTAACGGCGCTCGGGCGATCCGAGCGTCGAACCTGTAGTCACGGAGTCTGGGTGTTAGCGTTTTACCGGCCGATGAACCCACAGAAGCAACAGCCGCCCTGCAGCGGACCGCCCGCAGGCCGCCGGGAGCGAACCTGAGTCTGCACGCGAGTGCGCGTGGCCTGTCGTGGGTGGCCGTCGTGGTCGTCGTCATCATGGGCGGAGTTGCGGCGGCGAACATCGGGCTGGGATCCCCCTCATTGTGCTGACCAGCGCCCCTGCCGCGATCGCACAAGCGCCTTTCTACTTGGGAGTCATGACCATGCTGCGGACGGCGCTCTTGGCGGGGGCGGGCGCCGTTTGCTTGGTCACAGCCCGGCTCATCCGCGGCAGCGATGGGCTGCTCGGGGAGTTCCTCACCGCATTTGGTTTGTTCAGTGTCGTATTCGTCCTCGACGACTCGTTCCAAGTCACGAGCATGTCCTGGATAAGGTCCTCGGCGTACCGCAACCATTGACCTTTGCCGTCTACGCGACGGTAGCGTTGGCGGGAGCAATCAGGTACGGACGCCTCGTCCTGCGTCTGCCAGAGGCGGCCGTGCTGTTGTCCGCTTTTCCCTGCTTCGTCTTTGCGGCCGTCGCCGACACCTCGAGCGGTCCGTTGTTCACCCCTCTCCTCGAGACGACGGCCGAGCTGTCCGGCATCGTCTGCCTGGCGTTCTTCGGACTCCGGCTCAGCTTGTCGGCTCTCCATGCTGCGGCCCGACCCGAACTCGTCTAATTCGACTTCCACGACCGGCCTGTCGTCAAGAGGTGAACCACGATCCAGGCGTGGGACGAGGTTAAGGGGATGAGCGACGTCGATTGCACGTGTGCCGCCTCAGCGCCGGTGGGGGCCCCGGGTTATCCCGGGACCCAGATCTACCGACGACTTCGCTCAAAGGCCCGACTTCGTAAGATAGTTGTCCTGCTGCGGGACGGGGAAACCCTCGCCAAGCACCCTCACCGAACGGTAGTTCGCGTTGTATCCCGTGTAGGCCTTGCCGCGCACCATCGAAGTCTCGATGTAATCTCCGATGAAGAAGCCACCGAGAAGCGGATCGGCCTCGGACTCGTTCGACGGGTGTGTAAGCCGCTGGCGATTCATGACCCGGCCATTCAACCCAATGGTCGTCAGCTCCACGTCCTGCCGGTTGTGGAACACCCGGTCGTACCGGTTGGTGAAGTAGGCGACCGCCAAGCGGCGGCTGTGAGCCCCGGCAGAGATCGTTGGAAAGTAACTGTCACCCAGCCGCCTGGACACCGTTCTGGGCTCGCTCCACGACTGACCTAAGTCGCGGCTGTAGGTGAACTTGATGATGGACTCCTCGCAAACGTTGTCCAGAAGCCTGTACCTGCAGGCGTCCCACACAGCAAAGACCCGCGGCTTATTCCCGACCATGGTTACCTCGCTCTTCGGGTAGGTCGCGATGCGGAAGTCGTTTGCGTGCATGAAACCTCCGAACGGGATCGCCTTGGTTTCTCTGTGAATCACCCGTGTCGGCCCAAAGGTCGTGCTGCCGGGCTGGGCGACGCGCAGCTTGTGGATGAACGTCTGCTGAGTCTGCTCGAGTTCCCCCCTGATCTCGGACCAGGTGATGTAGGTCCGGCCGTCGGGGCCGATGGTGACGTCCGCGAACTGCACGTCCTCGTCGGCGCCGCTGATCAGGATCGGCTGTGTGCACTCCTCCAGGGCGCCGTCGCAGCGCACTGCCTTGATGCTCGCCGAGGTGAAGCCGAGTGGCGCATCCGGGTCGTTGACGAAGTCCGAGAAGGCCACCCACACCACTCGTCCGGCGGGGCCGCTCTGACCGACGTCGAACCACTCCTTGTCGTAGAAGTTGGGCGGTGTCGTCTGGGCTACAGCGCGCCGGTTCGGCCAACAAGACGGGGCCGAGCCGCCCGGACAGTTGGCAAGGGTCCGGACGCTGGTCTTGTAGATGCCAACCCCGTTCGGCCCGCCGGTCGGGTCCGCCGGATCGTAATTGAGGCTCGCTGCATACAGGGCGCAGTTCTTGGTCACCACATCGACGGGGTCGCCGCCCGAGGGCGCCGGCGCGCCCGCGATCGCGACCGGCGGGAGCAGGCCTTCGTTTCTCACCGTCTCGCCGCCGTCGGTCGAGAGGTGCCATCCCGTGGAGTTCCCCCGAGGGTCGAGCAGGCCCCGGTAGTCGTTGGTGCCACTGAGCACGACGTCGGGCCTCTTGGTGCAGACCGACACCGACTCTTCGTTCTGCGGCAGGCCGATCCCGTCGTGGTTGAACCTCTGCCGGGCCCGGCCGGTCGGCTGGGCCGCTACGGCGGCGGCACTCTCGATTGCCTCGCCGGCGCGCCGGAAGCGCTCCTGCAGGGCGATGGGGGCCGCCTCCGGATGGGCAATCCAATAGCGGATCCCCACCGACTGAGACAATCTGGTGAAAAGCGGGTCCGGCTTTATGGGGCCCCTGTCCTTGGGCACACCGGTTGCCGGCACTGCGATGAGGCTCGCAAGCAAGCCCACCAGGGCCAAGCCTGCGACCTGAAGCCTTCTCCGTCCTGTGAACACCGCCATAATTCCTCCTCATCTCTCTCGCGCGGCAGGGGCTTAGCTGTTGTGTCGCCGGATGGATAGCGCGCGCCGTGGCAACGGGCGGCGGCTGCCGGATGGCAACCTCGGTGTCGCTCTTGCGCCCTCAGTCCCTTCGGCAACGTGCGTCGCTCCTCGTCATGGGTTCGTTACACAAGCCAAGTCACCCTATCTTCCGAAAACGCGAGGCACAAGAGAGCCCGGAGCGGAGGTGCAAGCACTACCATCTGTCAATGACCGAGATCCACACCGCCCTCAGTGACTCGGCGCTCGACATCCCGGCCGCGCTCGCGTCGGTGTCCGGCCCGGACTGCGGCGGTATTGCCGTCTTCGTCGGGACCGTGCGCAGCTCGGCCGCGGTTCCCGGCCACGAGTCCAAGTCCGTCGTGCGCCTGGACTACGAGGCGCACCCGACGCTTGCGCCCGAGCGCCTCGACGACATCGCGAGAGCCGCCGCCGAACGCTGGGACGTGCGGCGCATCACGGCGATCCATCGCACGGGCGCCTGCGATCTGGGCGAACCCACGGTGGTGGTTTCCTGCGGCGCTCCGCACCGGGGCGACGCGCTCGAAGCCTGCCGCTGGCTCATCGACGAGCTGAAAGCCACAGTTCCCATCTGGAAACGTGAGGTCTACTCCGACGGCTCCTCCTGGGTGGGGGCGGAGGGCCGGTGAAGGCTCTCGTCATAACCGACGGCGCGTTGAACCTCGAGGAGCGGCCCACACCGGAGCCGGCCGCCGATCAGGTCGTGATCGAGGTGGCCGGCGCCGGCGTCAACCGGGCCGACCTGCTGCAGTTGAAGGGGGGCTACGCGGCGCCACCGGGATGGCCGGAGGACGTTCCCGGACTCGAGTTCTCCGGCATCGTGGCGGCCAGGGGGCCCGGCTGCAGATGGATCGGGGATGGGGACCATGTCTTCGGCATCGCCGGCGGCGGGGCTCACGCCACCCACCTGCTGGTCCCCGAGGGGCTGTGTGCCCCCGCGCCGGACGGCCTCGACCTTGTCAGCGCGGGCGGCATCCCCGAGGTCTTCGTCACCGCGTTCGACGCCCTCGTGAAACAGGCGCACCTGAAATTGGGCGAGCGCGTCCTGATACACGGCGCGGGGAGCGGAGTCGGAACCGCCGCAGTGCAGATAGTGCGCGCCGTCGGCGCGACCTCGGTCGGGACCGCCCGGACCCCTGCCAAGCTCGAACGGGCGCGCGAGCTCGGTTTGGACGCCGGAGTCACAGCGTCGGACGACATGGCCGCCGCCATCGGCGAGGTGGATGTGGTGCTCGACCTCGTGGGCGGCGACTACCTGTCGATCGACACCGCCGTGTGCCGGCCGCGTGGGCGCATACTCCTGGTGGGCCTTCTCGCCGGCGCCGAAGCGCGCCTGGACATGGGCACGGTGCTCCGCAAGCGGCTGACGGTGATCGGCACGGTGCTCCGAAGCCGCCCCGAGCACGAAAAGGCCGCGGCCGTGGCGGACTTCGGCCGGTCGGTGGTCCCTCTGCTGACAGACGGCAAGCTGCGTCCGGTCATCGAGCGCGTCGTGCCGCTCGACCGAGCTGAGGAGGCCTACGGCTTCGTGCGCTCGAACTCCACCTTCGGCAAGGTCGTGTTGTCGGCGCAGGTTTGACCCATGCTGTTTCATTCGCTTTAGGAGGCTTTGATGGACCTGGGGATTGCAGGGAAGGTGGCTTGGGTACACGGGGCATCGTCGGGGTTGGGACGCGCCACGGCTTTGGCCCTGGCGCGCGAGGGTGCATCGGTAGCCTGCTCGGCGCGCTCCGCCGAGAGCCTCGAGGAAGCTGCGGCCGACATCGAAAGTGAAACCGGCGGACACTGCGTGGCCGTCCCGCTGGACGTCTCAGACGAGGGATCGATCGCGCCCGCCCACGAGCAGGTGGTCGACTACCTCGGCCCGGTCGACATCCTTCTGTCGAACGCGGGCGGTCCGCCCCCCGGGCCCTTCGAGTCGCTCGGCCAGGAGGAGCTGCAGAGCGCCTTCGATCTGACGACCGCATCGGCGTGGCGGTTGACCAAGGTGGTCCTCCCCGGCATGCGCGCCAAGGGGAGCGGGTGCATTATGTACCTCACCTCGTCGTCGACCAAAGAGGTCATCCCCAACCTGCTGCTGTCCAACATGATGCGGGCCGCGGTTGTGGGTATGGCGAAGACGCTGTCAAAGGAGCTTGGACCCGAGGGGATCAGGGTGTTGTGCGTCGCCCCCGGGAGAATCGATACGGCTCGCCTGCGGGCGCTGGACGAGGGCAATGCCGAGCGCTCCGGCCGGGACATCGCCGAGGTCGCCGCCGATGCCAAGATGCGCATCCCGTTGGGACGGTACGGCGACCCACTGGAGTTCGGGGACGTCGTCGCTTTTCTCGCCTCGGAACGCGCCTCGTACATCTCCGGAACCTCGGTGACGATCGACGGAGGCATGCTGAACGGGCTCCTAACCTAGCTGGCTAGTTTCTCCTGGCCAAGTCGCAGCGACACCTGGGGAAATCCGCCACGCAAGGTGAGCAGCGAATCCTTCTCTTTGACCGGCAAGTCAAGCGGAGAGGAGCACTGGCGTCCGGAATCTCGCCACCTCGTCCCCAAGCTCACGGGATTCAGGGGGAGCGCCCGGAGCCGGGTTCGGTCGGGGTGTCCGGGTGTCTCCCGGGGTGCGCCTGTTCGGGGTTGTCGAAGCGCCACGAACCAGGCCCGCCGGACAGGCGGTAGCCGCGATGGGTCTTCAGGTAGTGGTGCCACCGGCACAGCCGTGCGAGGTTGTCGAGCCGGGTGGGCCCTCCCTCTGTCACCGGGGTGATGTGGTCGATCTCGAGCTGGCGACGGGCGTCACAGCCCGGCACGACACAGCTGCGGTCACGCATCTGTATGGCC
>Ga0183260_10000428_pt1 | contig 35491 bp, 34 predicted proteins | sample AntDrymUQ4972206_2_FD_129768 | JGI IMG/M metagenome (GOLD analysis project Ga0183260, IMG submission 129768) | Polar desert sand microbial communities from Dry Valleys, Antarctica - metaG UQ497 (22.06) (version 2) (version 2) | ecosystem: Environmental > Terrestrial > Soil > Desert | place...
ATTAACCCGTATATTCTATTATCCTATAATAAAATGTAATTCAGATATTGTCTGCTAGAAGGAACAGAATGAATGTCCTTGTACCATCATGATGTCAGGTACCGAATCATGCAATATTTGTTACTCATTCATTCTTTTTTTGTTGAAACCTGAGCCATATATGTTTATAAAGAATTATCTGAAAATTTCTTTAAAAACTTTGTTTACTAAGCATCAAACGCTACGCATACCTCTTTACAACGTAATTCAATGATTTAGTGAATATTAAATGAAAAAATGTATTCGTAAATGATTAATGAGCTGGATTTCGTCATTAAATTCCATGCCACAATGCCTACAATGAAAATTTCCCATGGATTCCGCTTTTGTTCGCTGCATCACTAAGATCGTATTGGTGGCATTTCTGTCTAAAGTCACAACATAGTCACTTATTGAATTTTTTATCAATAGATCTCTAATTTTATGCTTGATTTTATTTATATGGTCTGAATTCTCGTTTAGTTCTACACCTTTAGTTGAGCCGGGGTTAAAGCTAGGTCTACCTTGGAACTCTTCATTGTCAATGTTTTCACGGTATATAATATTGTAATAATGCTTAAGATTGTTATCATTTGGGAAAAACTCTATATCTACTGAAATATTTCATAATGTAAATGAAGGGAAAAATAGTTTACATTGCATATTATGGAAAAGATCAGTAGGAAAATAATATGAACAAGAAAATGAGAAAAGATGATCGCGATATTTAAGTAGTTAAAAAATTTGCGGACTACTCGATAAATTTAAACTGATAATATCATCAACGGCTCACTTTTCCATAATTTTAATGATTTTATTGATCAATACTTCATTCTCAACTGGCTTTTGAATGAAAAGATCTGGGTCAAAATCTTGGAATTCATTAGTACGATACTGTTGGTGAAATTGTTCACTAGATGTCAAAAAGCATACTTTGGTTTTATTATCAATCCTCCTCAGTTGTTTGTATAATTCAAAACCGGTTATTCCTGGTAACTTTAGATCAATCATTACTAAATCATAGTAGTATGGTTTATATTTGGATAACGCAACAACGGGGTCGTTATAAACATCTGTGACAAAGTCTTTTTCCTCTAATATAATTTTAAAGACAAAAGTGATGTCATATTCGTCATCTACTATCAGTATTTTCTTTCTAGTCATGCTGTTAGCCCTACGGTGTATATGTTTTGTTGTTCTGATCAGTATTGTCAAGGGGTAGAACAAATGATAATGTAGCACCTTGTCCAACTCGGTTATTCTCGGCCCAAATTTTACCCCCATGTGCCTCTACGATACTCTTTGAAATAAACAATCCAAGACCAATGCCGTGAAATGATTTTGTCACAAACTTTGTAAATAGCTTAGGAAGTATTTCATTATCTATTCCACTCCCGTTATCCGTTATGCTTACCTGTACCATATTCCCTATCTTGTTATCCATTGCCGTCTTCGTTTGTTTGACGGTAATCGAAATGAACCCACCCGTGCTTGGCAAAAACTTCATCGAATTGTTGATCAAATTAGAAATAACCCGACTAACCCCGCTCTTGTCTGCAAAAATTTGTACTTCGTCCACTTCATTAAATTTAAATTCCATTTTGCTTTTTTCAAAATTTGCTTCATAATTGTGAATATTATCAAGTATGATGTCTCTAATTCTAAATATTTCCTTATTTAAGTTTAGGGTGTATCCTTCAATTTTGGTTACATCCAGTATGTCCTCCGCAAGTTTTTTTAACCTTCTAGCATTACGACTAACAATTTCAATGAGCTCCTTTTCCCTAATACTACTTGCGTTATTTCTGAGAATATCTACGGCACCAAGGATTGGTTGAATAGGTGTTCTTAATTCATGGGCAGCAGTATTGATAAATTCCTTGTGCATTCTCTCGTGTAACTGTAACTGTTTGTATAACTCTGCTTGTTTCCATAAGCTTTCAATAATCGAATAATAGGATAATACCGTTGATTTACTATTAGAATACGTTACTAATCCAATTGCCTCCGATATGGTATTCTTAGAATCGTCTTTTAATTCTACTGCAAGTGAGTATTTCTTGTCTATTACTACTATAGACACTTTGGTTTGCATGCTTGGCTCTATTAGCCTAATTTTGATTCTGTTTGATATACCTTGATCTTCGAGTTCGTTTATAGTTTGATAAATCAATTCGTCTTCTGGGACCAGAATTCTGACATTTAAGTTGGTAGTCTCAAGTCTTTCTCTAATCAATTTAAGCGATCCGGCAAACTTTGAACGTCTAAAAGCATTTGGTGTTGAAAAAATTCCTACGATCTCTTCCTTAGATGATATGATGAGACCGTGGAGTATTCTCTCAAAAGTTTCAGGATTTTGAATTATTTCTATCCCTTCATTGTCTGTGCCGGTTTCGATATCATTAATCCTATTTCTAGAGTCAATCCCGTTTGTCCATAATTCATTAAAGATTGAACTAAAATGTTCGATGTATGCGGTCTCATTGGTTGTAAGAAGATTTTGAATGAGTTGACCGCCTTCCGTTTTTTGTATCGTAGCTATCATTTCCTTTTCTGAAGCAGCAAAGCTGATGGGGGGAAGATTTTTTACATGCCTGATACTTATGCCCAATACTAAAAACTTATTCACTATCTCAATATCGTTACTATCTGTAATAGATGTTACAATCTTGATTCCATTGTGTGCTCCCATTTTTTTAGCTCGGCAAATTTGCTGGCAAATTTCAAAATAATTATTATAAGCTAATCTTAATCCAGAAGGTCTAGTACATAAAATAAAATCCCTAGAGTCAAGTAAGATATCTCTACTCTTTGAAATAATATCTTCAATATTATGAATTATTTTTATCTCTTTGAGTACAGAATTCAAATACTCCTTTGTATCTAGGTCTGTGAAGGTCGGTTGCAATCCTGTGTCTCTGGTCAATTCTGCTTTTTCCTTTTCGACTACTGCAAAGACCTTCTTTTCTATTTCTTGAGCTATCTGTGCTGAACCGATGCCAACTAGAAGTTTGGATTCTTCAATGGCCGAATCTCTAATCGATTGTCGTAGCTTCATTTCCTGCGAGACTCTAATAGCTGACGAATAAAGGCCAAGTGTAAATAGATATGTAGAAAGCAGAACTAATGAATGAGCAGCAACGCCGAAAGTTGGCTCTATGGCTGAAGTTGATAGAGAAATTCCAACTATGGTGTCACCAAGACCAGCTAAGACGAGATAATCTCTAACTTTTGACGATTTCAATTTTTTCGCAACCACAAAGAACGCTAGACCAAATAGTATGTTTCCAGCTATCGTTCCTACCCTAAATAATACCCGAAAATAGTATCGGTATGCTTCGTCAATCCCAGCAAGACTTTCACCTGAAAAGAAGCCCGGCATCTTACCAATCAAATAGAGTACAAGTGGTAAAGATATAATGATCCAAAGGGATATTGGAAGAGTGCCAATTTTCTTATAAACATTCCTCAATAGCATTGAAGAGGCTATCCATCTGAAAACAAATCCTCCTGGTAGAATTATAGAGTTCAGATAGTTGTATAAATCCAGGTATGTTTGTGGAATTACAAAGAGAGCAGTGCCATCTGTATTCGATTCGACAAAAACAACTTGTCCATCGTATTTATCTGATCCTTTGTATTGAAACGAAGATCCTGTAATTTGGTTATCTAGTGCCGGCTCCTCATAAATGATTTGGACCATTAGTAATTTTGTACTAGCATCTTCAAAAATAGAACAGGCAAGGGTCAATGCAGCAAGAGCATAGAATAAAACTATGGGATTTTTATACTTGCTAGCCCTGTACCATGAAAAAAATTTAAAAGTTATCACTATCATGATCGCCGTGGCGAGCAATGAACTAATAGCGAATATCGACCTGGATAAAATATATCCAGGATTACCGAAAAATAGCATGAATATCAAAGTTATTAACATTCCGAACTGCACCATAATTACAGTCCAGTGCATTAGATGGCTCAGGTGTGATTTGTTCCTCAGTTCCCTACTTACCTTATGAGCAAAACCCAGAAGAACAACAGACCCAATTCCATAACAGATGACTATGGTCAGGATGAACATAATATTTCCAGTTATGTGGTTATAGTCCAATAATTGGCGGGTCATTAATAAATCAATGATTACTATAACTATTATCGATATTCCCATAACAATCGAAAGCTTGCTATTGCCAAGTGGTTCACGTAACGGATTAATCATCCTAAGGTCCAATAATTGTGCTAAGAGGAAGGTTATATTAGGCTTTTTTCATTATACTTTCTACTTATTTGGTTAATACCAAATTGTTGTAAATAATTCTAATAAATATGGCGATTTTTTCAATTTTTACCATACAACCCCATTAATATTTTGTGACAAAAATTATTCAATCACTAGTATTTGGTTTTTGGGGCCGTGTAAATCAACCGAATGGTAATACGTTTGCACTCAGACCCTTGAGTTAAAATAGATTTGACAACAAAAAATTTAATACATTTGAAAGTAAGAGTGAATATTCCATTGTTATCACGATAAGGATAAAAGCACTATTGCAAAGACTAGTAATAAGTTTGACTATACGTTAGTTTCGTCAAGGAAGATTTAGCAAAGTAAAAAGTAATATTGTCAAATATGTGTACCATAAATTTATTATGGTTATACGAGTGTTTTGCCACATTAGAATCATCGGTGATCTGCTTTGAGCCGATAGGCTAAAATAATTGGTTAATTTTATGACAATTCCATGGCAGAGGTAAACTCGTTTCCCTCAGGTTACCATTCAGTAAATCAGTATTTGATAATTGGAAATGTATTAGAATTTATAGGATTTTCACAAACGGTCTTTAATGCAGTTCTTGTCAAGCAAATTAAGGAAGAGAATGGAATGTACGCAGAAGTCAGAATAGGGGATACTTGTATTATGATGGAGGAAAATCATCAAATTAGCCATCTATATTCATCTTCATTATGGGTTTATGTTAGGGATGTCGACGCTATCTACGATCGAGCCCTGAAAGCAGCTGTACATCACTTGAAGCGCCTACATACAAGTACAGAGAAGACAAAGTGGCTAAAGTAATGGATCCGTTTGGAATCCGGTGGTTTATAGCGACATTTAATGACGATATATGAAAAATCTTAAAATATTAATGATCAAAGATGCCAAGACTTTGCCGCATATTTAAATGATAATCACAACAATCACTGATTTTGGAGCTAACCAAATATCTGATCTAGGTTTTAATTCCATTGCGGTGGCCGACGATATTCTATGAAAACATACAGAGAATCTTAGAATTGTTCAGACCACGAATAATCTATTTGATTACATTATTTATCGATTGTTTACTTTTTCTCCTTGTCAGTCCAATTTGAAAGTCGGGTAAATTTGATATACTTTTTTGGTTACACGTGATAGAATTATCATAAAATACTATTAATCAATCTGAATATTGATTTCTCCACGGATAGAGTAAGCTTGGCTTTTATCATTCTTATGGGCTAATTGCTAGAAGGAACTGTTTAGTTAATATCGAAATTTACACTTATGATTCAAATATTTTATATTTTACACTAAAAATCACAATTTATTTGATCAAATATCATTATGAGCATGTGGAAAAGCAAATTTTATATCGAGGATTTCTATTTCTACAATTGTGGTTAGATCATCAATATTTAAATCTGATAGTGAAAAGGATGATCTAAACAATACTAATTGCATGTCAGCTGCTAATTTGCCAGATAGATTCACCTTAATCGGCTTTGAATTCTATAATAGAATAAAATTAATTCCTTGGTGGCTACAATATCACAAAGGTCATACCACTGAATCAAACCTCAAGAATAATATTATAGACTTGGGAAGATCCTTGGGCCTAGAGGATAAATGGGTAAAAAATATACTACGTCACACCATATCGGAATTTTCAAAGAAGGGATTGGGTAATAATTATTACGGTTATCATAATATACAACACGAACTTGAATCAGTTTACTTTACGCTATTATCGATATCCGGGATTAACACAGTAAAAGATTTCGAAATATCTCAGAAAGAAACTACTTATTTATTTGTAGCTGCGCTATTTCACGACTATGATCCCCTTAAGGAATTTGATAAACCTAACGAGGATTCCGTCGAATTTTTCATTAGAAATGATCCTAAAATTAGAGAATTCATTACAAATGCAAATCTCGATATAGATTTGGTAATGATACTAATTCACAGGACAGCTTATCCATTCAAGGGAGAAACTGAGCAATATGCAACATCGAAAATTAATGAATTATTCGATGAGGCTGGAATTTCCCAGCATGATTTAGAGACAAGGGAGCGTTATAGATATTTAGGTTGGTTTCTATCGGTATCTGAGCGTATTGCCGGGTACGCATTGGAAAATCATGAACATGCAAGAGATATTGCTAGACGGAATGCTCATGCGTTGGGATGGCATCCTTCTGTGATTAATAAGAACTCTGTGAAGTATTTTGATTACTTAATGGTAGAAGAAAAGGAGATGTTTGATTTTATTATGTTGAATGTCCCTTCTGAATTTAGAAAAAATTTTTATGATAACGTAGCATACTTTAAAGAATCGTGGAATAAAGAACTAGGATTAAAAGAATCCAAGAAAGGTACAAAATTGATTTTTGTTACTGAGGAACTTGACAGCAAAATGAATGAGAATACAGTGAATGTCCTTTTAGACATTAACAGCCGGGTATCTACATTAATGCAGCAAAGCGAGGATTACTTCAGAAAAACAATCTCCGATGAATCATCTATCCTTATAACATTAAGGATGAACAACAGCAATGGTAAGATAATAGGTTATGCAAAAGGCGGTCCATTAGAAAATTATGAATTGCGCCCAGGTACTGTCGATGTGAATAAAGGGTTAATTAACACAGCATATCTGGAGGGGGTTAGCATTCTTGAAGGTTATTGGGGAGGAACTGGTGGTCATTACTTACGCATAAAATTTTTGAGTGAAGCCATTAAAAATCAGTATAGTTATGTTACAGGTTATGCTCATAGGGACGTAATAATACAACGCAAGAAGAAAAGCGAAATCATTGAAATAGTACAAAAGTATGATCCTGATAAACTAGATTATTACAGAATTGATCTGAACAATTCAATCTATCAAAGGATAGTTACTGACACATATGATATAATTTGTTAGTAAAATGACTGTGACTCTTATTAACGCAATTATATCATTTCTTAACAGGTTATTGGTTTTGATATTCTGATATTTCTTAAGCACTAATATGTATACCGAAATAAGATTTTTATGCAAATTTAATTGATTGGAAGCATAATATATTTGGGAGATAGTCCCCGTGCACATTAGTATACCGAAATAAGATTTTTATGCAAATTTAATTGATTGGAAGCATAATATATTTGGGAGATAGTCCCCGTGCACATTAGGACTATTGATTTCAAAGCGTAGGATGCACCGTAAATCATTTTTCAAACGCTAGGACTTTGATTGATAAATATGGAAAGGGGATATGGGTCATGCATCATTTTTTAAATTCTTACAAGCCTATTTTGATTATTATTTATCTTTGTAAGCTTAATAATCCTAATCCTGTCATTATGTAGTTTTAGCTTGGTTTTTCTATGTATTGACTGCCACTACCAATTCCTCTTTTCGCCATACGGTTTAGGAAGTATGCAGGGTCTTGCTATCAAAATGCAGGAGAAGTAAAACATACCCAAGAGACAACAAAAGCTTTAATAGAAACGATATTGAATATATTAGTGGTTATGTCACAAGAATGTGGAATTGTAGATGAATGGTATTCTATGGGATTAAAATTATATAGAAAGAAATCATATGCGGAAGCTATCAAATACTTTGATAGGTCACTGGATCTTTCTTCAAAGAAGGGCTTTAATTCATGGTATATGAAAGGAAATTCTTTATATCATATGAATGAATTCGAAGAGGCTATCAAATGCTTTGACGAATCCATTTCGTAATAATATATTGCTGACACGTGTAAGCCTATAAAAGAAAAATAAGGATACTGTTATTGGTAATACTTTGTCTATTTTTGTATTAGATAAATTGATACACATTAGGGATTATCAGGATATTATCACTGGCGAGGTATATTTGTTAAGACGTGCCAATCAACAAACTCAAATACTTTTTACACAATTATTCATATTCAAATATCATAGTCAGTAATGGGTTCAATGTTATTCGATAGAATAACTTATCTATTCCAAATACTCGGTGATGAGATTTTGTTTAGAAAGGTCTAGGACTGGGTAAGACACGAATAGAATACCTAATAATGTAATCTAGTTCTACACAATTCTTGTCTAATCTAGTCTCTTATTTCTCATAAATATTATTCATCTCTTCCAGTTTTCATTTTTTTATCAATGCAGTTCTTACTTGGGTCAAGAGACAAGAATAATCTTGGATATTATAACCGTACCCCGTCGGCTATTTGATTTATTGAAATTGCATCTAGTGCGGGGTTGAAAATTAAATCTTTTTATAATAATTGTCTTATTAATAAATCAAATTTTATCAGATAATTCAGGCGTTGATGGATAGATACCATGTTTTTGTCAGGTTAAGGATGATAATCAAAAAATAGGTATAGTTAGAGTAACGATAAAAAACAACGGTCTTGGTTATCGATTTTGAAAATGCTACATTATTTCTATCAAACGCTTCTCATCTATAGGAAAACGACCCGTAAACACTATATTGGATCTGGACCTCTCTTGAGGTAATGAAACTGGCTTTTGAGTTGTTCCTGGTCTAATTATCTTACTGGTCTCTTTTTAAATCAAATAATCCTTCTATGATACATATCGCTTTCAATATTTACTCCATATTATGTTCTTGTATGACCTTATTGGCTTTCTCCTCTCCTGCTTTTATTGATTCCTTGATGGTATCAGGTGAGAAATCGGCATTTTCAAAGATATGAGGATATTTTTCATCCCGTGAAATATAGTAAATGTCTTTTATTTCAGCCCCATGATCCTTATGACATTTTTTATATTTTCGACGAATTTTCCTTAAAATGCTCTCATCTAATTGTAATTTATCTGTATTACCCTCAATAATATGATATAGATCTTCAATAAAATCTAAATATCGTGTAATTACTCGTGACATTTTTATGTTATGTTCAGTTTTGTCTGAAAAAATAATGTCTCTGGCTCTGTGGTATACTTCGGCCAAATTACTCGGTAATGCGTCTACCTCCTTTGGATAATTTTCTACTAGGAATATTTTCTTGTCCCTAACTGGTGATGCGTCCAGCACTTCCCTAAGTGGCGTGTTACTCAATAGGCTTCCATCCCAGGCATAAACCCCTTTGTCAACTTCTATCCATGGAAAATTGTAAAGTGGGTATGCAGATGTTGCTAAAATGTGCTTTGGCTCTATTTGTTGCTTGAAACTATCAAATATTAGCACTTTAGAATCCAGAACACTAACTGCAGTCAATATTAGGCGAGGATTACCGTTTGCACCTGGCTTTAACTTGTTATAGTCAATATATCTGTCCAAAGTTTTAATCAATGGTTGATGATCATAAAGGTATGTCCATTTCATTGGTGCGAAGTATTCAGGATCTGAAAATGCATATTCTGGGAACCATCTAGGTTTGAAGAATTTTTCATTCCCAAAAACAGCAGAGCTATAGAAAGATTCAAGTTGCTTGATTTTAATCTGTTGTTCCTTCTTTATTTTTAAATAATTACTAATCGCGTCTATCTGAGGAAGCGGATAGTTAAAATTTTCATAAAACTGCTTCATTAGGTTTGAACTCAAAAAACTGTAAAATTTATCATTTTTAACAAAACTTTCAGAAAGCTCGATCCAGAAATCTTCTAATATCTCATCTGTCTTATCTTTATTTCGGCTACCTGTTATAATGGCTGCATTTATTCCTCCAATTGAGGTCCCTGCAATCAAATCCAAATGAAGTTGATTTTTTACTAGTGCTTTATATACTCCACATCCAAAAGCCCCAAGTGACCCACCACCTTGAAGTACCAGCACGTTCTCTATGGTTGTCATTTTTTCTCCCGACATTTCCAACTATATTAGAACTATAATTCTAAAAAGGTTTGATATTTAGAAGCTAATGCGAATAAAAGATCGTAAAGACAATATATTGATGCATGATGCATATCGAATAGTTCACATTTCTAATAGAATACTTTTGTAATACCATGCAATCACCCTAGAGAGATATAAGCTAAAAAACAGTTTAGTTGTTGAAGATTCCGATTGATTAGTTAAACGGGTTTGTTATTCAGATCAAAATTTGGAACGTTCAGTTATAAATTCCATCTAAATTTATCAGATAAATTAATTTTATAGATGATATTGATATTTGTGACAATACTTGTGTATTTAATTTGAGGAGAAACAAAACCAGTCTTTTAATTTTCTATTTTGATAATTGAATAATAATATAAATATATTACAAAACATGTTCTCTTTATGAATTTTTGCAAGCGCACTGATTTGATCTTGGTATTAATTACCGCAGTAGTTACCACCTCGATGCTTGGTTTCGCCTTATCCAATCAGGTAGTGGCTCAGATCAATGGTACACAACAACAGAACCAGATGGATTATACTGGGTTCCATTCTAATATTGAACAAATTATTGTTCATATAGAAAAGGCTGAGTATAACAAATTCTTTAATAACAATAAATTAACGTTGGGTCATGCACTTCATCCTATTGAAGAAGTATTGACACTTGTAACTATTCCATTATCTACAGCTGATAGTAATCTAAATGATACATATTTTAAGGATTTATATCAATTGTCAGCCTTGGCTTCTCCGGGTAATAGTACAGTTGACGAATTTGATAACAAAAGCAAATCTTCAATTGAATTGTCTAATGAGGTAGTCGCCACAGTCATACCCGCAACCGTCTTAAGTACTACCGAACACAATGTTAGTGTAATAAAAGATCTATTAACAATATCCGGTTCTGAATACAAAGAAGGAGTTGCAGGAGGTAATATAATATTGGAATTGGAATATCAGGATGGTTCGGCATTTATGGATAGAGCATATACTTTATTTAATAATACGCAGAACATTTCGAATGATACTCAATCAATTACTAAACTGTTATCTGATTTTTCAAATTTGACAGACTCGGTCCAGAGCCTTAAAGAACCCGCAGTTATTGATCAAATAATTCAGAAAATGAACATTGGATTGAGCCCAAACGATAACTCAACGACTTCAGATGTCAGTAGCAGTCAAACATCCCAGGACTACATCGGTACAATTAGAGGGTTACTAAATGAAGTAATTACGGCATATGAATCAAATGATAAAATCAAAGCCAAAGAATTGACAACCATCGCATACTTGGACAATTTTGAGTACATTGAAACATCAATTGGGAAAGAATTATCCGACAGGGGTGAAGCATTACTTAGGGAAAAGCTCCGTGAACAAATCGATGGAAATGCATCTATAGATGAAATAAAACAGAATAAAGCTGATATTAACAAGGTGTTAGATGATTCCGCTGGCTTCTTAGATTCCAATCCCAAATAATTTTTTTTTAGTTGAGCACCTATTATTTACCCTAACATTTTGCTCCTATATTAGCAAATCCTATGACTACGTATAATCTCTTGAATTGAACAGAGTTGGACTTTTATGACTACAGGAATAATCGCAGTCACATATATCATAGAATTCGTTAATCATTATAGATCATAGTACTTCTGCATTCTGTTTCCTTTACACCGTTCTTATCTAGCATGATCTCCTTTATCCCCTTAGTCATAAATTGATCTATATTGTTGCTAATGTTTGCACTCTCGGAGGCGGAAATGCCGCTATTGGGTAGGATACCAATTTTGGGCATAGAGTCCAAACTACTATCAGTATTATTTTCAGAAATATTTTTCAATATTTGCTCAAGAATCTCGTTACTGACAACACCCTTTACGATCATCTTATCGACTCGTATATTTTCGTCTCCTAATGTCTGTATGTCTGTCACATTAATGTCAAAGTCATCTATTATGCGGTCTACATTAACACTTGAGCCGCTGAAAGTAATTGGAACAAGAATGTGTGATTCTCCTATGGCTGCTATCTGCATCTTTAACAATTCCCTTTCCCTAATAGACACTAGATCTTGGTACTTTTGGTAAGCTCCATCCAAAAATTCATAGCAATTGCCGTTTAAATTGAAATTCACATTCTTTTGAGGGTAGTAATTATATGCAACAAAAAATAGGAGAATTCCACCTATTATGCCTATAATTATTCCAGGTACAATGATAAATTGTAAATTTCTCAAAGATTCCTCCCTACTCTTAAAGTCTATATAATCGGAATACCAAAATAATCTTACTTAAATTTCATCTTAGAATATCATTATATCGGGGTGGACATTAACAACTCTGATATGAAATAGGGTTAAAAGCCATTTATGAGGTTGCTAGACATACCGCATTAAATAAAATCATTTTGATATCTAGATTAGATCAGCGCGATTTACACAGACAGGCTTTTCTTATGCATAATTGAGCCAATCAGAATTTCTCATTAATCGGATAAATCAACTTCTGACTGACTGACATTATTTTAATAATATCTGATTATTTTTTCATATCATATCGGAGGTGATATCACTAAATACAGGATACAATTTTCGATGCAATTTAGATTTTCTACTTTGAATGTTCTGTGTTTTCTGCTTAAGTGTCAAAAACAAATGTAAAGTATTTCAAAGTATAAAGAGCTGGAAAACCTTTTTGTTGCTAAATTCTAACGACATACAAGTGAGTTTTTAGTAAATTTCAAGATAAATATCGAACTAAAAAATCCCCACATCGAATATTATGGCTCGCCTAGGCAATACACGATGATGATAGGTTATATCAAATTTCTCTTCTATATCTTGTGGAAAGTTTTAGCGTTCTTTTTTACTAATTCTCCGAATTTGTCAATTGGAATTGTTTTTATTGGATCCATGATGAAATACTTTTTAGACTCTATCTTTACACTCTTATCTTTTTTATATAGAGCGTCTAATCTGAGTAAATGTTCTTTTATTTCTTTTGCGAGTTCCAGGTTGCATACTTTACTATTGCTAATTGCTAGTAGGGATGCCTGAAGCATTTCTGTCAAATGATCCTTTCCTTTTTCTTCATGAAAATGAGGATTCCTAGTCTCTATCTGAAATATCTCTACTCCTTTTTCAACGATATCGGGTGAATCTGTGGGAAGTAATCCACCAATTTTTTCTAAAATATTAATAAATTCATATGGTTCGATAGAGTACCCGCTTGAATAATTCAAATTTTCTGCTAGTGACATCGAAAGGGCATGCTCCCCAGAGTTCCCTGTTTTAATAATATCTGTTTCAAATCCGGTGACATATGATAACAAAGCGTTCAAATACTTATTAGTTACCTCTGAAGTTCGTCCCCATTTAGGGAATTTCAATATGTTATTCCTTATTTTGGGTTTGTATAGCCATGAGATCCTAATATTGCTGTAAGGGGTAGACGCCATGCCAAATCCAACTGCATATATCTTACAATATTCGTTTACTGCCCCTGGAAAATAATTGTCACTGTCAATAAAACCAACATACTTTTTATTATGTATTTTCGCCATTAGAATGCCTATAATCATTCCTTCAGCTTTCCCATCACGGATCTGTTTTTTCGAATCTAGAATTGATGTATAATTTACTTCTTCAAATATTTTTGCAAGATCAGGATCACCTTGATGAATTAAAATTATTTTCTTATCTGCAAATTGCGAATATTGCTTGATCATTTCAACCTCCATTGAGAATCTATTTACAGGTGAAATCTGACTATTTGAAACAATTACCACCATACACTCGTTGGGAATCCCACTCAAAACCCCTTCGATTAGTCTTAATCTTTCGTTTTTTATGGGAATAACAATTGCGAGGTCTCTAAAAATACTGGAAAGTTCGTCATGATCAAAAGCTCGGATAGTTCGATGTCCTCCGTGAAACTCGGGAGACTTTCCTGAATCCAATTCATAAATTTTCTGAACTGCATGGAGAGTAATGGCTCCTATCCTCTCAGAAAATCTAGGGGGGAAATCAAGTTTCATACCTAATTATAATTACGCTTATAATAATACCTATTCCACAAAACTTATGGGTCAGCACATAATAATACCCCTCGTCTTATATTATATAATACCGACAATGACTGTGAGACCAAAACTTGTAGTATTCGACATGGATGGCACTTTGATCCAAGGAAGATTGATAGAAGTGGTTTCTAGAAAATTTAGATGGACAGAGAGAGTCAGTTCGATTCAAGCTGACATATCTCTTATGGGGTATCAGAAAACCCAATTAATAGCCTCCCTTCTTAAGGGTATCAAAGCGAGCGAAATAATCGATTCAATCGATTCCATCCCAATAATGCATAATGCAGATAAAATTGTGACGTGGTTTAAAAAAAATGGATATAAAACAGGCATAATAACAGATAGTTACAGTATAGCAGCTCAAGTAGTTGCAAAAAAGCTTGAATTAGATTTTTGTTCGGCTAATGAATTAATTATTAAAGAAGGAATCGTCACAGGCGAAATTGTGATGCCTCTTGGTTGGGAGAAAATTAGTTGCCCATGTAACATATCTATTTGTAAAAGATTTCACTTGAATCATTATGCTAACAAGTATGGTGTGCATATTAAGGATACAATCGCTATCGGGGACACGAGGGGAGATATATGCATGATAAAACAAGCAGGGTTAGGTATTGTGTTTATGCCAAAAGATCAGGATATTATTAAACAGAGTAAAAACATAATTCACAACCCTGATCTTATTGAAGTTCTAAATTATATGTAGTATATAAAGTGTAATACTTAAATTTGAGTAATGAGGTTATTATTATATCTTGTTATACAATAGTAATTGTTTAGGGATTTTTTAATATGTGTGGAATTGTAGGTATATTAAGTAAGAAAGGAGAGAACGTAGCACCGTTAATTGAAAAAATGTTAACTTGCATGAAGAACAGAGGACCTGACGGCGTTGGATTGGCTACTGAAGATGAAATAGTTTACTCAAATACGTTTAATAAATTATTTTTTGCTCAGGCCAATGCATTCAATGTGCTTGGACATTCGAGATTAGCAATAGTGGGTGGATCATGTGGTTCACAGCCTTTTCTAAGCTGTGACAAAAAATTGGTTTTGGAGCACAATGGAGAAATTTATAATTATAGAGAATTAAGGAAAAGTCTCGAGAGCCGTCATAAATTTACGACCTCGACCGATAGTGAAGTTGTCATTCATCTGATAGAGGATCATTATGAAAAGACCAAGGGTAACTTGTTAGAGGCTGTCAAAAGGACTGTTTTTCAACTTGACGGAATCTATGTTTTAGCCATACGGGAACAATCTACTGGCAATATCATACTAGTCAGGGACGGTATCGGTGTTAGGCAGATTTATTATGGCGAAAACGATAGATTTATCGCATTTGGCTCTGAAAAGAAAGCTTTATGGAATATCAACATGTTTAGTAAGATAGAAAGACTATTACCCGGATATGCCTTAGCTATCTCTAAAACAGGAAACGAGCATACTTACGATACATCTTTGCATCCTATAACTGTGAATACTAACAAGTCAATTCGTACTAAATACCCGATAACCTACAAAGATATCAATTCTGCTTTGGACGCTTACAATGATGCTTTAATCCAATCTGTAGAAAAACGAGTAAGGGATTTTAGTCGAATAGGAATTGTATTTTCAGGTGGAATCGATAGTGTTATAGTTGCATACTTGGCCAAACAAATGGTTCCTGAAGTCATATGTTATACTTCTGGGATTAAGAATTCAAACGATATCACAAATTCTATAGAGATAGCAGAAAAACTGGATCTTCACTTGGAGATTAATCAGCTATCCGAAGATCACGTTGAAAAAATGATACCCGAAATCATAAATGTGATTGAGGACGACAATATGGGTCAGGTTGAAGTTGCGATCCCCATTTATGCGGCAGTAAAACTAGCAAGGCAGCAAGGAATTAGAGTTATGCTTACAGGTCAGGGCGCCGATGAGATTTTCGGAGGTTATTCATGGTATTCTAAAATAGTTCAGAAATATGGGTACGATAAGATACTTGAATACATGATTAAGGACGTAAAGTTATTGTACAAAGAAACACTTGAAAGGGAAGATAAGATCACCATGTCACAGAGCGTAGAGTTGCGTGAACCATTTCTCGATCCACACTTAATTGATACTGTATTGAGAATCGATCCGAGATTAAATATCCAAAATGGAGGTATCGATATATACGACAATTTAGGAAAAAGAGTGCACCGTAGGTTAGCGGAAAAATTGGGTATTCCTAAGGAAATTGCATATAGAATTAAAGAGGCAGCTCAACATGGCTCAGGGATTCACAATCTTTTAGATTCTCTCGCTAGGAAGAATGGATTCAGCGAAACCAGTGTCAAGAGTAGCTATTTAGATAAATTAGGAAAAAGGGAATTGATGGGTAGTTCCCAGCGTTACGGACATTTGTTTGAGAGTGAGAAAATCTGGAATATAGAGCCTCATATACAAATGTACTTGGAGGACATTGCAACCAATATTTTACCTGCCATAACCAAACAATAAGGCCTTCTTTTTTTTGATCAAAAGGTAGCAATTTATGCTGTACATACTAGAATTTCAAATCTACTAACCTATAATATCTCATTATTTAAGTGCACATTAGAATTTTAGATTCTAGTGATTATTATCCGCCTGATAAACTATCATCATCATACGATTCTAACGGCTATTTCTCGACTAAGCTAGCTTGGGAGTAAAACATGAATCCTGATGTCATTTTGTTGGGTTTAGAATATTCGCTGCATCCATTTTCTAAGCTCCAAAATAACGAATTTTATAGTTAACAATGCTATAAGTCCATACTTGACGTATTTCGTCCCTACCGAGCTATTCGACTCTTTTTGATCTGTTTTAACATTTGATCCGGTAAAAACATCTGTTTTCGCTGTAGAATCATAATTTTCGGATTGAATATCGCCTCTAATTCGAGACGAATCATATTCGCTTCTCTTGTTCGGGTCGGAAAGTATACTATAAGAAATGTTAATTTTTAACATCATCTCATTTGCAAGAGGAGTTTTGTTCCGATCTGGATGGTATTGCAACGCTAGTCTTCTGTAAGCGAATGTAATTTCTCTTGATGAAGCGTTACTATCTATTCCCAATATTTCATAATGATCCATTTTTTCCAAATCAGATTATTAGAATTATCTCTCGACCATTATTTATTAAACTTGTTATTTTATGCAATTGTAATCCGAATAAGTCTATCTAAGCCTGCTCATATCAATTGTTAAATCCTATGATAGACTAGAAGACACTTGAAACTTTTTGTTGGTTCAATGGAGGAGAAAATAACCGCCAACTACGGTGGTTTTCGGGAAAAGTAATTTTTCCATTTAAGACTAACTGAGCCTCGGTTAGCATGCAATTATCATGAAACTATTTAATAAAAGATATCCAAATTTATAATTATCTGAATGACATGGTGACCGCGGATGTCAACTTGTCAACCATTTAGTATTTCTTCTAATTCTAAGTCATCGATTTTTTTTTCCTTTTTCGCTATGGTTTCCTTCGGGGGGATGCTATAATACTTTTCATCCCACTTACCAATTATCAATGACATCGAATTCATCAAATCAATTATACATTCCAAAAAATATTGTTTATGTAGCCCATCGGTAAAAACTACTTTGTATAGTTTAGTAAAAGGATGATCCCTTATAAGGGAAACCTTCATAGGTAGTACTAGTTGATTTATTTCAATATAGGTTAGTTCAATTTCTCTTGCCCTGGTTTGGGTGTTTATATATATTTCTATATTTTTGTCAAGTTCAAACGTTGTTCTTAAGATAAATCCGTGGCTCAAATCATCCTGAAATTCCAAATACAAGGGAGTGCTTAATCCAGAGGAATACGGAACTTGTGGTGTTATCTCTGCTTGAAATTCTATCCCGGGTATTCTAACAGATTTAGATTTGTCTACGACCTTATACCCCCAATTTTGAAGCCATCCGATTAACTCTGTAAATTTAGACTGTTTTATACTCAATAATTTTTTTTGTTCAGCTTTGTTTTCGAGGAGTTGTGCATAACCTCTTGATGACTCATTTTGTGTTGATGTAGACATATACTAAAATAAAATTGTATATTATTTAAATAATGATTTCACTCTCAATTTTGAAATTCAATCCATTTATTAAGTGCATAGATTAAAAAAAAATAGATTTATTTTTTATGGGCAGTTTTGTATTTACATTTTGCAAGAATCCGCCTATTTTGTAGAATAATTAATATATATCATTTAGTAGGAATTGCAAAGTTTTTTTATAACTTAAGATGGCGGATAATATGAAGCATCTCAAACAAAAAGATTTACTCAACAGAACAAGCCTTTTGTGACTTTCCGAGAGCATATCAAAACTCTAACTGTTAATGATTAAATCATAAATTAAGATTATAAATGAATCACTCTGGTTTATGGATGATGATTACTGAAATTCTCATTTTGACTTATAGAAACTTAATCGCATCTATTGATAAAGTCTTTCTAATTTGGCAAATTATATTTCCAATTTTTTACATCTTTATTTCTGGATATGCGTATTCTGCACTACTGGGATATCAAGGAATTAAACTCGGGGAAATATTAGTTAGTTATCCGTCATTCTTAGCCGTGGGGATGATCGGATTCAATGTTATGAATAGCAGTACAGTAGCCGGAAGTATTATTTGGAACGATAAGAGGAATGGCATGTTCCAACAAATATTGGTTATGCCCTTTACCAAGATTCAATACATAATTAGTAATCTAGTAACGATCATGCTAATGGGATTGACAAGCGCAATTTTGATCTTAATAATTGGTCTTCCTACAATACTTGGAAGTGCCAACCCAACTTTATGGAGCTTACCCTATACCCTATATGCCATAATTATAGGGGCTATCTTTTTCGGATCCTTTACCGTCATAATTTCGACACGATTGAAGAGTAGTGAAGGATTCAACGTCATAAGCAACGGGATTTTCTTGTTTTTCGCTTTTGCAAGTTCGACCTTCTACCCGGCGGAAGGCATTTCTGAGCCTTTAAAAACAGCCTTCTACATTAACCCTTTGACCTACATAGTTGACATAACTCGTGCCGGAATCTACTCTCAGGTATCAGACTTTGTTAACCTTGAAGTAATCATAATTTTTATTCTTGCAATAGTTGCTTTCTCTTTTGCTGCAGTTTCAATGTTGAGGGTTAAGGTCTAGTCAAAAACTTCTCGATTATTTTACCATTGTTAAGAACACATCTTCCAACGAGGGTGAACTGATTGACACATTAATAATTTTAAATCCTTTTATTGAAAAGTTTTCAATTAATTTTGTTAAGGTATTTTGGGAATCTATGGAAGTTATTTTCACACCGTTTTCCCCATCCTTTATAATTTGCGATTCAGGTGAAACCTTTGTTATCAATTCCAATATTGACTCAGAAACTTTTTCCTTTAACTGGATTAGGATTATGTTTTCTTTACCATATTTTTTTTTCAACCCTAAAGGTGTATCAAAGGCGATTATTTTGCCTCTATTGATGATTGCTAATTCGTCACACAAATATTCAGCTTCTTCCATAATGTGAGTTGTAAAAAAGACTGTGAGTCCTGATTTCACCTGGTTTTTTATATAATCTAGCAACATTCTGCGAGCTGCAGGATCAAGTCCAACCGTAGGTTCGTCTAGAAATAAAAGATCCATTTCATGAATGAATTCTCTAGCAACTTGTACTCGTCTTTTTTGCCCAATTGACAATTCGTCATTTTTGATATTTCTAATTTCTTGCAGATCAAATGATTCAATTATTTCAGTGATTTTCTCTTTCCTTTTGGTTCGTTCTAATCCCCACATTAATCCGTATAAATCCATCGCCCTTTCCACTGTAAGGTTTGCCTCTGAGCTAGGTTGTTGAGACACAACTCCTATTCTTTTCCTAATTGGTGCGGAAAATTTGGTAACATCCATCCCAAAAATCTCTACATTTCCAGATGAGGGTAATAATAGGGTTGTTAGGATTTTTATAGTTGTACTTTTACCAGCACCATTTGGACCCAAGAACCCAAAAACCTTCCCGTATTCAACCTCGAACGATACACCGTCTAGGGCAGTCTTATTACCGTATTTTTTTTTTAACTGGGATACCGATATACACGAATCAGATCTTGAATGGGCCAAAATTAACTTCCATATGATATCAGGTTCAAGTTTATTTGAAGTTATACTTGCTAATCATTTAGAAGAGGTAGGCTGGTTTTTTTTATCCATGAATATTAAGGTCGGAACTTGGTACTAATTTGCATATTCGTCTTATGCCTGCCATACTTTCTTTCAATAAACGCACTGATACCTCAGGGAGTACCTGCTAACTCAGGATTATTGATTGATTTTTGAACGGCAATTTCGCAATTTTGACTCAATTTTTCCATGGCTTTCGTTTCGATATTAATATTTAGGGTTATATTTCGATTTCGTTTGAAATTACTTATCGCTTTATAGCTTTTATTAAAACATAATCAATAAAATTTCTATCAAATGCCACCTTCATCTTTACCATTGATTTGTAAAGAATTATCTCAAGGAACTTGGGGTACTCTTTAGTTATTTCGGACCTCAACTTATCGCGATTTTGAATATAGAATTCGGCCAGTGGTCCATAGATATTCTCCCCGATGTACTCTACTTTTGATAATTCAAAGCCATCCTTAAGTAACAATGATTCTAACATTCTAACGCTGTAATGTTCCGAGGCCCACGTTACTGCAAGTATCCCGAGGTTGTAACTTTTGGAAAAAGGCATTAAATCTGAATCGTTTGTCATAACTGGCATAGCCATTATAAGCTGTCCTGAATTCTTGAGGATGCGGTTTGATTCATGTATAAATTGAGCCATCGGCTTAAAATGCTGTGCTGATTCAAATGCCGCTATCCTTTCCACACTCTCGTTTCTAAACGGCATTGATGTTGAAGTCGAATTTATGTGAAATATTCTATTGTAAATATTTGGAATCGAGTTTAAGTTTAAGTTGACACTTTCAGAAGGTTGATTTCTAAGTATGACTGAATTTGCGCTCTTTAGTTGTTTGAGACTAATGTTTAAGCAATATATTTTGAGATTAGAGTAACTATGAATCCAATGTAATGCCGGAATGGAGAAACCACTTCCTACATCTAATATTGTTTGAGCGGTATCAAAGGAACCGTACACTCCAAATAATTTTGTAAGTTGTATCTGCGCTTGCAGAGGGTTGGTAATATCCTTTGTCCAGTATCCAAAATTTAGCAACTTCCCTCCCGTAGCTATTCTCATGAGGTTTGAGAATGTATCATATACATTTACAATGTCGTGTTCATTCCGTCTAATAATTGAGAGAATGATTAGCCCGAGGATACTTCTTAACAAGATAGTTTCTATAAATTATCAAGTAATGTTATTTATAAAAGATTATTATACACAAATCAATTTATCTAGCATTTATTTGCCTACCGCCCATTTCAAAATATTTCTTTACTAACGCCTTTTCATATAATTCCTAGTATTAGTAATACCTGGAAATTAATATCGTCAAGCTAAATTATTACTTTGCCTCACCTCCTTTTGTAAAGACAGAAGTTTACTTCCATTTTAGTTTCACTTCAAACTAAATATTATCACCATTAAATTGATAAATTTCTAAAGTTAAGTGTGTATAATTATAGAATCCAACAGAAATCAAAGAATTTGGGATTATTTTAAAAAAACCTATTAATATGCCACTGCAGGTCTTTAATTATTAATGAAACAATCTCGTTATTCAAAGTTGTTTATGATACCTGTAATAGCAGGCGCTGCATTGTTGGCTTTTACGCTCTTGACACCTCAAGCTTTTGCACAAGAAAGCGCGACTGGGGATGCCGGTTTAAATAAATCACTACTAGCTGTTGCTGCTGCAATCGCTATAGCAGGAGGGTTGATTGGTACTGGAAATGCTCAACAGGGAATAGGTGCAGCGGGTATGGGTATAATTGCAGAAAAACCAGAAAAATTTGGTCAGGTTCTGTTCTTCTTTGTCATCCCTGAAACTCTTTGGATCATTGGTTTCGTCCTTGGTATTATCCTATTACTAGGAATACTATAAGATAAGAAAAATCAAATGTCTGCGCTCAATACATTTGAAGAAGAAATACAGGATAGAAAAAAGAAAGAATTAGCTATCCTTAATTCTTTATTGGATGAAAAAAAAAATAGAATAGCCCAAATAAAAGACGAAAAACTAAGAGAAATTAAAGAAAAGTATGAAAATGAAGCTGAGAACAAAGCTCAGAGAGAGTTTGCAAGAATCACCGAAAGTGCACGATTGGAAGCAAAGAAAATTCTTTTTGATGCAATCAATACAAACATGAGTACTGCATTGGAGGCTATAAAGCGTGAATTAAAGAATTATACTAAAAAGGCCGATTACAAAAAGACCTTGGAAAAAATGGTCCTTTACTCAAAGAGACACCTAGGTGATGACATTATCATAAAATGTAGGGAGGCTGATATTCCGTACTTAAAGGAAATGAAGGTTACAATAGGATCTAATATCTCTAGTATGGGGGGAATTGTGGCGGTAGATAAATCACAGAGTAGAGAAATCGATCTTACATTTGAGGAGTTGTTGGAGAATCATGAAGACGAAATTAAGAATTTCCTCTATGAAAAAATGATTAAATAAAATGACCACATCATCGTATTCTTCTGCTTTTGGAAGATTGCAGGCAATATCAACCAATTTCCTTTCGCACGAGTTTATTCAAAGTCTAGTTAAAGCAGAGGACGTTAACGAGGTCGCAAGAAAGTTGGAATCAACATGGTATGGACCTGAAATTGACCGGGCTGCTGCTCTTTATTCCCCGCCCGAATTATTGGAAGTTGCTATTAATCGGCATTTAGTCGAGGTCAACAAGATTGCACTTGAAGCTACTCCATTTAGTGGGAGGCAAGCAATCCGAGCTTATTTTTCTAAATGGGATATACACAATATTGAACTAATTCTGTCATCTAAAGTCATAGGCCGCACTATTACAGAAACAGAACCATTCTTGGTATCTAGTCGAAATTTTCCGGCAGGAATCACGGCAGGTAATATTCCACATGACGAGATGAAGATAATACTAGCTCAGCCAACAGTAGAAGGCGTTGTTAATCAACTAGTAAAGTACAAGTATGGAACTATCTTGATACAGAATCTAGATACATATCAAAAGACATCTGATATAAGTCCAATGATGACTGAACTCTTGTCTTTCTATTACATAAATCTGTTAGAAAGTATCAAATTTTTCCAAGGCGACGAAGGAATAGCGAGAGATCTGTTTCGCACTCAAATTGATAAAAAAAATATATTAACCCTGCTAAAGGGAAAAGAATCAAATCTTGATAGAGATCTTGTCAAGAAACATCTTATAGAGGAGGGAAAAGTTCCTATTGAAAAATTATTGGAAATTTTTACATCAAACAGCATTGAAGATTTTGTAAACAGGATTACCGAACACATAAAATTTGGTGATCTTTTAGATAATTATTTGAAAACACATAACCTTATTGATTTTGAAGTTGCTATGGATAAATACATAAACAATCATTATGTAAGAAAACTAAAGAATATAGCGTTGTCGATTGGTACAATTTTTTACTTTATTATAAGTGCAGAATTTGAATGGGACAATATCAAAAGGATTGCGTACGGTAAGCGATATAATTTAACCCCAGAGCGTATTAATTCTTTGTTGGTTTTGGAGTAGGAAACTAAGATGTCAAGTAAGAAAAAAGAAAATATTAAATCTATTGCAGTAATTGGCGAAAGAGAAATAGTTATGGGTTATAGGTTATTGGGTGTTGAAGATACCTTTACCGTTACCGACAAAAATGAAGCAGTGAAAAAAATGGAAAATCTTTTTTCCTCTCACAAATATAATCTCATAGTAGCAAGTCAATTCGTTCAAGATTCGCTGTCTCAATTGACGAGATCAAAAATTGAATCATCCATAGATCCATTGGTTATTTTTATGCCTGCCTTGGAGGGCACTATTCATGAGGAGTCTATTGCGGCTCTGGCAAAACGAGTACTTGGGATAAGTATTAAAACCGGATAATAAGAGTGAAAGGTAGGGAATATGTTAAGTTCAATAGTATCACGTATTTCAGGATCAGTAGTTGTAGCTACTGATGTAGAGGATGCAGAAATGTATCATGTTGTACGTATTGGAGAATTAGGATTATTAGGGGAGATTATTCGTTTGGAAGGAAATAAGGCCACTATTCAGGTTTATGAAGATACCACAGGGTTAAGGCCTGGTGAAAAAATAATTAATACTAAGAGACCTTTGTCCATGCAATTAGGACCAGGATTACTAAAATCTATTTATGACGGGATTCAGCGCCCTTTAGATGTTTTAAGAGAAAAGAGTGGAGATTTTATAGGGAGAGGTGTCACAATTCCAGCGTTAGATCAACACAAGAAATGGGAATTCATTCCTAGAAAAAATAAAAATGATGAAGTTCAAGAAGGTGAAATATTGGGTGAGGTTCAGGAAACCCCGCTCATTAGTCATAAAATAATGGTACCTTTTGGAATTAACGGCAAACTATCTGAAATAAGTGAGGGTAAATATACTGTAAATGAGAACGTAGCTGAAATAAAAACAACAAACGGGAAATCAATTGTTGGAATGTCTAGCTGGTGGATGGTAAGAACACCTAGACCCGTCTTTAAAAAGTTGCCACCCGAATCGCCCTTACTTACAGGACAACGGGTATTGGATACCTTCTTCCCTGTTGCTAAGGGAGGAACCGCTGCAATACCGGGCCCATTCGGCAGTGGAAAAACAGTAACGCAACAGCAACTTGCAAAATGGGCTGATAGCAGTGTTATTGTTTACATTGGTTGCGGAGAACGAGGGAATGAAATGACTGAGATACTTACTACTTTCCCTGAGCTAGAAGACCCAAAATCAAAGAGGCCTCTAATGGAGAGAACAATTTTGGTTGCCAATACCTCTAATATGCCGGTAGCTGCACGTGAAGCAAGTATCTACACGGGTATAACCATGGGTGAATATTACCGAGACATGGGATACGATGTCGCATTGATGGCCGACAGTACTTCCAGATGGGCTGAAGCACTGAGAGAGATTTCGGGTAGACTTGAGGAAATGCCAGGCGAAGAAGGGTATCCTGCTTATCTGGGCAGACGCCTGGCTGAATTTTATGAAAGGGGTGGAAAAGCAATTGTGATTTCACCAGAAAAAAGGGTAGGATCATTGACATTAGTAGGAGCCGTTTCACCGCCTGGTGGAGATTTTTCCGAACCTGTTTCCCAAAATACCTTGAGGGTTACACGTGTGTTCTGGGGGTTAGACGCTAATTTGGCATCAAGAAGGCACTTTCCATCAATAAATTGGTTGACAAGTTACTCGTTGTACGCCGACGATATGGATGAATGGTACAAGCATAATATTTCACCGCAATGGACTACATTGAGGAAGGAGGCACTAGGAATTCTGCAGAGAGAATCGGAGTTGCAGGAAATTGTTCAGCTAATAGGATATGATGCTCTCCCTGAACCTGAAAAAGGGATTTTGGATACAGCTCGTTCTATTAGAGAAGATTACTTACAACAAAGTGCATACGATGAGGTTGATACATATACCTCAATAAAGAAACAGTTTTTGATGTTGGCAACTATTTTAGAATTTGGCCGGTTGGAAGCAGATGCTATAAAGAAGGGCGTAACATCCACGAAAATAAGTTCCATCGGGGCACGAAAAGAATTATCGATGATAAAATGGACCAAGGAGGACCAGGTAGAACAAAAAGTCGAGGAAATTAAAATAAATATGAATAACCAGTTTAAAGAGTTGTTAATGGAGGTTTCTCGTTAAAATGTCTAATATAGCTTATAAGCATCTCTCAAAGATAGCTGGTCCTTTGATATTTATCGAGGGAGTCAAGGATGCTGCATATGGTGAAATGGTTGAGATAAAATTAGTCAACGGAGAGAGGCGCTTGGGACAAGTATTAGATACAAGGGAAGGACTAGCAGTTGTCCAGGTATTTGGCCAAACCTATGGACTGGGAACTGAAAATACGTCTACTAGGTTTACAGGCGAAACTGCAATGATTTCTGTTTCTGATGAAATGTTAGGAAGGACATTTGATGGTTTAGGTAACCCTCGAGACAATGGCCCAAAAATTATTTCTAAAGAAAGATATGATCTTGTAGGTTCAGGAATTAATCCTTATTCCAGAGAAGAACCTTCTGAATTCATCCAAACCGGCATGTCTAACATCGATGGTATGAACACGCTTGTAAGAGGTCAAAAGCTTCCAATTTTCTCAGGTGCCGGCTTGCCTCATAATCTACTAGCCTCCCAAATAGCTAGACAGGCTAAGGTTCTTGGTTCTTCAGAATCCTTCTCTGTCGTATTTGCTGCAATAGGAATCACAAGTGAGGAATCTAATTTTTTTATAAAGCAATTTGAGGAAAGCGGTGCTTTGGGAAGGAGTGTATTATTCCTTAATTTGTCGTCCGACCCCTCTATGGAACGTATTCTTACACCTCGATTAGCATTGACGACCGCTGAATTTCTTGCTTACGAAAGGGAAATGCATGTTCTTGTAATCATGACCGACATGACTAACTATTGCGAAGCATTAAGAGAGATATCGGCGGCTAGGGAAGAAGTTCCTGGTAGAAGGGGTTATCCTGGATATATGTACACTGATCTTGCTTCAATCTACGAAAGGGCCGGAAAAATAAAAGGAAGAAAGGGTTCAGTAACCCAAATTCCGATTTTGGCTATGCCTGCTGATGATATTACACATCCAATTCCTGACTTGACTGGATACATTACGGAAGGTCAAATAGTTATGAGCAGAGAGTTGCATAGGTTAAACATACAACCTCCAGTGGATGTCCTTACCAGCTTATCTCGGCTAATGAACCAGGGAATAGGAAGCGGAAGAACTCGAGAAGATCACAGGAGTCTAGCCGATCAGTTGTACGCAGCATATGCCCAAGGAAAGGATGCCCGGGCTCTCACTGCAATCGTTGGAGAGGAGGCATTAAGTGAGATAGATAGAAAGTTCCTGGCAATTGCTAATAATTTTGAGAGAAAGTTCGTTAATCAAGGCATCGATGAAAATAGATCCATTGAACAAACACTTTCTATCGGTTGGGAACTATTGTCGGATCTTCCAGAATCTGAAATGAAGCGTATTAAACCAGAATTTATTGCAAAATATAGGAAAAAATCCTTAGTTCTAGAAGATGAAGAAAAAGAGGAGCAATAGAAACAAATGCCCTCTATTTCGGATATTAGGCCAACAAGATTAGAGTACATACGCACAAAGCGTAGAATCCTTATAGCAAAAAAGGGACTAAAATTGTTAAAATTAAAACGTCAAGCGCTTATATTGGAATTTTTTAATACTAGTAAAACTGCTGCAGCTTTACGAGAAAATTTGCAGACCGAGCTTATCAAGGGATACGAGTCAATAAGGATGGCGGAAATTTTAGCAGGGTCTATGAGATTAGAAAATGAATCAATGAAGTTGCCAATGATGGGTAAACTCAATGTCAAATCAAAAAGCATCATGGGTGTGCATATTCCTAGACTTGAAGGTGGTCAAAATAAGGTATATGAGGAATATTTGTTGGAATTACCCACCTCAATTAATGAGGCAATTAGTTCTTTCAATAGAATTCACAAAATTGTCTTGGATGTAGCTGAGAAAGAAACCGCATTAAGGAAACTCCTTTATGAAATAGAAAGGACAAAACGGAAGTCAAATGCCATAGAGAACGTTTTTATTCCGAGGCTAATGGATGCTGTTAAATTTATTACATTTAGATTAGAAGAAATAGAGCGTGACACATTTATAATGTTAAAAACAGTAAAAAGAAAGATGGGTGAAAGAGAGATGCAAGAATTGAGAGGGGTTGAACCAGAGTTAAATGTATAAAGATATGAAAGGTAATGATTTTAGAGGTTTTTCAAATGACAAACAAAGAAAATTTTATCGAATTACAAGGGTTATAAAAATTGGAAACATTCTTGCAACAGTTATTTTGTTGATATTTATTGTACGATATTTATTTGGAGTAAACTAAAAAATGTCTAATATTCAAGATCAGGAGCAATATATTCAATCATTGGTAAAAATTAAACAGATTGAAGATCAAGTCCAAAAGGAAATTGATGAGCGCAAAGAAGAGGTTCAAAATCAGATTAAAAGCCTTGAGGCCGATTTGGAAAATTCAGTTACAAACGCTGAAAATGAAGGAAGGTTATTAGTTGAAACTAGTATAGAGAAATCCAGAATGAAAGCAAATGAAGAAGCAAAGATGATAATTTCTGAGGCTGAAAATAAAGCAAAGAGTATTACATTCCAGTTTGATCAAATGATGATGAAAGAAATACTGGAAATTTTGCTTTCAGGAATTAAATAATCCGGAGCCTTTGCCTTGACATTACTAAGACCTGAAGCTATGTCCAAGATAGGTGTTTTGGGATTGAAAAAATATAGACAACAGATTGTGTCAATTTTGCAGGAGATGAGCGTGATTCAGATCGAACAAATTTCTAAAGAAATCTCATCTTATTTGAGTACTGAGAAGGAAAGCGAGGCTCACAGGCATATTGCTGATCAATTAATTCGAATCAGAGGTTTGGTTAGTACCCTTCCTCCAACTTCCCTGAGGGAGAAAATTAGATTTTCATCTATTGATGAAATGGATAACGCGTTGTTACGATTAGATATTGATAAAAATGTAGCCTCGCTGGAAAGGGAGAAAGAAAATATACTAACTGAAATAAGGAATGCACAGAATAACATCAAGCTGATTGGGGAATTTTCTTTTTTTCCAGAAGATTTGGATATCTTGCATCTTAAATCTGCCCGTTCATTCTTTGGACATATTGCTAGCGAAAAATATTCTGAATTCAAGAAAAAACTTGAGTCAAATAACCAAGATATAATATTGTACTCAAAAGAAGGTGAAAAAATTACTGAATTTGTTTTAGTCGTTTTACCCCGTTATCCCTCAAACGCATTGGCTTCTATTATTAACCTTTATAATGTGCATATGGAGGCTGTTCCACCTTTAAAAGGTAAGCCGCAAGAAGTTATAGAAAAACTAAAACATGATCTCGGGGAGTTTGAAAAGAAATTAGAAAATATTAACAGTCAATTAATGGCAATTTCTCAGGCAAATTATTCTTTGCTAAAAGGACTGGAGGAACAACTGGATATCGAAAATAAGAAACTAGAAGTAATTGACAACCTTGGTGTCACCCGGGACACTTTTACTTTGGAAGGTTGGATTCCCAAGTCGATGATTGAAGATACAAAATCTGCAATTGAGAAGCACAGCAAGGGAACCATGATGTTTGTTTTAAATACTAATGAAGTGCCACCTACATTACAAAATAACCCAAAGCGCTTAAGAGTGTACGAATCCTTTATAAGATTTTACTCTCTACCATCAGGCAATGAATTTGATCCTACGCTTGTGTTTGCACTTGTCTTTCCGGTATTTTACGGAATGATGTTTGCTGATGTAGGTTACGCGATTGTAATTCTACTAGTTTCAAGATGGGTGATTAGACGAGTTGAGGGAGGAAAAAAGAATTTTACCATTATGCCCAAGTTTCTTAGGAATTTTGGTAAGACGATACTGCAACCTACTCAGATGGTCAAAATTGCAAAAGCAATTACTCCCGGCTGTATAGTAGCAATTGTTCTAGGATTCTGCTTTAATCTTTATTTCGGGTTCCATCTTAATGAATACGTATTTGCGTTCTTGAATAGTATTGGCGGTCTTCACTTGCCAGAAGATGGTACTATATTTGATCCGTTGTCAACATTCGGTCTACGTAAACTGTTGTTGATAAGCGGATATGTAGGATTAGGAATGGTATCATTCGGATTCATCCTTGGTATAATCAATGACTATAGTCATGGAAATAAGAGACATGCGATTGGAAAAATCGGCTGGCTATTGTTTGGATGGGGTGTTGTATTTATTGGTTTAGGGTTGATAGGCCATGAAAATATTAATCCTATGGCTAGTGTACAAGGCGCGCTATATTTTGCACTGATATTTGGGGGTATAGGATTAATGTTTTATGGCGAAGGAACAAGAGCCATGATGGAACTACCATCAATAATAAGTCATATACTTTCTTTTACTAGGCTTGTTGGTATAATGATGGCTTCGATTATATTGGCAGACGTGATTGATCATGTATTCCTCAGGGTCCTCGATAATGGGATAATTTTTGCGCTTGTAGGGTTTATAATACTCATAGTGGGGCACTTGTTCAATATCATTCTAGGTGTATTTGAACCAGGCATTCAGGGTGCTAGGTTGCTGTATGTTGAATTCTTCTCCAAATTCTATCACGGTAATGGAAGACCGTTTAGGCCTTTTGGATTCCGGCGTAGATATACACATAATCAATATCCTACCCAAACACCAAAATAATTTTTTTCACACTATTTTTTTGATAGACTCTAGTGGCAATTTCTCATAGATAACTATTAATTAGTTTAAAAACCAAATTTTATTATGGAAGGAATTCAAAAAATGAAATGTACTTCATGTGGAACTATGTTCATGTCAGAAACTCAACAATCCAAATGCCCTACTTGTGTAGAACAACCACAGCAGGATAATAGCGGTGGTGGAGATGCCGGTTGTGGTTGTGGCCATAGCCATTAATTAATTTTTTTTAGTTTAGTTATAAAGAATATATTACTATGCTGGTCTGATTCTGCTCGGTATTCTATTCCATTGTGAACGTTTACGTGTAATCTAATTTCCGATATTATTTACTACATTGTTTGATACATTATTTAGTATTTTATTCAACTCGACTTGGGCAGTATCAGTTATGTTTCTAACTACTGGAATTTCTGTTACTTTGTCTGCCCCTTTCATTATAGCAGAAAAAAAATTTGTCCATCCTATTCCCAAAATTACAAGTGCTATTATTACTATCAGAATAAGCGTTACAATAATCCCCAATTATGTTATATATGCAACTCAGAATTATTAAGTTTTTATGTATTGAAACAACTCCTTAGTGGACCTCTTTTTATTATATTAATTCTGCCAATTTGTCTGTATTTAAGGAAAATACAATATGGTGTACATATTTTGTTGATTGCAAAGGTTATATTTTTATTGGTGATACAGAAAATTGTGTTTAGTCATCAAATATTAAACCTCTTAGATGGAAGAAATTTTGCATCTCTAGCCACTGTATTGCCTAGTGGCTTTCCGCAAGTCACTCCAATATGGATTGATTATGATGAGAATCATGATTTATTAGTAAACACCGCTTTGGGAAGGTCAAAAGAAAAATATACAACCATTAACGATAAGGTAGGTTTATCAATATTTAGCATGGCAAACCCATATGAAACTGCCTCAATTATAGGGAACGTGATCGATAAGACCACAGCAGGGGCATTCCATCATTTCAATAAATTATCAAAAAAATATTTGAACCTAGATAAATATCCGATAAGTAAGCCAGAAGAAAAAAGAGTAATATTAAAAATCAGACCAAAAAAAATCGTCTACGTTTCAATACCCTTATCTACTTATGTTAACTAGTCCTGCCTACACAATTCCTGAAGTTACTATAGATGCCATTAGGCAACCCAACACACCCGAAATTTCACATCCTACGATAGTACTAGAGAGGATACTGTTAATCCATTCCTTTTGTTCATTGATGTCATATGGAAGGTCGGGATATTCTTGTATTCTGTGAACGATACTATCTGAATTTACCAATAAATCAACACTCTTTGAAGTGATATTTACAATGGATATAGCGATTGGGCTAGAATCTTTATTTGTTTCTAACTCTTTAATTTTAGCATGAAGGGTTTTTCCTAATGTTGTGGTCGATTTTGTCTGGTTAATATTATTGAATATGTCGGTAATTAGAGTTAGTTCGGAGGGTTTGATATTGTTTTTCAATAACAGGCTTTGCAAATAAATGATTGATGTCTTTGTGTGATTGGTGTTTATATCTGCGGATTTAATGATTGATATTTGCCTTAAGGATTTTTCATATATTTTGTCCAAATTGGATGCCAAATCTTTGTTGTCTATGATAAAATTACTAGTCTTAAATGTAATACAGTTCGGCGGACACTCGTTACATTGCTTCGTTGTATAGTCTATCAGACAATTGATATATCCTGGCAGAATCGTTGAATTTGCCGGAAAAGGCTTTGATACGTTTACTATGGATTGACCAGTTTGGGTTACAGACAAACTCATTAGGAGGGATGCAAATAATGTAAAGACTAGAATATTTGTTGCTCTTCTTTTCATACGATTAGTTTCTGTTAATTATTAAATAAACTTGTTTTTTATCAATATGCTGATTACCGCTAGCTAATGGGATTTCAAGAATATCAGATTTCTCACATTTCCAGGCTAAGTCTAAATCGTTATTCCGATTAGCTATAAGAATTTCCACTTGAAGGTGATGATTACTTAATTGATTTGAACGGTGAGTATTTCAGGGAGGGTGTTTAAAGAAGGTTCAGGCTGGATTTCTTCTTCCAAATCTATTAGTGTTATGCTGTGATGATTGATAAAATGATAATATAACAATTGTTTTTTGTCTAGAAACCAACCGAATGAAGCTCCATCCAGTTGGATATTTGATTGAAAAAGACTTTTGCTCCCTCTTTCTTGGTTTACATGATCTTACTAAAATGCAACCTATCAGCTAAATTCATTGAAAAGGAAACCCGTAAAGAAAATTTTTTTTAAAAATAAGATAAACTGAAAGATCGTTAGCTATAATTTAAAAATTCTGATCCGTATTTTCAAGAAAATAGCCATGGTCATAGATCATTTCGGAAAAATTATTGGTTATAATATATACTACATTTTTTATTATATTCAATTATGCGAGTGGATCACATAGCGATAGCTGTGAATGATGCAAATAGGGCCCTTGAAAATTACAAAAAAATCTTGAAAATAGATAAAATTGATGTAGAGGAAGTTCCAAATGAGAAGGTAAAGGTCATAATGTTGAATTTGGAGGACACAAGGCTTGAATTAATTGAACCATTAGAAGATACGAGTCCTATTAGTAAATTCTTAAAGGAAAGGGGCGAAGGCATTCACCATATAGCGATTACTGCTGATGAAATAGAAAATGACGTTAATCATGCCAAGGAGAATGGTATGAAATTTTTGGGAGAATTAAGAACTGGCTCATATGGCCGCAAAATTACTTTCATCCATCCGAAATCCCTTAATGGCGTACTTGTAGAGTTTTGCCAGGCCCCACATTAGCTAAAATATCTATAATGGTTAAGATAATAGCCTTCTTGACCTTCTTCTTTTTATCAGATTTTCCAGATTTTTATTACTTTATGATTAAGATTAAATAAAAAGGAGATTTATTAATTTTAGATGGAAATTCGTGAAAATGTTTATAAAATTAGAAATTTAAGTGATAATGGCATTTCTGTTACTCTCACACTAGTGGAGGACATTGAACTAGAGCCTGTTTCACAGCAACAAATGATGCTCGAGGCCATAAACAGGGCAATCCCCGATAAGGAGATGAAGGATCAACTGCAGCCAATAATGGAGGCTATGTTAAAAGCACAACCACAGACCTTAATTCAATCTTATCCCCAGACAAGCATTACAATCACAATGCCTAGACGAAATTACGAAACGTATGGAAAACCTCAAGTGGGTGAGTCCTTGATAATTAATATCCTAAAAAGGTAGAAGGATGTTTTTTAATTTGACAGGATAGCCATGATCGAATAGCAAAAACAGGTTGTTTTAGCATTTCGCAATAAAATTTTAATATCGGGTCAATTATCATAGAAATATATGGATAATGAAAGGCGTTCTATGCCAATTTGTTTTACACCTGCACAAATAAAGCTCCTAGAAGAATATGCCAAGAAGAATGGTATGATAACCTCAAGTCAGGCTATTGAACACGTCATCTTATCTTTGGACAAAAATCGAATCTACTCTTAATATTATTAACCAACTCACCTAGCCCTCAATTTTTATGATACCTTGTTTTTACTAGTTCGCAGCTAAATTTATCGTCTTTAAAATAAACTAACACTGCAATTCTGATGAAATTAGACCGATCTTCTAAAATAAGACCACAATCATTGAACATGCCTTTCATTCAGATGTATAATAATTATTGCCAGTGAGTATAGTATCTCTAAAATTGTAATAGAAAAAGAATTATTATATATTTAAACAGCAAGCTTTGAGATAATTTATGGATTTTTTGTCCTTGTTTAAGAAATACGGATGTGATATTTGTGGAAGAAGATTTAGAAAAATTGAAGATTCGATGCATCACCAACTACTGTTTCATTCTAATAATCAGTCTTATGACTGCTCTAACTGTGGAAGCAAGTTCTCAGATATGGACAAACTAAAAGATCACATACGAAAGAATCACTCGTATAAAAAATAATGATTCCCCTAATCTATGCGCTTACTTTCTCAAATTAATTTAGCAAACAGATTTCCGGTTATCATTAAATTAGTCTATTAAATAAACTCGATGTCGTTGTAATAGTTGATGTAGTTATTATGGAGAACGTTGATCCTAACCCTTGGCTTTTTCCCACATATATTCGTCTTGAGATAATTGTTTCCACGCGCCTACAGTGCCGCATCTTGGACACCTCTTACCAAACATGAAATGTTCTACCGTCTCATTATTTTTTGGTTTTATAATGTCTCTAGTACCGCATTTGCATTTTATAATATTTGACATCATGACTGAAAGTATACGAGATTCAAATATATAAGAACGCTGGGGCACGCGACCTATCTTTAAAAAAGAATGGATTATATTGAAATTTGATCCTTAAGACATTTTTACGATTTAATAGCATTTTTTTCTTGCACTTTCATAATTTGATTAGTGATTAGAATTAATTTCTTCGAATCTAGCTTCCCATTTGAATTCATCCGCCAAATCGTCCTTGGTAACATACCAAAAGTCATAATTTTCGCTTATTCGATCACCGGCCACGTTTAGATCTATTTTACCTGTAATACCGTTATATGATTATATGATTCGGCAGTTTCTACTAATATTTCGTTAAAGTCTTTACTGTTAAAATCACCATTGTTCCCATTAATAGTAGAATTTTTATCTATTTATATAATTGCTTATAACTAACGAAGCGATATTTTCAAATTAAGTGTATTAATACGGGTAGAAATTCGATTACCACATCTTTTGATG